>Ga0180223_1000899_pt1 | contig 28582 bp, 24 predicted proteins | sample eDN5th30CKraftOP_FD_151337 | JGI IMG/M metagenome (GOLD analysis project Ga0180223, IMG submission 151337) | Enriched Organic Plus compost microbial communities from Emeryville, California, USA - eDNA 5th pass 30_C Kraft OP (version 2) (version 2) ... | reverse complement strand
CGCCGCCCGTCGAGGTCGAACGGGAGCAGGATATTGCCGCGCACGTCAAGGGTCGGCACGAGGTTGAACGCTTGGAAGACGAAGCCGATACGACGGCGGCGGAGCACCGTGAGTGCCGCGTCCGAGAGGGACGTGATCTCGGTGTCGCCCACCCAGACTCTGCCGGATGTGGGCGAGTCGAGGCCCGCCATGATGTGCATGAGTGTGGATTTCCCGGAGCCCGAGGGTCCCATGATCGCCGTGAACTCGCCGCGACGAAGTCCGAGCGAGACGTCGTCCAGGGCGGTGACGGCGCCCTGGCCGGTTCCATAGCGCTTGCCCAACGCGGCGACGCGCGCGATGAGGCCCAGATCTGAGGGGGTGATGTGCATGGTTCGACGCTACGAACGGTGGCGATCGCGAGGCATCCGGCCCTGGTCTGGTTCGTCGTCATCCGCTGGGATGACCCGCGAACGATCCCGACCTGATCGGTCAGGCCGGGAGGTCGTGCTCGTACGCGAAGACCACGAGCTGTACCCGGTCGCGCAACCCGAGTTTCGCCAGGATGCGGCTCACATGCGTCTTCACGGTCGCTTCACTGAGGAACTCCGACGTCGCGATCTCGGAGTTGGACAGGCCTTTCGCCGCGAGCGCGAAGATCTCGCGCTCGCGGGCCGTGAGGTCGCCCCATGCGGCCGGTGCCGGTCGACGACCGCTCCCCCGGCCGACGTGCGCGAACAGCTCACGCGTCGCGGTCGCCGCGAGGACGGCGTTGCCCTGGTGCACGGTCCGGATCGCCGCGAGCAGAAAGCCCGGGTCGGCGTCCTTCAGCACGAACCCGCTCGCGCCAGCCCGGATCGCGCGCGCCGCGTTCTCGTCGAGGTCGAACGTCGTGAGCACGAGGACGCGCGGCGCTGTCCGCCCGGCACGGTCGGCGTCGGCGAGGATCCGCTCGGTCGCCTGGATCCCGTCGAGGAGTGGCATGCGCACGTCCATGAGGACGACGTCGGCGGCCGTCCGCTCGCAGAGGGCGATCGCGGCGACCCCGTCACCGGCTTCACCCGCGAACTCGAGGTCGGGCTGCGACTCGACGAGCATGCGCACGCCGGCGCGGAACAGTGCCTGGTCGTCGACGAGCGCGACACGGATGCGACTCATGGGGTCCTTTCGGTGTGGGCGGGGGTGCCGGCTCCGTGCCCCGGCCCGGGGATCTCGGCGACGAGTCGGAACCGGGCATCGTCGATCTCGGTGTGCAGCGTGCCACCGGTGAGCTGCGCGCGTTCGCGCATGCCGGGGATCCCATGCCGGTGGCCGGCTGCACCGCGCTCCGCGCCGGCGCGCAACCCGTTCACGATCTCGATCCGCACACCCCGCGCGCTCCAGGACAGCGACAGGAACACCTTCGCGGAGCCGTCGCCATGCCGCAGCGCGTTGGTGAGGCCCTCCTGCACGATGCGGTACACCGCGATCTGATGACCGGTGCCGAGCGTGACCCGCTCCCCCGACTCGGTGAAGCTGATCTCGAGCCCCGCGACCCGCAGCTGGTCGAGCAGCTCGTCGAGGTCGTCGAGCACGGGTTGCGGGGCGCTGCCGTCAGCGTGCCGCAGCTCGGCGAGCAGGAGCCGGACGTCGCCGAGTGCGCCGCGGGCGACGCCCGCGATCGTGCCGAGCGCGTCGACCGCGACGGCGGGGTTCGAGGCGGCGGCGAACCGTGCGCCGTCGGCCTGGGCGATGACGACCGCGAGGGAGTGCGCGACCACGTCGTGCATGTCGCGCGCGATCCGGTTGCGCTCCTGTTCGACGACGTACCGGTACTCGACGAGCTCGCGCTCGCGGGTCGCGACCTCCTCGCGCCGCCGGATCTCACGCGAGTCCCGCACAGCCCGCACGAGCAGACCGGCGGTCCAGGCGAGGACGAGCACCGCGAGCGACGCCGTCAGCAAGAACCCGAACCACAACGCCCAGCCGTACGGCTCGGGCGACGCGGCCGCGAGCGGCCCCATCCCCGACGCTGGGGGCACGAAGACGAGATAGACCGTCGCCACGATCGCGCCGAGGACCGCGGACGCGAGCCCAACCCACTTGACGCGGCGCCCGCCGTATGCGGCGGTCGCGTAGAGCACGCCGAGCACGGCCGTGTCATACAGCTGGAGATCGCGCAGGCCCACCATCTGCAGGAGCGCACCCGCCCATGCGAGACCGAGCGACCACGCGGGCACCAGCCGACGCACCGCGAGGGCCCCCGAGAACAGCAGGAGTGCCGCCAGGTCGAACAGGTCACCGAGCAGCGCGAACGGCAGGCACACCAGGAGGAACAGCACCGCGAGCCCCACGTCGGTGACGAGGTGGGCGCGGCTGCGTCGGGCGGTCACCAATCCACCGTACGCGGGCGACGCTCCTCCCCGAGGCGCATGGCCCGTCGCCGGAGGCGGAATCATCCGCTCGATGTACGTGTCAGCGCACCGGCGCCGGGCACGTCCTCAGAAACCGAGCCGGCCGAGCTGCTTCGGGTCGCGCTGCCAGTCCTTCGCGACCTTGACGTGCAGTGCAAGGAACACCTTCCGACCGAGCAGGGCCTCGATCTGCACGCGTGCCGTCGCCCCGACCTGCTTCAGCCGGGCGCCGCCCTTGCCGATGATGATGCCCTTCTGGCTGTCGCGCTCGACGAAGAGGTTCGCGTAGACCTCGACCAAGTCTTTGTCGTCGCGCTCGATCATGTCGTCGACGGTGACCGCGATCGAGTGCGGCAGCTCATCTGAGACCCCCTCGAGGGCCGCCTCCCGCACGTACTCCGCGATGCGCTCGGTCACGTCCTCGTCGGTGAGCGTCTCAGCCGGATAGAGCGGCTGGTCGGAGGTCGGCATGAGCGCGAGCAGCTCGTGCACGAGCACGTCCAGCTGCTCGCCGCGGGGCGCGGACACCGGGATGATGGCGGCCCACTCTCGCAGCTTCGACACCGCGAGCAGCTGCTCGGCGACCTTCGCCTTCGACGTGGCATCCGTCTTGGTGACGATGGCCACCTTCTTGGCGTGCGGATACTGATCGAGCTGCTCGTTGATGAACCGGTCCCCCGGGCCGATGGCCTCGTTCGCGGGCACGCAGAAGGCGATGACGTCGACGTCGCCGAGCGTGGACTGGACGAGCGTGTTCAGCCGCTCGCCGAGCAGCGTCCGCGGCCGGTGCAGGCCCGGCGTGTCGACCAGGATCAGCTGGCCGTCCTCACGGTGCACGATGCCACGGATCGCGCGGCGCGTCGTCTGCGGCTTGGAGCTCGTGATCGCGACCTTCTCGCCCACCAGCGCGTTGGTGAGCGTCGACTTGCCGACGTTGGGACGGCCGACGAAGGAGACGAACCCCGCCCGGTATTCGCGTTGCTCGGTCATGGCCGCAGCTCCTCTTCGTTTCCGTTCTGACGCTCACCGGGTGCGGCGTCCTCGAAGGCGGCACGCGCGTCGATGAGGGCTTGGTCCTGCCACGCGAGCACCGTCGCGAGCCGCTTGCGTCGCCCCTCGGTGCGCTCGGCCTCGAGCACGACACCGCTGACCGACACCTGCTCCCCGGGCTGCGGGAGGCGCCCGAGTTCCTTGGCGAACAACCCGCCGACCGTGTCGACGTCCTCGTCTTCGAGCTCGAGGCCGAACAGCTCGCCGAACTCGTCGATCGGCAGTCTGACGTTGACCCGGTACCGACCGCCGTCGAGCTCCTCGACCTGCGCCGCCTCGCGGTCGTACTCGTCGGAGATGTCACCCACGAGCTCCTCGATGAGGTCTTCGAGCGTGACCAGGCCGGCGATGCCGCCGTACTCGTCGACCACCATCGCCAGGTGGTTCGACTCGAGCTGCATCTGCCGGAGGAGCGCGTCAGCCTTCATCGAATCCGGGACGAAGACCGCCGGCCGGGCGAGTTCGCCGACCGTGAGCGCCTCGGCGTCGAGCGGGCTTTCGAACGCCAGCCGCGCGAGGTCGCGGAGGTACAGGATGCCTGCGACGTCGTCGTTCACCTCGCGGTCGATGACCGGGATGCGGGAGAACCCCGCCTTCATGAACAACGCCATGGCCTGCGGGAGGTGCGCATCGGTCTCGATCGTGATCATGTCGGTGCGGGGCACCATGACCTCGCGGGCCACCGTGTCGTTGAACTCGAAGATCGAGTGGATGAGCTCGCGGTCCTCGGCCTCGAGCACGTCGAGCTCGGCGGCTTCGTCGACCATGCTGAGCAGCTGCTCCTCGCTCGAGACCCCGGCGAACCTGATGCGGCCGGGCGTCACCCGGTTGCCGATCGCGACCAGTGCCCCCGCGATGGGCCCGAGCAGCAGTCTGAGGAAGCGCACGATGGGCGCCGACCAGCGCATGACGGCGCGCGCATGCGCGCGCCCGACACTGCGCGGGCTCGCACCGACGAGCACGAACGACACAGCGGTCATGATCAGCGCCGACCAGAGCAGCACGAACCAGTCGTTGACGATGAACGCGGCGAAGGCGAGCGTCACCAGCACCGCGGCCGTCGTCTCGGCGAGGATGCGGACGAAGTTCACGGCGTTGACGTGCGCACCGGGGTCGTCGGCGATCGCGAGCAGCGACTTCCGCGCGCGCGACTCGAACGCGAGGTCGGTGAGGTCGGCTCTCGAGAGGTTTCCGAGTGCGGAGTCGACGGCGGCCATCAGGCCGCCGAAGCTCACGAGCGCGAACGCAGCGATCAGAAAGGGCCAGGGTTGCATCGTCAGCGGCGACGTTCCTGCATCGCGAACCCGACCAGGATGTCGCGTTGGATGCCGAACATCTCTTTCTCCTCCTGCGGCTCGGCGTGATCGAACCCGAGCAGGTGGAGCATGCCGTGCGCGGTGAGCATCTGCAGCTCGTCGAGCAGCGCATGACCCGCCTGCTTCGCCTGCGACTCGGCCACCTGCGGGCACAGCACGACGTCACCCAGGAGGCCCGGGGGTGTCGGCCGGTCCTCGGTGCCGGGCCGCAGCTCGTCCATCGGGAAGCTCAGCACGTCGGTCGGTCCCGGCTCGTCCATCCACTGCACGTGCAGCTGTTCCATGGCGCCCTCGTCGACGAGCAGGATCGCCAGCTCGGCGTCACGGTGCACGTGCATCGCGTCGAGCGCGTAGACCGCGAGCCGCTGCAGCGCCGCCTCGTCGACGTCGACGCCCGACTCGTTGGTGATCTCGATGCTCATCGGTTGCTGTTCTCCTGGCTGGCTCGCGGGTGACCGGGCACGGGTTACTTCTTGGGCCGAGGCGGCTGGTGGTCGCGTGGCAGACGACCGCGGCGCTCGGCGCGGTTGGCGAACTCGCGCGCCTGCTCGCGCTCGAACCGCTGCGCCTGGGCGCGCTGGTCGTACTCGGTGTACGCGTCGACGATCCGGCCGACGAGCGTGTGCCGCACGACGTCGTCGCTGGTCAGGGTCGCGAAGTGGATGTCGTCGATGCGGTCGAGGATGCGCGTCACGAGCCGGAGCCCCGAGGCGCCGCCTGGCAGGTCGACCTGCGTGATGTCACCGGTCACGACCATCTTCGACCCGAACCCCAGCCTCGTGAGGAACATCTTCATCTGCTCGGGCGTGGTGTTCTGCGCCTCGTCGAGCACGACGAACGAGTCGTTCAGGGTCCGACCACGCATGTACGCGAGCGGCGCGACCTCGACGGTGCCCGAGGCGAGCAGCTTCGGCACGAGCTCGGGGTCCATCATCTCGTTCAGTGCGTCGTAGAGCGGCCGAAGGTACGGGTCGATCTTGTCGGTGAGGGTGCCGGGCAGGAAGCCCAACCGCTCGCCGGCCTCGACCGCGGGTCGCGTGAGGATGATCCGGCTGACCTCTTTGCGCTGCAGCGCCTGCACGGCCTTCGCCATCGCGAGGTAGGTCTTGCCCGTTCCTGCCGGACCGATGCCGAAGACGATGGTGTGCTCGTCGATGGCGTCGACGTAGCGGCGCTGACCCTCGGTCTTCGGGCGGATCGACTTGCCCCGGCTCGACACGATGACCTGACCGAGCATCTCGGAGGGACGTGCGTCGGGATCCTGCTCCAGCATGCGGGCTGAGCTCCTGACTTCTGTCGGTGTGGGGTCCTGCCCCTGGCGGACGAGCTCGAGCAGCTCCTCGATGAGTCGGCGCACGCGGACGCGGTCGGGCTCGTCGCCCCGGATCGCGATCTCGTTGCCGCGGGCGTGCACGGTGACGCCCGGATACTCCCGCTGGATGCTCGACAGCAGCCGATCCTGCGGCCCGAGCAACCTGACCATGGCGACGCCGTCGATCTGCAGCCGCTCCTCGCCGTTCGCCTCGGGCGGGGTGTCGATCGGATCAGGCTCCGGCAAGCGACCCCTCCTCGAGGCCACCGGCCAGCACGTGCGCGTGCACGTGGAAGACGGTCTGCCCGGCGTTGGCGCCCGTGTTGAACACGAGCCGGAAATCACCGTCACCGAGGTCGGCGGCGACCTCGCGCGCGACCTCGACGAGTTCGGCGAGCAGCGCGGGATCAGCGGCGGCGAGTTCGACGACGTCACGATGCGCGGCCGTCTTGGGCGTCACGACCACGTGCACGGGCGCCTTCGGCGCGATGTCGTGGAAGGCGATGATCCGATCGGTCTCGGCCACGATCCGGGCCGGGATCTCACGTGCCACGATGCGCTCGAAGACGGTCGGTTCGTGGGTCTCGGTCATGGATCCATCGTAGCGACGGATACGTCACCACCGCCCAAGGGCTGCCGAGAGGACCGCGATTGCCGCGGGACCGGCGGTCGAGGTGCGCAGCACGGATGCCCCGAGGCGAACCGCCTCCGCGCCGGAGCGGCCGAGGGTGTCGAGCTCCTTCGGAGCGATCCCGCCCTCCGGTCCGACGACCAGGGCCAGGTCACGGTCGTCGACCTCGAGCGCGGTCAACGAGGTGGACGCCGAGGGCTCGAGGATGAGGACCCGGGCGCCCTGGAGCCGCTCGGTGAGCGCGGCGGTCGTGGTCACCTCGTCGACCTCGGGGATCCACGGCCGGATGGACTGCTTCGCCGCCTCACGCGCGATGGTGGTCCAGCGCTGGCGCCCTTTCGCGGCCTTCGGCCCCTCCCAGCGCGAGACCGAGCGGGCCGCGGCCCACGGGACGATCCGGTCGACCCCGAGTTCGGTGGCCGCCTGGACCGCGAGCTCGTCACGATCACCCTTCGCGAGCGCCTGGACCAGCGTGATCGCGGGCGCCGGGCGCTCGGCGACCGTCAGCTCGTCGATCTCGAGCCGCAGTTCGCGCGGCGCGACCGAGACGACCGCGCCGCGCACGATCGTGCCGCGGCCGTCTCCGATCGCGAGTCGTTCACCGGCGCGGACGCGCGCGACCGACACGGCGTGCCGCGCCTCGTCGCCCACGAGCTCGACGACCTGCCCGATGCCGAGCGCGCGCAGCTCGAGCGTTTCGTCGAAGTACAGGCTGCTCATGCCGTCACCCCGCCCGTCATCGCGTCGTCGTTCAGCTCAGGAACCGATCGCGAAGCCGCGCGAAGAGTCCCTGCTGGAAGTGGCTGAGCTCAGGCGCTTTGGTCTTGTGCATGGCCGCGAGCTCCTCGACCAGCTTCCGCTCCTTGCCCGAGAGCTTCGTGGGGGTGAGGACCTGGACGCCGACACGCAGGTCGCCGCGACCTCCACCGCGCAGCCTGGTGACACCGCGATCCTTCACCGTGAGGACCTCACCGGACTGCGTCCCGGGCTTGATCTCGAGCGCGACGTCGCCGTCGAGTCCCGGCAGATTCGCCGTGGTACCGAGGATCGCGTCGGTCATGGCGACCTCCAGCGTGCACAGGAGGTCGTCGCCGTTCCGGCTGAACACGTCGTGCGTCTTCACTTTGATCTCGAGGTAGAGGTCGCCGTTGGGGCCGCCGGCGGGGCCGGCCTCGCCCGAGCCCGGCATCTGCAGCCGCAGCCCGGTGTCGACGCCCGCGGGGATGTCGACGGGCACGGTTCGCCGGGCCCGGACACGTCCCTGCCCCTGGCAGGTCACACACGGCGTCGTGATGACGGTGCCGTATCCACGGCAGGTGCCGCAGGGGCTCGAGGTCATCACGTTGCCGAGCAACGAACGCACGGTGCGCTGGATCGAACCGGTGCCGTGGCAGATGTCGCAGGTGACGGGCGCGGTGCCCGGCTGGCAGCACGAACCGTTGCAGGTCTCGCAGAGCACGGCCGTGTCGAGCTCGAGGTCGCGGTGCGTGCCGAAGATGACCTCGTCGAGGCCGACCTCGACGCGGATCAACGCATCCTGACCGCGCTCGCGTCGGGACTTCGGCCCGCGCGTCTGCTGCCCGGCTCCGAAGAACGTCTCGAAGATGTCGCCGAAGCCGCCGAAGCCCTGCCCGCCGAACGCGCCCTGCCCGCCACCGTGGTCGTACTGCTCGCGCTGTCGCGGGTCGCTCAGCACGTCGTACGCGTGGGTGACCTCCTTGAACCGCTCGGACGCATCTGTCCCGGGGTTCACATCGGGGTGCAGCTCGCGCGCGAGTCGGCGGTACGCCTTCTTGATCTCGTCCTGGCTGGCGTCGCGGGAGACGCCGAGGACCTCGTAATGGTCTGCCACGGCAGGGGCGGTTCCTTTCGATTGAATCGGAGTACGCGGGCTCGGCCCGGTGCGTCAGTGCTCGCCGAGCGTGCGTGAGAGGTATCGCGCGACCGCGCGCACCGCGGCCATGCCGGCCGAGTAGTCCATGCGAGTGGGGCCGACGATCCCGAGTCGTGACACGTCCCGCCCCGGCACGGAGAAGGCGGTCGACATCACGGAGGTCTCACCGAGGCCGAAGGCCTCGTTCTCGCGCCCGATGCGCACCGCGATCCGGTGCGGGTCGGCCGCCATCTCACCGAACAGGCGCAGCAGGACGACCTGCTCCTCGATGGCCTCGATCACATTCAGGATGGAGCCGGGGAAGTCTTGCTCCGTGCGGACGAGGTTCGCCGCGCCCGCGACGACGAGTCGCTCGGTGCGCTGCGTGCCGGCCTGCTCGGCGAGCGTCGACGCGAGCGTGGTCAGCACCTCCGCATGCCGGGGGTCGACGCGGGCGAGCTCGCCCGAGAGCGCGCTGGCCGCATCCGAGAGCGTGAGGCCCGCGACGATCGTGTTCAACCGAACGCGCAGCGATTCGAGCGTGGGCGCGTCGACCTCGTCGCGGAGGTCGACGAGACGCTGTTCGACCTGACCCGAGTCGGAGATCAGGATGCACAGCACGCGTGACGGCGACAGCTGCACGAGCTCGACGTGCCGGACCCGAGAGCTCACGAACGTGGGTACCTGCACCACGGCCAGCTGGTTGGTGAGCTGAGCGACCAGCCGCACGGTACGGGCCAGCAGCTCGTCGAGGTCGTTGGCCTCGCCGAGGAAGGTCTCGATCGCGTGGCGCTGAGCGGGCGTGAGCGGGCGCACATCGCTCAGCTGGTCGACGAACACCCGGTATCCCTTGTCGGTCGGGATGCGACCCGACGACGTGTGCGGAGCGGCGATCAGCTCTTCCTCTTCGAGCAGCGCCATGTCGTTGCGGATCGTTGCGGCGGACACACCGAACGCGTGGCGCTCGACGATCGTCTTCGAACCGACCGGCTCACGCGACGCGACATAGTCCTGCACGATCGCGCGCAGTACCGCCAGTCCGCGTTCCGAGACCATGACCCCTCGCCCCTCGACTCCTTAGCACTCCATACGGATGAGTGCTAATGATACGCGACTTCCCTGGGCGCGCCTCCCGTTCGCCGCGCCGCGCCACGTCTTCCGTCCGACCCGGCAGGTCTGAGAATATGGCGACGCCCCTCTATCGGGCCTGACCAAGGAGATGCCATGTCCGACGTGCCACCGAACCCACCGACCCCTCCCGGGCCGCCCGCCGCGCCGCCGCCCGGCGCCTACCAGCCCGCGCCGCAGATGAGCCCGGCCGACGAGAAGCTCTGGGCCACGCTGGTGCACATCGGCGGGATCTTCTTCGGCTTCATTCCCGCGCTTATCGGGTACCTCGTCTTGAAGGACCGCGGCCCCTTCGTCCGGGCGCACACGGCGACCGCGCTGAACTTCCAGATCACGATGACGATCGCGGCCGTCGTGAGCGCGATCCTCTGGATCGTCATCGTGGGCATTTTCCTGACCATCGCGATCGGCATCGTGGTCATCGTGTTCAGCATCATCGCCGCCGTCAAGGCGAACCAGGGTCAGCCTTACACCTACCCGCTCTCGATCAAGTTCGTGAGCTGACCGGTTCGACCGCGTCGAGCAGCCGACGTACGACGGCATCGGCCAAGAGGCGCCCTCTCCGGGTGAGCACCACTCGCCCGGAGAGGGCGCTTCGCGCGTCCACCAGTTCATCGGCCACGAGCCCCGCGACGGCGACACGCGCATCGGGGGCGAGCGACGCGATCGGAAGGCCCTCGCGGATCCTGGACGTCAGCATGACGACCTCCGTGCGTCGCGCCGCGTGGTCGAGCGTCTCGCGCCCGGCGGCCGGCGATACGCCGGCGAGGACGCGGTCGGCATATGCAGCCGGATGCTTCACGTTCCACCAACGGACGCCGCCCACGTGGCTGTGCGCCCCGGGACCGACGCCCCACCAGTCGTCACCGCGCCAATAGCCGAGATTGTGGCGCGAACGCTGCTCGTCGCGCCGAGCCCAGTTGCTCACCTCGTACCAGTCGTACCCGGCCTCGGCGAGCCGCTCGTCGGCCAGTTCGTACATCTGCGCCGCGAGATCGTCGTCGGGCGTCGCCACGTCGCCCTTGCGGATGCGGCGCGCGAGCTTCGTGCCGTCTTCGACGATGAGCGAGTACGCGCTCACATGGTCGGGGGCGAGCGCGATCACCGCGTCGACGCTGCGCTGCCAGTCGGCGATCGACTCACCCGGCGTCGCGTAGATCAGGTCGAGGCTGACCGCCAGACCGGCGTCCCTCGCCCAGCCGACGACGAGCGGCACCCGCGCCGGGTCGTGCGTGCGGTCGAGGGTCGCGAGGACGTGCGGCACGGCCGACTGCATGCCGAACGACACGCGCGTGAAGCCGGCGTCGGCGAGCCGGCGCAGGTCGTCCGGTCCGACCGAGTCGGGGTTCGCCTCGGTCGTGACCTCGGCGCCGGGCCCCAGCCCGAACTCGTCGCGCACCGCGCCGAGCATGGCGATCAGGTCGCCGGCGGGCAGGAGCGTCGGTGTGCCGCCGCCGAAGAACACGGTCGCGGCCTCGCGTGCGGGCAGACCGGATGCCTCGAGGACACCCCGAGCCATCCGGATCTCGCCGATCGCGTGGGCCGCATAGTCGGCGCTATTCGTGCCGCGCAGCTCGCCGGCGGTGTACGTGTTGAAGTCGCAGTACCCGCACCGGACCCGACAGAACGGCACGTGCACGTAGACCCCGAACGCGCGCGCCTCGGCGCCCGTCCTGGTCGTCGGCGGGAGCAGGCCGTCGGCCGGAGCGGGGTCGCCGAGTGGGAGCGGACCGCCCACGTCAGCTCGGGAACGCGGGGTGCAACGCGCGGAGCTGCCGCTTCGTGAGCTCACGGCGGCGGCGGCGCTCGAGCGGCGCGAGCAGGCGACGCAGACCGCCGGGCGGCTCGAGGATGGAGCGCACGGTGAGCCAGACGGTGTCGTCGTCGCGACGCTCGAGGATGAAGGACTCTTCGCCGGCTTCCGGCGCGTCGCCGGCCGTGCCGTACGCGAATCCGATGCGGTCGGGCTCGTCGATGACGTAGACGACGAGCACCGGCATCGCGTGCCGCCCCGTGCGGAGGGTCGCGGTCATGCCCGCGGTGATGAACGGGGTGCCGTCGGCCGCGAAGCGCTGCTCGGTGCGCTGTGCGGGCTGATCGGTGAGCGGGGTGCCTTCGAGGTCGAACGCGAGCCCGGAATACTGCGCCCCCGTCCCGGCGGAGACGTCGGTGACGGTGAACCCCGAGCCCTGCTGCACGCCCCACGTCATGAGCGACTCCGCCGCGCGCTCGAACCGTTCGGCGCCCGAACCGAGCTTCACGCGATCTTCTGACGGCCGGAACCCCGCGGGCGGGTATCGGAGCACGTCGGGGTCGAGCGTCGCGCCGATGGCCCCGTACGTCACGGACTGGTCGGTGAAGGTACTGCGACGAGACATCCGCTCAGTGTACTTCCTGGCGTTCGTCGCCTCATGAACGGAGGCGCCGGAAGGGTCGTGCCGCGAACCGCCGACCGCGATTACTTCTTGCTGTCCTTCTTCTCGGTGTCACCGCTCAACGCCGCGATGAACGCCTCCTGCGGGACCTCGACGCGGCCCACCATCTTCATGCGCTTCTTGCCCTCCTTCTGCTTCTCGAGGAGCTTGCGCTTGCGGCTGATGTCACCGCCGTAACACTTGGCGAGCACGTCCTTGCGAATCGCACGGATCGATTCGCGCGCGATGATCCGTGCGCCGATCGCGGCCTGGATCGGCACCTCGAACTGCTGCCGAGGAATGAGTTCGCGGAGCCGCCCGGTCATCAGCACGCCGTAGGCGTACGCCTTGTCGCGGTGCACGATCGCGCTGAACGCGTCGACCTGCTCGCCCTGGAGCAGGATGTCGACCTTGACGAGGTCGGCGGCCTGGTCGCCGGACGGCTCATAGTCGAGCGAGGCGTACCCCGCGGTCTTCGACTTCAACTGGTCGAAGAAGTCGAACACGATCTCGCCGAGCGGGATCTGGTAGCGGATCTCGACGCGGTCCTCACCGAGGTAGTCCATGCCCATGAGGCTGCCGCGGCGTGACTGGCAGAGCTCCATGATCGTGCCCACGTAGTCCTTCGGCGCGAGGATCGCGGCCTTGACCATGGGTTCACGCACCTCGGCGATCTTCGCCCCGGTCGGGAACTCGCTCGGGTTCGTCACCGTGACGGTCTTCTTGTCTTCGGTGGTCACCTCGTACACGACCGATGGCGCGGTCGCGATGATGTCGAGCCCGAACTCGCGGCGCAGCCGCTCGGTCACGATCTCGAGGTGCAGCAGCCCGAGGAATCCGGCCCGGAAACCGAAGCCGAGCGCGACCGACGTCTCGGGCTCGTAGACGAGCGCCGCGTCCGAGAGCTTGAGCTTGTCGAGCGCCTCACGCAGGATCGGGTAGTCGCTGCCGTCGATCGGGTACAACCCGGAGAACACCATGGGCAGCGGCTCGGTGTAACCCGCGAGCGGCTCGGTTGCGGACTTCACCGCGGTCGTGACCGTGTCGCCCACCTTCGACTGGCGCACGTCTTTCACACCCGTGATCAGGTAGCCGACCTCACCCACGCCGAGCCCCTTCGTCGGGGTCGGCTCGGGTGCACTGACTCCGATCTCGAGGATCTCGTGCGTGGCCTTGGTCGACATCATCTGAATGCGCTCGCGCGGGTTCAGCTGGCCGTCGACCATCCGCACGTACGTGACCACGCCGCGGTAGCTGTCGTACACGGAGTCGAAGATCATGGCCCGCGCCGGGGCATCCGCATCGCCGACCGGAGCCGGGATGCGCTCGACGACCCGGTCGAGCAGATCCTCGACGCCGAGGCCCGTCTTGCCGGAGACCTTGAGCACGTCGTCGGGCGACCCGCCGATGAGATCGGCGAGCTCGCGCGCATACTTGTCGGGATCCGCCGCGGGAAGGTCGATCTTGTTCAGCACCGGGATGATCTCGAGGTCGTTCTCGAGTGCCAGGTAGAGGTTCGCGAGCGTCTGCGCCTCGATGCCCTGCGCGGCGTCGACGAGCAGGATCGCGCCCTCGCACGCCGCGAGTGAGCGCGACACCTCGTAGCTGAAGTCGACGTGACCCGGCGTGTCGATCATGTTCAGCGCGTACGAGGTCGCGCCCACCTGCCACGGCATGCGCACCGCCTGGCTCTTGATCGTGATGCCGCGCTCGCGCTCGATGTCCATGCGGTCGAGGTACTGAGCGCGCATGTCGCGGTCGGCGACCACACCCGTGATCTGCAGCATGCGGTCGGCGAGCGTCGACTTGCCATGGTCGATGTGCGCGATGATGCAGAAGTTGCGGATCAGCGCAGGATCGGTGGCGGCAGGCACCGGCGGGTTGGCGGCTCTCGGAGACATCCTGACGATTCTCCCATGACTGGAGCGTTCCGCCTCGCGGGCCACGTTGCGTGCGGCATCGCGCGCCGCACCGCGCGGGTGCTCAGCCCTTCGATGGATGCCTCGGGCGAGGCGCCGCGGCTACGCTGAACAGCACCATGACCCTGCTTCAGGTCCCGCCAGCCGACGTCGCGGCGTCGGCACTGCGACCGGTCTTCACCGCGCTCCGAGGCGGCCTGCACCTGCTCGTGGTCGTCCTTTCACTGTTCGTCGTCGTCCGCGCACTGGTGTTCGACACCACGCGCGAGATCCCCGTGACCGTGCTCACGCTGCTGTTCCTCGTCTGGTACGGCGCGGGCGTCGCGGTGGCGCACCGGCACTACACCCTGTGGCCGCGCACGCTCTGGCTCCTGGGCCTGCTCGGGCTCTGGATCGCGCTCGTCGTGCTCACCCCGGACGCCGCCTACCTCGCCTTTCCGCTCTTCTTCCTCGAGCTGCAGATCCTGCCCGCCGCCGCGGCCATCCCGCTCGTGGTGGTCACCTTCGCACTGTCGGTGTGGAGCTCCACCGCACATCTCGGCATCGAGGTCGGCACCGTGCTCGGGCCGCTCATCGCCGCGGGCGTCGCGATCATCGTCGGCCTCGGGTACCACCAGATGGCGCGCGAGACGCGCGACCGTCAAGCGCTCATCCTCGACCTGCTGACCACGAGGGAGGAGCTCGCCGCCGCCAGCCGTGAGGCGGGATCGCTCGCCGAGCGGGAACGCCTGGCGCGCGAGATCCACGACACCGTCGCGCAGGGGCTCTCGAGCATCCAGATGCTGCTGCACGCGGCCGAGCGCGACATCGATGACGAACAGACCCGCAGCCGGCTGCAGCTCGCCCGCGAGACCGCCGCAGACAACCTCGCGGAGACCCGTCGATTCATCCGCGAGCTCACCCCTCCGGCGCTCGACGACCAGACCCTGCCCGCCGCCCTCGGCCGGCTCGCGACCGCGACCACCGACCAGGCCACGCAGGCCGGACGCGCGACCGAGGTGCATTTCACGGTGAGTGGAACGCCAACCGCGCTGCCCATGGCGCTCGAGGCCACGCTGCTCAGAGTCGCGCAGGCGTCGCTCGCCAACGTCGTGCAGCACGCCGACGCGTCGCGCGCCGAGGTGACACTCACCTACCTCGGCGACGAGGTCGCGCTCGACATCGTCGACGACGGCCGCGGCTACCCGGCGGGTGCCGACGAGGCCTCGCGTGTCCGGCGAGCGGCGGTGGCGACGCGCGGCTCGGGGTTCGGGCTCACCGCGATCCGGCAGCGCGTCGAGCAGCTCGGCGGGCGGGCGATCGTCGAGTCCGCACCGGGTGAGGGAACGGCCGTGTCGGTACGGCTGCCCATCGGGAGGATGGCATGATCCGCGTTCTGCTCGCCGACGACCATCCGGTCGTCCGCACCGGCATCCGCGCCCTGCTGGACGCCGAGCCCGACCTCGTCGTCGCCGAAGAGGCCGGAACGGCCGCCGAGGCGGTCGAGCGCGCCATCGCCGGCGACGTCGACCTCGTCCTCATGGACCTGCAGTTCCCCGGTGATCTGCAGGGTGCTGAGGCGACCCGGCGGATCCGGGCGAGCGTGGGCGCCCCACGCGTGCTCGTGCTGACGAACTACGACTCCGACGCCGACATCCTCGGGGCGATCGAGGCCGGCGCAAGCGGCTACCTGCTGAAGGATGCCCCACCTGCCGAACTCGTCGCCGCGGTCCGGGCGGCCGCGGCCGGCGAGACGGCGCTGGCGCCCGCGGTCTCGTCGCGTCTGCACGCCGCACGCGACGCCGACCACCGGCTCACCGCCCGCGAGGCGGAGGTGCTGAACCTCGTCGCCGCCGGCCGATCGAACCGCGACATCGGCCGCACGCTCTTCCTCAGCGAGGCGACCGTGAAGTCGCATCTCGTGCACATCTTCGCCAAGCTCGGCGTCGGCTCACGCACGGCTGCGGTCGCGAGGGCCCGCGAGCTGGGGCAGATCCGAGGCGCGTGATGCCGCCGCGGGCGCGCGTCGTGCTGGTCCACGGGATCCGGACGTCGGCGACCATGTGGCGGAACCAGCTGCTGCCGCTCGCCGCGTACGGACTCGACGTGCACGCGGTCGACCTTCCGGCACACGGCGCGCACCTCGGCGAGCCGTTCTCACTCGACGCCGCGCTCGACGCCATCGACGAGACACTGAATCCCGCCGACCTGGCTGACCCGCGCGAGTCCGGCGGGATGCCGTCGGCGCGCGTGCCCCGGCTGCTCGTCGGGCTGAGTCTTGGCGGCTATCTCGCGATCGAGTACGCCGCGCGCCACCCCGGTCGGCTCGACGGCCTCGTCGCAGCGTCCTGCAGCACACGCCCGCGAGGGCCGGCCCTCACGGGGTACCAGCGGATCGCCGAGGTGATCTCGCGCCTGCCCGATCGGGGCCGCCGGCTGAACGACGCCATGGCGAAGTGGTTCCTCTCCCCCAGCGCGGTCGAGGACGTCATCGCCGGCGGCGTGGCGCTCGACGTCATGGGGCCTGCGCTCACGGCCGTCGGCGAGCTCGACGTCGAGGGCGCCCTGGCGCACGTCGAGTGCCCGGTCTGGCTGGTCAACGGGCAGTTCGATCACTTCCGGCTCGAGGAGCGGCGGATGCTCCGTGCCGCGCGCGACGCCCGACTGGTCGTGATCCCGGGCGCGACGCACCTGGTGAGCCTGTCACGCCCCGAGGCGTTCACGGCCGCGATCCTCGGCGCGGTGGCCGAGCTCGATCACCGCCGGATGCGGTCGGCTCGGGCGGGTACGCCTGACGAGGTCGGCGCCGGAGGCCGGCGGACCCGCCCGCACTGACGCCGTCGAGCCCTCAGTGACCCGCCAGCGCATTGGAACCGCTCGCGCGAAGCTGGTATCGTTCTTTGTTGGCTTGCGCGCGGGTCCCACCTCGCGCGATCGTCGGCCACGAGTCCCTCTACCTCGTGACGGCATACACTCACCCGCACCGAGACGAAAGAACACCACGTGGCAAACATCAAGTCGCAGATCAAGCGCATCCGTACCAACCTGAAGGCGCAGGAGCGCAACAAGGCCGTCAAGAGCGAGCTCAAGACCGTCATCCGCCTCACGCGCGACGCCATCGCCGCCGGCGACAAGGAGAAGGCCACCGCCGCCCTTCGCGTCGCGGGTCGCAAGCTCGACAAGGCCGCCTCGAAGGGCGTGATCCACAAGAACCAGGCCGCGAACCGCAAGTCGGCCATCGCGAAGCAGGTCGCCGCGCTCTAAAGCGAGACAGCTCGACAACGGCCCCGCACCGCACGGTGCGGGGCCGTTTCGCATTCGCGGCCCGCTCGTGGGTCGGAGGCCCGATCGCGGGACCGCGGCCCGATCGTGGGGCCGTGGCCCGATCGTGGGATCGCGGCCCGATCGTGGGGCCGTGGCCCGATCGTGGGGCCGTGGCCCGATCGTGGGGCCGTGGCCCGATCGTGGGATCGCGGCCCGATCGCGGGTCGGAACGTGTGTCCGCCGGGGTTCCGACCCACAATCCGACTTCCAACACACCACCGGTGCGTGAGTTCGGCCGCGGGCGATCGGGAGCAGCGCGTGCGGCGGGCGCGGCAGGTGCGAGAGGCCAGCCGCGGGCGAACGAGAACGCGCGTGCGGCGGGACGGTCGGCTGCGGGGCGGGCGGGCGCGCTCAGCGGCCGCGGTCGGAAATGAGCACCACGAGGCGTTCGAGCGCGAACACCGGGTCGCGTTCGGCGCCCTTCACCGCGGCGTCGGTCGCCGCGAGCGCCTGGATGACGCGGGCGAGCCCGGCGTCCTCCCAACCGGCGAGGTCGCGACGAGCGCGGTCGACCTGCCATGGTGCGAGGCCGAGACTCGAGGCGAGCTGCGCTGAGGACCCGCGAGCCCCCGACACTTTGGCCATGGTGCGGATCTTCATCGCGAAGGCGCCGACGATCGGCACCGGATCGGCACCGGATTCAAGCGCCTGCCGCAGTGCGACCAGCGCCTCGCCCTGACGCCCCGCGATCGCGGCATCGGCGACGGCGAAGGCGGTGGTCTCGACGCGGCCGCCGTAATACTTCGCGACGGTCCGCTCGTCGATGTCGCCAGGCGCATCCGCCATGAGCTGACGGCACGCCGCCGACAGCTCGCCGAGGTCGTCACTGAACGCCGCGACGAGCGCGCGCAGTGCCGCGGGCGCGATCCGGCGACCCGCCGAACGGAACTCAGTGGCGGCGAAGTCCTGCTTCTCGGCGTCTTTCTTCAGCTCGGCGCAGACCACCTCGACGGCGTCGCCGCCGCCCGCGCGGATCGCGTCCAGCAGCTTCTTGCCCCGCATGCCGCCGCGATGGCGCAGCACGAGCGTGGTGGACTCCGCCGTCGACGGCAGGTAGTCGAGCGCGTCGTGGAGGAAGTCGTCGCTGGATTTCTCGACCGCCGACACCCTGATCAGACGTGGCTCACCGAAGAGCGACGGACTCGCGAGGGTGAGCAGTTCGCCGCGACGATAGCCGTCGGCCTCGAGGTCGCTCACCTCGAGCGACGGGTCTTCGGTGCGGAGGAAATCGCGCAGCATTGCGATGGCGCGCTCGGCGAGCACATTCTCAGGCCCGGATACGAGCACGACCGGTGCCGGACGAACCTGGTTCCACGCGAGTTGCGGAATCGCGACCTTGCTCTTGGCCGAGCCTTTCGCCGATCCGCCGGCTCCGCGTGCTGCCACTACTGCCTCCGTTCGCCGCCGCTCAAGTCTACGGTCGCCCGCCGACGCCGACGCTCAGCGTGGCGCCTGCCGGCTCCGCGGCGCTCCGACCACAGCCGGAACACCCCGTCGTCGACCGAGAGGAGCGCGGTACCCAGATGATCGGTGCGGACCACGGCCGCACCCTGTTCGGCCACGAGGTCGAGCGCCGCGCGGGTGGGATGCCCGTAGCCGTTGCCCTCGCCCACGCCGATGACCGCGACGCGCGCATCGAGCTCCGCGTACAGTGACGGGTTCTGGTCGGCGGATCCGTGATGGGCGACCTTCACGAGATCGACCGGCGAGGGCCGTGATGCACGCGCCATGCGCGCCTGCGCGGTTTCACCGAGGTCACCGAGGAACACGGCGCTGAACCTCGCCGCGCGCAGGTCGAGTACGACGCTGGCGTCATTGCCGGGCGCCTCGTCAGGCGGGGGCCAGAGCACCTCCCATTCGGCGCCGCCCAGCCGACCCCGTACGCCCGCCGTGACCTCTCGGGCCTCGGCACCGCTGTCCACGAGCGGGCGGAGCGCGCGCGACGACCGCGCGCCATCGAGCGGTCCGTGCAGCACCGTCCTGACACGACCCGCGATCGCACCGACCGCGGCGACGTGGTCGGCATCCCAGTGCGTGAGAACGAGCAGATCGATCGCCTCGACCCCTGTCAGAGCGAGGCACCGCGCGAGGGCCGCCTCCTCCGGCCCGGTATCGATCAGCGCGACCGCTCCCCCGTCGCGCACCAGGACGGCATCGCCCTGCCCGACGTCGCACGCGGCGACGATCCAGTCGGGTGGCAGCCATGCTCGTGAGAGGGCCGGCCCCGCCACGGAGACACCGAGCGGAGCCGCGAGGGCCACCAGGAGCACCCCGGCGATCGAGCGGACGGCCCACCGTGGGCGTCGTTGGGCCAGCGCGAGCCAGAGCCCGGCCGCGGTGCCGGCCGCGAGCAGCAGCGCACCAGCCGCTTCGGCAGGCCATGGGATGCGCGCCCCAGGCAGCAGGGCGACCCCGTGCGCGACCTGCGCGATCCAGCCGGCCGGAACCGCGGCGATCTGCAGGGCCGCGAAACCGAGCGACGGGAACAGGGGCAGGAGCAGACAGCCGGCGAGCCCCACCATCGTGGCCACCGGTGCGGCCGGGGCTGCGATCAGGTTCGCGGCGACCCCGAACGCGGCGATCGACGGGTCGAGCAGGATGAGCACCGGTTGGCAGGCGAGCTGTGCCGCAAGCGGCACCGCGAGCGCGAGCGCGAGCGGACGCGGCAGGTACCGCGCGAGGCGGTCGCCGAGGGGACCGGCGAGCAGCAGCAGACCGGCCGTCGCACACACCGAGAGGGCGAATCCGTAGTCGCGGGCGTACCACGGGTTCACCGTCAGGAGCACAATGACCGCGAGGGAGAGCGCCGCGACTCCCCCGCCCGGCCGCCCGACGGCAGCCGCGACCAGCACGACCACGGCCATCGCCGCCGCTCGGACGACGCTCGATTCGGGCGTGACGAGCAGGACGAACCCGCCGAGGGCGACGAGGGCGGCGAGGACACGCACCGCGCGCGGCGCCCCGCACGCAGCAGCAAGGGCGAAGACCAGCGCGGTCACGATCGCGCAGTTCGCCCCCGACACCGCGGTGAGGTGCGTGAGCGAGGACACCTTCATGTCGGCGTCGAGCTCGGCACCGACCGCGCTCGTGTCGCCGATCGCGAGCCCGGGCACGAGCGCGCCCGCGTCGCCACCGAGCCGGCCGGCGGCCTCCGCGAAGCGGTGACGGAGATCCGCGGCCCAGCCGAGCGGGCCATCAGGCGGCGCGACGTCAACCTCACCGACCGGTCGGAGCCGGTACGCGGACGGATCGGCGGCCTCGTTCGCGCTGACGTGTGCGGTGAAGGCCGCGCGCGCGCCGAACGCGAATCGAGCGTCGGCGGACGCCACGACGGTCACCGGAACGCGCGCGGTGTGCTCGCCGTCGACGGCGAGCAGCGAGCCGCGGAACCTCACCTGCGGTTCGTCGGCCGGCCACGACCCGACGGGGCCCGGGTTCGCCGTGCGCGGTGTGCTCGTGACCTCGACGGCGACCTCGGCGTCGTCATGCGCGGCGGCGGCCGCGTGCAGCGGAGCTGCGGCTCGAACGTCACCGGCCACCGCCGCCGCGTGTGCGGCGAGGCCCGCGGCCGACACGGCGAGCAGCAGCGCCGCCAGGTGGGGCCGCCACCGGCGGAGGACGGATGTCCGCGCTCGGAAGGCGGTGGCGACCAGCACGACGGCCAGGCCGCCCGCGACCGTCCACAGCGCACCCACCGGCAGCCAGGCCCCGACAGCCAGGTCGGGCGCCGCCACCGTGCACCACGCCGCGAGCCACGTCGCACCCGCCGGTGCGAGCAGGCGGGTGTCGCGCGGCAGCCGGCTCATAGGGCGACGAGGTCGACGAGTCCCGCGAAGGTGGCCTCACCGATGCCCGAGATCTCGCGCAGCTGCTCGATGCTCGTGAATGGGCCGTTCGACTCGCGCCAGTCCAGGATGCGCTCCGCGAGTGCAGGGCCGATGCGCGGCAGCGTGTCGAGGTCGGCGGCGGTCGCGCTGTTGAGGTGCACGAGCCCGTCGGCCCGAGCCGCGCCCGCGGCCCCACCGGCTCCCGTTCCGGCACCGCCTCCGCCCGCGGCGTCCGTCCCGGCGGCCGCCGGAGTCTCCCCCAGCACGGGCACCGAGAGCTGCTCGCCGTCGGTGACCTCCCTCGCCAGGTTGATGCCGGCCGGATCCGCGCCCTCCGTCAGACCACCGGCTGCCGCGATCGCGTCGACCACGCGGGCACCCGACGCGAGTTCGACGAGACCCGGGCGAGCGACCGCCCCGAGCACGTGCACGAGCAACGGCGTTCGGCCGTCGGACACGACGCCGCCGTCGGTCGAGCCGCCAGTCCGCGCCGCGGCGTCATGCGCGTCGGCGGATGCGCCGATCACCGAGCCCTGCTCACCCGTCGCCGCCGACATGACCGCCGCGATCGCGACGACGAGCACGAAACACACGATGGCGCCGCCGACCGCGATCCGGGTCCCGCGCGGCGCCCGGCGCGCCCTCGGATCCAGTCGCGTCCACGGATCCGATCGCGTCACCGAGTCCGGTCGGGTCACCGAGTCCGGTCGGGTCACCGGGTCCTCGGGGTCGTCGGGGTCGTCGGGGTGCATGCCGGGACGGTAGCCGGTTCACCGTGCGCGGCGACACGCTCCGACGCGGCTGTGGATCGACGGCGCCGACCCCTCGCCTGTCGAGAGCGAGTCGGGCATCACACCATGGTCGCGCGCGGCCGACTACCCCCGCGTGGCGATGTTCACGAGCTTCGGCGCGCGCACGATCACGTTCACGATCTCGCGCTCGCCGACGGCCCGCGCGACGCCCGCCGACGCCCGCGCCAGCTGCTCGAGTTCCTCGGTGCCGATCTTCGGAGACACCACGAGCCGGTCACGCACCTTCCCGTCGACCTGCACGATCGCGGTGACCTCGTCCTCGACGAGCAGCGACGGGTCGGCCTTCCGCCAGGGCACCAGAGCGACGGTCGGCTCGTACCCGAGTCGCTGCCACATGTCCTCGGCCGTGTACGGCGCGAACAGGTCGAGGATGACCGCGGTCACCTCGGCCGCCTCGCGCACCGCAGCATCGCCCGCGCCGGGGCCCGAGTCGATCGCCTTCCGCGTCGCGTTCACAAGCTCCATCAGCCGCGCGACGACGACGTTGAACTTGAACGACTCGATGAGACCCGGCGCATCGGCGAGCAGCCGGTGCGTCATGCGGCGCAGGCCCTGGTCACCGGTCTTCCACTCCACGTCGGGCGACGACGTCACCTCGCCCGAGATACGCCACGCGCGCGCGAGGAACTTCGCGGCGCCGACGGGCGAGACATCCGCCCAATCGATGTCGTCCTCGGGCGGCCCGGCGAACGCCATGGTGACCCGCAGCGCGTCGGCGCCGTGCGCCGACAGCTCACTCGCGAACTCGACGAGGTTGCCCTTCGACTTGGACATCTTCGTGCCGTCCATGATCACCATGCCCTGGTTCAGCAGGGACGTGAACGGCTCGGTGAAGCTCAGGTACTTCAGGTCGAACAGCACCTTCGTCACGAACCTGGCGTAGAGCAGGTGCAGGATGGCGTGCTCGACCCCGCCGACGTACTGGTCGACGGGCATCCACTTCTCGGCCTCGGCGACGTCGAACGGCTGCTCATCGTCGTTGGGGTTCAGGAAGCGCAGGAAATACCACGAGCTGTCGACGAACGTGTCCATCGTGTCCGAGTCGCGCTTGGCCGGTCCGCCGCAGGTGGGGCACGCGACGTTCGCCCACGCCTCCGCGGCGCCCAGCGGGCTGGCGCCCTTGGGCGACAGGTCGAGCCCGGCCGCGTCGGGCAGCCGGACGGGCAGGTCGGCCTCCGGCACCGGCACCTCGCCGCACTCGGCGCAGTGGATGATCGGGATGGGAGTGCCCCAGTACCGCTGCCGCGAGATCAGCCAGTCGCGCAGCCGGTAGTTCTTCGCCGCACGACCGAGTCCGCGCTCTTCGAGCAGCTCGATGGCGCGCCGGATCGCGTTCGACTTCGAGAGCCCGTCGAGCGGGCCGGAGTTGATGAGCCGGCCCTCACCGGTCAACGCGATCCCGGTCGACGCGGGGTCGAGCGGGGGCAGGTCCTCGGGCAGCATCGGCTCGCCGTGCTCGTCGAGCGGGATCACCGGGATCACGCCCGTCACGGGCTGGTTGGTGTCGACCACCACGCGGACTGGGAGACCGAAAGCGCGGGCGAAGTCGAGGTCGCGCTGATCGTGCGCCGGCACCGCCATGATCGCCCCGTGCCCGTAGTCGGCGAGCACGTAGTCGGCCGCCCAGATCGGCAGTCGCTCCCCGTTGATCGGGTTGACGGCGTACCGCTCGAGGAACATCCCCGTCTTCGGCCGGTCGGTCGAGAGACGGTCGATGTCGCTCTCGGCGCGGACCGATGCGAGGTAGTCCTCGAAGCGAGCCTGCACCTCGGGCGAGGCGCCTGCGACAAGCTCTGCCGCGAGCTCGGAGTCGGGCGCGACGACCATGAAGGTCGCACCGTACAGCGTGTCGGGTCGCGTCGTGAACACGGGCACGGATGCCTCGCGCCCCTCGATCTCGAACTCGACGTCGGCGCCCGCGGAGCGGCCGATCCAGTTGCGCTGCATGGTGACGACCTTGGACGGCCACGCCCCCTCGAGCTGCTTCAGGTCGTCCAGCAGCCGATCGGCGTAATCGGTCACCCGGAAGTACCACTGGGTGAGTGCGCGCTTGGTCACGACCGCGCCGCACCGCTCGCAGTGCCCGTCGACGACCTGCTCGTTCGCAAGCACGGTCTGGTCGACGGGGCACCAGTTGACCTGGCCGGCCTTACGGTACGCGATGCCCTGCTCGTACATCTTCAGGAACAGCCACTGGTTCCATTTGTAGTACTCGGGGTCACTCGTGTGCAGCTCGCGGGTCCAGTCGAAGCTCGGCGCGTACTGGCGGAACGAGCGCTTCTGCTGGTCGATGTTGGCGTAGGTCCACGCGCGTGGGTCGATGCCGCGCTTGATGGCCGCGTTCTCGGCCGGCAGGCCGAACGAGTCCCAGCCGACGGGGTGCAGCACGTCGAACCCCTGGTGGCGCCAGTACCGCGCGACGGTGTCGCCGTAGCCGAACGCCTCGGCGTGCCCCATGTGCAGGTCGCCCGAGGGGTACGGGAACATGTCGAGGATGTACTTGCGCGGCTTGGTGTCACCGGGCTTGCCCGCACGGAACGGTTCGAGCTCGTCCCATACGGGAAGCCACTTCGCCTGGATTGCGGCGAAGTCGTACGCGTCCGGCTCGGGGTGCTGAACGGATTCCTGCTGATCGGCCACGTGACTCACAATCGGTTATCGCTACTCGGCCGGGTGGGGTCGCCGGCCGTGATCGAGGGCACGACGAACAGACGGGACGCACCCGAACACCCAGCCTAGGCGATCTGCGCGGGGTCCCCGTCGTCGTCGAGCACGGCGAGCAACGCGCGCGCCTTGATGCGCGTCTCCTCGATCTCCTCGTTCACGTTCGACAACGCCGTGATGCCCCCGCCTGTTCCCACCGAGGCGCCGCGGGGGGTGAGCACGATCGACCGGATCACCATGGCGAGGTCGGCACCGCCGTCGGCCGCGAGGCTTCCGAACACGCCCGAGTACACCCCGCGCGGGCCGCGCTCGAGGTCGTGCAGGATCCGCATCGCGCTCACCTTCGGCGCCCCGGTCATCGAGCCGGCCGGGAACGCCGCCGCGACCGCGTCGACGGCGGTGAACGGCGCTCGGAGGCGTGCGGCCACGGTCGACACCAGTTGATGCACATGCTCGTAGGTCTCGGTGACGAGGAGATCCGGCACGTGCACGGAGCCGAGTTCGGCGATGCGCGAGAGGTCGTTGCGCATGAGGTCGACGATCATGAGGTTCTCGGCGCGCTCCTTGTCGCTCCGTTCGAGCTCCTGCCGCAGAGCCTCGTCGAGCGCGGGCGTGCGTCCGCGCGGCCTGGTGCCCTTCATGGGCCGGGTCGAGACGCGCCCGTCGGGTTCCACGAGCAGGAATTGCTCGGGCGACGCCGACAGCAGGGAGACGTCACCGAACCGCAGGAAGCCGCCGTGGTGGCTCGGGCTCGTGCGGCGCAGGCGCAGGTACGTCGCGAGCGGGTCGGGGTCCACGTCGAGCTCGACGTGGTTGGTGAGGCACAGCTGATAGGCATCGCCACGCGCGATCGCGGCCTGGCAGGCCCCGATCATGCCGGCATACGCGGCAGCATCGTGGCGCCAGGTCGGGGCCGCAGGCTCGGGTCGGCCGGATGCTCCGCGTGCGGAGCCGCAACCTGCGGCGTCGACGGATGCCTCGCCCGCGGCCGCACGGCTCAGCCGGTCGATCAGCGCCACGGTGTCGGCCGCCCACGCGTCGTCGTCCGATCCGAGCCATTCGAGCCGCACGCGGCGCCGTCCGTGGTCGAACACGACGGCGCGGTCCGCGAACAGCCACGCGGCGTCCGGCGTCTCGGTCGCCGCGACCGGCACGCCGAGCCGACGCGCACCGAACTCGTATCCGAACCAGCCGAGCCAGCCGAGCGACGTACGCTCCCGGGCCGACGACGAATCGGGTCCGGCCACCCGCTCCGCCGCGAGCACCCGACGAAGCTCGTCGAGCACGGCGTCGGGGTTGTCGGCCGCATCTGCGACGACGATGCGGCTGGTGTCGTGCGCGACCGCGATGACGCTTCGGCCCGCCACCGCGTGCACACCGCCGTCGAGCCAGACCGCCGTCGGGGCATCGGCGGCGAGCGCGAGGAACACCCGCTCGGGGTCGAGCCACCCGCGCAACGCGCGGACGTGGACCTGACGAGGCATCCTCTCAGCGTAGGGCCGGCGCCGCGCTCTCTCTCCCCGAGGCCGACACGCCGCGGATGTTCCCGTTCGGACAGCGTGTGTCCGCCCGGGCGGACACATTCCGCGCAGTGGGAAACCTCCGTGGGACCCGTGAGACCCGGCGGGTGGGGGAGGCGGGGCAGGGCAGGGGCGGACAGCGGGCCAGGGGGCGGGCAGGCGGGTCAGGCGGCGGGCAGCTCGACGACGCGGTCGATGCCCGTCGGCACGGTCTCGGTGTGCATGATGAGCAGCACGGACCGATCGCCGGCCGCCCGCAGCAGATCGTCGAGCACGCGTGCGGACGTCTCGGCGTCCACGTTCGCCGTGGGCTCGTCGAGGATCACGACCGGGAAGTCGGCCAGCATCGCCCTGGCCAGCGCAATACGCTGCGCCTGCCCGCCCGAGACGAGCGCTCCGCGCTCCCCGACGCGCGCGTCGAGTCCGCCGCGCTCACGCACCCAGGTACCAAGGCCGACGCGGTCGAGGACCGCGAGCAGCTCGTCGTCGGTCGCGGTGTCGCGCGCGAACAACAGATTCTGGCGGAGGTCCTCGTCGAAGAGCCACGGCCGTTGCTCGATGAGCCCGACGGTGCGCCGGACCTGCGCCGGGTCGAGTTCACGCGCCTCGACCCCGCCGAGCAGGTACGACCCCTCGTACTCCAGGAAGCGGACCAGGACGTGCGCGAGCGTCGTCTTGCCGGTGCCCGACGGTCCGCGCAGCAGGACGCGCTCACCAGGCGCGAGCTCGAGATCGACGGGGTGCGTGAGCCCGGCCACCTGTGGGCGACCCGGGAGGTGCGGCCACTGCGCCCGGACGCCGCGCAGCCGGATCGCGACGCCGGCTTCGGCGGCGGGCGGCAGTGTCGCCGGTGCGTCGCGCGGTGTGAGGCCCGGCACCTCAGGCGGCGGCTCCGTCGGCACCGCCGTCGCGATCCGCTCGGCGCTCACGCGTGCGCTCCGCCACGCCCCCACCGCGACCGGGAGTGCAGCCGCGACCTCGGCCATCGCGAGCGGCACCAGGCACAGGACCGCGAACGCCGGGCCGTCGATCGACCCGTCGGCCAGTCGCGGCAGACCTCCCCCGATGCTCGCGAGCGCCGTGAGGCCACCGAGCGCGGCCATGATCGCGGCGGAAGCCCCGACGGCAGCGGCCTGCGTGCGCGTCGCGCGCGCGAGGCGGGCGCCGAGCTCGTCGATGCGCTCGCGCCCGGCCGCGGCGGCGTCGAAGGCGACGCGCGTCTCGAGCGTGCGGACATGCTCCACGACGGCGGCCTGCAGCTCGCCGCGGAACGGCGCGATGAGACGGATGCCACGGGCCGCCGCCGCCCGTTCGGCGAGTACGGCGCCCGCGATTCCCACGAGCAGGCAGCCGAGGACTGCGGCGGCCGAGCCGGGTGCGAGCCAGACGAGTCCGGCCACCGCCGCCACCAGGACGAGCACCGCGCTCACGGCCGGCTGCACCGCCCGGAGCGTCACGAACTGCAGGTCGTCGACATCGCCGACGAACCGCGCCAGCAGGTCGCCGCGCCGCAGCACGCCGAGCCCGTCGGGGGCCGATGGCAGCATCCGTTCGTAGATGCCGGTGCGGATCGCGCCGAGCTGCCGGAACGCCGCGTCGTGGCCCGTGAGCCGTTCGAGGTATCGGAAGGCGGCCCGGCTCAGCGCGAACGCGCGAACCCCGACGACGGCCATCGACAGGAAGAGGATCGGCGGCTGCTCGGCGGCGCGCGTGATCAGCCAGGCGGATGCCGCGAGCAGCGCGACGCTCGAGCCGGCCGAGCCGATTCCCAGCAGGATCGCGGGCAGCAGTCCCCTGATCGGCGGGATCGCCTCGTGCAGGACCGCGCGCGTGCGGCGGTCGTGGAGGGCGGAGATCTGGCGCTGCTCAGGCATCGGCCGGCACCTCCACTCCGAGGGTGACGACGCGGTCGGCGGCGGTCGTGAGGGCGGGCCGGTGCGTCACGACGAGGACGGCGCGGCCGTCGTCGGCGAGCTCGCGCAGGCCGCGTGCGAGCGCGAGTTCGTGCTCGGCGTCGAGCGCCGAACTGGGCTCGTCGAGGACGAGCAGCGTGAGGTCGCGCGCGAGCAGCCGATGGATGGCTCGCGCGGCCGCGACGCGCTGCGCCTGCCCGCCTGAGAGCCCCGTGCCGCCCGCGCCGAGGTGGAGCGCCGGATCGACCTCGACCGCGGCGAGCCGCATTGCCTCGGCGAGCAGGCCGTCGGGCGCCCCGGCGTCGCCGAGCCGCACGTTCTCGGCGACCGTCCCCGCGCTGAGTACGGGCGTCTGCGCCGACCACGCGACGGCATCGTGACCCGGGTGCCGCGCCTCGTCGATCTCGATCCGGCCGTCAGCGGTCTCGAATCCGAGCACCGCGGCGACCACGCTCGACTTCCCCACTCCGCTCGGTCCGACGAGCGCGACGACCTCCCCTGGTGCGACACGCAGCGACAGTGCATCGA
>Ga0180223_1000898_pt1 | contig 28613 bp, 19 predicted proteins | sample eDN5th30CKraftOP_FD_151337 | JGI IMG/M metagenome (GOLD analysis project Ga0180223, IMG submission 151337) | Enriched Organic Plus compost microbial communities from Emeryville, California, USA - eDNA 5th pass 30_C Kraft OP (version 2) (version 2) ... | reverse complement strand
CACGCCCGCCAATCGCATCATTACCGAAACGGCGGAAAAGCGGCTGAAGGTGCTGTCCGACCTCGACACACTGGGCGCAGGGTTCCAGTTGGCCTCCCACGATCTCGATATTCGCGGGGCGGGCAATCTGGTGGGCGACGAGCAGTCGGGGCACATCAGGGAGGTCGGTTTCGAACTTTACCAGTCGATGCTGGAGGACGCGATCATGGAGGCAAAGGCCGGCGGCGTCGGCCTCGAACGCCCGCGCGACAGCTACTCGCCACAGATCAGCGTCGATGCGCCGATCATGATCCCGGACGATTATGTTCCCGATCTCGACCTCCGCATGGGCCTGTATCGCCGGATCAACGAAATGGAGGATCGGCAGGGCCTCGAATCCTTCGCCGCCGAACTCATCGATCGTTTCGGCAAGCTCCCCGCGCCGACGCAGAACCTGCTCAAGATCATCGAAATCAAGCAGAATTGCCTCAAGGCCAATATCGCCAAGATCGACGTGGGGCCGAAGGGGGCGCTGGTCAGCTTTCATGAAGACCGTTTCCCCAATCCGGCGGGCCTCGTCAGCTATATCCAGCGTCTCGATGGCGTAGCGCGGCTTCGTCCCGACAGCAAGGTCGTGGTCAACCGCTTATGGGCCGATCCCGGCGCACGGCTCAACGGCGCGCTGCAATTGTCCAAAGGGCTCGCCAAGGCGGCAGGCTGACGATTGTATGAAGAAGGCAGGAATTTGTTATCGCCCAGCAAAAGAGCAGCAACAGTCCTTTCCTAAATCCTGCGTGGACGATCGGGCAACATAGCCCGGCTTCGCAGCAGGAGAATGACATGAGTTTAACCCTTATCGCGCTCGCGGCGGCAGTCGCGACGCATACCGTCCAGATCGACCATCGCGGCGCGCCGGTCGAAGCGACCTATGCCGCCCGCGCCGACATCAAGACGCGCACGGTGGGCGCGCACACGCCCAACCGCGCCGACATGCGCCGCTGCCATTGGAAAGCGACCGTCATGGTCGACCGCCAGTTGAGCCATAGCCCCTCCCTGACGCGCGCCATCCCTACCGACCGCGAATTTTCGGGCAGCGAGGCGGGCGCCTGCACCCCTGGCCGTGACATCGGCGTGCGCCAGATGGCAAAGTATCAGGATCAGATCCGCGTGCATCTTATGACGGTTGCACAGCAGGACCATGCGCCGCTATTGGCGGAGCTTGATGCCATTTACAATCTTGCCTCGAATTGATCGGACGGATTGGGCGGCGCTCGCTTGCTGCGCTATCGCCGCGACAAGTGCCGCTCCGGTTCACGCCCAATATGTCAACGGCCTGTCCGCCACAGTGGAGGTCGCCAGCGACGAACGCCGTCGCGGTATAAGCTGGAGCGACGGCGATCCGGTACTGCGCGGCACCTTGTCCTTGCCTGTCGCCGAGGGCCTCAGCCTCGACGCCGCCGCTGTTTCCCTCTGGGGAAGCGACCGGCATGGCGGAGCTGACGGCATGGCCGATGTCGGGGTGACCTATGTGCGGCAGGTCGGCGGCTGGCGCCTGTCCGCCGAGGGGCGCTACAATCTGTTCCCCGGCTCTTCTCATCAGGGCTATGGCGAACTGGGGGCCGGAGCGGGATTTCTGATCGGACCGGCCAGCATCGACCTCACCGCAAATTATGCACCGACGCAGTCGTCCATCGGCGGCGACAATCTGTATATTGCCGCCTCCGCTGCCATCGGCGTGCCGGGGACCCCGCTCACCCTGTCAGCACGCATCGGACGATCATCGGGCGATGTGGACGATCCGGCCCGTGCCGCGCGCCTGCGGCCGGACGGCGCCTATTGGGACCATGGCGTCAGCATCGACTATCTGCAAGATCGCTGGTTCGCCGGGCTTCGCTACGCCAACAGCGACATTGACGGCCCCGGCAGCGCGCATACCGGCGCGACCCTGATCGCGCGTTTCGGCCTAAGCCTGTAACACCAGCGCCACAAGCTCGTCGGACGACACGCCCGCCGAGCGCAGGAATCCCTGATAAAAATCGCAGCCTTCATGGGCGAGCAGATTCAGTTGCTGCTCGGTTTCGACACCCTCCGCGATCACCCGCAGGCCAAGGGATTTCGCCATGTGGATGACGCCCCGCACGATGATCCGGTCCCGTGCCGTACCGGAAATATCCTGCGCGAGGCCACTGTCGATCTTCAGATAGTCGAGCGGCAGATTTTTGAGATAGGCAAGACTGGAATAGCCGGTGCCGAAATCATCGATCGCGACAGCCAGTCCTTCGGCCCGCAACGCCGTCAGCAATGCGGCAGCGGCGCTCACATCCTCTATCAAGCCGCTTTCCGTGATTTCAACCGTCAGGCGGGATCGGGGAAAGCCAGTCCGGTCAACCAGATCCAGGAACTCCAGCAGAAATCCGGGCTGGGCAATATCCGCCGCCGTGACGTTCAGCGAAAGGCGCAGGTCAGACAGCGCACGCGGCCATGCGGCGGCCTGCCGCAGGGCTTCCGCCTGAATATGCGCGGACAGGGGTAGCATATAATCGGACCGTTCCGCCGTCGTGAACAATATCCCGGCGCCCAACGGCCCATATTGCGAATGATTCCAGCGGGCGAGCGCCTCCACGCCGATAATCCGTTCCTGCCCCACAGGATATTGTGGTTGAAAGACAATGCCTATCTCCCCCCGGTCGAGCGCCAGACGCAAATCCGTTTCGAGCTGATCGGAATCGACCTGGCGGCTGCGCTTTTCCGCGGAAAGGATGCGTATCCCTTCCCCGTCCGTTCGCTTGGCGTCCGCGAGGGCCGTTCCCGCCCGCTTCAACAATTGCGTTGCATCATCCTCCGGACGGGATTGGGCGATGCCACAGCGCGCCGTCAGACGGATGAGATGATCGCCCGCGCTGAAAGGCCTGCCGATCGCTCCGATGATCTGACGTGCCAGAAACGTCGCCCGGTCGCGCTCGGCTGCTTCCCCAGTCAAGCCGACCAGAAATTCAGTGCCTGCGATGCGCGCGACAGTCGCGCCCTGCGCCACATCGTCCACCACGCGCTCGATCCGGCGCGCGATACGTCCCAGCAGAGCGTCGCCCACCACCTGCCCATAGGCCGCGTTCATTCGGTCGAACTGGCTGATCGAAAGCAACAGGATCGTCGTCGCCAGCCCCGCCCGGCCATCCAGCCATTCAAGCGCAGTCTGGCGCGAACGCAGTCCCGTCAGATAGTCACGACCGATGCCGTCCTGTTCATGCCCGCCATGCAACCATTCAACATCCGCCGCCGGCGCGCCATCCGCATAGCGCAGATGATGAACCAGCCTGTCGCCCGCCCGCTCCGGCACATCATGCGCGAAGGCGGCGGAACGGCCGGATCGCTTCAATCCCTCCAATGCGGCCAGCGCCGCGCGCCTTTCCGGCCGCGACAGGCGGCGCAGCAATTTGGACGGCGCCATATGCTGATTCGGCAAGTCCAGTTGCCGAACCAGATTTTCGCTCAACCGCAATGCGCCGCGCTTGCGATCCATTTCCCAATACAGCGCGTCGCCTCGCCGAATACGCTGGGCGCGACTGCTGTGCATCGCGCCGCCGCCCAGCCGCTCGACCAGCCGCTCGGCCGACCATAAGGTCGCCGTCAGGCTGGCCTGGGTGAAAGGTTCGGTCAGGAAATGCGTCGCGCCCGCCGCCAGCAATGCGGGGATCGAGCCTGTGTCTATGGCGTCCACCAGAACGATCAACGCGCCACCACCCGCCACCGTAGCGGGCACCAGCGGCGTCAGCAGCTTTTCAAGCTCAGGCCCTTCCCGCATGTCGATCAGCACGATCTGCGCCTCGCTCCGCAAATAACGTTGGGGGGCGTCCGACGATCTGCGTGCGCCGATGGCATGCCATCCGGCCGCCTGCACGGCATGGCACAGCCTGTCCCGGTCATGCGGAGACAGAATGAAAACACTGCGCTGCCCATCGGGCGCGGCTGAACCGCTCACACAATCGACTCCTTGAGGACGCGCATTGCATCCTCTTAACAGCAATCGGTTACTGACCTCTTGACCGTCCCGCAACTGGCAGCGCTTGCACCTGCCCGATGCATCGCCTAGCTAAGAGGTCATGGCCATGGTCGATCTTTCCCGCGCGCCCATGACTGACGGCCTCGGCCGCCGGATCGATTATCTGCGGATATCCGTCACCGACCGCTGTGACCTGCGCTGCCGCTATTGCATGGCGGAGCGCATGTCCTTTCTACCCAAGAACCAGGTGTTGACGCTGGAAGAAATCGCCCTGTTGGCGGATCTTTTTATTGCCCGCGGCATCAGGAAGATCAGACTGACGGGTGGCGAGCCGCTGGTTCGGCGCGATATGCCCGATCTGGTCCACCGGATCGGCCGTCATCTGGGCAAGGGTCTCGACGAACTTACACTCACCACCAACGGCATGCGGCTGGCCGGACATGCCGCTGCTTTGCACAATGCCGGCGTTCGGCGCATCAATGTCAGCCTGGACAGCCTTTCACCCACATGTTTCGCGCATATCACGCGTGGCGGCGATATCTCCAAAGTACTGCAAGGGCTGGATGCCGCGCGCGAAGCGAGTCTCGCCGTCAAAATTAATATGGTCGCGCTCAGAGGCGTGAACGAACATGAAATTCTACCTATGCTCCAATGGTGCGACAGCCAGGGTTTCGATCTGACCCTCATCGAAACCATGCCGTTGGGCGATACGGGCGAGGATCGCACGGACCATTATCTGCCGCTCACGCAGGTGATGGAGCATATCGGGCGGCACCATGTCCTGAAGGCTCTGCCTCATCGAACGGGCGGCCCTGCACGCTATCATGCCGTGGAAGGCATGACCGCACGCCTCGGGCTTATCACGCCGCTCACCAATAATTTCTGCGCCGACTGCAACCGGATGCGTATGACATGCGAGGGCAAGATATTCATGTGCCTGGGACATGAGGATCATGTCGATTTCCGCGCTGCGCTGCGCGAAGGCGGTCTGGATGCGGTTCAGCCGTTGATCGACCGTGCCCTGCGCCTAAAACCCGCGCGGCATGATTTCCGAATCGGAGCGGACGCTCCAGCCGCCGCTGTTAACCGTCATATGAGTGTTACGGGCGGATGAGCGGCGAAGTGCGGCGCGCCCTCGTCGCGTCTCCAACTCCGGCGGCCAAAGCGGCCGAGGAGCGGCTGCGGGCCACTTATGACTTCGTGCCGCAAGAGGAGGCGAATATGATCGTCGCCCTGGGCGGTGACGGCTTCATGCTCCAGACGTTGCATTCCATGCTCGAAAGCCGCCGCATCCTACCCATTTTCGGCATGAACCTGGGCACTGTCGGATTCCTGATGAACGAATGGCGGCTGGAACGGCTCGAGCAGCGGATGCATTCCGCCAAGGCGTTCAAGGTCACGCCGTTACGGATGACTGTGGACACGGTGGATGGCGAGCGCTTCTCCATTCCCGCCATTAACGAGGTATCGCTGCTGCGCGAAACCCGCCAGACCGCCAAACTGGAAGTTGAAGTCAACGACCGCACGGTCCTGCCCGAACTCGTATGCGACGGCGTTCTGGTTGCCACCCCCGCCGGATCGACGGCTTATAACCTGTCAGCACATGGGCCCATCCTTCCCCTTGGATCGGGTCTTGTCGCTTTAACGCCGATCAGCCCCTTTCGCCCCCGTCGCTGGCGGGGCGCCATATTACCGGAAAGCACGACGATCCGCTTCACCGTGCTCGATCCCGTCAAGCGTCCCGTCAGCGCCGTGGCGGACCAGCGTGAAGTCCGCGACGTCGCGCGGGTGGAGGTCGCCATTGATCGCGCGACCCCTCTGACGCTGCTTTTCGATCCGGAACATACGCTCGACGATCGCATTGCCGCCGAGCAGTTCATAGCCTGAAATTTTCACGGATTAACGCTTGCCATTCCACGAATCTCGCTGCTATAGGCGCGGCCTGCCCGGCGAAGGCTAGGCTGCTCCCCGATAGCTCAGCGGTAGAGCATTCGACTGTTAATCGAATGGCCGTAGGTTCGAATCCTACTCGGGGAGCCACTAAAATTCACAAGGGATAATTGTGTCTTTTTTCAACGCATTAGCGTTCTAGGCCTGTTTTTATTCCTTTTTCAAATTTCCTATCCATTTGTTTTATTTGCTTTTTACTTTCGCCATTGTTCGAATCTCATCTGGGGTTCGTCACCCGCTTCCAGCTCTGCCAGTCGACGTCCATAAGTACGGTTTGAATGCCTCATTCCCGCCGGGACAGTCCCGGCACGGACGCCAAATTCATCCTGTTTCTTCAACGGTATGAACATTCAAAATCTCCTTGCAGCCATTCCCGATCCTTCAGGTCCGGCGACTCACAAGCGGCAATTTGCTTCGTCCTTAACAATATGCGTGGCTCTCAAAAGCCCCGCAATGGCTAGGGCACTGAAGTGCCGATCCGACGAAAATTAGCAGAATTGCGCTGAAGCCGTGCCAAAGCGGCACTATAGTGCCGCTTTGCTCAAATCCGGCCCCCGAAGCCCTCATTCACGACATCCAAATGATAAGTTCGGAACCCAGTCCGACATTCCTCCTCCCCACCAGACCGTTAAGCTCCAGGCCCAGTTGAAGGGCTGCTCTTCGGCAAGGGTTGGGACTTTCGCGACTGTCCGGTTTGCGACGAGAGAATGGCTAAGTCGGCCATAAAAAATGTTGTTTGGACACGGTTTGCCACGGAGGCGATCGCGCCAATCGCCGGTTATGCTATCGGTGCCATCAGTCTATCATCAGACTGTCGCTAAAGTGCGAAAGCTAAAACTGCGGGATCACCAAGCGGCCTGTCCGGTTGAACGAACACAAAAAAGGCGACGCCGGAGCGTCGCCCTTATCTGGTGCGTAACTGACACTTGTTAACTGCCAGACCGCGATCTCTGAGTGGCAATACTGACTGATTGAAGGAACGTAGTCAAGGCTTGCTTCAAACCGTCGATTCATTTCGGTTTCGATTTGGACTTGACCAGAATGGCAGAGCCTGCCCCATTATGAAGTCTATGCCGGATGGGGAGCGATGGTGGAAAAGAAAAACCGAATCTGGCGCTTAGGCGCCGATCTAGGCGCGAACTCGCTCGGTTGGGCCGCGATAGAACTCGACGCCCCCGTGAATGGCAAACCAATATCCATCCTTGCTGCAGGGGCCCGCATTTTTAGTGATGGTCGTGATCCCAAGTCGGGCGCGTCGCTCGCCGTGGACCGGCGCGATGCGCGGGCGATGCGGCGGCGGCGGGACCGGTTTCAGCAAAGGCAAAAGGCGCTGATCAAATACCTGATCACCGACGGGCTGTTCCCGGCGGATGAAGCGGCCCGCAAGGCGATGGCCGCGATCGACCCCTATGCGGTGCGCGCGCGGGCGCTGGATGAAGCCTTGACGCTGCCGGAACTGGGCCGGGCGCTGTTCCACCTCAACCAGCGGCGCGGCTTTAAGTCGAACCGCAAGACCGATCGCAAGGCGGATGACGACGCGGGCAAGATCGCTGTCGGTGTCGACCGAACCCGCGAGGCCATCGCCAGGGCCGAGCAGGAAGCAGGCGCCGAACCCGGCAGCTGGACCTACGGCAAATGGCTGCACGAACGGCGCGCCAGCGCGACCCACGCCAACGCCATCCCTAGCGTTCGTACCCGGCTGCGCCCTGAAACGGGTGAAGACGCCAAGGGCGACGGCTATGATTTCTATCCCGGCCGTGCCCTGATGGAGGAGGAGTTCGACGCCATTTGGGAGGCGCAGGCGCCGCATCACCCCGATGTGCTGACACATGAAGTCCATGACCGGCTTCATGAGATCATCTTCTACCAGCGGCCACTTAAAGCCCCGCAGATCGGCATGTGCACGCTGATCGCGGGCGATCCGCGTTTGCCCAAGGCGCATCCGCTGTTTCAGCGCCGCCGCCTGCTGGAAGAGCTCAATGCGCTGATGATTGCGAGACCCGGCGAAGTCGCGCAGCGGCTGACGCGGGAAGAACGCGATACCTTGTTCCTGAAACTCAAGGATAAAAGCAAGGTGAGTTTCGCGAGCTTACGCAAGACGCTCAAGCTTGATCCGGACGTACGCTTCAACAAGGAAAGCGAGAACCGCACCGACCTGAAAGGGGATGAGGTAGCGGCGGCGATGGGTGCCAGGACGCGCTTCGGCAATCGCTGGGTCCATCTGTCGATCGAAGAGCAATGGGATGTCATCGCCCGGCTGGAAGAGGTCGAAAGCGATGCCGAGGATGCCGCTTTTCGCGCATGGCTAGCGCAAACCTATGAGCTGACACCAGAACAGGCGCGAGCTGTCGCCAATGCGCCATTGCCGCCGGGTTATGGCCGCTTCGGCGAGGTGGCGACGCGGCGGCTGATCGATACGCTGCGCGATGGCGAAAAGGACGGGCGCGTGCTCGTCTATAGCGAGGCAGTAACCGAAGCGGGCCTTGGCCATCATAGCGATCGACGCACCGGTGAGATTTTCGAGGATGCAGAAGGGCGTCCGCAACTTCCCTATTATGGCGTAGTGCTGGAGCGGCACATCTTGCCAGGCACAGGAGATCCATCCCATTCGGATGAGATGCGGGTCGGTCGCCTAACCAATCCCACCGTCCATATCGGGCTGAATCAGCTGCGCCGCGTCGTCAACCGCCTCATCCGCGCCTATGGCCCCCCCGCCGAAATCGCAATCGAACTGGCGCGCGAACTGAAGTTGACCGACGATGACAAGAAGCGGATCAACAAGGAGAATAATGACAACAGGCTGGCTGCCGAAAAACGGTCGGAAAAATTGCTGTCCATTGGCAAGCCCGATACCGGCGCCCACCGTGCGCTGCTGAAATTATGGGAAGAACTCAATCCCGCCAACGTGCTGGATCGACGGTGCATCTACACAGGCACGCAGATATCGATCGACATGCTGTTTTCCGCCGCAGTCGAGGTGGATCATATCCTGCCCTTCACGGCAACGCTGGACGATAGCAACGGCAACAAGATCCTCTGCATGCGCGAGGCCAATCGGGAGAAGCGAAAGAGATCCCCCTATGAGGCGTGGGGCCATACCGCGCGTTGGGAAGAAATCGCTGCCCGCGCGGCGCAGTTGCCGAAGCCCAAACGCTGGCGCTTCGAACCAGACGCGATGGAAAAGTTCAAGGACGAGAGCGGCTTTCAGGCGCGCCATCTGATAGACACGCAATATCTCGCCCGGCTGTCGCGCGAGTATCTGGAGACACTTTATCCCGAAAAGGGTGAAGGCAGCGGCCATATCTGGGTTTCACCGGGGCGACTGACCGAGATGGTGCGGCGAAAACTCGGACTTAACGATCTGTTGCCCGATCATAATTTTGGCGGTGGGGCAGATCAGGCCAAAAACCGGCTGGACCATCGCCATCATGCCATCGATGCGGCGGTCGTGGCGATCGTTGATCGGATGATGCTCAATGAGATCGCGCGCGCGTCAGGGCAGAAAGGTATGGACGGACGCGAGCGTATCGAGATACCGTCGCCATGGACTGGCTTTCGCAACGACCTGCGCGAGGTGGTCAACGCGATCACCGTCAGCCATCGCACTGACCATGGCACCGTGTCCAAGGCCGGGTTACCCAAGGGCAAGGACGCAACCGCCGGCCGCCTCCACAATGACACCGCCTATGGTTTTACCGGAGAGACCGACGCCAAGGGTAACAGCATCGTCGTGCACCGCGTGCCACTGTCCAGCTTCAAGAAGCTCGCCGACCTGGATCGCATTCGCGATGCCGATCTGAAGGCCGCGCTCTACCAGCATCTCGACGGGCTGGAAGGCAAGGCGTTCGAAAAAGCGGTGACGGATTTCCCCAATCTGGAATGGCACCCCTTTCCTGGCATACGTCACGTACGCGTGACCGAAGCGTTGTCCGTCATTCCGATAAGCGACCAGAATGGACATATTTATAAGGGGTATAAGGGCGATTCCAATTATCGTTACGATGTCTGGGAATTGCCGGGGGGCAAGTGGGTGAATGAAGTCGTATCCATGTTCGATGCACACAAGCTTGGTTGGCAGTCCGCCATCCGAACCGCCAATCCGACCGCGCGCAAGGCATTGAGCCTACACCGGGACGATGTGCTGGCGATCGAACGAGACGGAGGCGCACGCGAATTGGTGCGGGTTGTGAAATTCTCCGAGAAGCAATTCGTGGTGGCGGCGCCCAATGAGGGCGGAGCGCTCAAGGCGCGCGATGCGGACAAGAGCGACCCGTTCAAATATAGCTACCCCTCGCCCAATACGCTCAAGGCATGGCGCGCGCGGCAGGTCCGTATCGACGAAATAGGCCGCGTCCTCGACCCGGGCTTTCCTGCTCGCACCGCCCGCCGCAAGACGCGCAAGCCAATCTGACCAAAGGACGGGGCGGGGCAGATGGACCGGATTGTCGATATCGCCACCGATGGCCGCCACCTCTCCGCCTATCGCGGTTTCCTGATCGTGTCGGAGGATCGCGAGGAAGTGGGCCGCGTGCCACTTGACGATGTCGCGGCCGTCATCGTTCATGCCCATGGCGTTACATGGTCAACCAACTTGATCGTCGCGTTGGCGCAGCGCGGCGCGGTGATGCTGCTGTGCGGCAGCAATCACGCCCCCATTGCCGTGTGCCTGCCACTCGACGGGCACTATGCCCAGAACAGTCGGATGCGCGCGCAGTGGGAGGCCGGCAAGCCGCTGTCCAAACAATTATGGCGCCGGATCGTCATCGCCAAGATCCGCTGGCAGGCAGCGATACTGGATGCCAATGGCATCTCCTCCTCGGCCTTCGACCTGCTCGCCCGCCGCGTGGGATCGGGCGACCCCGACAATGTCGAGGCACAGGCCGCGCGACGTTACTGGCCCTTGCTGATGGGCGAGGGTTTCCGGCGCGATCGGAATGCGGACGACATCAATGCCCTGCTCAATTATGGATATACGGTGCTGCGGTCGCTGTGTGCACGCGCCGTGGTTGCGTCCGGCCTGCACCCGTCGATCGGCGTGCATCATGCCAACAGGACCAATGCCTTTGCTCTGGCCGACGACCTGATCGAGCCGTTTCGACCGCTGGTCGATGCGCTTGCCCTGCGTCTTGTCGCGTGCGGGATCGATACAGTGACACCTGAAGCCAAGCGCGCTTTTGCCGGACTGATCGCGCTCGACCTGCCTGGCGCAGACGGCACGACCACCGTGGCGGGCGCCGCGAACCGGGCCGCACAAAGTCTGGCGCGCGCGTTCCAGAGCGGACAGGCGGCAGACATCACGCTTCCCACACCCCCGTCCGCGCTGGAACTGGCCGGACTCGACTCGCTACTGTCATGAGCGCAAGCCAGTTAAGCGGATACCGACTGATGTGGATTTTCGTGATGTTCGACCTGCCCGTGACAACCAGGGAACAAGCGCGCGCGGCAACGAAATTCCGCGAATTCCTGCTGGATGAAGGTTTTGAGAAGAGCCAGTTTTCGGTCTATGCTCGGTTCTGCAACGACAAGGAACAGTTCAAAACCTATATGCGGCGGGTCGAGTCGAGCTTGCCAGATCGCGGCGACGTCCACATCCTCAGCTTCACGGACCGGCAGTATGAAAATATCGTGCGATTTTCAGGACAGCGCCGTCGACGGCAACGGAAAAACCCCGATCAGCTCGCGCTATTCTAGCGATTCGCATGATTTTTGCGGCGACGGATCAACGGATATTGCGTTGGTTTTCAATGCAGTATCCGTTGATCCATCATAGCCGCTCAGAGATCGCGGTCCAGCGGCAACGGGATGGCCCACATGACGATAGTAGCGCGTATCATAGCCGCTCAGAGATCGCGGTCCAGCGGCAACTGATGCGGTCGATGCTCTGCCGGTGAAGGGATCATAGCCGCTCAGAGATCGCGGTCCAGCGGCAACCACACCAAGCTTGTCGTCCCAATCCTTGCGATCATAGCCGCTCAGAGATCGCGGTCCAGCGGCAACCAGCAAAAGGCGAGGGTGGCGAGAGGCTGGATCATAGCCGCTCAGAGATCGCGGTCCAGCGGCAACCATCACGGGCATTTATGCGGGCAAGGCGGAATCATAGCCGCTCAGAGATCGCGGTCCAGCGGCAACATCGCTGAATTGCTGAAAGTCCACCGCGTCATCATAGCCGCTCAGAGATCGCGGTCCAGCGGCAACGCTATAACAGCTTGTCGAATGCGAATGTCGATCATAGCCGCTCAGAGATCGCGGTCCAGCGGCAACTCGACCGTCACGGTTAGCGAGAATGACGAAATCATAGCCGCTCAGAGATCGCGGTCCAGCGGCAACTCATTGTGGCCGTGACAACACCGGCTAAAACGGGTCGAGCGGATCTGGCGGCGTGAAGAGCTCATGGTCCCGCACCGGAAACGGCTGCACCGCCATATCCGGCCTCCGGTTCCGCTTCGCTACACCTCTACCCGGATATGGCGGCGGTGAGCATAACCCACTAACAAACCAACCGGCCCACTCGGTGGGGGCAGGTCAGACGAAGTGGATGACATAAAGATGTGCATCTATTCGACATCAAGAGTCCGGCTTCGATCCAACTCACTTTTGGAACAGGATTTGAACCGGACGATTACCGGCAGAGCATCTTGAGATTGTCGATCGGCTGGAGCCGTGGAATGGCATCAATATCAATTCGGACTTGTCGGGCGGCGCGTTCCATCACCTGCTGATTGCCCGCCCATGGGCCGTCGACATAGGCGGGATCGTCCTGCGCTTGCGGTAGCCCCACATATTGTGCACCTGCCGCATCAAGCCGAGTGAGTACTTCGGGTAGGGTCATCGCGCTCCACGCGCTGAGATGCGTCAGCAACACTTGTGGAATCATGCGGCCATAGGTTTTGAGGGATAGTTCTTTCATCCGTGCAATCCCATCGTCGACGCCTCTGAAATATTGCCTCTTCATCGCGTCGATGGCGGCTTCGTCACCCTTGGCAAGACAGCGGGCATAGGCATTGCCATAGGCCCAGTCATTGAAACTGACACTGACTTCGGCAATCTTGTATCCTTGCTGTTTCAGGAATGATGCCGCCGCATCATGCTGCGGCTTGTCCTTTCCCGCCGATAAAAAGGGAAAACGGAAATAGCGCCAATCCGCCCCTTCCATTTGCTGCGCTATTTGCTGCTCATCCTTCAGAACATCTGCCTTCCAGGCTTCAAGGGAAGGCGCCTTGTTCAAATTGAGATGGGTATAAGAATGATTTCCCAGTAGATAGGAAGCGCGGCGCCAACTGGCCAGAACTTGGCCCCCATCTCTGTCCCTCTGCAATTTAGAAGCATTGACGAAGCCATAGACGTCGGGCACGCGATGGGCCCGCAACGCCCTTATATATTGGTCGGCGATTTCCAACCGGCTCATTCCCGGGGGCAATTGGGCATTGCCCGTCAGATCGTCGACCGTGATAGCTATGAAGAAATGCCGGTCGTCGCCGACAGGCGGACTGGGTGCCGCCATCAAAATGGCGGCGATCGTCCCCACCATGGCCGTGCCACCAACCGCGAATATTTTCGTGATCCTATTGGAAAGATATCGATGCCTTGCAGCAGCTGGGGGGGGCTCGTCAGAGCCGTGCTTCACATCCATGATCCAGATTTCCCCGTCAAGAGAGCCCCTTTAATGCGACACACGTTGCATGAATGGACATCACAATTATTCATCTCTCCCACAAAAGAACAAGTAATGATTTATTTAAGTGTAATTAATCATAAAAATATACAACCATTCTTTATAATTATTTCTATATACGAAGAAATTACATCTAGATTTTTACTTGTATTTTTTTAATGGGCGCATAACTTCATAAAATATACAGATAGATTCTGAAAAAGGGACACGCCAATGTGCAAACATGCCGTTTCGGTCTGCTGGAAAAGTGCTGACGCGATCTTCCTGCCCTCGATCTGGACCAGCCGGCGGCGCATGACGGAGGTGAGGCCCGCATGATGAGGCAGTATCGCGCAGATATTGACGGTCTGCGAACAATAGCCGTCGTTCCGGTGGTCATCTTCCATCTGGGCACCAGTCTTTTTCCCGGTGGGTTCGTCGGTGTCGACGTATTTTTCGTAATCTCGGGATTCCTGATTACGCAAACACTTCTAGGTGAGCAGGGCACATGGCGCGACGCGCTGTTTGATTTCTACAAGCGACGCATCAAACGCATTTTCCCTGCCCTGTTCGCCCTCTACATCTGCGTCATGGCGGTAGCTGGTTGGTTGCTGATGTCAGATCAGGCAGCTGAGATAGGAAAATCGACGATCGCGTCGATATTCTTTGTGTCGAATATATTATTCTACAGCCAGAGCGGATATTTCGACGGTGAACTGAACAACAATCCACTGCTGCACACATGGTCGCTGTCGGTAGAAGAGCAATTCTACATATTTTTCCCGCTTCTGATCTTCTTCACCCGGAGCTGGGCCGACAGATATAGGCGACAATTGGTCTGGGCACTGACGATCACCAGTCTTGCGGCTTCGCAATGGATGGTGACGCGTGACACGAGCGCGGCATTCTACCTTATCCCGTTCCGGACATGGGAGCTCGCCATCGGTTCGCTGCTAGCAATGCGGGCGGTTCCGGAGCCGCGCAGCGCCTGGCAGGCCGAGATCGGTGTCGCCGTCGGCCTAGCGATGATCGGCTATTCGGTCCTTTTCTACAACAAGGTGACGCCTTTTCCAGGCATATCGGCGCTCATTCCTTGTGTTGGCACCGCATTGGTCCTGCTCTGTGGCGAGAGGTCGGCGTTCATGGCCGGGCGGTTGCTGTCGCTTCCGCCGATGCGGTTCGTTGGTCTGATTTCCTATTCTCTCTATCTCTGGCATTGGCCGATCATGGTTTTCTATCGCCAGATCGAAAGCCGCCCCGACAATATGGATCGGCTGATGATATTGGCTGCTTCCTTTATCGCAGCGACGCTTTCCTGGGCGTTCGTGGAGAAGCCGTTTCGGCGGTCTAGCCCGTTGGGGTCCCGCACGGTGGTGGCACGTGGTGCAATGGCCATGGCAATGTGTGGCGCTGCCGTCATATCGCTCGCCGCGCTCAGCAATTTTTTCCACCCTATATCCGCACAGGCCAAGGAGGTGCTGGTATATGGCGAGAAAACCGGTCGCGCGGAGATGATGCGAACGGGGGTATGCTTCCTTACGTCGCAGAGCCGATTGGAGGATTTCGATTTCAAACGTTGCATGGTGGCGCCGCACGACAAACCGCGCATCCTGATCGTCGGGGATAGCCATGCCGCCCATCTCTACTATGGCCTGAACCGCGCCATGCCCGACGCGCATATTCTTCAGGCGACGGCGACAGGGTGTCGGCCGCTGCTCAACAATCGCGGTGATCCGCGATGCCTGGCGCTCATGGACAAGGTGTTTGGCGATTATCTGGAGAAAACGCGCCCGGATATGGTGATCCTGTCAGCACGCTGGCTCGACAAGGATGTCCCCGAATTGACCGGCATCGTTCAGCGAATCCGTCGGACCACGCCTCATCTGATCGTGTCGGGGCCGATTGTGGAATATGATCAACCGCTTCCGCGCCTGCTCGCCCGGCATATCGACCAGCAAGAGCCGATCGATCCACATCGCATCGTGCAGGTGTACGATTTGGACCAGCGCATCGGTGCAGTGATGCGGAAGGCGAATATTCCCTATTTTTCGCCCTATCGCAGCCTCTGCGCTCCACAGTGCCGCCTATGGGTCACGCCCGGCGTGCCAGTCCAGTTCGATTATGGCCATCTGACACAACAGGGATCGATCATGCTTGGCCGGATTATGGCGCGGGACATCCGGCCGCAGCTCACCACCGGGTCGGATGTGTCGACCGTAGCAGCCCTGCAATGAAGAAGGGCAGGTCGGGCCCATCCATGTGACGGGCGGCGCAACCGCTACGACTATTCCAGTCAGCGCGCCGTCCAGCCTCCGTCCACGGGCAGGACATGGCCGGTCACCATCGACGCTTCCGTCGAGCATAGCCAGCCAATCGCTTCCGCCTGCTCGCTAGGGTTGATAGTGCGACGGATCGGCTGATTTTGCAGCAGATCGTCGATGACCATCCGTCCAATATCCTCGCCTGCCTTATTATAGGCGGCCGTGGGCGTCACACCCGGCGCGATGCAGTTCACGCGGACGCCCCGGTCAGCATAGGTAACGGCGGCGAACTTGGTGAGACGGACAACGCCCGCCTTCGATGCGGCATAGGCAGCGCCCGAAACGCCGACATAGAGCAATGCGGCCAGCGACGTCACATTAGCGATCGCCCCACCGCCATTGTCAATCATATGGGCGATCTCATACTTCATGCTGAGAAATACGCTGCGTAGCGTCACGGCCATGGTGTGTTCCCAGGACTCCAGACTTTGCGTGTGGAATTCGGCTCCCGATGCCTGCGGATGTGCATCGCCGACGACATTGGCAGCGAGATGGAGGCCACCATAGGTCTCCACAGTCTTGCGGACGAGCGCCTCGACTTCCTCCTCCACGGTGGCGTCGGCATGGAGAAACTGCGCCTCATAGCCTTCGGACCGCAGCTTTTCCGCTATCGCCTCTCCCGCCGGACGATTAATATCGGAGAGCATGACCCGCGCGCCTTGCCGGGCGAACATTTCCGCCGTCGCGGCCCCGATCCCGGCAGCGCCCGCCGTCACCAGCGCGACTTGATCCTTGAAACGATCGTTCATTCTCTTTCCATTCCTTTTGCCGCCGTTATCCGGCTATGATTCAATTCCAGACCACGTGGATCGCGCGAGGTCCGCGCAGCTGTGCGCCGACGATGGTCGGGGGCGGAGCATCCGGGTCCAGCCGCAGATCCGGCAAATCGAGCAGCGCATTCAGCATCGCTTCCATTTCGGTTCGCGCAATTTGCATGCCCAGACACAAATGCGCGCCCGCGCCAAAGCCGATATTCACCCGCTGAGGTCGATCAATATCGAACTCATCGGGGTTCTCGAATATCTCTTCGTCGCGATTGGCCGATCCCGAAGCGAGCGACAAGGCCGCGCCCGCAGGAATTTTCACGCCCCTGATCTCGACGTCCACGGCGGCCTGTCGGGCGAGGAACTGCGAAGCGGTTTCCCATCGCATACCTTCGCTTACCACCTTGGGCACCAAATTACGATCATCACGCACCCGTTGCAGCAGTGCCGGTCGTTCCAGCAACGCCACCAGCATGCTGCCAAAGGACCGTGTGGTGGTTTCCGCCGCGGCGGGCAGGAATTGGCGGATCAATTCAGTAATTTCACCATCATCAAGGGTGCGTCCCTTATCATTGGCACGCAGCAGATAGCCGATCAGGTCACTACCCTCGGATCCTGCCGCTCGCCGTGCGCGCACGATGTCGAGCGTCTCGTCATAAAGTTCCCGCGCAGCCTGGAACGCCACCTCCATGCTGAGCCGCATCTTCTCCGGGTCGCGTTGGGGACCGACCAATATCTTCATCGCGCGCGCTGCAAAAGCCTGCATCTGCTCGGTATCACGGGGAAAGCCCATGATTTCGTAGATCATCCGCACCGGCAGCGGCAACAACAGGTCGGCGACGAGTTCGGCGCGCCCGACGGGCCGCAACGCAGTAACTGCTTCCTGCGCTACGGGGCCCAGCATCAGCTTCCACTCCTGTATCGCACGGGGCGAGAAAGCGGGAGCGAGGAGCGAGCGGATTTCCTTATGCCGCCCATCTTCCATACCGGTCAGCAGAAAACCCCCGAGAAATTGCCCCAGTCCCTCGTTCAGCAAGGTGCTGGTGAAGGTCTTGGAATCCCGCAGCACCGCCAGCACGTCCTGATATTTGAACAGGGTGAATACCTGGCGGCCCAGATTGGAATAGTCCGCCTGAGACGGCACATTGAAGCGCGCCAATATGTCGCCTTCCATGACCGGCTGGGCCTGTCGATACTCGCGATAAAGACTGTGCGGATCACGAATGTCCGTACCGAACATCTCGCTGACCGCCGCAAAATCCTCATCGAGCGTCGCTGCGTCGATATGGCCTGTCGTCATGCTGCCTGATCCTCTGATTTGCCGATAGGGGTAGAAAGCCGGTCCAGCCTACGGACACGGACAGGAATCGCCGTCATTCTGGGCATGGCGTTGATGGTCTGAAGATCGCTGTCGGTGCTGATGAGCAGATTGGGCGATCCCGCATCATCCATGTCCTCGTCCGGCAATCCGCCAAAGCCATGCGACATCGACACGACCGACGGGCGAAGCGTCCCGTCCGCCTGCGCCTGACCTGTCACCGCCCCATGGGCCGAAGCGATTTCAACCCGATCGCCGGATATTATTTCCAGCCGCGCCATGTCTTCCGGACACATATGAACCGGATTATGCGGCATTGCCTTTATGAGATCAGGCAAGGTGGCACCCATCGAGTTCATTCGGTGCCGGGCGCGGCGATTGATGAAATGAAAAGGAAAATCCTCGTCCGTCGGCGTTTGCCAGTCGCGCACAAGCGCCTTCATCTCCGCCGCCACATCCCGCGGCATCGTCGCAAACCGGCCCGCCGTGGCGGGGTCGGGCGGCAGCGCATATTGCAGATTCGGATGATAATAGCCCAGCGGATGCCGCTTCACCTCATCGAGCGACACCGGCGCATTGGCCAGCGTGAGAGCGATCAGATGATCTTCCTCCAGACTCCTGTCCATAGCAAGAGCGCTGCCCATATAGGCCATGGAGCGCCCCGTCCGGCGCGCAATCTCCCAAAAGACCTTCCATTCGTCGCAGACGTCCGAACCGGCGGGCGGATCGACCAGCGCAGGCGTGTAGCGCGTATAGGGCGTAGGAAATATATTAGGCTCGAACAGATAGATGGGCAGGTCCGGCCGTTCGAACTGCAATTTGGGCGGCAGGATATAATGCGACAGGCGAGCGGTTGCCGACAGCACCGGCTCTATGCTGATCAGCAGGTCCAGATCCCGCAGCGCTTCCACCATCTTGCGCTGATCGGGCACGGCGAGCGCCGGATTGCCGCCATGGTTGATCAGCGCGCGCACTCGGCCGGGGCCGGGTCGCAGGATATCGTCGGCCAGCATCGCGGTGACCATCTCCCCGCCTACCAGACCATAATCGCCGATCCGGCTTTGAGGCCCGCTCTCCCAAGGCCGGGGCAGATTGACCACCTGCGCGGGTTTTGGGCCCGCGTTGAGGACCAGCCCCGGATTTTCAACAAGTTCGCCCTCCCGGACAAAGCGCCCGCAAATCACGTTGAGGCTTTCGACCAGATGCTCGGCCAGATTGGAATGTGGCCCCATGTCCACGCCGGTGCCGGTTACCGCTATCCCACGTGTCCCGGTTCGGGCGAACATCCTAGCAGCAGCGCGCAGATCGGCCTCCACGATCTGTGCAGCGCGGGCCACCTGATCCGGCGCGAAGGACGCGACCGCAGCCTGCAATTCGTCAAGATCACCGACATGGTCCGCGCAGAAGGCCGCGTCATGCCACCCCTCTTCCAGCACGATATGGATCAGCGCGGCGACGATTGCCGCATCATGGCCGGGCAGCGGTTGCAGGAACAGATCGGCGAGCGCCGCCGTTTCGGTCTGCCGGGGATCGATGACGATCAGCTTCAGCCCCCGTGCCTTCGCCTCTGCCATGCGTTTGACCGGATTGCGGGTGTCGAGCTGCGCCATCGACACCATCGGATTGCCGCCGATCATCATCGCGACATCGGCGCTCTGGAAACTCTGCTTACCCGGCGGCCAGATGCCGAGCCGATAGGCAGTCACGACTTTCGCCGACTGATCAATGGTCAGCGTGGTGTAGAGCTTGTGCGATCCGAACGCGTCCAACAAGGCAGGCAGCATCCCCAGACCGCTGGTCGTGAAGAAACCGCCGGTGCCGCGATAACCAGCGATCGCGTCGGGGCCGTTCTTCCGGGCGATCGCCTCCATCCGGGCGGCAATCTCGTCCAGCGCCTGATCCAGGTCGATCTGTAAGAAGCTGCCGTCCGGCTGACGCTTGAGCGGGTGGAGCAACCTGCTGCCATCGGTATGCGCCTGCACGCTCGTCACGCCCTTGGAGCAGATATAGCCAAGGCTGCGGGGGTCCTCCCTGTCACCGCGGACGGACACGGGTGCGCCATCCTCATCAATCGCTAGCAACAGGCCACAATGGCCCGTGCATATGCGGCAGAAGGTCCGCTCCTCCCGCATCGGCTAGGCAGACACCATCGGCGGGGCAGAAGCCGGGGCGGCCTGCTGCCCGGTCATGTGTAGCGCGGCCAGATAGCCGTAGAGCATACCTCGCGTATTGGCGATGCCGCTATTATAACCGCCGCCGATGTCCAGCCAGGATGCCGAATTGCCTGCCGCATACAGACCCGTGATCGGCTGGTCGCGCGCGTCGAGCACCCGCCCGTCAATATCGATCGCCAGCCCTGCGGTCGGTACGCCCATATTCACCCGTTCGAGCTTGACCGCATAGAAGGGCGCCCGGCCGATCGGCCCCAGATTGGGATTGGACCGGCGCGGATCGCCCGTCATGATCCGGCCCCATGGCACGCTTCCGCGTGCAAAATCCTCATCGACCCCTGTTTCGCAAAAGCCATTGAAACGCGCCACGGTGTCCTGCAGGCCATCGGCGTCGATACCTACCGCCTGTGCCAGCGCTTCAAGACTGTCGGCGGAAGTCGCCATGCCTTCAGACAGTGGCTGGCCGGGCCAACTGGGCATCATGCCATATTTGTCGACCATGTCCTGATCGAATATGATCCATGCCGGCCAGTTGGGCTGGCCCTGTTCCTGGCCATCGAAGCGCGCCACCTTGGTTGCCACGTCAGGATAGAAACCGTCATTGGCGAAACGCCTGCCATAACGGTTAACCGCGATGCAATGCGGCGTACCGGGCAGCCACATGCGAGAGGATGGCTTGCCGTAGATGGTTTCCGCCGGCACCTTGTAGCCAATGAAGATCGGACTTTGCGACGGTGCGCGCGCGGGGATTGCGATCGCCCCGGCCTTCGACGCCATCACGATATGATCGCCGGACACGGTTGGCGGCGCCATCGTGCCTGCTTCCGGCAGGGCGTCGAAGGCGCGGACGAAATCGGGCTTCCAGTCATAGCCGCCAGTCGCCAGCACCACGCCCAGCCGCGCTCGTATCCGGATCTTGCCGGACGGTCCCTGCACGACGACGCCGACTACCTCGCCCTCGTCGATCACCAGTTCGGTGACGGCGCTCGACACCCGCATCTCGACGCCGCGATCACGCGCCGCTGCCACCTGCGCGGCGGCAAGACCTGCGCCGGCGCACCGCTCGCCCACCTCAAGATGGCGTTGCAGACACGCGCCGACAGGCTCGCCACCGGTCTGCATGCCTACCCATTCGTTCGCCGTGGTATAGCTATAGCCATCGCCATAGGGAGAGGTCAGGACGAGGGAGGCAAGATCGCCAAGCCGCTCGTCCTTGAATGGCTTGACCTCCACGTAGCGCCCCTCGGCCCTGCTGCCAGGAACGGCGGGATGATAATAATCGGGCAATCCGCGCACGACCATCATCTCTATCCCGATGACATCGGTGAAATAGCGCAGCGCCTCCCGCGCGCGGGTGACAAACACCTTGCGCCGGTCCGCCGTGGCGAAGCCCTGACCAAGATGGCTCAGATGCCGCTCGACATCGGCGTCATTATCCTCAATCCCATCAGCATCCTGCAAATGATGATTGCCCAGCCAAAGCTGGCCCGATGACAGCGCCGAAACCCCGCCCAGCAGTTCGAATTTCTCCAGGACGATCGCACGCGACCCGCGCTCGGCAGCAGTCAACGCCGCCGACATGCCACCCAGTCCCGAACCGACACAGACAACGTCGAAATCCTCATCCCACTGCATATCGCTCTCCTATTTCTAAATCTCTGTATCGGTATCAGTGCGTCAGCATGGGTACCATAAGCGGCGCCAATTCCCCCGTGAGGCCGCTATAGGCAGGGCGAAATGCGCTGTCGGCCAGCCGCATATCCGGAAATCGCCGGATCAGGCCGGACAGCGCCGTCCGCAATATATATGTCGCGAGCCTCTGACCGATGCAATGATGGATACCGGTGCCAAAGGTCAGCATGGACCGGTTGTTGCGGCGGATGTCGAAGCGGAACGGGTCTTCATGCTCGGTCGGATCGAAGCCAGCCGCCTGCGCCGAAACATAAACGGGCATATGCCGGGGAATGCGGGTTCCGCCGACTTCCGTATCCTCAGTGGCGAAGCGTACGAAAGAGGTAATGCCCGGTCCATGAAAACGCAGGCATTCGCCGACGGCCCCGTCAATCAATTGCGGCTCCTGCCTGAGCAGTTCCAGTTGATTCCGATTACGGCACAGCATCATGATGCCGCCCGCCAGCGTGTTCGCGGTGGTACCGATGCCTGCCGTCGCGATCGAATTGATCTGCCCGAACAGCTCGGCATCGGTCAGCGACTGGCCATCTTCCTGCGCGGTGATGAGGCTGCTGATAAGGTCAATGCCGGGGTCTGCGCGACGGCGGCGCACGATGTCGTCGACCGCTTCGCGCACCGCCAGCCCGGCGTCGATGAAGGATTGGGGCAGCGGCTCGCCCGCGACATAGAAGGGAAGCTTGTTCATCTCCTGCTGCATCGTAACGAAGATGGCACAATGGTCGGGCGTCAGCTTGAAGGATGCCTCCAGCATGACGCGGGTAACGAGATCCTCGGCAAAATCCTTCATGGCGTCGAAGGCCGGGCCGATCCGCGCGATCCGGTCCAGCTTTTCGGCGATGATCCGATCCGCATCGGCCTTCAGCGCCTCCATCCCCGCGCGGGTGAAGGACGGATTCATCAATTTGCGAATGCGGTTGTGGCGTGCACCGTCCATCTGCAGCACGCTTTCCAGCCCGCCGAACATGTCGAGTATTTCATAGCCCTCGCGGCGCGGCACCTCGACCGTGAAGCGCGCCGAATCGAGCCATACTTCCCGCACGTCCCGCGCCCGCCCACACATTACCGACAATATGCCGTTCTGCCGTATGTAGAAAGGGCGACGCACGCCCCAGCTTGCAACAAGACCGTCGAGCGCATTTTGCCGCAACGTCTCGCTGCCCAGCGACAACGGAAAATAATTGCCCGGCTCTAGTTCATCGAGCGTCGCCACCGACACATCGCGGGGCGGCGGCGGAGCGGTTTCTGGCAGACTCATCCCTTCCCCCTATTCTTCATCGGGTAGATCAAGCGACCAGCTTGCGCCATTGATGTGGCTTCCCCCATCGGCGAACAGCGTATTCCCCGTGACATAGCGCGCATCGTCGCTCGCCAGAAACAGGGCAACGCCGGCAATATCGTCGTCGGGATCGCCCAGTCGACCCATGGGCGGCGTCGGCAGCTTCGCCGCCAGTTCAGGGCTGGACTCGGCAAAGGTACGGAACGCCGTCGTGATCGCGGCGGGGCAAATGATGTTCGCACAAATCTGATAGGGAGCCCATTCGCGGGCGATGCTGCGGGTAAGGGCGCGCAACCCTTCTTTGCCGACATTATATTCCAGCGTGCCGGTATGGGCGTTGACGCCGTTCAGAGAACAAATGCTGATGATCCGGCCCCAGCCTTTCGATCGCATATGGGGCAGCGCCGCCTTCGCCGCCCAGAAGGCCGCCCATATGTTCATGGACAGGCCGTATTCCAGATCCGCATCGCTCTTGTGCTCGGCACGCTTAAAGACGCCACCGCCCCACGCGTTGTTGACCAGAATATCAGCTCCGCCAAAGCACTGCACGGCGGCGTCGATCATGCCTGCGACATCATCCTTCCGGCGCACGTCGGTCGGTACGAACAACAGTTCGCCGTTAGTCTCCGCGGCGATTTCCTTCACCGCGGACTGGCCCAGCCCAGAATTGATCTCGGCGATGACCACCTTCGCCCCTTCGCGGGCGAACCGTCTTGCAATACCCTTGCCGATACCCTCGCCCGCACCGGTGACGATCGCCACCCTGCCATCCAGACTGCCCATATGTCACCCTCCGCGCCGGGCACGGCCCCGCACGACCTTGCCTTCCTTCTTTTGTCTTCTGTTTGAAGCCTAGGATGGGCGGGATCGTATCGCCATCATCGCGTGTTGATCAATCCGCCAGTTATCCATGCCATTCGTCCGCCCGGCTTGGCGGGGCCCCGATATTGCGTCAGGTCGTGTCCGATAAGGAGCCTGCCAAAAAGGTCAGGCCGGATGGAGGATGCAATGAAATCAGGGAAATTCAGGGCCATATTTTGTTCATCGCTCGGCATGATGCTGGTGCCGATGACCACGTTCGCGCAGGATGCCCTGCCGCAAGGGGACGCAAATCAGAGCACCGGGCTCGCCGATATCGTCGTCACTGCACGCCGCTCGACCGAAAATGCCCAGAGCGTGCCTGTCACCATCACCGCGCTCGACGCCCAGGGGCTGCGCGATGCACAAATCCGGACGCCACAGGACCTGCAAGCCTCCGTGCCCGGCGTCTTTCTTTCGGGCAGCAGTTCCCGCGCGTCGCCCATGTACGCCATTCGCGGCCAGTCGCGTCCCCTGAGCGGCAATGGCGCGCCAGCGGTAGTCACATATTTCTCCGACGTTCCGCTGCCGACCTATGTCAGCGCCGTTCCCCAGTTCGACCTCCAGTCGATTCAGGTGCTCAAAGGCCCGCAAGGTACGCTGTTTGGCCGCAACACCAGCGCGGGTGCGGTCCTTCTCTATCCACAAGCACCCACCTATAATCTGGAAGGCTATGTCGAGGGGACGATCGGCAATTACGATCTACGCACGCTGGAAGGCGTGGTGAACGTGCCGATCTTAGAGGGCAAGGTCGCGCTGCGCCTGGGCGGACTGATGGAGCGGCGCGATGGCAATATCAAGAATATCGACACCCGGTTTCGCGATCTGCAGAATCTGCACAGCAATCATCTACGCGCCTCGCTGCTGCTCGAACCGACCGACTGGCTGAAGAACACGACGATTTTCGATTATAATCGCCAACCCTATTCCAAGGTGTCGGCAACCGGCACCGTGCTGGTGTGGGCCGATCCCAACGACCCCTATCTGTCGGCCCAATATGAAGCGCAACGGAAACGCGGTTTCTTCACCTCCGGCTCGAACTTCACCACCAGCGAGGGCTATACGACCTATGGCTTGAGCAACAAGACGGAGATCAGCATCGGCAACATCACCCTGACGAACATATTCGGGCTGCGTCAGGTCAAGTTCGCCACCGACAATAGCGGCGACGCCGTGCCGCTGAAATATGTCGATTCCCTGCAGGTCATCGGGTCCCGCCAATATAGCAATGAAGTCCAGTTGGCAGGCGACGGACTGGGCGGGCGCCTCAAATGGCTGGTCGGCGGCTTCTTCCTCGACGCCAAACCGCGTGGCCCAAATACGCTGGATACGGACATCTTTCGCGACGTATTCGCGCCGGGCCTGCTACCCAACACGCCGTCCAGCTATGCCTTCAACAGGGAAAAGAGCAAGGCGCTGTTTGCAAACCTTTCCTACCAACTCGACGCACTGCTCGATGGGCTGACCGTCAATGCAGGCGCGCGCTACACATGGGATAAATTCTATCTGTGTTCCGGCACCGGCGAATATGATCCACCCTATAGCTATACGCCAGACGACTGCCCCGGCGTCATTCCCGAAGGCAGCGCGATTGCGGGCAAGAGCAGCAAGGCGACCTGGACCATAGGGCTGGACTATCAGGCCAATGAAGATCTGTTCTTCTTCATCACTTCCCGTCGGGGGTATAAGGCGGCAGGTCTCAACGGCCCCAGTTTCGGCACAGGCCTGAAGCCGCTGCAAGGTTTCCGGCCCGAAATCACCACCGACGTCGAACTCGGCGTCAAATCGACGATCCGCGCAGGCGGCGCGCAAATCCGCCTGAACGGGTCGGTCTTCCGCAGCTATGTGCGCGATCTGCAGCAGACCGTCTCCGGCGTATCCACCGGCAATTTCGCGGGTATCGGCCTGGCCTGCACGGCACCTGATTTCGAGCCTTTCCTGGATGGCGACTGCGATCCGTCGAACGATCCGCAGGGCACTGTGCTGACCATCAATGCGGGCAAGTTGCGGACTACCGGCGTCGAACTGGAATCGGTTATCGCCCCCACCCGCAACCTGACCTTGACCATGGGCGCGACCTTCATCGGCGCCAAGGTGACATCGTTCAGCGTGCCCGCCATTCTTGCAGCAGTGGCGCCTCCCAATCTGGGCACCCTCTATACGCCCAAGCGCACCTTTTCCGGCGATGTGCGCTATGTCCTGCCGCTGGACGAGCGCATCGGCGAAGTGGCGCTCAACGCCACCTACTACACTTCGTCGAAATTCGACATGGTGGGCTATACGGCCAATGGCTATCAACTGGTCAATGCGCGGCTCGACTGGAACAATATAGCGGGCAGCCAGGTCAGCGCAGGCATTTTCGCGCGTAATCTGTTCAACGCAAAATATGTGTCCGGTCCAGCGATCACAGCGGTCGGCCTACCGCTTACTTCAGTGATCGTCGGCGATCCGCGCGCTTATGGTCTGGTTTTACGGGTCGGCTTCGGCCCGCGGTAATAAGGGGGGCGATTCGCGGGGCCGTTCAGGCGGTCCCGCGGGCGTCGCCTTTCATCCGTGTTTCCGTGCGATAGCGCCCCGGCGACACACCATTGCGTCGGCGAAAAGCGCGGGCGAAGGCGACATCGGTGCTATAGCCGCAACGATGGGCGACCGCCGCCAGTGCCAGCGGGCTGCGGGCAAGCAGGTCTCGCGCCAGTTCCATCCGCCGTTCCAGCAGATAACGGGCCGGTGTCTGACCGGTGTATTCCGCAAAGCGCACGGCAAACAGGGTTCGCGACATGCCCGCCACCCGCGCGAGCGACGTTACCGTCCAGGCTTTGGCGGGGAACTGATGGATGGCGTGCAGGCTGGGACCGATCCGGACCAGTTCGGGATCGGTCAGCGCGGGCGTCGTCTTCATGCTAGTCAGATATTGCTGGATGACGCCGATCAAAACCACTTCCACGAGGCGGCGGTCAATCGCGGCATTGCTAGCCCGGTAACAATGGCGTCGATCGACGATCAATCGAGACAGCCGCAACTGCCATTCCCATTCGTCATCCTGCGCCTGCGCGCGCCTGACGGTCAGATGCGGGGGCAACATCTTGAGCAGCAGACTGGCGCGGTCCATATCCATGCCATAATGCACCCTGCCGAGCAGACAGCCGCCACCGATCGCCGTGACATGCATCAATTGACGCGGCGTCACCAACACGAAATCGGCCTGCCGCAGCATTTCCACCTCGCCATTGCCGCTGCGAAGCTCAATGTCGCCCTCAATGACGAACAGCCCCGTAAAATCCGGGTTCGCAGCGCAAGTCAGTTCCTCGCAGTCGTCCAACTGCACGACGTCATAGCTGCTATGGTTCAGGCGGATATTTTCCAGCAGATCAGCCATCGGGTCCGATACCAGCCTGCCGTCGACCAGCGGTTCTGATTCGGACCTGAAGCTTGTGAGCGGATCAACTTCTTCCATCAGTCCTCCCCCGGCGTCAATGTTGCCCGATCATCTCAAACCCCGCCGTACGGTCACCTGTCTTTGGTGTGGCGGCAGCCGCCGTCTTGGACGGTTGATCAGAGTTTCGGTGCGATCGATCCATCCATGGCGATGGTTGCAGGCCCCAGCAACCGATAAGGTCCAAAGGGAAATCAGGGAGATGCCCATCATGCGGACCAAGATCAAGCTATTGTTCAAATTGAACGAGGGTATCGAAGCCGCCCGATTGCGCGCGCCTCTGGAGGCGGAGATCGCCCGGCTGGAGGCCACGCTCGGCGCACCATCCGCCATCACTGTCGGCAAGGCAGTCGCGGACCCTACCCTGCACATTATCGCAGCGGGTGCTTTCGATGCTTCCGCCGGCCCCTATGACGTAATGCTGGAAATCATTCCGCCCGAAAACAGTGTGGATAAGGCAGTGCAGCTATTGACGGGGCTATCCGGCCGGCTGGCAGATTTGATTGATAGGGAAAAATCCGCCGCACTGTCAGGGGTTGAGCATGTCATCCTGCCCGGCGAAGGCCAGACGTTCGTCCTGATCGCAAACCGGCGGCTTCCGCACCTAACCCATCAGCAATTCATTGATTATTGGTTTGGTTTCCACGCGGACTTTACCCGCACCCATACGCCGCCCGAAATCGGCATGCGCTATCGCCAGTTTCATACCGACGTCGCCTGGACGGAGGCCCTGCTCGCTGCAACCGGTTTCGGGGTGGGAGATTTCGATGGCGCGGCAGAATGCCATTATCCCGATGAAGCATCATTGCGCGACCTGATGGCGCTCACCGAAATCGTCGATGAAGCGACCGAGGACGAAGTCAAATTCGTCGATCATGAGCGGTGCGTGACTACCGTCTTCACCCCCTCGACAGATTTCAGTATTCTGTGAGGTTCGGTACTTGCAATGATACGGGTTTAATATCTCCCCTATTCTCCCAACAGGAAGCATATCAGACGGCGGGGGGAAGCCAGTTCCGCTCCCGCCGTCCACGCATCAGAACGCCACCGTCAGCGATGCTGCGATGGTCGTACCGACCTTATATCTGTTGTAGAACACCTTGTTGCCGTCCAGTTGCTGGACCTCCTGATATTTCCGGCCGGTGATGTTGCGCGCTTCGAACTTGAATTCGCTGTTGATCGCATTGAACAGCTTCACGC
>Ga0180223_1000896_pt1 | contig 28895 bp, 20 predicted proteins | sample eDN5th30CKraftOP_FD_151337 | JGI IMG/M metagenome (GOLD analysis project Ga0180223, IMG submission 151337) | Enriched Organic Plus compost microbial communities from Emeryville, California, USA - eDNA 5th pass 30_C Kraft OP (version 2) (version 2) ... | reverse complement strand
GATCGGGGTCTTCAGGTCGAGGAGGGGCAGGAACCGCTCCTGATGCTTCGACACCCCGCCGCCGACGATGAACAGATCCGGCGAGAACAGGAACTCGACGACCGAGTAGTAGCGTTGCAGCCGCTCCGCCCACGCCTCCCACGACAGCGACTCGCGTTCCATGGCCGAGTACGCGGCGCGGTGCTCGGCGTCGTCACCGTCGATCTCGAGATGGCCGAGCTCGGTGTTCGGGATGAGCACGCCGTTGTACAGGAATGCGCTGCCGATGCCTGTGCCGAGGGTGGTCAGGATGACGAGCCCGTCGACGCCTTTGGCTGCGCCGAACCTGGTCTCGGCGTAGCCGGCGGCATCCGCGTCGTTGATGAAGTGGATGTCCCGACCGAGCTCGTCCTCGAACATCGTCTCAGCCGGCAGGCCGATCCACTCGTCGGAGATGTTGGCGGCCGACAGGGTCCGTCCCTGCGTGACGATGGCCGGGAAGCACACGCCGATCGGCAGGCGGGGCCCGGTCGGGTCGTCGAGTCCGGTCAGCAGTTCACGCGTGGCGGCGAGGATGTCGGCCGGGCGGCCACCCGCCGGCGTCGCGACCTTGCGGCGGTCCGACACGAGCTGCCCGGTCGCGAGATCGACGATCGCGCCTTTGATGCCCGTGCCGCCGATGTCGATGCCGATCGCGTGGGATGCTGCCATGGCGTCACCCTATCGCGCACGACGCGACGTCCCAGTCGTTCGTGCCGGTGCGGGCATATGATCGGCTCATGGCCGAGGATATCGAGCACCAGTACTGGTACAACATGCACACCGGCGACGTGGAGTACGGGTTCCAGTCGCCGTCCGTCGATCGCGTCGGCCCGTTCAAGACGCGCGAGGAGGCCGAGCACGCGCTCGAGATCCTCCGCGCGAACAGCGCGAAATGGGCCGAGGAGGATGCCGCAGGCGACTAACGCCATCACCGCTCCCGCGCGACTGATCGTGATCCGCACGCGCCCTGTCCACTGGTCGCCGTGAGCCGGGCTGCATGCGAATATACTGGCACGCATGTGTGGGCGACGAGCGCGGCGCACGGGGCGATCAGCGCGGCCGGAGCGGCCGGCGTGGGCGGCGCTGACGGGTGTCGTGCTGTGCGCCGGGCTGACCGCGGGTCTGGTGTCGCCCAGCTGGGCTGTCGCGCCCGCGGATCCGGCGGGTGACGAGGTGCAGCTCGGGTCGTTCGCCCTCGGCGACGGCCTCGAGGGCACGATCGGCGAGGTCGACGGCTCGTTCGGCTTCACGCTGACGGCCGGCGGTGTGCAGCTCGCGTGGGACTCGCGCGGGGTCGGCCCGGATCCCGGGCCGCTCGGGCACGGGTGGTCTTGGGGGCTGTCGAGGCTCGGGCTGACCGGTGGGGTGTGGGTGTACCCGGCGTCGGGCGGGGCGTTCGCGTGGGATGCGACGTCGCCGACCGGGCTCGCCGGATATCCGAAGGCGGATGTGGCATTTCGTGCGGCCGAACCGGGTGCCCTCGTGCCCGCGCGCGCAGACGGGTCGATGGCCGTGCTCCCGTTCTCGTTCGTGCTGCACGAGCTCGGTGGCGTATCCACGTACTTCGATGCAGAAGGTCGACCGATCAGCCGAGTCGTCGCCGGTGGGAACCGGCTGGACTGGACTTGGGAGACGGGGGAGTCCGGGCGCCTGAGCTCGGTCACCGACGGCGACGGCGCGAGGACCGTGCTGGACTGGTCCGATCCCTCCCGGGTCGTGATCGCGCCTGGCGCCACCGTCACGGACCCCGTCGACGGTTCGGGTGCGGGAGGGCGGTGGCAGATCGACCTCGATGGGGGACGGGTGTCGGGGGTGTCCGACCCGGTCGGCGATCATGCCCGGATCGGGTACGACCGTCATGGCCTCGTGGAACGGGTGAGCACGCCGACTGGGGCCGCGACGACAGTGGCGTGGCAGAGCTGGCCGGACTCGGTGCGGCGCGTGGATCGGGTGCGCGTGATCGACGAGGCGTCGGGGGCCGAGCTCAGTGCCCGGCAGTGGGGTGTGCAGGGACAGGTCGCCCCGTCAGGGTGGCCGGCCGTTTCCGGGGCGCCGCCGGCGACGACCGGTGCGGGGTCGCCCACAGTACCGGGCTATGAGACGTCGGTGTCCGATGGGAAGACCCGGGTCACCTCCGTGATCGACGGTGCGCGACGGCTCACCGGACGTGCCGTGGTGGTCGCGTCCGGCGCCGGCGAGCGCGTCGTGCAGGACCATGCGTTCGAGTATTCCGAGGCCGACGCGTCGCGCGGTGCGCCGACCGCGACATCGCGGCCGACCACGGTCAGCACGACTCATCACAGCCGAGACGGCGCGTCGCGGTCGGCCGCCGAGACCTACGCCTTCGACGGGCTCGGGCGGATGGTTTCGCGAACGGCGGCCGACGGGTCGACGACGCGTCGGGTGTATGACGACGAGGTGCCGGGCGACGGCGCGCTCCCGATCGGGTTGGTGATCGAGGAGACGACCACCGCGTTCGACGGCCTCGTCACCTCGACCCGCTCGGAGCTGAGCGCGGATCATTCGGCGGTGGTCGCGACCGAGCGATGGACCGGGCGCGCGGGCGGGCCGCTGACGCGCACGGCTCGCGTCGAGCGCGACGTCGATCGGGGGTTCGTGACCGAGCAGCGCGCGTTCCCGGGAGGCGATCCGGTGGCCGAGCCCGTCGTCACGCGCTGGTCGCAGCAGCTGGATCTGGTCCACGGGACGCGCACGATTGTGCAGACCGTCGCCGCCGGCACGCCGCTGGAATCGTCGACAGCCACGACGTCCTCGCTCGTGCACGGCGGGGTACTGTCCGAGGCCGACGTGCTCGGTCGAACGGTGTCGGCACGGTACGACCCGGCGGGCCGGCAGCTCTCCCTGGCCGATGAAGCGGGCCGCACGGTCGAGCGTCAGCATCGCACCCGGCAGCGCGACGGCGTGAACTCGATCACCGAGGTCATCGACTCGGGGCTCGTGGTGACCGAGACCCGCGACGTGCTCGGCCGCGTGGTCCGCAGGGCTGACAATGTCGCGCCTTCGGGTCGAGCGGTCGAGGGGCACGAGCGGGTCTTCGAGACCCGCGAGTACGAGGCGCCGGGTGTGGTGCGGGTGACCGATGCGTGGGGAGCGAGCACGCGGACCGAGCTTGACGTGTTCGGCAGGACCGAACGGGTCACGCTGCCGAACGGCGTTGTGCAGGTCGCCGAGTACGACGATGTGGCGGGGTCGGCGACCTCCGGGGTGAGCCTGACCCGGGACCTCGCCGACGCCGAGGTCACGTCGACGACGACGACCGAACCCGCCGGACGATGGACGGTGAGCACGGGTGTCCGCGCCGACGGGGTGGCCGTGCCCGAGGTGACGGCCGAGTTCGACGGACTCGGTCGCGCGGTGGGGTCGACGACCGGACGCACGAGGAGTGCGATCGAGTACGACGCGCGTGGAAACGCCGTCGCGTCGACGATCGGTCCGGCGGATGGCGCGATGGGCGCCCAGGTGACCGCCGAGCGTCGCTTCGACGAGTTCGGGAACAGCATCGCGCAGCTCACGCCTGACGGAGTGCGGATCGACACCACATACTGGGCCGACGGCAGCCGCCGCGAGCAGACGAGCGGGGGCGCATCGACCCGGTTCTACTGGGATGGGCCGACGCTCCTCAACGAGGTGCATGCGGTCGACGAGGTGCCCGCGGCCGACGGCACGATGAGCGGCACCGCGAGCTATCTGATCGGCACGAGCCGGCACGCCCGGATCGTGCGGGATCAGGGTGCGTCGGGCCCGACGTACTACGGCACCGATCGACACGGTAGCGTCACCGAGCTCACCGATGCGTCGGGCGCGGTCACGACCCGGTACGGCTACACCGATTACGGGGTGCGCACGGAAGCTGGAGCGCTCGCCGAGCCGCTGCCCGGCGGGATCCGCGGGCTCGGCTCGAACCCGTTCCAGTACGCCGCCGAGTACACCTTCCAGGACGGCACCCAGTCGCTCGGCGCGCGGCTCTACGATCCCGCGCAGGCCCGGTTCCTCAGCAAGGACAGCGCGCCGCTCGCCAACCTCTATGCGTTCGGCGATCTGAACCCGATCACGAACGTCGACCCGACGGGGCGGGAGTCGGAGCGCGACGTGGCCAACATCAGCGCATCGGTCACGGGATTCGTCCTCACGTTGCTCGGTGCGGGACTCATGATCGCCACGGGCGGCACCGCACTTGCCGGCTTCGGAGCGTTCGGGCTGCTGGTCAACTACGGCGAGGTGGTCCTCGCTGCGCTCGAGGCCGTCGACGCCTTCGCCGTCAGATTCATGGACCCGCAGGCCACCCAGATCGCCGCCTGGGGGTTCTTCGCATTCGGCGTGCTCACCGCGGGTGTCGGCATCGGCAAAGCCGTGGCCAAGCGCCTCCCGCGGAGTGTCATACAGAAGACCGACACGATCACGAAGACCGGGTCGTCGAACGACGGCGGAACGACGCCGGGCGTCACTCCGCACCCGGAGGACATCGGGAAGACACCGGACGCCACCACGACCCCGCCGAATGCGCAGACCCAGGCCACGGTCGGGCAGCACGCGAACACCGTTGTCGGGGATCAGACCCACGCCGGCAGCGGAAGCAGCCCTGCAGGCGGCACCACGCACCAGGTCGGCGCGCCCCCGGATGGGTTCGTCTATGTCAGCGTCACCGAGCCCGCCGCCCACCAGGCGCTGCTGGAGCTGCTGCCGAAGGTCGCCGCGGAGTATGAGGTCCTGAAAGGCATCAACACGAAGACGCTGAGGGCCTTCGGTAGGCAGCTGGCGACACACGATCCCACGATGAAGCTGAGCGATCGGCTCGAGGACGCCGTGTCGCACATCTCAAGCGCGCGGAGGACGATCGAAGGCGAAGCGGAGCGCTACGGCCGGCTGCGAAGCGACTTCCACCACAGTCTGCACACGGTGCAGGGAATGCAGAGGCGCGTGCACTTCGTCATCACCAAGGCGCACAAGAAACTGGTGAAGGTCGAAACGGCGGTGACGAACGCCGCTGACGCGGGCGAGGTGACCGAGGGGCTCACCTACCTCACCTCGGTGCGGAACACGCTCGGCGTCTTCCTCGGGAAGCCGGCCGATCCGGTCGTCGACGCCCTGAAGGTGTCGCACTGACCGAGCAGCGGCGTGCCCGCTCGGGATCCGCCTACTCGTACGAGTGCTCGGGGCCGGGGTAGCTGCCGGCAGCGACGTCGGCCACCCACGCGCGCGCCGCGTCCCCCAGGATGCCGGCGAGGTTCGCGTACTGCTTGACGAACTTCGGGATGCGGCCGGTCGTGAGCCCGGCCCAGTCGGTCCAGACGAGCAGCTGCCCGTCGCAGTGCGGACCGCCGCCGACGCTGATCGTCGGGATGCTCAGGCGTTCGGTGACCTGCCTGGCCGCATCCGCCGGGACCATCTCGAGCACGACGGCGAACGCGCCGGCCTCCTGCACGGCGATCGCATCGGCGAGCAGCTGCTCGAGGCCTTCGCCGCGGCCCTGGATGAGATGACCGCCGAGCCCGTGTTCGCTCTGCGGGGTGAATCCGACGTGCCCCATGACGGGGATGCCCGCCTGGACGATGCGGGTGATCTGCTTTCGGCTGCGTTCGCCGCCCTCGAGCTTCACGGCGTGGGCGCCGGTTTCCTTCATGAACCGGATCGCGGTGTGCAGCGCCTCCTCTGGGCCGTTCTCATACGAGCCGAACGGCATGTCGGCCACGACGAATGCACGCTGCACGGCGCCGGCGACCGCGCGGGTCAGCGGGATGAGCTCGTCGACCGTCACCGGCAGGGTGGTGTCGTACCCGAGCACGGTGTTCCCCGCCGAGTCCCCGACGAGCAGGAAGTCGATGCCGGCCTCGTCGAAGATCCGCGCGGTGAGCTGGTCGTAGCTCGTGAGCCCGGTGATCTTGATGCCCTCGCGCTTGGCGTTCTGGAAATGCCGCGTGCGGACCCGTTTCGGCCCGCCGGTCGCCGGCGGCGTGGCGCCGCCGTACGGGTTCTGCTCACCGATCTGCGCGCCGGCGTTGGAGTCGGCGCCCGCGTCGGCGCGACCGAGGTTCGGCTCAGGAGGCATGGCGACAGTCTGACATACGGCCTCGCGTGTCATCGGCGCCGCGGTGCGGTCGGGCGCCGCGCGAGCCAGTACGCTGAAACGAGCGAGGAAGGGTGTGCATGGACAAGCAGCGGGACTTCGTGCTCCGGACCATCGAGGAGCGAGGCGTCAAGTTCGTCAGACTCTGGTTCACCGACGTCGTCGGCACGTTGAAATCCGTTGCGATCGCCCCGGCCGAGGTCGAGGGGGCGTTCCGCGAGGGCATCGGGTTCGACGGTTCCGCGATCGAGGGCCTCAGCCGCACGTACGAGTCCGATCTGCTCGCCCACCCCGACCCCACCACCTTTCAGACGCTGCCGTGGCGAGGTGAGGTCGACCCGACCGGCCGCATGTTCTGCGACATCACGACGCCCGACGGGGAGCCCGCGGTGGCCGACCCCCGCAACGTCCTGAAGCGCACGCTCGCGCGCGCGGCCGACCGGGGCTTCACGTTCTACACGCACCCCGAGATCGAGTTCTACCTGCTCAAGTCCTCGAAGTACGGGCCGGAGGGCCCCGAGCCCGTCGATTCGGCCGGCTACTTCGACAACGTCCCCGGCGGGACCGCCCATGACTTCCGGCGCCGTTCGGTGCGCATGCTCGAAGACCTCGGCATCTCGGTCGAGTTCAGTCACCACGAGGCGGGGCCCGGGCAGAACGAGATTGATCTGCGGTACGCGGATGCGCTGACGACCGCCGACAACATCATGACGTTCCGCACCGTCGTGAAGGAGGTCGCGATCGAGCAGGGCGTGTACGCGACGTTCATGCCGAAGCCGTTCTCCGAGTTCCCGGGCAGTGGCATGCACACGCACCTCTCGCTGTTCGAGGGCGACGCGAACGCGTTCTACGAACCCGGGGCGCAGTACCAGCTGTCGAAGATCGGCCGCCAGTTCATCGCCGGCCTGCTGCGCCACTCGCGCGAGATCTCGGCGGTCACCAACCAGTTCGTGAACTCGTACAAGCGCATCTGGGGCGGCGACGAGGCGCCGAGCTTCGTGTGCTGGGGACACAACAACCGCTCGGCCCTCGTGCGAGTCCCGCTGTACAAACCCAACAAGGGTCAGAGTGCGCGCGTCGAGTACCGCGCGATCGATTCGGCCGCCAATCCGTACCTCGCGTACTCGCTGCTGCTCGCGGCGGGCCTCAAGGGCATCGAAGAGGGGTACGAGCTGCCGCCGGAGGCGGAGGACAACGTCTGGACGCTGAGCGACAGTGAACGTCGTGCCCTGGGGTACGACCCGCTGCCCGCGAGCCTCGACCACGCCATCGAGTTCATGGAGGAGTCCGAGCTCGTGGCCGAGACCCTCGGCGAGCAGGTGTTCAGCTTCGTGCTCGCGAACAAGCGTGCCGAGTGGCGCGACTATCGCGCGCAGGTCACCCCGTTCGAGCTCGAGCGCAACCTCGAGATCCTGTAGGTCGAAGCGTTCGGATGTCGCGTCGCACCAGCCTGCTCGGCCCGCTGGCGCGCGCCGGGTTCGACGACCTCGACCGGGCATCCTCCGCCGTCACGGAGCTCGCCACCCTCAGTGGCGTCACCCCCGACGCGCTGATCGATGCGTTCGCGGGCGCGGCCGATCCAGACGCCGCGGTCGCCGCGACGATCAGGTTGCGGGAGCGGGCGCCCGAGGCGATCGGCCGACTGCTCGGCGACGCGCGCTCGGCCGACCGACTGGCGCGCGTCATCGGCGCCTCCCGCGGGCTCGCCGAGTTCTTCGAGCGGCATCCGAGCGAGCTCGTGCTCCTCGCCGAGGAGCCGTCCGCGCCGGAGCATCAGCCGGCCGCCGGCGCACGTCTCGCCGAGGCCGTCGCGGAAGCGAACGGCGACGGCGTCGATCTCGACCGGGCGATCAGGTCGCTCAGGACCCGGTACCGACGGCTCCTTGCGCGCATCGCCGTCTGGGATCTGACGCGGCCGAGCGCGGTCGAGGCCGTCGACACCGTGGCCGAGGGCCTGGCCGACCTGGCCGGCGCGACCCTCGACGCCGCTCTGGGGCTCGCGCGTGCCTCGATCTCGCGGCTCCCGGGCGAGCCGGCGGCGCCGGGGAGGTATCCGCTCGCCGAGGTGGAGGCGACGCGACTCGCGATCATCGGCATGGGCAAGGCCGGCGCGCGCGAGCTCAATTACGTGAGCGACGTCGACGTGATCTACGTGGCCGAATCGGGCGATGAGGACGTCGTGTCGACGGGCCGCGCGCTCGAGATCGCGACCCGACTCGCCGTGCTCACCCAGCGCATCATCGACGAGCCCGGGGTCGAGCCGCCGCTGTGGGAGGTCGACCCGAACCTGCGCCCCGAGGGCAAGGACGGGGCGCTGGTGCGCACGCTCGAATCGCACGTGCAGTACTACGACCGGTGGGCGAAGGGGTGGGAGTTCCAGGCGCTCCTGAAGGCGCGCCCGCTCGCCGGCGATCCCGAGCTCGGCGCGAGGTACCTGGCGGCGGTCGGGCCCAAGGTGTGGGCGAGCGCCGCACAGGACGGCTTCGTCGAGTCGGTGCAGCGGATGCGCGAGCGGGTCACCGCGAACATCCCGGCCGACGAGGTCGACGTGCAGCTCAAGCTGGGCCCGGGCGGGCTTCGCGACATCGAGTTCACCGTGCAGCTGTTGCAGCTCGTGCACGGCGCCTCCGACGAGTCGATCCGGCAGCGCGGGACGCTTCCGGCGCTCGCGGCGCTCGCGGCCGAAGGCTACGTGGGTCGCGAAGAGGCGTCCGAGTTCAGTCTCGACTACCGGATGCTCCGCGTCCTCGAGCACCGGATCCAGCTGTTCAGGCTGCGCCGCAGCCACCTCATGCCCACGGCCGAGCACGACCTCCGAGCCCTCGCCCGCGCGTCGGGGCTCGGCCGAACGGGGAGCGAGCTCACCGCATCGTGGCAGGCCACCCGCCAACGGGTACGGGGGCTGCACGAGCGATTGTTCTACCGGCCGTTGCTCTCGGCGGTGGCCGCGCTGCCCGCCGGCGAACTCGAACTCACCAGCGCCCGGGCCGAGGCGCGGCTCGCCGCCATCGGATTCCGAGATCCGCGGGGCGCGCTCACGCACATCGCGGCGCTGACCGCCGGGGTATCCCGCCGCGCCACGATCCAGCGGCATCTGATGCCCGTGCTCATGTCCTGGTTCGCGGAGGGCGCCGACCCCGATTACGGATTGCTCGCCTTCCGGAGGCTGAGCGAGGCCCTTGGTGGCACGCACTGGTACCTACGGCTGCTGCGCGACTCGTCGGATGCCGCGATGCGGCTCACCCGCGTGCTGTCGGGCTCGAGGTTCGTCGGCGAGCTGCTCGAGCGCACCCCCGAGTCGGTGGCGTGGCTCGAGGATCTCGATGAGCTGCGACCGCGGTCGCTCGCCGCGCTGCGCGATGAGACCCGGGCCGTGCTCGCCAGACATACGACAGCCGAAGCTGCGGCGAACGTGCTGCGGGCGATGCGTCGGCGCGAGGTGCTCCGACTCGCCCTGGCGGGCATTCTCGACGTGTGCACGATCGAGGAGCTCGGGTACGGGCTGAGCGACGTCGCGGAGAACCACATCGCCGGCGTGGTGCAGGCGATCCGAGGCGGTGAGCCGGACGGCATCGAGTTCGCGGTCATCGGCATGGGCCGCTTCGGCGGACGTGAGCTCGGCATCGGGTCGGACGCGGACATCATGTACGTGTACCGCGCGCCCGAGGACGATACGGGCGCGCACCAGCGCGCGCAGCGCATCGTCTCCGAGCTGGTGCGCCTGACCGAAGATACCCGGCTGCCCTTCGAGCTCGACGCGGGGCTGCGGCCCGAAGGGCGGAACGGCGTCATCGTGCGCTCGATCGAGGCCTACCGCGCCTATTACGCGAGATGGTCGCTCACGTGGGAGGCGCAGGCGCTGCTGCGGGCCAGGGGGGTCGCGGGGGATGCCTCGCTCATCGCGTCGTTCACCGAGCTCGCCGATGTCGTGCGCTACCCCGAGTCGATCTCCGACCACGATGTGCGTGAGGTCAAACGCATCAAGGCCAGGGTCGAGAACGAGCGACTGCCGCAGGGTGCGGACCCGGCGCGGCATCTCAAACTCGGCCGCGGATCGCTCAGCGACGTCGAGTGGTTCGTGCAGCTCGTGCAGCTCGAGCACGCGGCACGCGTGCCCGCGTTGCGGACCACGTCGACACTCGACGCCCTCGCGAACGCGGTGCAGGCGGAGCTCATCGAGCCGACCGACGCCGAGACGCTCCGGGAGGCCTGGGTGCTCGCCTCGCGGGCGCGGTCGGCGCTCACCCTCTGGCTTGACAAGACCACCGACGTCCTGCCGGTCGACCGCCCCTCGCTCGAAGGCGTCGCCCGGATCATGGGCTACCCGCCGGGCTCGGCGAATGCGCTCGAACACGACTACCTCGCGACGACGCGCCGCGCTCGGGCGGTGTTCGAACGCGGGTTCTACGGCGTCGAGCCGCGTCGCGAGCCGACGCACTGACGCTCGTCGGCCTCGTGCTCGTCGCGCTCTCCGTCGCGCTGGCATCGCTTCGCGACTGAGCGCTGCGCGCGCCACGGAGACGCAGAAGGGCCCTCCGAGCCGAACGCTCGGAGGGCCCATTCACGCGTGCCTCAGATCAGACGCCGTAGTACAGCTCGAACTCGAAGGGGTGCGGGCGCTGGGCCAGCGGCTTGAGCTCCTTCTCGCGCTTGTAGTCGATCCAGGTCTCGATGAGCTCCTTGGTGAACACGCCGCCCTCCAGGAGGAAGTCGTGGTCGGCCTCGAGCGCCTCGAGCACGGCATCGAGCGAGCCAGGGACCTGCGGGATCGCCTTGGCCTCTTCGGCGGGCAGCTCGTAGAGGTCCTTGTCGACCGGCTCGTGCGGCTCGATGCGGTTCTTGATGCCGTCGATGCCGGCCATGAGCTGCGCCGCGAATGCGAGGTACGGGTTGCCCGAGGCATCCGGCGCGCGGAACTCGATGCGCTTGGCCTTGGGGTTGGTGCCCGTGATCGGGATACGGATGGCCGCCGAGCGGTTGCCGGCCGAGTAGACCAGGTTGACCGGCGCCTCGAAGCCGGGCACGAGGCGGTGGTACGAGTTGACCGTCGGGTTCGTGAAAGCGAGCAGCGCGGGCGCGTGCTTCAGGATGCCGCCGATGTACCAGCGCGCGATGTCGGAGAGGCCGCCGTAGCCCGCCTCGTCGTAGAACAGCGGCTTGCCCTCGTTCCACAGCGACTGGTGGGTGTGCATGCCCGAGCCGTTGTCACCGAAGAGCGGCTTCGGCATGAACGTGGCCGTCTTGCCCCACTGCTCAGCGGTGTTCTTCACGATGTACTTGAACTTGAGGATGTCGTCCGCCGCGTGCACCATCGTGTCGAAGCGGTAGTTGATCTCGGCCTGACCACCCGTGCCGACCTCGTGGTGAGCGCGCTCGAGCACGAGGCCCGCGTCGATGAGCTTCAACGAGATGTCGTCGCGCAGGTCGGCCTGCTTGTCCACGGGGGATACGGGGAAGTAGCCGCCCTTGTACGGCGTCTTATTGCCGAGGTTGCCGCCCTCTTCGGCGCGGCCCGTGTTCCAGGCGCCCTCTTCCGAGTCCACGGAGTAGAAGCTGCCGTTCTGCTTCACGTCGTAGCGCACGTCGTCGAAGATATAGAACTCGGCCTCGGGGGCGAAGAACGCGGTGTCTGCGATACCGGTCGACGCGAGGTACTTCTCGGCCTTCTTCGCAACCTGTCGCGGGTCCTTCGCGTAGATCTCGCCATTGCGCGGGTTGTAGATGTCGAACACCATGATGAGCGTGCGCTCGACCCGGAACGGGTCGATGTACGCGGTCGTCACATCGGGGATGAGCTGCATGTCGGACTCGTGGATCGACGCGAAACCGCGGATCGAGGAGCCGTCGAAGAGCTGGCCGACCGTGAAGAACTCTTCATCGACCGTCGATGCCGGGATGTTGAAGTGCTGCTGCACGCCGGGGAGGTCGGTGAACCGGATGTCGAGGAACTTGACATCCGTCTCTTTGATGAACTTGAGGACTTCGGACGAATCAGTGAACATGTGACGACGCTCCAAGCGTGTGGGAATCGGCGGGGGCCTTGCAGAGGCGACTTCGACGCTATCCGGGGGCGGTTTCCCGGCCATGACGCGAATGTTTCGGCCATGTTACGCCAGGCACCGGCCGGTAGAATCGACGGATGCCCGACGCCCCCCGCACCCCGAACAGCCCGGCTTCCCAGTCAGCCGCCTCCGGCCCGAGCACCTGGCCCGGCGAGCGGCTCGGGGTTCCGCGGGAGGGCCGGGGCTCCATCGGCCGACCTGGGCGTCGCGTCGCAGCACTCGCCATCGACTGGGCGCTGGCGCTGCTGATCGCACTGTTCTTCGCGCCGTACGAGTCGCCGTTGCACGCCTGGTTCACGCTCGGGGTGTTCGTGGTCATGCAGGTGCTGTTCATTCCGACCATCGGCGGCAGCATCGGTCACCGGCTCGTCGGCCTGAACGTCGTGCCGATGACGGGGGGCTGGATCGGCCTTTGGCGGCCGATCGTGCGTTCGGTCCTGCTCGCGCTTGTCGTGCCCGCGCTGATCTGGGATTCCGATCAGCGAGGCCTGCACGACCGGATCGCGGGCACCGTGATCATTCGCGCCTGACGGCGGATCGTCACACCCGGGAGCACTGGGCGCGGAACATCCGGGCGCGGACCATCGCGGCCAACGCAGCCGGGCGCACCGGGCGCGGACCGGTTGGGTCAGCGCATCCGGCCGCGCTGCGCGCGGACCTTCATCGGGTCGATGCCCTTGGGGATGGGCAGCGAGTTCTGCAGCGAGTTGAGACGGTTCGAGACGGCCAGCACCTCGGGCTTGGTCAGCACTTTCTTCGACTTGCGGAGCGTGGCCGCGAGTCGGTGCAGCTCGACCGAGTCGTCGTCGTGGCCGACCGTCAGGAGGCGGATGGGCACATTCGGCAGCACGCGGGAGATCTTGCGCTGCTCGTCCTTGAGCATGCGCTGGGCGCGCGACGGGTCGCCCTCGCCGATCAGCACGATGCCCCCGCGACCGACGGCGCGGTAGACGGCGTCCTGCGTCTTGCCGTTCACCGCGACGGGCATCTCGTTGCCGACCCAGCCGCCGCGCAGACCGCTGCGGAGCACAGCGCCTACCGCGCCGGGCTGGCCGTCGATCTGCGAGTACGCGGCGCGCTCGGCCCGTCGGCCGAGGATGATCATGGCGAGCAGCAGACCGGCGAGCGCACCGGCGACCACCCAGAGCGCGATGGTGAACCCGTTGCCGCCGCTCAACCACAGCGCGAGGGCGAGCCCGACCACGATGGGTGCGAGGAACGCGAGCAGCATCAACCAGGGTGCCGTGGAGTCGTACCGGCGGGTCATCTGGAAGACCTGCCACATCTGCTTGAGGCGGCCGGGCTCCTTGGGGGCGGACGAACGGTCCTTGGTGCGTGCCATAACGTCCAGGATACCGGCGTCGGCCGCCGCTTCGGACCGTCCGAGAGGCCGCGAGATCACCGGGCCAGCGCTGGCCGAGCAACGGGATGTCCCGGCGAGCGCATGGCACGCGATGAGGTCGGGAGGCGCACGAGAACCGATCGTTCTCAGTCGGTAGCCGGCCCGGCGGCGCCGGCCGGGCCCGCCAGGTCTCCCATCTCGGCCGGGATGGCACGCCCTTGCGCGAGCATGGAGCGAGCCCAGAGGCGCCCCGCGCGGTACGAGGAACGGACGAGCGGGCCCGCGAGTACGCCGAGGAAGCCCAGCTGTTCGGCCTCGGCCTTGATCTCGAGGAACTCCCGCGGGTCGAGCCACCGGGCGACGGGGAGATGCCGCGCGCTCGGGCGCAGGTACTGCGTGATGGTGACGAGGTGCGTCCCGGCCGCGTGCAGGTCGCGAAGCGTCTGGGAGACCTCGTCGCGCTCCTCGCCCATGCCGAGGATCAGGTTGGACTTCGTGATCACGCCGGCATCACGGGCGGCGGTGAGCACGGCGAGCGAGCGATCGTATGTGAAGGCCGGACGGATGCGTCTGAACAGTCGCGGCACGGTCTCGACGTTGTGGGCGAACACCTCGGGCCGGGCGGAGCAGACCTCGGCGAGATGCTCTGGCCGACCCGAGAAGTCCGGAACGAGGATCTCGACGCCGGTGCCGGGGCATCGCCGGTGGATCTCGCGCACGGTCTCGGCGTACAGCCAGGCGCCCTCGTCGGGCAGGTCGTCGCGCGCGACCCCGGTGACGGTGGCGTAGCGCAGCCGCAAGCGCGCGACCGAGTCCGCGACCCGACGCGGTTCACCGACGTCGTACTCGGCGGGCTTCCCGGTGTCGATCTGACAGAAATCGCAGCGCCGGGTGCACTGCGCGCCGCCGATGAGGAACGTCGCCTCGCGGTCCTCCCAACACTCGAAGATGTTCGGGCAGCCGGCCTCTTGGCACACGGTGTGCAGGCTGTGCTCCCGGACGATGGACTGCAGCGCCCGGTACTCAGGCCCTTGCGACGCGCGTGTCTTGAGCCAGGCCGGTTTCCGTTCGATCGGCGTCTGTGCGTTCCGCACCTCCAGACGGAGCATCCGCCGCCCCTCGGGTGTCGCGCTCATCGGGCACCCCCGAAGGCCGCGTCGAGCTCGACTCGCACAGCTGTGAGGAGGTCCGCGGGGTGCACCGAGCGGGAGAGGAGACGCGACACGGTGGTGACCCCCGCGTCGCGGATGCCGCAGGCCACGATCTTCTCGTAGGGGGCGAGCGAGTTCGAGCAGTTCAGCGCGAACCCGTGCATGGTGACGCCGTCGGCGACCCGGACGCCGATGGCGGCCACCTTGTCGGGCGTCCCGTCGCCGACCCACACGCCGGAACGGCCGCTGATGCGACGACCGGTGATGCCGAGTCCGGCGAGCACCGCGATCAGGGCGATCTCGAGGCGGCGGACATGGCCGACCACGTCGATCGGCTCGGGCAGCCGGATGATCGGATACCCGACGAGCTGGCCGGGGCCGTGCCAGGTGATCTTGCCGCCGCGGTCGACGTCGACCACAGGGGTGCCGTCGGTCGGTCGCTCATCCGCCGCGGTGCGGGCGCCGGCGGTGTAGACGGGCGTGTGTTCGAGCAGGATGACCGAGTTCGGCGCTCGGCCCGCGACCACTCGGGCATGGAGCGAGCGCTGCAGCGCGAGACCCTCAGGGAACGGCACGGCGTCACGGCCGAGGCCCGCGACCACATAATCGAGCATGGCGCCCCAGTGTAGGGCGGGTGGCCAGCGCGTCCCCGGGGCCTGTGGAGAGCGGAGCGACCCGTCCTCCACACGGTCGCGGAGCGGTCCGGCGAATTCGAGGGCGGTCGGCTCGAACGGGCGGATGTCGCCGCCCTGGCGCAAGCTCGTGGGCATGCGTCGTCGCCACCGCCCAGTTCCTCCGCCGCCGGACGAGACGATACGTCCGGCGAACGGTGTGCATGCCCCCGCGGGCGCCGAGGATCGACTGGCGGGGTATCGACTGGTTCGGCGGATCGCATCGGGTGAGCGCGCCGACGTCTACCTCGCCGCACTCGTGTCGCCGCACGCCGCGACCGGCCGTGACAACGATCCGAGCGCGGCCGCTGCTCGCGACCATCAGGGGCTCGTCGCGCTTCGGGTGTATGAACGGGGTGCCGACGCTGATGCCATCACCATCGAGGTCGAAGCGATGGCCGTGGTGCCCGCGCTGCCGGCGCTGCGCGACCTCGCGACCCTCGACGACGGGCGCACGTGCGTGGTCGTCGAGCGTCTGGCGGGTCCGACGCTCGCGGCGCTCGCCACCGGGCGGGTGCTCACCGCGGGCGAAGCGGTCACCGTGCTCGCGCCGATCGCGCTCGCCATGACCGATCTCGAACGCGCGGGCTTCGCCCACGTGCGGCTCGCGCTGTCCGACGTGATGTTCGATGAGAGCGGGCGTCCGCGGATCATCGGCACCGGGGCGCTGGTCCGGCTCGACGGTGGCGCGGACGACCCCGGAGCCCGCACCGCGCGCCTGCGGGAGATGACGTCCGCATACGCCCGGCTCGTGACCGAAGTGAGTGCCGTGACACGACCGGCGACCGCCCTCGACCCGGTGCGTCGACTCATCGACGAAGTGCTCGCCGTGCGGCCGTTCCGGGCACACTCCGACGAGATCGAACACGCGCTGTTCGGTGTGGCCGTGCCGGCTCCGGTCGACCTGGGAGCGCGCGCGCCGTCACCGAGCCGGCGGCATCGGGCCGACACGGAGGCGGATCGCGCAGGCTCGGCTGCGTCGGTGCTCGGGACCGTTGGCAGTATCGGGCGGGTGACGCCGGCGCAGGAACCGAGGCGGCTCCCTCGCATGACCGCACCGTTCGATGCGCTGCTTCACGAGGCGCTGCCGACCGATGCCTCCGTCGAAGACGCTGGAGCCGAGCCATTCCAGCCGGCTGGTTCGAACCGGCTGCTCGCGGGCGGACGTGAGCGGATCGCTCAGCTCCGGCGGGCGCTCCGTGGCAGGCGACCCGTGATGATCGTGGCCGCGTTGATCGGCGGTGCTGCACTGGTGCTGGCGCTGACGCTCGTCCCCCCGACCGCGGGGACCGCCGAGCGTGCGGCGGCGACAGCTCCGCCGCCGGTGCAGAGCGGTGCGGCAGCCGATGCCGGCGAGCTGGCGACGTCGACGCCGCCCACGAACGACGCGGCGGCGGCCGTCCGAGATCTCCTGCACCGGCGGCACCGGTGCTACGCATCGGCCGACGTCTCGTGTTTGCGTGAGGTCCTGCAGGTCGGGTCGGCGCTCGAAGCAGCCGATCATGCGGCGCTCGCGAGCGCCCAAACGGCCGGTGACACCCCCGAAACGCCGCCGTTCGCGCTCGACGCGGCGCGCGTGAGCGGCGGCATGGGCGAGGCCTGGCTGGTGGAGGTGCCGTACGTCGACCCCGAACGACCACCGGCCTCGGTCCTCGTGATGAGGAGCGAGGCCGGATGGCGTCTGCGCGAGATCTTCGGTTAGATGCCGAGGTCCGCCTCGAAATCGCCGTCCTCGAGCCGGTCCTTGACCGCCGTGAGGAAGCGTGCGGCGTCGGCGCCGTCGATGATGCGGTGGTCGTACGACAGCGCGAGGTACACCATCGACCGGATGGCGATGGTGTCCTGGCCATCGGCGTGGACCACGACGGGACGCTTCACGACGATGCCGGTGCCGAGGATCGCCGTCTGCGGCAGGAACACCACTGGGGTGTCGAAGAGCGCGCCACGTGAACCCGTGTTCGTGAGCGTGAACGTGCCGCCGGAGAGCTCGTCGGGCTTGAGCTGGTTGTTGCGCGTGCGGTCCGCGAGGTCCGCGATCTGCGCGGCCAGACCGGCGATGTCGAGCTCGCCCGCGTCGCGGACGACCGGCGTGAGCAGGCCGCGCTCGGTGTCGACCGCGATGCTGAGGTTCTCCCGCTCGGGGTAGACGATCGCGTCGCCGTCGACCGTCGAGTTGATGATCGGGTACGCGCGCAGCGCCTCGACGGCGGCCTTCGCGAAGAACGGCAGGAAGGACAGCTTGTTGCCGGTCTTTGCCTGGAAGTCGCCCTTCACGCGGTCGCGCATGCGGGCGATCCGGGTCACGTCGACTTCGACGACCGAGGTCAGCTGAGCGGTCGACTGCATGGACACGACGGCACGCTCGGCGACCACCTTGCGCAGACGGGTCATCGGCTGCGTGGTGCCGCGCAGCGGCGACGTCTCGAGCTGCGGCCGCGTCGGTGCTGCCGCGGGCTGACCGCTCTGCGCCTGAAGCACGTCCTGCTTGCGGATCCGACCGCCGACGCCGGTGCCCGTGACCGAGGCGAGGTCGACGCCCTGCTCGTTGGCGAGCTTGCGGACGATCGGCGTGACGTAGCCGGGGCCACCGGCATGCGAACCACCGGCGGGAGCCGCAGCGGGTGCGGGAGCGGCCTGGGCAGCGGCGGGTGCCGGAGCGGCGGGCGCAGCCGGGGCCGGAGCTGCCGCGGCAGCGGGCGCCGGGGCAGGCGGAGCGGCGGCCGGGGCCGGAGCAGCCGGGGCCGGAGCAGCGGCCGGGGCCGGGGGAGCGGCCGGGGCCGGAGCAGCGGCCGGGGCCGGGGGAGCGGCCGGGGCCGGAGCAGCGGCCGGGGCCGGGGCAGTCGGCGGAGCAGCGGGAGCCTCAGCAGCGGGTGCCTCGGCAGCGGGTGCCTCAGCCGCCGGGGCCTCAGCCGCGGGGGCCTCAGCCGCGGGGGCCTCAGCCGCGGGGGCCTCAGCCGCAGGCTCCTCGGCGGCGGGCGCTTCGGCACCGGCGCCTGAGCCGTCGCCGATCGTCACCAGCGCGGTGCCGACCTCGACGGTCTCATCCTCTTGGACGAGGATCGCCTCGATGACGCCGGCGACCGGCGACGGGATCTCGGTGTCGACCTTGTCGGTCGAGACCTCGAGCAGCGGCTCGTCGACCTCGACACGATCACCGACGTTCTTCAGCCAGCGGGTGACCGTGCCTTCAGTGACACTCTCACCGAGTGCCGGGAGGCTGACGGATTCGCTCATGCTCTTGTCTCCTTCACAGCGTGGGACGCCTTCTAGCTTATTGCAGTCGTACTCGGGGTCGTCGGCGGAGCCGGGCTCAGAGGGCGTGGAGCGGCTTGCCCGCGAGTTTGAGGAAGGCCTCGCCGAGCGCCTCGTTCTGCGTCGGGTGGGCGTGGATGAAGGGGGCGACGTCTTCGGGGTACGCCTCCCAGTTGACCGCCAGCTGCGCCTCGCCGATGAGCTCACCGACGCGCGAGCCGATCATGTGGACGCCGACGACGGGCCCATCGTTCACGCGAACGACCTTGATCGATCCGCTGGTCTCGAGGATGTGGCTCTTGCCGTTGCCCGCGAGGTTGTAGTCGTACGACGACACCTGGTCGGCGCCGAACTTCTCGGCGGCACGCGCCTCGGTGTAGCCGACCGACGCGACCTCTGGCTCGCAGTAGGTCACCTTCGGGATGTTCACGTCGTCGACCACGATCGGGTTGAGTCCGGCGATCTCTTCGGCGACGAAGATGCCCTGCTGGAAGCCGCGATGCGCGAGCTGGAGCCCGGGCACGATGTCGCCGACCGCGAACACGTTCGGGAGGTTGGTGCGCAGGCGCTCGTCGGTGATCACGAACCCGCGGTCGATCGTGAGTCCGGCCTCTTCGAAGCCGAGGTTCGCCGTCGCCGGCCCCCGCCCGACGGCGACGAGCAGGTACTCGGCCTCGACCGTCTCGCCGTTCTCGAGGGTCACGACCACACCCGACTCGTTCTGCGAGACGCTCTGGAACCGCACGCCGAGCTTGTACTCGATGCCGCGCTTGCGGAACGCACGCTCGAGTTGCTTGGAGATCGACTCCTCCTCGTTAGGCACGAGGTGGGGGAGTGCCTCAATGATGGTGACGTCGGCCCCGAACGACTTCCAGACGCTGGCGAACTCGACGCCGATGACGCCGCCGCCCAGTACTGCGACCTTGCCCGGCACCACATCGAGCTCGAGGGCGTGCTCGCTCGTGATCACGCGGCCGCCGATCTCGAGGCCCGGCAGCGAACGCGAGTACGACCCGGTCGCGAGCACCAGGTTCGTGCCGGTGTAGCGGTCCTCGCCGACCTGCACCGTGGTGCCGCCCACGAACCGGCCTTCGCCCTCGACAACCGTGATCTTTCGAGCCTTGATGAGCCCCTGCAGGCCCTTCCATTTGCTCGTGACGATGTCCGACCGGTAGGTGGCGACGCCCGCCATGTCGATGCCCTGGAAGCTGGCCTGCACGCCGAACTTGGCCGATTCGCGAGCGTGGTCGGCGATCTCCGCGGCGTGGAGCAGAGCCTTCGTCGGAATGCAGCCACGGTGGAGGCAGGTGCCGCCGAGCTTGTCCTTCTCGATCAGCGCGACGGAGGAGCCGAGCTCCGCGGCGCGAAGCGCTGCCGCATATCCACCGCTGCCGCCACCCAGGACGACGAGGTCAAAGTTCTGCTCGGACAAACGGATATCTCCCTTGCGCATCGGCCTGCCGCACGTCCGCGCCCGAATTGTGCTCGGCGCGGGGATGATGGCGGGGCGTGATTTCGCCCCAGACGACCTTACTACCTGGCCGCGAGGAACTCGCCCAGTCGGACGAGGGTGCGCACCGCGGCGCCCGTTGCACCCGGCCCGGTGAACCCCCAGCCGGCGCCCGTGTTGTCCGACGGCCCCGCGATGTCGAGGTGCGCCCACGGGATGCGCGTGTCGCCGTCGGCGGCCCGGCCGACGAACTCGCGGAGGAACACACCTGCGAGCAGCATGCCGGGTACCACGGTGCCGAGCTTGGTGTTGATCAGGTCAGCGACCTCCGACTTCAGCAGCGGGCGCAGGTGGTCGGGGAGCGGCATCGGCCAGACGGCCTCGTCGACGTCATCGGCGGCCTGACGCACGCGCTCGACGAGACCGTCGTCGCCCATGAGCCCGGCGATGCGGTGGCCGAGGGCGACGATCTGCGCGCCCGTGAGCGTCGCGACATCGATGATCGCGTCGGGCTGCTCGGCGCTCGCGGCATCGAGGGCGTCGGCCATGACCAGCCGACCTTCGGCGTCGGTGTTCGTGACCTCGACGGTCTTCCCGCCATGCATGCGAAGGACGTCGTTCGGGCGGAGCGCGGTGCCGGACGGCAGGTTCTCGGCGAGGCAGAGCCAGCCGACGACCCGGACGGGCACCCCGAGCCGCGCGAGCGCGACGATCGACTGCAGCACGGCGGCGGCGCCCGCCATGTCGCCCTTCATACCGACCATCGATGCGCCGGGCTTGAGCGAGAGGCCGCCCGAGTCGAACGTGATGCCCTTCCCCACGAGCGCGAGGGTGAAACCCGCGCCCTCGGGTGCGTACTCGACACGCACCAGCCGCGGGCCGCGAGACGACCCCTGGCCGACCCCGACGATGCCGCCGAAGCCGTCCGCGCGGAGCGCCGCGTCGTCCCACACCCGGGTCTGCAGACCGTGCTCCTCAGCGAGCTCGGTGGCACGTGAGGCGAACGCCTCAGGGAAGAGGTCGGCAGGCGATTCGTTGACGAGGTCGCGAGTCTCGGCGACGGCGTCGGTGACGACCCGGACGCGGTCGAGCCCCACCTCGTCGTCGGACAGCTCGGTGTGCGCGGTCACCCGCTCGGCGCCCACGCGCGGCTCGGAGCGATACGCGTTGTACCGGTAGGCTCCGAGCGCGGCGCCTTCGAGGGCCGCCGCGACGGTGTCGGCCGGCAGATCGGTCAGCTCGAGCGCGACGTGCGTGACCTCGCTCAGCGGGCGCAGCGCGGCGCCCGCGGCGAGACGGACACTCGCGGCATCCGCTCGCTCGCCGACACCCGCGACCATGACGAGACGAGGTCCGCCCTCCCGGCCCGGCAGTCGGGTGAGCTCCTCGGCCGCGCCCTTCGCGCCGAGCGCCTCGAGCGAGGATGTGATCCAGTCGAGGTCGGTGGGTGCGACGAGCGTCAGCCCCTGCGCTCCGGCGGTGGCGAAGACGACGAGGGCGTCCGCGGCGCTGGTCGAGGTGGCTGAGGAGCTGAGTTCGAGCGTGGGCATCGGCATGCCACGATGCTACGTGTTCGCTCTCGGCACGCGCCGCGTCCGGGGCATCCGACCGTCCCTCGCCGACAGGCTCAGTACGCTTGAACTATGCGCGATCCCCGATCCCTGTACGAGCTGAACCCCGACGTCGTGGTGCCTGCCGGGCTCCCGCTCGTCGCCGGGCTCACGGGGTTCGCCGATGCCGGTGCTGCGGTCGCGCAGACCACCGAGTACTTGCTGTCGACCCTCGACTCGACGCTCATCGCCATGTTCGACGCCGATGAGCTGCTCGACTTCCGCGCACGACGGCCGATCATCCTGTTCGAGGGCGACCACCTCGGTGACTACCGGCCGCCGAAGCTGCAGCTCAGGCTCACCCATGACGAGATCGGCCAGCAGTTCCTGCTGCTCACCGGCTACGAGCCCGACTTCCAGTGGAACCGTTTCGGTGCGGCGGTGCTCGGGCTCGTCGAGGAGCTCCAGGTGTCGAACGTGACCTGGATCAACGCGATCCCGATGCCCGTCCCGCACACGCGATCGATCTCGCTCACCGTCAGCGGCAACCGGCCGGAGCTGACCGACGCGATGTCCGTCTGGCGACCCACGACCGAGGCGCCCGCGAACGCGCTCCACCTCGTCGAGTACGAGCTGCACGCCCGTGAGTTCCCCGTGACCGGCTTCGTCCTGCTCGTGCCGCACTACCTGGCCGACACCGAGTACCCGTCCGCCGCGATCAGTGCCCTCGAGGCGATCAGCGCGGCCACCGGGCGAATCTTCCCGACCGACACGCTGCGCGAGCAGGCACGAGAGTTCCGAACCCGGATCGACGAGCAGGTGGCGTCCAACACCGAGCTCGCCAAACTCGTGGGCACGCTCGAGGAGCGGCACGACTCCTACATGGAGGACACCGTGCTGCGATCGCCGCTCACCGACGAGGACGGCGAGCTGCCCTCGGCGGACGAGATCGCGGCGGAACTCGAGAAGTTCCTCGCCTTCCGCCGTGGCCACGACGACGACACGCCGCTGCCCGGCTGATCCGAGACCCGTGCGCGGGAATGCGCGCCCGACCCCTGGCGTTGTGAAGTGGTGTGCGTGAGCCAGCGCGCCGGCGACGACGCCGAGCTCGCGCGAGCGAGAGGGCGTGTGCTGGTATAATGAACTGAGGACCCGTTCTCGTCCATACCGCGTGAGTGCTCTCGCGAGCTTCCCGGTGGACTTGACATGGGTCCTCATAGTGTCCGAAAACACCGGGTCCGAGCTCCTGCGTCCGACGCCCGGGCGCACGACCGCGCGATGGTGAAGAGAGGTCGAACATGGCAACGAAGTCCGCAACGGCGGCGAAGGCTGAGGCCGAGGCAGCCGCGACGGCGAAGGCCGCGACGAAGCCCGCTTCCAAGAGCGCAGGCAAGGCGGCGCCGAGCGGGTCGAAGACCCCGCGAACGGCGACCGCGAAGACGGCCTCGAAGTCGAAGACGAAGGGCAAGGCCAAGGCGAAGGCCGAGGATGAGCTCGACGACGAGGAGATCGATCCCGAGGACGTCGTCGAGGAGACGGTGGCCGACGGCACGACTGGCGACACGGTCGAGGGGGACGCCGACGAGGAGGCCGCGCCCATCCCGACAGACCCGCACCCCACCGGGGCGCTGGTGCTGCGGGCCACAGACGACGAAGACGAAGTCCCCGTGTACTCGTCGACGATCACGGGTGCGACCGCCGACCCGGTGAAGGACTACCTCAAGCAGATCGGCAAGGTCGCGCTCCTGAACGCGGCCGAAGAGGTCGAGCTCGCGATGCGCATCGAGGCCGGCCTGTTCGCCGAGGAGAAGCTGTCGCACATGAGCGACGCCGAGAAGCGCACCCAGCTCGGCCGTGAGCTGCAGTGGGTCGCGAAGGACGGGCAGCGAGCCAAGAGCCATCTGCTCGGTGCGAACCTGCGCCTCGTGGTGTCGCTCGCGAAGCGGTACACCGGCCGTGGTATGCAGTTCCTGGACCTCATCCAGGAGGGCAACCTGGGTCTCATCCGTGCGGTCGAGAAGTTCGACTACACGAAGGGCTTCAAGTTCTCCACGTACGCGACGTGGTGGATCCGCCAGGCCATCACTCGTGCCATGGCCGACCAGGCCCGCACCATCCGTATCCCGGTGCACATGGTCGAGGTCATCAACAAGCTGGCGCGCGTCCAGCGGCAGATGCTGCAAGACCTCGGTCGAGAGCCCACGCCAGAGGAGCTGTCGCGCGAACTCGACATGACCCCCGAGAAGGTCATCGAGGTGCAGAAGTACGGCCGCGAGCCGATCTCGCTGCACACCCCGCTCGGCGAGGACGGCGACAGCGAGTTCGGTGACCTCATCGAGGACACGGAGGCGGTCGTCCCGGCCGACGCCGTGGGCTTCACGATGCTGCAGAAGCAGCTCGAGTCGCTGCTCGACTCGCTGAGCGAGCGTGAGGCGGGCGTGATCCGCATGCGCTTCGGGCTCGGCGACGGCATGCCGAAGACGCTCGACCAGATCGGCGACACATTCGGCGTCACGCGCGAGCGGATCCGTCAGATCGAGTCCAAGACGATGGCGAAGCTGCGCCACCCGTCCCGCTCGCAGTCGCTGCGCGACTACCTCGAGTAGGCCGCACGTGGGCGCTGGTTCGTTGCGTTATGGGCCGGCGATCCTCGTCGGCAGGTTCGTGCGATTCCTCGCCCGGCTCCGGAAGCCGGGCGGGGGATCCGCGATTCCCGGACTCGTCGTCAACCGGATCGCGCCCGGCTACCTCACGCGGACCCTGTCGGGCTTCCCCGACGGGCTGATCGTCGTGTCCGGGTCGAGCGGGAAGTCGACGACGACGAAGATGCTCGTCGCGATCCTCCGCGCGCACGGTGACGAGGTGTTCACGAACCCGTCCACCGCCAACATCAGTCAGGGGCTGACGTCGGCCCTCCTCGAACGCGCCGACTGGCGTGGCCGGGTGCCCGGTGGCGTCGCGGTGCTCGAGATGGACGAGGGACACGGCGCGGTGGTGATGCGCGGCGTGGACGCGCGGCTCGTCGCGCTGACGAACGTCATGGTGGATCAGATCGACCGCTTCCACGATTCCGAGATGGTCGTGTCGATGCTCGGCAAGATCGCCGGGCGTGCGAGCGAGGGCGTCGTGATCAACGCCGACGACGCGGCGCTCGAGCGCCTCGCCGCTCGGCTCGCGCCCGGTGTGGCGGTTCACCGCTACGGTGTCGCGCAACGGGTGATGGATGCCTCGCCCAGGGGTCTCGGCTATGCCGAGACCGCCGGCACACGGCTCACCCCCGAGGCCGGGGTGGTCGTGGATCACGTCGAAGGTCGCCGTGCTCGGCTCGTGGATGCCGAGGCATCCGTCGACGTCGAGTTGCCGGCGCGTGGCACGCACTACGCGGTTGACGCCGCGGCCGCCTACGCGACCGCGCGGGCCGTGCTTGGCGCGCGCTTCGACGTGTCGCTCGCCGCCGACGCGCTGAGCTCGATCCCGGCCGTCTTCGGTCGTGGCGAACGAGTCACCGTGCGTGGGCACGAGGTCGAGTTCGTCCTCGTGCAGAATCCGGCGAGCTACCAGCTCAACATCGACGGCATCGAGACCGGGACCGAGCAGGTCCTGTTCGCCATCGGCTCCGACGTGCGCGATCCCTCGTATTTCTGGCCGGTCGATGCGTCGTCGCTCGGGCGCGTCTCGATCGTAAGCGGTTCGAAGGCGCACGAGGCCGCACTCATGCTCGCGTACGACGGTGTCGAGGTCGACCGCGTCGAGCCCGATCTCGCGCACGCCGTCGACGACTTCCTCGCGGCGCCCGCCCCCACGCGCGGCGTGAAGACGATCGTCTTCTCGGCCGACGCGATGCGGCGAACCCGCGCCCACCTCGGACTCACGGGAGCCGACGAATGACGCACCACGCCTCGGGCTTCACGATCGTCACGCTCGTGCCCTCTCTGCTCGACACGAACGGCGATGCCCAGAACGCCGCCGTGCTCGCCGCGCGGTTGAGGTGGGCGGGCCACGACGCACGGATGGTCGCCGTGGAGGAGCGCGGCGCGCTGCCCGATCGGGTGGACGCCGTGATCGTCGGCTCCGGGAACGACTCGACGCTCGAGCCCGCACGCGAGCGACTGCTCACGATGCACGACGAGCTGCGCCGCTGGGGCACCGAGGGCGTGCCGATCCTCGGCGTCGGCACCGGCTGGGAGCTGCTGAGCTGGGGCGTGGAGACCGCGGACGGTCGCACGGTCGAGGGCCTCGGTGTGCTTCCGGGCCGCGCCGTGCCGCGCCCGACTCGGGCGACCGGGGACGTGGTCGTGCGATCGCCGCGGTTCGGTCATCTCGTCGGATTCGAGAACCACGCGCGCGACTATGTGCAGGCCGAGGCCTCACCGCTCGGTCGGCTCGTGTCCGGCATCGGCAACGGGCGGGACGCCGGGCAGGAGGGTGTCGTCATGGGTTGGGTGATCGGAACGCACCTGCACGGTCCGGTCCTTGCGAAGAACCCGGCGATGGCGGATGCGTTCGCGAGCGAGATGGCTGTCCGCGCTGGAACGACGTACGAGCCGGGGGAGCGAGCCGCCGTGGTCGACGGGTACGCCGAGGAGGCGCGCCGAGCCCAGCTTCGCGTGGCCGGCATCGCGCTTCCCGCGTGACCGCGCGTCGGCTGACCGAGGTTGGCGGTCTGCGGCGTGCCCGGACATGACGAACGCCCCGCATGCTGCGGGGCGTTCGCGACGAATGTGGCCGATCGAATCGGCTCTCGGACGCGCGGTCAGTCGTGCGTGTTGACGAGCAGTCGTGCGCTCTCGTCGTGCCAGCTCTGTGCGACCTCGGCCAGTTTCTCCTGATGCTTGCGCCCGTGGTGCGCGCAGAACAGCAGTTCGCCGTTCTGCATCTCGACCTTGATGTATGCCTGGGCGCCGCAGGCGTCGCACCGGTCGAGCGCCGTGAGCTCGTACGGGGCCTCGGCTTCGACCGCACCGGTCGTCTCGGTGTACTGCGTCATGGCTCCTCCTCCAACTCACGCTCACGAATCTTCCGTACCTCCATGAAAACACGGCGATCGGAGTTGCCTGGACCGGTTGACGGGCATTTCGCTGAGCGCGTAGTGGCGCAGCGTCCGTGTGGGCGGCGGGAAGTAGACTCGACCGCCGTGAGCTCCGATTATTCCGCCCGCCATCTCTCCGTCCTCGAAGGACTCGAGGCCGTGCGCAAGCGCCCCGGCATGTACATCGGCTCGACCGACTCCCGCGGCCTCATGCACTGCCTGTGGGAGATCATCGACAACTCCGTCGACGAGGCGCTCGCGGGGCACGGTTCAGAGATCGAGGTGATCCTGCACCGCGACGGCAGTGTCGAGGTGCGCGACCACGCGCGAGGCATCCCGGTCGACGTCGAGCCGAAGACCGGCCTCAGCGGCGTCGAGGTCGTCTTCACCAAGCTGCACGCCGGTGGCAAGTTCGGGTCCGGCTCCTACTCGGCCTCGGGCGGCTTGCACGGTGTGGGTGCCTCCGTGGTGAACGCGCTCTCGGAGCGTCTCGACGTCGAGGTCGACCGCGGCGGCAAGACGTGGGCGATGTCGTTCCATCGCGGCGAGCCCGGCCGATTCGCCGACTCGGGCGAGCCCAGCCCCGCATCGCCCTTCACGGCGTTCGAAGACGCGAGCGAGCTGCGCGTGGCCGGCAAGGTCGCCAAGGCGGTCACGGGCACGCGCGTGCGGTACTGGGCCGACCAGCAGATCTTCACCAAGGGTGCGGCGTTCCAGCTCGAAGAGCTGCTCTCGCGGGCGCGTCAGACCGCGTTCCTCGTCCCGGGTCTCGCGATCACCGTCATCGACGACCGAGGTGAGGAACGCGAGGAGCACCGCTTCCAGTTCGAGGGCGGCATCTCGGAGTTCGTCGAACATCTCGCGACTGACGCCCCCGTCACGTCCACGTGGCGGCTCTCCGGCGACGGTCGGTTCACCGAGACCGTCCCGGTGCTGAGTGACAGCGGGGCGATGCTCCCGACCGAGGTCGAGCGTCAGGTGCATGTCGACATCGCGCTGCGGTGGGGCACCGGCTATGACACGATCACGCGCAGCTTCGTGAACATCATCGCGACGCCGAAGGGCGGGACGCACCAGTCCGGGTTCGAGCAGGGACTGCTGAAGTTCCTCCGCGCGCAGGTCGAGCAGAACGCGCGCCGGCTCAAGGTCGGCAACGACAAACTCGAGAAGGACGATGTCCTCGCCGGCCTGACCGTCGTGCTGACCGTCAGGCTGGCCGAACCGCAGTTCGAGGGCCAGACCAAAGAGGTGCTGGGCACGCCCGCCGTTCGGTCGATCGTCTCGTCGGTCGTGACGAAGGCGCTGGGGGAGCGGTTCGCGTCGACGAAGCGTGACGACAAGACGCAGACCGCGCTCCTGCTCGACAAGGTCGTCTCCGAGATGAAGGCGCGTATTTCGGCGCGTACGCACAAAGAGACGCAGCGCCGAAAGAACGCGCTCGAGTCCTCCTCCCTGCCCGCGAAGCTCGCCGACTGCCGGTCGACCGATGTCGCGCACAGCGAGCTGTTCATCGTCGAGGGCGACTCGGCCCTCGGTACGGCGAAGCTCGCGCGTGACAGTGAGCATCAAGCCCTGCTGCCGATCCGCGGCAAGATCCTGAACGTGCAGAAGGCGTCGGTCTCGGACATGCTCGGCAACGCCGAGTGCGCGGCGATCATCCAGACCATCGGGGCCGGCTCGGGCCGAACCTTCGATATCTCCCAGGCGCGCTACGGCAAGGTCATCATCATGAGCGACGCCGACGTCGACGGTGCGCACATCCGCACGCTCCTGCTGACGCTCTTCTTCCGCTACATGCGGCCGATGATCGAAGAGGGCCGGGTCTTCGCGGCCGTGCCGCCGCTGCACCGTGTCGTGGTCCTGAACCCCGGCTCGAAGCCCAATGACACGATCTACACCTATTCCGAGACCGAGCTCCAGGGCGTGCTCGCCGACCTGAAGCGGCGCGGCAAGAAGTACCAGGACCCCATCCAGCGGTACAAGGGTCTGGGCGAGATGGACGCCGACCAGCTCGCCGAGACGACCATGGACCGCCAGCACCGCACGCTGCGTCGCGTCGGAGTCGCGGACGCCGAGCAGGCCGGCCGGGTCTTCGAGCTGCTCATGGGCAACGAGGTCGCGCCCCGCAAGGAGTTCATCGTCGACAGCGCCAGCGGGTTGAGCCGCGATCGGATCGACGCCTGATCCGCCGGAGCAGCGGCGCCGGCGACGGTGTGGGCGCCTCGCGGGCCGCCGCGCTGCCGGGTGCGATCCGCGGCTGCTCCGCGTCCGAGCGGGCCTGC
>Ga0180223_1000895_pt1 | contig 28930 bp, 25 predicted proteins | sample eDN5th30CKraftOP_FD_151337 | JGI IMG/M metagenome (GOLD analysis project Ga0180223, IMG submission 151337) | Enriched Organic Plus compost microbial communities from Emeryville, California, USA - eDNA 5th pass 30_C Kraft OP (version 2) (version 2) ... | reverse complement strand
CTTCAGGAAGATGCGGGCGATGGCGAGCCGCTGCTTCTGGCCGCCCGAGAGCTTGACGCCGCGCTCGCCGATCACGGTGTCGAGCCCATCGGGCAGCGCCGCGACGACGCCGTCGAGGCGGGCGCGCCGGGCCGCCTCGAGGATCTCCTCCTCGGTCGCGTCGAGCCGTCCATAGGCGATGTTGTCGCGGATGCTGCCGGCGAACAGGAAGACGTCCTGCTGGACGATGCCGATATTGGAGCGCAGCGATTGCAGCGTCATGTCGCGGATGTCGATGCCGTCGATCAGGATCGCGCCGCCGGTGACCTCGTAGAAGCGCGGCAGCAGCGAGCAGATCGTCGTCTTGCCGGCGCCGGACGGGCCGACGAAGGCGACGGTCTCGCCGGCCGCGATGTCGAGGTCGAGCCCGTCGAAGATCGGCCGCTCGGCGCTGTAGCCGAAGCGCATCTCCCGATAGGCGATGTCGCCGCGCAGCCGCTCGACCGCGCGGGCGCCCGGCCTGTCGGCGACATCGGGGCGGGTCGCCAGAAATTCGAGATAGCGCTGGAAGCCGGCGATGCCCTTCGGATAGGTCTCGATCACCGCGTTGATCTTGTCGACCGGGCGGAAGAACACCCCGACCAGCAGCAGGAAGCCGACGAAGCCGCCCGCCGTCAGCTCGCCGCGCACCACGAACCAGCCGCCGGCCAGCATCACCACGACCTGCACGAAGCGCATCGAGAGATAGGACAGCGAGGTCGAGGCGGCCATCAGCTTGTAGGCGGCGAGCTTGGTGTCGCGGTAGCGGCGGTTGCTCTCGGCGAAGAGCCGGCGCTCGTGCTCCTCGTTGGCGAAGGCCTGGACGACGCGGATACCGCCGACATTCTCCTCGATGCGGGCGTTGAAATCGCCGACCCGTCCGTAGAGCGCGTGCCAGTTCTGGGTCATCCGGCTGCCGTAGCGGATGGTGACGAAGGCGGTGAGCGGCACCACCAGCGCCGTGATGACGGCGAGCGGCACATGCACCCAGAGCATCAGCGCGAAGGCGCCGATCAGGGTCATGATCGCGATGAACAGGTCCTCCGGCCCGTGATGCGCGACCTCGCCGATCTCCTCGAGATCCTTGGTCAGCCGCGCCACGAGATGGCCGGTCTTCTGGTTGTCGAAGAAGCCGAAGGAGAGCTTCTGCAGATGGTCGAAGGCTTTTGCCCGCATCTCGGTCTCGATGCCGATGCCGAGCATATGGCCCCAATAGGTCACGACGACCTGCAGCACGGCGCTGATCAGATAGGCGACGAAGAGCGCGGCGGCGGCGAGCGCGATCAGGCCGATCTCGCCGGTCGGCAGCAGCCGGTCGATGAACAGCGTCACCGCGACCGGGAAGGCGAGCTCGAGCAGGCCGGCCGCGACCGCGCTGCAGAAATCCAGCAGGAAGAGGCCGCGATGCGGCCGGTAATAGGCGGCGAACCTCTTGATCAGATCCATATCCGTCTCCGCGGCGACCGCGCTCAGGCTGGGAGCGCGATCGGGCGCTGTGTCTGGGGGTGGGCGATGACGCTCATCGCCACGCCGTAGATGCGGGCGAGCTGCTGCGAGGTCATGATCTCGTCCGGCGCGCCGCGGGCGATCATCCTGCCGGAGTGCAGCGCGACGATCTCGTCGCAGAACCGCGCCGCCATGTTGACGTCGTGCAGCACGACGACGACGCCGAGCCCGCGCTCGGCGGAGAGGCGATGCACCAACGAGAGCACCTCGATCTGATGGGCGATGTCGAGCGCGGAGGTCGGCTCGTCGAGCAGCAGGCATTCGGCGTCCTGCGCCACCAGCATCGCCAGCCAAGCGCGCTGGCGCTCGCCGCCCGACAGCGTGTCGACCAGCCGCTCGGCGAGCGGCTCGACATCGGTGAGCGCCATCGCCTCGGCGACCTTCTCGCGATCCTTCGCGCCGAAGCGGCCGAGCGCGCCGTGCCAGGGGTAGCGGCCGAGCGCGACCAGCTCCTTGACCAGCAGCCCCGACGAGGTCGGCGTCTGCTGCGGCAGATAGGCGACCTTGCGCGCGAAGGCCCGGCCGTTCCAGGCCTCGAGCGCCTTGCCTTCGAAGCGGACCGTGCCGCCGGTGGCGGCCTGCTGGCGGGCGAGCAGCTTGAGCAGCGTCGACTTGCCCGAGCCGTTATGCCCGATCAGCCCGATCACCCGCCGGGCCGGCAGGGTAAGGCTCAGCGGCTGCAGCAGCGTGCGGCCGGGCACGCCGAAGGTGACGCCGTCCAGATCGAACAGCTCGCCTTCGCCGGCTGCGAACGCGGCGCCTCCGGTCAGCGAAAGGGCCTTTGCCGCCAGGCTGCCCTGAGCGGGCGGAAACGCGGAAGCCTTCATCTCCATGATCGGACTCGCTTTCGGGGGCTCGCCGGTTTCGGCCGCTGCGGCTTCGACCTACACCGCCACGGCTCCGGGTGAAAGTAGGGTGTCCCGCCCCGGAAACCACCCCGCGGAGCCTCGCGCCCGCGCGGGCGCCCGCGTTGCGCCTGCCCCGCTCGCGACGGAATCCGGCATTGCCGGCATCCTGCGACAGACCGCCTCACCTGCCGGACGGCCATCCGGCGGCAGGCCCGCTCTTGTCTCCGCGCCGGTTTTGCCGTCAAGCTCCGCCCCGCGAAGAGCCGGCAGCCGCAGATCCTTGCGCCGGCTCAGGATAGATTTCGGGAACGGCCGGGTCGCAAATGGTTTCGGTAGAGCTCAAGGACGTGTCGAAGAGCTGGGGCGGTGCGGCCGCCGTCGACGGCATCGGCTTCACGGTGGAAGGCGGCCGGCTCGTCGCCCTGCTCGGCCCCTCCGGCTGCGGCAAGTCGACCACCCTCAGGCTGATCGCCGGGCTGGAAGACACCAGCGCCGGCACGATCGCCATCGGCGGGCGCGACGTCACCCGTGCACCGCCCTCCAAGCGCGGCATCGCCATGGTCTTCCAGAACTACGCGCTGTTCCCGCATCTGAGCGTCGCCGAGAACATCCTATTCGGGCTGAAGGTGCGGAAAGTGTCGCGCGCCGAGCGCGACGCCCGCCTCGCCCGCGCCGCCTCGATCCTCGGGCTGGCCAAATTGCTCGACCGCAAGCCCTCGCAGCTCTCCGGCGGCCAGCAGCAGCGCGTCGCTCTCGGCCGCGCGATCGTGGCCGAGGCGCCGGTCTGCCTGATGGACGAGCCGCTCTCCAATCTCGACGCCCAGTTGCGCGTCGAGATGCGCCGCGAGATCCGCGAATTGCAGCAGCGTCTCGGCATGACCATGGTCTATGTCACGCATGACCAGGTCGAGGCGATGACCATGGCCGACCAGGTCGTGCTGATGCGCAACGGCAAGATCGAGCAGGACGCCGCGCCGGACGCCCTCTACGAGAATCCCGAGACGATCTTCGCCGCCCGCTTCGTCGGCACGCCGCCGATGAACGTGCTGCCGCTCGCGACCGTGCAGGCGCGCGGCGGCACGCTCGCGCCACCGCCCGGCCTCGACCCCGCCGGGCTCGCCGTCGGCATCCGCCCCGAAATGACGGAGATCGGCGAGAACGGCATCGCGGCCGAGGTGGTGACGGCCGAATATCTCGGCGCCGACACGCTGATCGAGACGCGCGTCGACGGCCATTCCTTCATCGTCAGGCGCCCCGGCAAGACCCGCGCGACGGCCGGCGAGACGATCTACATCAGACTGTCACAGGCGGCGCTGCATTGGTTCGACCAGGCGTCGGAACGGAAGGTGGTTCGGAACTGAACCGGCCGCACGAGTCGGGCGCTCCAACCATCCCAGCGAGGGAGAGAGGATATCATGGACAGGCGTGAATTCTTGAGCGGCGCCACGGCGCTGGCGGGTGCGGCCGCGCTGCCGGGCGTCGCCCGGGCGCAGGGCGCCGAGCTTTCCTTCTTCTATCCGGTCGCGGTCGGCGGGCCGATCACCAAGCTGATCGACGCCTATGCCACCGGCTTCGAGAAGGACAATGCCGGCGTCAAGGTGAAGCCGATCTATGCCGGCACCTATCAGGAGACCATCGTCAAGGCGCTGACGGCGCATAAGAGCGGCACGCCGCCGGTGCTCTCGGTGCTGCTCTCGACCGACATGTTTACGCTGATCGACGAAGAGGCGATCGTGCCCTTCGACGACTTCATCAAGACCGACGAGGACAAGAAATGGCTCGCCGGCTTCTATCCCGGCTTCATGGAGAACAGCCAGACCGGCGGCAAGACCTGGGGCATCCCGTTCCAGCGTTCCACCGTGGTCCTCTACTGGAACAAGGACCTGTTCAAGGAAGCCGGGCTCGACCCCGAAAAGCCGCCGAAGACCTGGGCCGAGCAGGTCGAGTTCGCGCAGAAGCTGACCAAGCGCGACGCCGCCGGCAACGTCACGCAATGGGGCATCCAGATCCCCTCCTCCGGCTTCCCCTACTGGCTGTTCCAGGGCCTCACGACGCAGGCCGGCGCGATCCTCGCCAACAGCGCCGGCGACAAGACCGACTACGCCAACCCGGCGGTGGTCGAGGCGCTGCAGTACTGGGTCGACCTCGCCCAGAAATACAAGGTCCACCCGCCCGGCATCGTCGAATGGGGCACCACGCCGCGCGACTTCTTCGAGAAGAAGGTCGCGATGATGTGGACCACCACCGGCAACCTCACCAATGTCCGCGCCAACGCCAAGTTCCCCTTCGGCGTCGGCGTGCTACCGGCCGGCAAGAAGCCGGGCAGCCCGACCGGCGGCGGCAATTTCTACCTGTCGAAGAAGGCGACCAGGGCCGAGCAGGAAGCCGCCTTCAAGTTCGTGCGCTGGATCACCACGCCCGAGCGCGCCGCCCAGTGGAGCATCGACACCGGCTATGTCGGCGTCACGCCGGCCTCCTACGAGACCGAAGCGATGAAGACATATGTCGCCGGTTTCCCGCAGGCGATCGTCGCGCGCGACCAGCTCTCCAGTGCGGTGGCCGAGCTCTCGACCCATGAGAACCAGCGCGTCACCAAGGCGCTGAACGACGGGTTGCAGGCGGCCCTGACCGGCACCAAGGGGCCGCAGAAGGCGATGGAGGAGGCGCAGGCCGAGGCCGAGCGCATCCTCAAGGCCTATCGCTGACCGGGAAGCCAAACGCTCGATGACGAACCGCGCGACCGCGACCATCCATGGCTGGCTGCTGCTGCTGCCGGCCATGGCGTGCCTGGCCCTGTTCACGCACTGGCCCGCGGTCGCGAGCTTCATCGAGAGCTTCCACTCGACCCCGAAGGCGCGCCGCCCGGCGCGCTTCATCGGGCTCGACAATTACGAGCAGATGCTGGCCGACCCGATCTTCTGGAAGGCGCTGAGCAACAATCTCTGGTTCGCGCTCGGCACGATCCCGACCTCGATCGCGCTGGCGCTCCTGATGGCGGTCTGGGTCAATGACAGGATCGCGGGGCGCACGCTCGTCCGCATGGCCTATTTCACGCCGACCATCCTGCCGATGATCGCGGTCGCCAATATCTGGCTGTTCTTCTACACGCCGCAATACGGCCTACTGGAGCAGATCACCGGCCTGTTCGGCGCGCGCTCGACCAACTGGCTCGGATCGCAGGACACCGCGCTCTACGCCATCACCATCGTCGCGATCTGGAAGGAAGCCGGCTTCTTCATGATCTTCTACCTCGCGGCGCTGCAGGCGATCCCGCCCAGCCTCGGCGAGGCGGCGGCGATCGAGGGCGCCTCGCGCTGGACCTTCTTCCGGCGCATCCAGTTCCCGCTGCTGATGCCGACGACCTTGTTCGTGCTGATCAACGCCGTCATCAACGCCTTCCGCATGGTCGACCATATCGTGGTGATGACGCGCGGCGGGCCGGACAACGCCACGACGCTGCTGCTCTACTACATCTACCAGGTCGGCTTCGGCTTCTGGGACACGGCCTATGCGGCGACGCTGACCTGCGTGCTGCTGGCGCTGCTCGCGCTTGTCGCCTTCGTCCAGTATGGCTGGCTCGAACGCAGGACGCACTACCAATGAGCGCCCCGACGCAACCCGCCCCTTCAACGACGCGCACCGACCCTTACGCGCCGAAGGGCCTCGCGCTCACGCTGGAATCGACCGGGGCCATCCTGCTTGCGCTGCTGTGGATTCTGCCGCTGGCCTATGCCGTCTGGGCGGCCTTCCACCCGGCCGAGTACACCACGCGCTTCGTGCTGACCGCGCCGCTGACGCTGGACAATTTCACCCGCGCCTGGGCGGCCGCGCCCTTCGCCCGCTATTTCCTCAACACCTTCATCCTCGTCACGATGATCCTCGTCTTCCAGATCGTGCTGGGGACGCTCGCGGCCTATGCGCTGGCGCGACAGGATTTCTGGGGCCGCGACGTCGCCTTCGTGCTGATCCTGGCGCAGCTCATGATCATGCCGGACGCGCTGATCGTCGAAAACTACCGCACGCTCGCCAAGGTCAACCTGATCGACACGATTCCGGCGATCGCCCTGCCCTATATCGCCTCGGCCTTCGGTATCTTCCTGCTGCGGCAGACGTTCAAGACCGTGCCGAAGGAACTGGACGACGCCGCCCGCGTCGAGGGCGCGAGCCCGCTGCAGGTGCTGATGCGGGTCTATGTGCCGCTGGCGAAGCCGACCTATATCGCCTACGGCCTCGTCTCGGTCAGCTATCACTGGAACAACTTCCTCTGGCCCCTGCTCGTCACCAACTCGGTGGAATCGCGGCCGCTGACGGTCGGCCTTCAGGTCTTCTCCTCGGCCGACCAGGGCATCGACTGGGCCGTGATCTGCGCCGCGACGCTGATGACCTCGGCACCGCTGCTCGTCGGCTTCCTGCTGTTCCAGCGCCAGTTCGTGCAGAGCTTCATGCGCGCGGGCATCAAGTGACGGCAGCCGGATGAAGCTGATCACCTGGAACATCCAATGGGCCCGCGGCGTCGACGATAAGGTCGACCCGCGCCGCATCATTGACCACGCCCGGCAGATGGCCGATTTCGACGTGCTCTGCCTGCAGGAGGTCGCGGCTAATTTCCCCGATCTGGACGGCAACGACCGTGCCGACCAGTTCGCGCTCTTCGACGAACTCCTGCCGGGCTTCACGGCGATCGAAGCCATCGGCGTCGATGTCCCTGACGGCCAGGGCGGCCGCAAGCGCTTCGGCAACCTGCTGCTGACGCGGCTGCCGGTGGCGCAGGCGCTGCGGCATGTCCTGCCCTGGGAGGCGGCCGCGACGCGCAACATGCCGCGCGTGCTGGTCGAGGCGATGGTCGAGACGCCCTTCGGCCCGCTCCGGCTGATGACGACCCATCTGGAATATTCCTCGCCCGTGCTGCGCGCCGCCCAGATCGACGGCATCCGGCAGATCCACCGCATGGCCGCAGCCCGGCAGGCGACGCCGCGTGCACCCGGCCCGCACACCTATGCGCCGACGCCGAACACGGCCAGCGCGATCCTGACCGGCGACTTCAACATGCGCCCCGACGATGCCGGACTGGCGCAATTGCTCGCGCCCTTCCCGAACGGCGTGCCGCCGCTGGTCGACCTCTGGCCGGTGCTGCGTGGTGCCGAGCCGCATCCGCCCTCGGCCTTCATCTGCGACCAGACCTACGGGCCGCCGGGCTGCCTCGACTACGTGCTGGCGACGCCGGACCTCGCCGAGCGGGCGCGCTCGATCACCTACGACATCGAGACGCGCGCCTCGGACCACCAGCCGATCCTCGTCGCGTTCGACCTCGGATGATCTTCACCCGGCAGGATCACGAGCGGCTCGATACGATCCTGCGCGAGGCGGCACGACGCGAGGTGATGCCGCGCTTCCGGCGCCTGGCGGACGGCGATATCCGCGCCAAGCAGAACCCGGTGGATGTCGTCACGGAAGCCGACGAGGCGGCCGAGCGCTTCATCTGCGCCGCGCTGGCGAAGGCCTTTCCGGGCGCCGCGCTGATCGGCGAGGAAGCCGTCACCAAGGACCCCGCCCGGCTCGGCACGCTCGCGCAAGCCGATCTCGCCTTCGTCATCGACCCGATCGACGGCACGCTGAACTATGCCAGCGACCTCCCGCTCTTCGCCGTGATGGCCGCAGCCGTCGTCAGGGGCGAGACCGTCGCGGCCGTGATCCACGACCCGGTCGCCGGCGACAGCACGATGGCGCTGCGCGGCGAAGGCGCCGCGCTGCGCCAGGCCGACGGTTCGGGGCGGGATCTGCGCGTCGCGCCCGCCGTCGCGCCGCATCTCATGAACGGCATGGCGGGCTGGCAGTATTTCCCCGAGCCGCTGCGCAGCACGCTGCCCGGCCGATTCCCGGCTTTTCTGGAGGTCGGCTCGCTTCGCTGCTGCGGACAGGAATACCGGCTGGCGGCGGCGGGGCGCCTGCAATTCCTGCTCTATGGCGTGCTCAATCCCTGGGACCATGCGCCGGGCGTGCTGCTCCACAGCGAGGCCGGCGGCCATGCGCGGCTGCTCGACGGCCGCCCTTATTCTCCGGCAGAATGTCCGGCCGGGCTGCTCTGCGCGCCCGATGTGGAGAGCTGGCGGGAGATCCGCGCCCTCCTGCTCGACTGAGCCGCGGCCCCGGCGATGCCGGTTCCGGGACCGGAACACCCGGTCCCGAGCCTGCTGCGGCTTCGTGGCGCCGCGGGTCACCCCGGGCTTGACCCGGGATGACCTCCGTGTTTCCGCGCAAGATCAGCGGGTTCCAGAGCATCGGACCGAAAAGTGGAATCCAGTTTTCGGAGAAATCCGATGCACCAACAATGAGATCGATCATCGTTACCGCGTCCGTAAGGACGCGCGATGATCTAGGGAAGGTGCTGGTTCTCGAAAAAGCCGTCGAGCGGGATCTGGGTCGTCTTCTCGAAATCGTCCATCGCATCCAGCAGGCGGCGCCGGTAGTTCAGCAGCGCCAGCAGAAGCTGCGCCGCGTCGCGCGACAGCCCGTAGCGGGCCCAGCTCTCGGCGGTCCGCCGCTCGATGCCGATCTGGTCGCCGAAGGCCTCGACCGTCTGGAAGCCGAGGCCGCGCACGACCTCGAGCAGCTCCTCGGCCGACATGCGCGGCTTGACCACATGGGAATGCACCCGCTCCAGCATGAGGCGGATGTCGGAGGGGCGAAACTGGAGGGAGTTGCGCGCGAATTGCTCGAAATTATTGGCCATGTCGTTCCCGGCTCCGTTATGCGCGCAGCCGCTCTTCCGAACGGCGGTCCGAGAGGCCGCCATTCAGCAAGGCCTCGGCTGCGCTTTCATCCGTGATGAGGACCTTGGCGTCGCTCGCGCGCAAGGCCGCGCGGATCGCCAGTTCCTTGTCGGCCCCTCCGGCGGCGATGGCGACCAGCCGGATGTCCTTCAGATCCGCGGGGCTGACCGCCATGACCCGCCGGTTGACCGGATGGTCCACCAGCTCGCCAGCGGCGTCGATGAAATGGCAGACCAGGTCTCCGACGGCCCCCGCCTTCTTCAACGAGGCGAGGTCCGACTGCGGCAACAGCCCTTCCCGGAACAATGTCGAGCCTGCCACGAGATCACCCACGCTCACCAGGGCGATGTCCGCCGCCCGGGCGCGCTCGCGCAGCTCCCGCAAGGCCGGCTCGCGCCAGAGCGCGTCCCTGAGCTCGCCATTCGACACGAATACCGGCGCCGTGAGCTGGAAGCAGTCGGCCCCGAAGAGATCGGCGACGCGGCGCGCCACCGCCGAAGGATTGATGCTGCGCGAATGGGTCAGCCCGCCGAGCAGGGACACCACCGACATCGATTCGATCTGGCGCGGCGGAATGCCCCGGAGCGCCTGGCTCAGCGTCTGGCCCCAGCCGACGGCGAGCGAGACGCCGTCGCTCATCTTGTCCGAAAGCCAGAGCCCGGCGGCATAGCCGACCAGGGACGACACGCTCGCCGCATCGCGCGCCGCCGGCACCACCACCGCCTCATCGAGGCCGAAGCGTGTGACCAGGCCACGCTCGAGCCCGGCCTGCCGCGCCGAGCGCGCATCGATCCTGATCTTGACCAGCCCCTCGCTGCGCGCGGCCGCCAGCATCCTGACCACCTTCACGCGGCTGAGCCCCAGGGCTTCGGCGATCTGCTCCTGCGTCAGCCCCTCGACGTAATAGAGCCATGCGGCCCGGACCTTCGCGTCCGCGACCGGCACCTCGCCCGGGGCTGGTGATGCGTCGAATGCCTCTTCCACCGTCGATCCGTCGCCCTGTCTGCGCCCGCTGCCGCAGCATCGCAGCATCGCCCCCGGAAAAGCAACACCCTCGAACAAATGTGCTCTTGACAGCATCAATGTGCTGTTCTTTTGTGCCTGTTAAATAACATATGTTCTAGGGAGTTCCTGCGATCATGGTCGCCACCCTGACCCAGCCGCCTCTTGGCGCGCCGGCAGCCGGACTGTCCCTGGCGGAGGCGCTGGATCTGCGCGGGAAGGCCGGGAAACCGGTCCGCGTCGGCCTGATCGGCGCCGGCCAGATGGGCACCGACATCGTCGTCCAGATCTCCCAGATGCAGGGAATCGAGATCGCGGCCGTCGCCGATATCGCGCCGGACCGCGTGAGCGAGGCCGCCGCCCTCGCCGGCCGCAAAGGCGAGGTCGATTCGGTCTCGGACGAGGCCGGGCTCGACGCCACGCGTCGCCGGGGCCGCATCGCCGCCACGGCCTCGCTCGACCTGATCTGCCGCTCGCCCTCGGTCGACGTCATCATCGACGCGACCGGCAATCCCGAGGCCGGCTCGCGCGTCGCGCTGACGGCGATCGCGGCGCACAAGCACATCGTGATGATGAATGTCGAGGCCGACATCACCATCGGCTCCTATCTCGCGGTCGAAGCGGCCAAGGCCGGCGTGGTCTACACGCTCGGCGCCGGCGACGAGCCCGCCGCCGCGATGGAGCTGATCAACTTCATCCGCGCCATGGGCTATCCCGTCGTCGCGGCCGGCAAGGGCAAGAACAACCCGTTCCGGATCGACGCCGTGCCCGCTGACTATGTCGAGGAAGCCAGGCGGCGGAACATGAATCCGCGCATGCTGGTCGAGTTCGTCGACGGCTCGAAGACGATGGTCGAGATGGTCGCCATCGCCAATGCCTGCGGCTTCATTCCCGACATCCCCGGCATGCACGGTCCGGCCGCGCCCAAGGACGAACTCCAGAACTATTTCTGCCCGAAGGAGGAAGGCGGCCTGCTCTCGCACAAGGGCGTCGTCGACTTCTCGGTCGCCAAGGGCGTCGCGCCGGGCGTCTTCGCCGTCGCCGAGATGCGCCATCCCCGCGTCCGCGAGCGGATGAGCGACCTCCATCTCGGCCCCGGCCCGTATTATTCCTTCTTCCGGCCCTATCATCTGACCAGCCTGGAAGTGCCGCTTTCGGCCGCCGCCGCCGTGATCTTCAACCAGAGCCATATGCGCCCGCTGCCGGTGCCGACCTCCGAGGTCGGCTGCGTCGCCAAGCGCGACCTCGCGGTGGGCGAGACGCTCGATGCCATCGGCGAATACGGTTATCGCGGCTTCGCCCTCTCCCGCACCGATGCCCAGGCGCGCCAGGCGCTGCCGATCGGCCTCGCCCAGGGCGCGACCATGACGCGGCCCGTCCGCAAGGGCGAGCTGATCACGCTCGCCGACGCCACCCCCGACGAAAAGCTGAAGATCGTCGAGGTACGCCGCGCCCAGGACGCGATGATCGCCGCGCTGACCTCCGGAGCCCAGGCATGAGCGCCCATCAGAAGCCGAACCAGCGGCCCGAGCTTGCCGCGCTGGACGACGCGACGGTGGCGCAGGCGCTGACCCGCATGCACCTGATCCGCAAGTTCGAGGAGGCGGCCGAGGCGAGCTATATGCGCGGCCTGATCCATGGCACGATGCATCTCTCGATCGGGCAGGAAGCGAGCGCGGTCGGCACGACCCTGCCGCTCGAAGCCCACGACTACATCCTCTCGACCCATCGCGGCCATGGCCACTGCATCGCCCGCGGCGCCGAGCCCAAGCTGATGTTCGCCGAGTTCTTCGGCAAGGAGACCGGCTATTGCAAGGGCCGCGGCGGCTCGATGCATATCGCCGATGTCGAGGGCGGCAATCTCGGCGCCAACGGCATCGTCGGCGGCGGCCTGCCAATCGCGGTCGGCGTCGGCATGAGCATCAAGGCGCAGAAGAACGGCCGGGTCTGCATGGTCTTCTTCGGCGACGGCGCCTCGAACGAGGGCGCCTTCCACGAGGCGCTGAACATGGCCTCGATCTGGAAGCTGCCGGTCGTCTTCGTCTGCGAGAACAACAAATACGGCATGTCGATGGATATCGGCCGCGCCATGGCGGTGGCGAACGTCGCCGACCGGGCGAGCGCCTACGGCATGCCCGGCCATTGCCTCGACGGCAACGACCTCGCCGGCGTCGCCGCGGTGGCGAAAGAGGCGATCGCGCGCGCCCGCTCCAGCGAAGGCCCGTCGCTGATCGAGTGCAAGACCTATCGCTGGCGCGGCCATTCCAAGAGCGACCGCAATCTCTACCGTTCCAAGGAAGAGATCGAGGACTGGCGCAACCAGGACCCGATCCGGCGGCTGGAGGACGAGCTCAAGGCGCATGACCGCTTCGATGCCGCCGCGCTGATGAAGCTGGAGGAGGATGCCCAGCGCGACATCGACGCCGCCGTCGAATTCGCCCGCACCTGCCCGGACCCCGATCCGAAAGACCTGACCCGTGACGTCTATGCCCTCTGATACGCTCGAAGCCGGGAGCGAGATCCGCGAGCTCTCCTATGCCGAGGCCGTGCGCGAGGCATTGGGCCAAGCGATGGAGGCGGACGAGCGCGTCTTCCTGTTCGGCGAGGATGTCGGCGTTTATGGCGGCGCCTTCGGCGTCTCCGGCGACCTCGTCCACCGCTTCGGCAAGGAGCGCGTCATCGACACGCCGATCAGCGAGCTCGGCATCGCCGGGGCGGCGGTCGGCGCCGCGATCACCGGCATGCGCCCGGTGCTGGAGATCCAGTTCTCGGATTTCGTCACGCTGGCCATGGAGCAGCTCGTCAACCAGGCGGCAAAAATCCGCTTCATGTTCGGCGGCAAGGCGAGCGTGCCGATGGTCGTGCGCCTGCCCGGCGGCTCGGGCACCGGCGCCGCCGCGCAGCACAGCCAGAGCCTGGAGGCCTGGTTCGCCCATGTGCCGGGGCTGAAGGTCCTCCAGCCGAGCACGCCGCACGACGCCAAGGGCATGCTGCTCGCCGCGATCGACGATCCCAACCCGGTGCTGATCTTCGAGCACAAGCTGCTCTACAAGACCAAGGGCCACGTTCCCGCCGAAGCCTATCGCGTGCCCATCGGCAAGGCCGCGATCCGCCGCGAGGGCACGGATGTCACGATCGTCGGCTCCTCGATCATGGCCCGTAAGGCGGAAGCCGTGGCCGAGCGCCTCGCCAGCGACGGCATCTCCGCCGAGGTGATCGACCTGCGCTCGATCCGCCCGATCGACTTCACCACCATCGCCGAGAGCGTGCGCAAGACGCATCGCCTGCTGGTCGTCTACGAGGGCGTGAAGACCATGGGCATCGGCGCCGAGATCTCGGCGATGATCGCCGAGAGCGAGGTCTTCGACTTCCTCGACGCGCCGATCATCCGCCTCGGCGGCGCCGATGCGCCGATCCCCTACAATCCGGTGCTGGAGAAGGCGGCCGTCCCGCAGGAGGACGACATCGTCGCGGCCGCTAGCAATCTCGTCCGCCGCGGGGAAGCCTGATGCCCATCGAGGTCATCCTTCCCAAGGTCGACATGGACATGGAGACCGGCACGATCGAGACCTGGCACGTCAAGGAAGGCGACCAGGTCCGCCAGGGCGACACCATCTTCGAGATCGGCACCAACAAGGCGGTGATGGAGGTCGAGGCTCCCGCGACCGGCGCGATCCGCAACATCAAGGCCGAGACCGGGGTGCCGATCGCGGTCGGAACGCCGGTCGCCTGGATCTATCTCGACGGCGAGGCCGCCGCCGCACCGTCCGAGCCGACAGCCGCCGCGGCTCCCGTCGCGGCCGCCGCATCGCTCCCGCCGACCGAGGCGCCGCTGTCTCCGGCGATCGCTGGCCCCTCCGCGGCGTCAGGTCTGCGCGCGACCCCGCTCGCCCGCCGCATCGCCCGCCAGAACGGCCTCGACCTCAAGGCCGTGACGGGCACGGGTCCGCGCGGGCGCATCGGCGAAGCGGATGTGAAACGCCATCTGGAGCAGCGGCCCCGCTGCTCTCCCGCGCCGGAGGCGCGTCCGGCGCCCACCCCCGCCGCGAGCCCTTCCGAAGGCCGCCTGCAGCCCTTCTCGGCCATCCGCCGCATCGTCGCCAGCCGGCTCTCCGAGAGCATGCGCACGGCCCCGCATTTCTATCTCACCTCCGAGATCGAGATGAGCGCCGCGCGCGAGCTGCTGCGCCGCCTCGCCGCCCGTCATGAGCGCATCGGCGCGCCGAAGCCCAGCCTCACCGTGCTGATCGCCCGCGTCGCCGCCCGCATCCTGCGCGACCATCCGGTCATCAACGCCTCCGCCGAGGGCGAGGCGACCCGCTTCCACGAGCGCATCGACATCGGCATCGCCATGGAGCGCGACGGCGACCTCGTGGTGCCCGTGCTGCGCGATGCCGCATCCATGGACATGCCCGCCATGTCCCGTGAATTCGCCAGATTGCGCGACGGCATGGCGAAGCGCACGCTGACCCCGGCCGAGCTCGGCGGCGGCACCTTCACCATCTCCAATCTCGGCATGTACGGCGTCGACTCGTTCACCGCGATCATCAATCCGCCGCAGGGCGCGATCCTCGCGGTCGGCCGCACGCTCGACAAGCCGGTCGGCCGGGAGGGGCAGATCGTGCTCAGGCCGATGGCGAACTTCACGCTGTCCTCGGACCACCGGATCGTCGACGGCGTCGCCGCGGCGCGCTTCATGGCCGAGCTGCGCGAGGCGCTGGAGAACCCCGAGGTTCTCCTGTGATGGAAAGGTCTTCGCCGCCGAACAAAACCGTTTACTGCCGGCCATAGACCATCGGAAAAGCAAGATCGGCCCGCCGCAACCGGCACAAGGCCGACGGCGATCATGGGAGGAAACACGATGACGACGCAGACGAGACGCAACGTTCTGGCAGCCGCCGCCCTGGGCGCGCTGCTCGCGACTACCCCGGCGTTGGCGCAGGCGCCCTCGGGCAAGCTCGTGCTCTACACCTCGCAGCCGGAGAAGGACGCCGCCCAGACCACGGCCGCCTTCAAGAAGGCCTATCCCAATGTCGAGGTCGAGATCTTCCGCTCCGGCACGACCGAGGTGATGGGCAAGCTCGCCGCCGAGATCTCGGCCGGCCAGCCCGGCGCCGACGTGCTGCTGATCGCGGACGCCGCGAGCATGGAGATCCTCAAGGGCCAGAACCAGCTCCTCGCCTATCCCGGCGCGAAGACGGAAGGCCTGCAGGAAGGCTCCTTCGACAAGGACAAGACCTATTTCGGCTCGAAGCTGATCACCACCGGCATCGCCTACAACACCGCCGCCAAGGAGAAGCCGACCTCCTGGACCGATCTCGACAAGCCCGCCTACAAGGGCCAGATCTCGATGCCGAGCCCGCTCTATTCCGGCGCCGCGGCGATCATGCTCTCGACCATGACGGCCCGTCCCGATCTCGGCTGGAAGCTGTTCGAAGGGCTGAAGGCCAACGAGGCCGTCGCGGTGCGCGGCAATGGCGCCGTTCTCAAGGCCGTCGCCACCGGGGAGAAGCCCTATGGCGTGCTGGTCGATTTCATGGCCTACAACGCCAGGAAGCAGGGTTCGCCGATCGACTTCGTCTTTCCGAAGGAGGGGGCGCCGGCCGTGACCGAGCCCGTCGCCATCGTCAAGACGACCAAGAACGAGGCGGCCGCCAAGGCGTTCGTCGACTTCATCCTCTCCGACGAGGGCCAGAAGCTCGCCCTGTCGATGGGCTACATCCCGGCGAAGCCCAGCGTCGGCTCGCCGTCCTGGCTCCCGGAAGGCACCAGGATCAACGTCATGCCCTCCGACATCGCGGCCGTGGTCAAGGTGACGGAGGCCGACAAAGCCCGCTTCGCCACCCTGTTCGGCAACTGAGACGCCGGGTGCGCATGTCCCTCGCCGATACCGCGACGCTGCGCACGCGCGTCGAGGAGACGGGCCTCCTCTGGGGGCTCGTCGGTCTCGTCGCGCTGCTCTCGCTCCTGCCGATCGGCCGCCTCGTGGTCGAGGGGCTGGCGCCGGGCGGCCAGCTCTCCGCGACCGCGCTCGGCAAGGTGCTGGCCAGCCCGACGACCTGGACCGCGACCTGGAACAGCCTCGTCACGGCGATCTCCGGCACCGTGCTCGCGGTGCTGGTCGGCGGGTCCGTCGCGCTGCTCGCGACCCTGACCGACATCCGCGCCCGCAACGCCTTCACCTTCTGCTTCGTCCTGCCCCTGATGATCGCGCCGCAGGTCACGGCGCTGGCCTGGCTCCAGCTCTTCGGCCCGTCGAGCACGCTGCTCAAGCTGATCGGCCTGGCGCCGCCGCTCGGCAGCCGCAACCCGCTCTATTCGCGCGAGGGCATCGTCCTGCTGCTCGGCCTGCAATACGCCCCGCTCGTCTTCCTGACGCTGCGCGCCGGCCTGCGGGCCCTGCCCAAGGAGCTGATCGAGGCCGGGCTCGCCGCCGGCGCCCACCCGCTGATGGTGCTGCGGACCGTGGTGCTGCCCCTGATGACGCCGCCGCTCGTCGCCGGCATCGCTCTCTGCTTCGTCTCCTGCCTCGGTAATTTCGGCATCCCCGCCTTCCTCGGCATTCCCGGCAACTTCATCGTGCTGCCGACGCTGATCTACCAGCGGCTCGCCGGGCTCGGGCCGGGCGTGCTCTCCGAGGTCGCGATCCTGTCGCTGCTGATCGGCGTCATCGCGATGGCCGGCATCCTGCTCCAGGATTTCATGATGCGCCGCCGCGACTTCCGCATCACCACGACCTCCAGCGCGGCCCGGCCCTTCGAGCTCGGCCGCTGGCGGCGGCCGGTCGAGATCCTGCTCTGGAGCTTCGCCATCCTTGTCCTCGCCCTGCCCTTCCTCGGGCTGCTGACGACCTCGCTGATCCCGGCCTTCGGCGTGCCGCTCAACGCAGCGACGGCGACGCTCGCGAACTACGCCTATGTGCTGATCGAGCACGCCGCCTCGCGCCGCGCCTTCGTCAACAGCTTCCTGATGTCGGCGGGCGCCGCGCTCCTGATCGTGCTGATCTGCGTGCCACTCGGCTATTTCATCGTCTGGAAGAGGTCGCGGGCGCTGCGCCTGCTCAACCTCGCCGCGGAGCTGCCCTACGCCATGCCCGGCGTGGTGCTGGCCATCGCCGCGATCCTGCTCTTCCTCAAGCCGCTGCCGGTGCTGAACGTCTCGCTCTACAATACGGTCTGGATCATCGTCTTCGCCTATCTCGCACGCTTCCTCGTGCTGGGCTTGCGGCCGGTCGTCAGCGGCTATCTCCAGATCGACCGCACGCTGGAGGAAGCCGCCCAGGTCGCGGGAGCGGGCCTGCCGCGCCGGCTCGTCACCGTCATCTTCCCGCTGGTCGCGCCGGCGGCGGTGGCCGGCGCGCTCCTGATCTTCCTTACCGCCTTCAACGAGCTGACGGTCTCGGCGCTGCTCTGGTCCTCGGGCGCGGAGACGCTCGGCGTCGTCGTCTTCTCCTTCGAGCAGGGCGGCGATTCGACCTATGCCTCGGCGCTGGCGACGATCACCGTGCTCGTCACCGTCGGCCTGATGCTCTCGACCACCCTCTTCGCCCAGAGATTGCCCCAGGGAGTCCTGCCGTGGCGCGACTGACCATCGACCGGGCGCAGAAGCGCTTCGGCTCCTATCTCGCCCTCGACCATGTCTCGATCGACGTCGAGGACGGGGAATTCCTGGCCGTGCTCGGCCCCTCCGGCTGCGGCAAGACCACGCTGCTGCGCCAGATCGCTGGCTTCGACAAGCTCGACGGCGGCGCGATCCGCATCGGCGAGCGCCTGGTCTCCTCGGCCGAAACCCATATCCCGCCGGAGCACCGCAAACTCGGCATCGTCTTCCAGTCCTATGCGCTCTGGCCGCATATGACAGTGGCGGAGAACGTCGCCTACGGGCTCACCGTGGCCGGCGTGCGCGATCCCGAGCGGGCCCGGCGCGTCGCCGCCGCGCTCGACCTCGTCGGGCTGAACGGCTTCGCCGAGCGCCGGCCCGGCCTGCTGTCGGGCGGCCAGCGCCAGCGCGTGGCGCTGGCCCGCTGCCTCGTCACCGAGCCCTCGCTCGTGCTGCTCGACGAGCCGCTCGCCAATCTCGACGTGCATCTGCGCGCCGCGATGGAGGACGAATTCGCCCGCTTCCACGAGCGTACCGGCACGACCATGGTCTACATCACCCATGACCAGGCCGAGGCGATGGCGCTGGCCGACCGCATCGCGGTGATGGATCGCGGCCGGCTGCTCCAGCTCGCCACGCCCTCCCTGCTCTACCGCGAGCCGGCCAACGCCACCGTCGCCGGCTTCATCGGCGAGGGCATGGTGCTGCCCGCCACCGTCCTGTCCGCGCCGCAGGCCGGACGCTGCCGGGTCGACGTGCTCGGCCTGGAGGCCGTGGTGCGCTGCCGGCCGGGCCAGCCGGTCACCGACGGGGCGAAGCTGTGCCTGCGCGCCCGCGACATCGGCCTCGCCGCGGCCGGGCAGGACGGGCTCGCGGCGGTGGTGGAGCGGCTCTCCTACCAGGGCGGGCATTTCCGGCTCGAAGCGCGCCCCGCCTGCGCCGGGGATATCCTGCTCCATCTCGACGCCAACGAACCGGCTCCGGCCGCCCCGGGCGACACCGTCCGCATCGCCATCCATGACGGCTGGGTCATCCCCGATGCCGAGGCCCTGCGCGAAGCCGCGTGAGAACCTGCCTATGCAAGTGACGATTTACGGCGGCGTCGGCGAGAAGGGCCGCACCTGCATCGGCGTCGCCCAGGCGGGCACGCGCATCCTGCTCGATGTCGGCGTCGACACCAGCAGCCCGCGCGGTCCGGGCTATTATCCCGCAATCGGCCGCGACGAGCTGCGCCGGCTCGACGCGATCATCGTGACCCATGCGCATGAGGACCATGTCGCGGCGCTGGGCTGGTGCCTCGCCAACGGCTTCGCCGGCCGCGTCCTGATGACCGCCGAGAGCGCCGCGGAGACGGGCGCGACGCTCGCCGCCTATGCGACGCCGGAAGAATGCGCCCTCGCCGCGCGGATCGTGCCCGAGATCATCGCGGCCGGACAGGATTTCGGCATCGGCCCGCTCGCGATCCGCACGGGCCGCAGCGGCCATGTCGTCGGCGGCGTCTGGTGCCATCTCGGCGCGGAGGGCCGCAGCCTCGGCTATTGCGGCGACGTGGTTCCGGCGAGCCCGGTCTTCGCCATGGACCCGCTGCCGCCCTGCGACCTGCTGCTGGTCGACGCCTCCTACGGCGCCGACCGCGTCCCGGCCGCCGAGCGCGGCGGCGCCATCCGCCGCTGGCTCGCCGCGCATCCCCAGGGCGCCGTGCTGCCGACGCCGCTCTCGGGCCGCTCGATCGAGCTGATCGGCCTGATCGAGGGCCCGATCGCCATCCACCCGTCGATGCGCGCGGCCCTGAGCGAGCAGATCGCGGCCGAAGCCTGGCTGAAGCCCGGGATCGCGGCGCTGCTGGCGGCACGCCTCGCCGCGGCGCAGCTTTGGGAGGAAGGCCGGCCGCTGCCGCCGGCGGCGCTGCTCTGCGACGACGGCATGGGGCTCGCCGGCCCCTCCAGGGCCGCGCTGGCGGAGGCGCGCCGCATCGGGCATCCGGCGCTGCTGACGGGCCATATTCCCAAGGGCAGCCCGGCCGACGCGATGCGAAGCGCCGGACTGGCGGACTGGCTGCGCTTCCCCACCCATCCGACCCTGCCGGAGAACGCCGCCCTCGCCGCGGCGAGCGGCGCCGCGCGGGTGCTCGCACATTCCTGCGACGCGCAGACGGCCCGCCTGCTCGCCCCCGACATCCCGAACCTCGTCGCCGATCTCAAGCCCGGCGACAGCATCGAGATCTGACCATGCGCATCCTGATCGCCAATGACGACGGCATCGACGCTCCCGGCATCGCCCTGCTGCGGCGCGCCGCCGCCCGCCTGACCTCCGACATCTGGGTCGTGGCGCCGGAGCGGAAATGGACCGCCGCCAGCCATCACCTCTCCTTCGACCGGGACCTGACGCTGACCCGCCGCGCGGAACAGGTCTACGCTCTCGACGGCACGCCGGCCGACTGCGTCGTCGCCGCGATGACGGTGCTGTTCCGGGACGGCGGGCGCCCAGACCTCGTGCTGTCGGGCGTCAACGACGGTCGCAACGCCGCCGAGGACGCCGCCTATTCCGGCACGCTGTCGATCGCGCGCGAGGCGAGCTTCTGGAACATTCCGGCCATCGGCTTCTCCCGCAGCAAGGGCGGAAGCGCGGAGGAGCAGGACGTCGCCGCGCTCGCCGCCCTGATCGACGCGCTCTGGCAGCGGGGCGCGGCCTGGCAGCGCGAGGGGACCTTTCTCAGCGTCAACCTGCCGAAGGAACTGCCGGCGGAGATCGGCCTGGCCAGGATCGGCCGCGACAAGATCGCCGGAGCAGCCGATATCGGCACGGATGACGGCGGCAGGATCGTCTGGCGCATCCGCCGCGGCCGGCCGCATACGAGCCGCCCCGGCGACGAGAACAGCTTCATCGATGCGGGCCGGATCGCCATCGTCCGCCATTGCTGGAGCGACGGCGCGCCGCTGGACGGCGGCCTCGCGGCGGAGCTGAACGCGGCGCTCGCGCCCGGCGGCTAGAGCATCGGCCCGAAAATCGGAACGCGATTTTCGGGAAAAGCCGATGCAAAATCAAAGAGCTAGCGTATCGGACTGAATACGATATTCAGTCCGATACGCTAGGCCCGGACGGGCCCCTCCCGCCGTCAGGCTCCCCCGGCCTGCCGGCGCTGCCAGGCGGCGTAGAGATTCGTTCCCTCGTCCGCACGAACCGGCAGATGGCGGATCCTCATCGTCTGTTCGGCGAAAGGCCGGGCCAGGTCGGCGTAGATCGCGGCGGTGGAGAGGCCGTAGGGCGCGCCGTCCTCGTTCGAATAGGCGAAGCAGACCTCCTCCACGCCGGCGAGCCGCATCGCCGCCATGCACATCGGGCAGGGATGGCCGCTGGCATAGACGATGCAGCCGGAGAGATCGGGCGTGCCGAGCGCCCGGCCCGCGGCGCGCAACGCCATCAACTCGGCATGGGCCGTGGGATCGTTGGTGCGCGCGATCGCGTTGACCCCGGTCGCGACGACCGCGCCGTCCCTGACGACCACCGCGCCGAAGGGCCGGCCTCCGGCCTCGATATTGGCCTGCGCGAGCGCGACCGCCTCGCACAGAAAGCGCCGGGCATCCTCCATGGTCGTCTCCTTATGGCTGCGTCGCGGCGGGTTTCGTTCCTCGGCGGCGCCGGCCCGCCCTCCCCGGCTCACTCGGGATCGGCGACGGCGCGCTGCTGCGGGAACCCGACCGGCAGATCCGCCGCGAGGACGCGGTCCCTCCCGGCGTTCTTGGCCTCGAACAGGGCGGCGTCGGCGGCGTTGAGCAACTGGCTCGGCTCGCCGTCGCCATAGGGAAAGGCCGTGGCCACGCCGACGCTGATCGTCACCCGGCCGCCGTCATGGGCGATACCGAGGGCGCGCACGCGCTCGACCAGCCTCTCGGCGACATGAAGCGCCCCCTCCTGCGGCACGTCGACCAGGATCACCACGAACTCCTCGCCGCCGAAGCGCGCCGCCAAGTCGGTCGAACGGGCGGCGCCGTTCTGGATCACGCCCGCGACCTGCTTGAGCACGTCGTCGCCGGCGAGATGGCCATAGGCGTCGTTGTAGCGCTTAAAATGGTCGACATCGATCATCAGCAGGGACAAGGGCGTCCCGGTCCGCACCCCGCGCTTCCATTCCGCCGCGAGATATTCGTCGAAATAGCGGCGGTTGCCGAGGCCGGTCAGGCCGTCGATGCGCGTCAGGCGCTGGAGCTCGAGATTGGCGCGCATCAGCTCGCGCTGGCTCTCGCGCAGCGCCCGATAGGCTTCGTCCCGCTGCAGATGGTCGAGATAGGCGCGGGTATGGTAGCGGATGCGGGCGACCAGCTCGACCGTGTCGGGCAGCTTCACCAGATAGTCGTTAGCGCCGTTCTGGAAGGCGTCGCTCTTGGTCGCCGGGTCCTCCTTGGTCGAGAGCACGATGACCGGGACCGAATGCAGCGCCGGATTGGCGCGATAGGCCCGAACCAGGTCGAGCCCGTCGACGCCCGGCATCACCAGATCCTGCAGGATCACGGTCGGCTTCACCCTGAGCGCGACCTCCATCGCCTGATGCGGATCGGTGCAATAGTGGAAATCGAAGTCGGGGTGCCGGGCGAGCGCGCGGCGCACCGCCTCGCAGACCATCACCTGGTCGTCGACCAGCAGAACCATGGAGAGGTAGTTGTCCGCCGGGGCCGGAACGTCCGGGTCGGGAAGAATCGCTTCGCCTGCCATGACACACCTTACCGAAACGGCCTGCCCCCGGCAGCAGCCAGACGCGGGGCGATCTCGTCCAACGGCAAAATCTCGACGGCCGCGCCGAGCGCCGCGGCCGCCTTCGGCATTCCGTAGACCGCACTCGTCGCCCGGTCCTGCGCTATCGTCAAATGCCGGCCGTCGCGCAAGAGCTTCAATCCGCGCGCGCCGTCGCGCCCCATCCCCGTCAACAGGACGGCGACCAGCTCGTCGCGCCAGTTCCGCGCGAGGCTCTCGAAGAAGACGTCGACGGAGGGGCGGTAGGGATAGTCGCACGGCTCCGCCCTGTAGGCGAGCTCGCCATTCGCGCCGAGAACCAGATGATCGCCGCTCGCGGCGATCAGCACCGTTCCGGCCTGCGGACGGTCGCCGGCCTGCGCCGGACGGACCGGCAGGCTGCATTGCTGGGCGAGCCAGCTCGCGAAGCCCGGCACGAAGGGGGCGTCGAGATGCTGCACCACCACGATCGCCCCGGGGAAGTCCGGCGGCAGCCCGGCCAGCAGGGCGGCCACCGCCGCAGGCCCGCCGGCGGAGGCGCCGATCGCGACCAGCAGATGCGGCGAGCGGGGCCGGGCGGCAGGCGCCGGCTTCGGACGGGCGGAGCCGGTGTCCTCCCGCGCCAACCGCCCGATCGCGGCCAGCCGCGCCAGCAGCGCCGTTCCCGCGGCCGAGGCGCGCCCGCCGATCCCGGCCGTGGGAATATCGACGGCATCGAGCGCGCCATGGCCCATCGCTTCGTAGACCCCCGGGACATTGTCGTCGACGCTCGCCGTCACCAGCAGGATCGGGCACGGCGTCTCGGCCATGATGCGGCGCGTCGCCTCGACGCCGTCCATCTCCGGCATGTTGAGGTCCATCAGCACGAGGTCTGGGCGATCCCGCCGGCAGGCCTCGACCGCCTCGCGACCGTTCATCGCGATCCAGGCCACCTCGTGCTCGCCCGACGAGGAGATCAGCCGCCTCAGCAATTCGACAGCCATGGGCAGGTCATTGACGATCCCGACCCTCATGACGCGCCCCCGGCTCCGGCCTCGATCTCATGGTTCGCCGATGAGATCCTCGACGGCGTGGAGCAAAGTTTCGTCGTGGAAGCTGCTCTTGGTCAAATAATAATCTGCGCCGGCATCGAGCCCGCGCCGCCTGTCCTCCTCGCGGTCCTTGTAGGACACGATCATCACCGGCAGGGTCCGCAGATCGGCATCCCGCCTTATCAGCGAAACCAGCTCGATCCCGTCCATGCGCGGCATGTCGATATCGGTCACGACGAGGTCGAAGCCGCCGGTGCGGACGGCGTTCCAGCCGTCCATGCCGTCGACCGCGACCTCGACCTCGAAGCCGCGATGGTCGAGCAGCTTGCGCTCCAGCTCCCGCACCGTGAACGAATCGTCGACGACCAGCACGCGCTTGCGCCGCCTGCGGCTCGCCTGCGCGACCACGGACTCCAGCGCGCGCAGCTTGCCGGTCCCGACCAGCTTCTCCATCGAGCGGATCAGGTCCTCGACATCGAGGATCAGGGTGGGGCTGCCATCCTCGAGCAGGGCGGCGGCGCTGACGTCCTCGACCTTGGAAAGGCGCGGATCGAGCGGGCGCACGACAAGCTCGCGCGCGCCGAGAAAGCGGTCGACCATCAGGGCATAGGTGCCCGCCCCGCTGCCGACGACGACCGCGGCCAGCTCTCCGGCATCGGCGGCGGGCTGCCCCCGCCCCAGGATCTCATGGGCCGCGACCAGCCCGACCTGCCGGTCCTCGAAGCGGAAATGCGGGCGCCCTTCGAGCAGGGCGATCTCCTCCCGCGCCAGGCGCAGGGTGCGCGTGATCGCCGCGAGCGGTATCGCATAGGGCTCCCCGGCGATCTCGACGAGCAGCGCCCGGATCACCGACAGGGTCAGCGGCAACTGCAACTGGAAGCGCGTCCCGAGGCCCGGCTGCGACACGACCCCGACCTGCCCGCGGACCTGCCGGACCATGGCCTGCACCGCGTCGAGCCCGACGCCGCGGCCGGAAATATCGGTCACGGCGGTCTTCATCGAGAAGCCGGGCAGGAACAGGAATTCGAGCAGTTCCGCCTCGCTGAGGCTTTCGGCGTTCTCCGCCGCGACGAGGCCGCGCGCCACCGTCGCCTCGCGCAGCGCCGCGGGATCGATGCCGCGGCCGTCATCCGCAACGATGATCTGGAGCAGGCCGGCGCTGTGGCGGGCCTCGATGCGAATCTCGCCTTCCTCGGGCTTGCCGGCGGCGCGCCGCTCCTCCGGCGGCTCGATGCCGTGGTCGACCGCATTGCGCAGCAGATGGCCGAGCGCCGCGTCGAGCTGCTCGAGGATGTCGCGGTCGATGCTGGTCGAGCCGCCGACGATGTCGAGGCGCACCGGCTTGCCGAGCGCGCGGCCGAGATCGCGCACGGTGCGGGAGAAATGCCGGACGCCGTCCTCGAATGGCCGCATGCGGCTCGCCAGCGTCTCGTCATAGAGCCGGTTGGCGAGGTCGCCGGCGCGCCGGTCGACGATGTCGAGCTCGTCGAGGCGTTCCGCCAGGATCGCCCGGCCCTCCTCCAGCCGGAGCTGCAGGGCGGAAAGCGCCTGCGACGCCCGCTCGCCGGCGTCGGACGGCAGCGCCGCGCGCAAGGCGTCGAGATGCCGGGTCAATTCGCCCTGCACGCGATGCAGCCGCAGAAGCCCGTCATTGAAGGGCCTCAGCCGGCGCGCCGCCATCAGCGATTCGCCCGCCAGGCCGAGAAGGCGGTTCAGGCTGTCGGCCGTGACCCGCACCATGCGCTCGCCCGGCGCCTCGGCGGCAGCCGCCGGCCGCTCCGCCGGGAGAGGATCACTTGCGGCCGGCGCCAGCGCCTCTCGCCGGCCGGGAGGGGCGGAAGGGGGTTCGGCCGGATGGCGAAGCGCCTCGACGAAGGCGTCGACCCGGCGGTATGCCGCGTCCGCGTCGCCGCCCTCCTCCGACGCGATCGCGGCCAGCAGGTCGACGCCGGACAAGAGCGTGTCGATATCGGCCCGGGTCAGCAGCCGCGCGCCGCGCTGCGCCGCGACCAGGCATTCCTCCATCTCGTGGGCGACCCGGACGGCAGGCGCCAGCTCGATGATGCGCGCGGCCCCTTTCAGCGAATGGGCGGCGCGCATGCAGGCCTCCAGATGCGCCGGCGCGGCGGGGTCGCGCTCCAGCGCCAGCAGCCCGGCGGTCAGGGCCTGCGACTGAGCGGCCAGCTCCGCCCGGAACAGCTCAAGCATCGAGAAGCCGCTGAAATCGTCGCCGCTCATCCGAGGCTCCGGTCGATCAGCGCGAGCAGGAGCGCGGCGTCGAGGCAGCCGACGGCGCGGCCGTTCCAGGACAGCATCGCCGCGACGGCGCTCGCGGTGGCCCCGCCGAGGGTCGCGGGAACCGGGCCGCGCTCGTCGCGGCCATAGCCGTGCAGCCCGTGCACCTCGTCGACCTCGAAGGCGGCGCGCCCGCTCTGGCCGCCGACCACGACGAGGCGCCGGAAGGCGGCGAGGCGCCCCTCGCTGCGGACGGCCTCCGCCGCGCCGATGCCGAGCAACTCTGCCAGAGACAGGCAGACGAGCAACTCGCCCCGGACATTGACGATGCCGCGCAGGGCGGCGCTGCGCCGATGCGGCAGCGAGCGGACCGGCCGCGGCTCGGCGATCTCCCGGCAGATCGCGACCGGCAGCGCCAGCCACTCCGCGCCGACCCGGAAGATCAGGGCGCTCTCGCGCTCGCCCTGCCCCGTCGTCGCGACCTCCTCGCGGGCGAAAGCTCGGGTCCACTCCTCGCGATAACCCGGCGGCGGCGGGCGATCGAGCAATTGCCGCGCCGTCTGCGCGAAGCTCGGGCAGTTGCGGCAATGCAGTTGCGCCGCCAGCTCCGGGCAGGAGCGGTCGCCGCGGACGCCGATCTCCCGCCAGCACTCGTCGATGCCAGCAGCCGGATCCACCGCCATCGTGTCGGCAACAGCCATCAGGCGTCACCTCCTTCGCCGAGCCGGCCGAGCCGGCGCGCCAGGACCAGAGCCGCGGCCTCGTCGCCCTGCCGCTGCAGCAGGAGCCGCAAATGCGCCAAAGCCTCCCGGTGGCCGGGAGCGAGATAGAGCGCCTTGCGATAATAGCCGCCGGCCCGGGCTTCGTCGTCCTCGGCATCATAGGTCAGGCCGATCAGGTAGAAGGCTTCGGCCGAGGGCCCGTGCTCGGCGACATGCCGCTCGGCGACACTGCGCGCTTCGGCGAAGCGCCCGGCATCGGCCTCCCCTCGCGCCGCGGCGAGATCGGCCTTCGCCGCCTCCGGCGCCGGCGCGGCGGTCTCGGCCGGCGCGATCCGGCGGGAGAACGGCCTGGCCGGCGCGGCCTCGCGGCGGCCTTCCCGCGGCGCCAGAGGCGAGGACCGGGTGACCCGCCGGGAAGCCGCCCTTTCGGGGTTGACGGCGAGGGCCGGAGCGGCGCCGGCCTTGACGAAGCCGAAGGCCCGCGGCCGCCGCACCGAGGCATAGCCGTGCAGCGAGGGCAGGCCGGATTCGCCCGGCCCGACGAGAAGGAGGCCGTCGCCGGCGAGCAGCCCGCCGAGCCGGGCCAGGGCTTCGGCCTGGGTCGGGCGGTCGAAATAGATCAGCAGGTTGCGGCAGAAGGCGACGTCGAAGCCACGCCCGGCGGCGAAAGCGCTCGGCCCGAGCAGGTTGCCGAGCGTGAAGCGGACCTGCCGCCGGATGCGCTCATGCGGCCTGAAGCCGCCATCCGCGGCCTCGAAATGGCGCGCGCGAAAGGCGAGGTCGGCGCCACGGAAGGAGTTGCGGCCATAGATCGCGCGCTCCGCATAGGCGAGGTTGCGGGCGCTGACATCGACGGCCTCGACGCTGAAATCGGCCGCCGCGAAACCGGCGTCGAACAGCGCCATCGCGATCGAATAGGGCTCCTCCCCGGTCGAGCAGGGCAGGCTGAGCAGCCGGAACGGCCGGCCGGCGCCGGCCCGTGCCCGCAGATGCCCGGTCATCGCCCCGAAGGCCTCGGCGTCGCGGAAGAACCAGGTCTCCGGCACGACGACGCAGTCGATCAGCTCCTGGCGCTCGTCCCGGTGCTCCTGGAGATAGGCCCAGTAGGCATGGAGGTCGGGCAGCGCGCAGGCGGCCATGCGGCGCGCCAGCGCATGGCGGATCACCGAGGCGCCGACGCTGGCGCTGCTCAGGCCGATCATCTCCTGCAGCAATGCCTCGAAATCGCGCAGGGAGGCGTTCGCGCTCCTCATGGCAGGTCCGCCAGCCGGGCGAACAGGATATCGCGGATCGCGGGCGGCAGCAGCGCCTCGCCCCGAACCCATTGCAGCAGCCCCTCCCCATCGGAGGCGACCGGCCCGAGATAGGCCGGCGTCCCGGCCTCGACGCCGGTGGCGACGAACTCGGCCGGATCGCGCTCGACCGCCTCGACCGCCTTCTCAGCCAGCAGGCCGAGGAGCCGATGCCCCTCCCCGGCGACGGGGTAGCGCAGCAGGACGATCCGGGTGCTGAGCAGCGCTTCGGAGGAGCGGCCGAGCGCGAGCAGGCTGAGATCGATCAGCGGCACGGGTCGGCCGCGATAGGCGATCACGCCGGCGACGCCGGCGGGCGCGCCCGGCAATTCCTTGACGGCGAGCAGCGGCAGGACCGCCTCGATCTGACCGGCGTCGAGGGCGTAGCGGTCTTGCCCGAGCCGGAACGTCAGGAACAGCATCGGCCCGCCCGGCCTTTCCTTCAGGCGCGCAGCTTGAAGCGCGCAATGCTGCCGCGCAGCCCGGTCGAGACCTGGTTGAGCTCGTCGATGGCGAGCGTCGACTGCTGCAGCGATTCCACGGTCTGCTGCGCGGCCTCGCCGAGCTGGACCAGCGCCTCGCTGATCTGGCCCGCGCCGGCGGCCTGCGCCTGCATGCCCTCGTTCGCGACCTCGAAGCGCGGCACCAGCCCCTGGACCCGCTCGATGATGTCGGAGAGCTGGCCGCCGACCTGCTGCACGTCCTGCATGCCGCGGCGGACCTCCTCGGAGAACTTGTCCATGCCCATCACCCCGGCCGCGACGGCCGACTGGATGTCCTTGACCATCTGCTCGATGTCGTAGGTCGAGACCGCCGTCTGGTCGGCGAGCCGGCGGATCTCGGTGGCGACGACCGCGAAGCCGCGGCCGTACTGCCCGGCCTTCTCGGCCTCGATCGCGGCATTGAGCGAAAGCAGGTTGGTCTGGTCGGCGACCTTGGTGATGGTGGTGACGACCTGATTGATGTTGCCGGCCTTCTCGCTGAGGATCGCGAGCTTGGCGTTGATGGCGCCGGCCGCCTCCATGACCTGCCGCATGGTGCTTTCCATGCGGGACAATCCGGCCTGGCCCCCGCCGGCGAGCTTCGCCGTCTGCTCCGCCACCTCCGAGACCTCGTCCATGGTGCGCACGAGCTCGTTCGAGGTGGCGGAGATCTCCTTGGCGGTGGCGCCGATCTCGG
>Ga0180223_1000893_pt1 | contig 29057 bp, 25 predicted proteins | sample eDN5th30CKraftOP_FD_151337 | JGI IMG/M metagenome (GOLD analysis project Ga0180223, IMG submission 151337) | Enriched Organic Plus compost microbial communities from Emeryville, California, USA - eDNA 5th pass 30_C Kraft OP (version 2) (version 2) ... | reverse complement strand
GAGCGTACGCGCGGGCCGAACGCGCGAAGTTCGTCGATCACATCGGCGAGTACTACGGGCTCGAGGTGGAGGCCCCGTCCGAGCGCGGTGTCTTCGGGCCAGCCCCGCGCTGGATGCGCGGACTGCAACGCCGATTCGGCCTGCGCGATGCTCGGGCCGGCGCCGCAGCGCCTGCGGCACCACCCGGCCTGCCGAGCACGACCGGGGCCATGCCCAGCATCGATCTGCCGCGCGCGGCGAGTCAGGCCGCCCTGCTCGCGGAGGCGACCTCCGACGAGCAGGCGTCTACCGCCGACGTCGACGAACTCGTCTCCATGGACGAGCTGTCCGAGCACGACGATCGGGACATCCCCGAGCACGGCGAGGACGATCCGCACACGTCGCCGCGGTGAGCGTGCGCGCGGGACGCGGGCCTCGCGCAGAGGGACGCGCGCGGGATGCGGGCGGCGCGCGGGATGCGCGCGGGATGCGCACGGGATGCGCGCGGGATGCGCGCGGGATGCGCGCGGGATGCGCGCGGGATGCGGGCGGGATGCGCGCGGGATGCGGGCGGCGCGCAGCGGGACGCGCGCGGGATCCGCAGACCGATGCGGTGCGGAACGGTTGAGTTGGCGGACGCGCGACTCGTAGGCTCGAGCCAGCAAGGAGGTGGTGATGAGCGGTGAACCTCCGGTCTGGGGCGGCGGCGCCCTCGACGGGCCCGGGTGGTCGGGGCTCATGGCCTGGACCGGACTCGCGCTCGGGACCGCCTCGCTGCTCTTCGCCTTCGCTGCGCCGCTCGGCTCGCAGCCCTGGGGCATCGTGTGGGTGGCCGCCTTCGGGGCGATCGCCATCTGGTTCGGCCTCGCGGGCGGCCGCCGCATCCGCAGCCAAGAAGGCGCCGCGAGATGGAGCGCCGTCGCCGGGCTGATCGGCGTGGTCCTGGGTTCGCTCACCCTCGCGGTGATGGCCTACGCCTGGATCGCGCTCATGGCCGGTGACTGGCCGGTGCCCGCCGCCTGGGACCTGCCCGTGGATGCGCCGGCCGGACCGCTCAGCGAGCCATAGCGGTCGGCGGCGGCTGCGTGGTCACCCGGCGACGTGGCATCATGCGTGTATCGATTTACCGCTCCTACACTGAGCGCAAGCCAACAGAGGGAGGTCGCGTGGCGACTCGAAAGCGCGCGTCCACGAGACCGACCATCTCCGACGTCGCGGCCCTCGCCGCCGTGTCGCCGGCCGCCGTGTCGAAGGTCTTCAACGGCACCGGCTCGATCTCAGCGGCGACCGAGGCGCGCATTCGGGAAGCGGCTCGGAAGCTGAATTGGACGCCGAGCGCGACGGCCGTCGCCCTCCGCACCGCCAAGTCCCAGACGGTAGGACTCGTGCTGAACCGCCAGTCACAGACGTCGACACTCTCCGCGACGAGCGCCGAGCTGATCACCGGGCTCGAATCCGTCCTCGCCGACCACGACTACGGCCTGCTGCTCCACCTCTTCACGCGCGATCACGGCGAGGAAGCCGCGCTCTACCGTCGGCTCGCCGATTCACGACGCGTCGACGGCATGGTCCTCACCGACAGCTCGATCGGCGATCAACGGTACGCATTGATGCGCGATCTGCACATGCCGGCGGTGCTCGTCGGCGTGCCATGGCGATCCGATCCGATCCCGCACCTCCCCGATGACGGTGACGGCGGTCTCTCGCAGGTCGCCGCCCACCTGCTCGACCTCGGGCATCGGCGGATCGCCTACATCGGCGGCCCCGAGGACCGGGTCCAAGCCGGTGCGCGCCGCACCGGATTCGAACGCGCTCTCGCCGCCGGCGGGGTCGTGGCGTCACCGGTGCTTGCCGCAGCGAGCTACTCACCGACCGAGGCGGCGGCGTTCACCCGAGAGCTCCTCTCGGCCGCCGACCGGCCGACCGCGATCGTGTACGGAAACGACACCATGGCGATCGCGGGCATGCGAGCTGCGCGCGTGGCCGGGCTCTCGGTTCCACGCGACCTCTCCATCGTCGGCTACGACGGCTCGAGCATGTCGGAGTGGACCGAGCCGCAACTGACGACGGTGCAGCGCAATGTCGTCCAGCGCGGCCGGGTCGCGGCGGCGCTCTTGCTGCGTCAGCTCGGCGAGGAGGTCGAGGGAGATTTCGAGCTCGCGCCGCCACACCTCGTCATCAGGGATTCGACCGCGCCTCCCCGATGACGGTCAGGGCGAGGTGGCGGCCCGTGCATCGGGCAGCCACAGGTCGAGGCCGGCGGCGACCGTGGGCCACCGGTCCAGCGCGGGCCTGATCTCGGGCATGCCCCAGCTCTCCGCATGCGCTCGCGCATCATCGCGCGCCGCCTCGAGGACGTCGTCGATCAGCACCCGCTCGCCCGACGCGGACGAGGCCAGCACCGCCTCGACGATCGCGAGGCTCCGGACGTTGTCGTGAATCTCGTTCTCGGCGACCGTCCCGGTCTCGAGCGCGGCGAGGAACGCGCTCAGCGACCCGCTCAGTCCTTCGGCGGAATCGGGGTCAGGTGCCAGGACCACCGGCCGTGTTCCGCGATCCGCCTGCACGGTGGCGGGCTCGTCGCCGTTCCAGGCGACGCTCCCCCGATCGGTCGAGATGCGCCAGTCACCATTCCAGGAGGTGTCGAGGCCGAGCTCGGCCCACGAGCCGTCGAACACGACATCGACCCCGCCGCCGAACTCGACGATGGCTCGGGCGGAGGCCGCACCGCGGTACCAACTCCATGGTGGGTTCGTCTCGCGAGCGTAGACCGCGACCGGTGCTCGGCCAACCAGCCAACGCGCCATGTCGAACAGGTGGATGGCCATGTCGACGACGAGCGGCGAAGCCATCTCCTCACGGAACCCACCGAACCGCGGCCCTCGGAAGAACCGGACCGAGAGCTCCCCCAGGTGGTCACTCTCGGCCACGAATCGACGCACGGCAGCGAGTTGGGCGTTGAAGCGTCGGGACTGGCTCACGACGAAGACCCCTCCGGTCTCCTCGGCGAGCGCGGCGAGCGCGAGTGCTTCCGCCAGCGTCGGGGCCGCCGGTTTCTCACCCAGCACCGCGAGTCCGCTCCGGAGCGCCGCGACCGTGATCTCTCGGTGCGCGTTCGGGAGCGTCGCATCGATCACGACGTCTGCGGATGTCTCGGCTGCGACCTGTTCGAGGGAAGCGCCGATCGCGACGGCGCGGTCGCCGAGTTCGGCCCGGGCGACGCCGCGAGCGAGGGTGACGTCCAGGTCGACGAGCCCCACGGGTTCCGTGGCCGGATGGGCGGCGACGGTCCGCACCCACTTGCGGCCCATGTTGCCGGCGCCGACAACGATCGTCCGTTTCACAGTCCCCAGTCCTCTCGCGTATCGATCCGGCGATTGCTCCGCTCGAGTGCGTCGCGACGCGCAACGCTATCGCCGTCTTCCGCTCGCACGCCCGCCGACCACGAGACGCCGTTCGCGATGACGCGGAGCACATCCGGATGCCGGTACACAGGGAAGTGCTGGTCCCCTGGGCTGAAATAGAAGATGCGTCCCCGACCGCGTCGAAAGGTGCATCCGCTTCGGAACACTTCCCCACCGGCGAAGCTGCTGATGAACACGAGCTCGTCCGGCGCGGGGATGTCGAACTGCTCGCCGTACATCTCCTGCGCTGGAATGCGGATGGGATGCGGCACCCCGTGCGCGATCGGATGGTCCGGCGCCACCGTCCACACGAGCTCCTCCTCACCCGTCGCGCGCCAGTTGAGCGTGCACGAGGTGCCCATGAGCCGTCTGAAGATCTTCGAGTAGTGGCCGGAGTGCAGCACGACGAGCCCCATCCCGCTCAGGACGTGCCGGTGGACCCGATCGACGATGTCGTCATCGACCGCGCCATGTCGCTTATGGCCCCACCACACCAGCACATCGGTGGCCGAGAGTCGATCTTCGGAGAGGCCGTGCTCCTCCTGCTGCAGGGTCGCCGTCGAGATCTCCGCTGCGCCCCCGAGGATCGAGCGAACGCCCCCGGCAATGGCCTCGTGCATTCCTTCTGGGTACAGATCCCGCACGTACTGGTCGACCTGTTCGTGATGGTTCTCGCCCCAGACGACGGCGCGGATGGGGGTCATCGTGGGCCACCTCCTGATGCACTGGACTCACCCAGACCCGGTGACGCCGCGAGCAACGACCTCGTGTAGGCGTCCTGCGGATTCCCGAAGACGCGCTCGGCCGGTCCGTACTCGACGAATCGCCCGCCGTACATGACGCCCACGTGGTCGGCGACGAGACGCACCAATGCCAGGTCGTGCGAGATGAACAGGTAGGCGAGGCCGAGTTCCTCCCGCAACTCCATGAGCAGCGTGATCACCTGTGCCTGGATCGAGACGTCGAGTGCCGACACGGGCTCGTCGAGGACGAGCAGGTCGGGGCGGAGGCTGAGCGCCCGTGCGATCGAGACGCGCTGTCGCTGACCCCCGGAGAGCTGCCCAGCGTGTGCGTCGATCGCGTGCGAGGGCATCCCGACCTGGTCGAGCAACTCGCGCACCCTGGCCCGCGGATCCGGCGGCATGAGATCGCGGTGCACCCGCCACGGCTCGGAGACCAGGCGGTACACCGTCTGACGAGGATGCAGCGAGGCATACGGGTCTTGGAAGATCATCTGCATGTGCCGACGCTGGCGCCGCAACTCGGCCGGATTCAACCCCGTCACATCGACGCCCCGATACCGGATGCGCCCGTCGGTCGGCTCGATGAGGCGGAGCACGCTCCGCGCGAGCGTGGACTTGCCCGAGCCCGATTCGCCGACGACCGCGAGGCATTCGCCCGCGTGGAGGGTGAAGTCCACGTCCGCGACGGCCACCGTGTCCGGTGCGCCGCGCTTGCCGGCGAACACCTTTCGCAGGCCGGCGACCTCCAACACCGGCGCCTGGTCAGATGCCGTCGACATCGGCGATCACCTCCTCCCGTTCCAGTGCCGGATCGCCCGCGACCGCTCGGAGATCACGCCAGGTCCTCGCCGCACCGGGATGCGAGGCCAGCAGTCCTCGCGTGTACGGGTGGTCCGGGTCTGCGAACACGTCGTCGATGCGCCCGCGCTCGACGACGAGTCCCTCGAACATGACGACGACGTGGCTCGCGATCATGCGAGCAACCGCGAGGTCGTGCGTGACGAAGATCATCCCCATGTCGGTCTCCGCTTGGATCCGTTTCAGCAGTCGGATGATCCCCGCCTGGACGGTCACGTCAAGGGCCGTGGTCGGCTCGTCGGCGATGAGCAGCCGAGGCTGGAGGGCGATCGCCAGCGCGATGCAGATGCGCTGCCGCATGCCGCCCGAGAACTGGTGCGGGTAGCTCGAGAACCGCCGCTCCGCATCCACGATGCCGACCTCGGACATGAGCTCGACCGCCCGAGCTCGCGCCGCCTGGTGCGGGAGCCCCATGCGCACCCGGAGCGCCTCGACGAGCTGCGAGCCGACCGAGTACACGGGATTCAGACTGTCGAGCGAGTCTTGGAAGACCATGCCGATGCCACGGCCCCGCACGCGCTGGAGGTCGCGCTCGCCGAGGCCGATCATCTCGCGACCTTCGAAGCGTGCGCTCCCGCCGACGACGCCCGGAAAGTCGACGAGCCCCATGAGGGCCTTGCTGGTCACCGATTTCCCCGAGCCGCTCTCGCCCAGGATCGCGAGCGTCTGGCCGGCATCGACCGCGAAGTCCACACCGCGCACCGCCTGGATCGGTGAGCCCGAGTCGGTGAGGAACTCGACGGTGAGCCGTCGCACCTCGAGCAACGCGGTCATGCGCGCACCTTCCGTCGTCTGGGTGGTCGGATGAACTGCGCGGACTGCGCCGGATCTTCGGCGGCGCGCAGCCAATTGGAGAACAGGTTCGCCGCGAGCGCGGTCAGCACGATGATGAGGCCGGGCCAGACGGTGACCCACCAGGCAGACGTCAGGTACGCCCTGCCGTCGGCGACCATCATGCCCCAGTCGACGTCGGGGCGTTGCAGCCCGATACCGAGGAAGCTCAGCCCCGCCGCTGCGAGCAGGATGCTCGCGACCTCCAACATCGCGACGGTGCGAATCGTCGGCAGCACCATCGGCGCCAGGTCCGTCGTGATGATGCGCCAGTCGCCCGCGCCGATGGAGCGCGACGATTCCACGAACACGCGTTCGCGCAGTTCGAGGGCCTGCGCTCTGGCCGTGCGCAGGTAGACCGGGATCCTCGTGATCGCCAGCACGATCACCAGGTTGAAGATCGACGGCTCGAGCACGTACAACACGGCGAGCGCGAGCAGCAGTGATGGGATCGTGTGCATGACATCGGCGATGCGCATGAGCACCTCGTCGACCCATCCACCGAAGTAGCCGCTGACCAGTCCGATGCCGAAGCCGATGCACGCCGCGATCGCGACGGAGAGCACCGCGACCAGCAGTGACGTCCGCGTCCCCATGATGAGCTGGAGCAGCTCGGGCCGGCCGAGGCTGTCGGCACCGAGGATGTAGGCCAGACCGTGCTCGGGCTGGAACGGCGGGAGCAGGCGGAGGCCGAGGTCTTGGCGGTTCGCCTCGGTCTCGATGAACGGCGGCACGATGATCGCCACGAGCGTGAGGAGGGCGAGCCAGCCGACCGACAGCAGCGCGCCCGGTGATCGGCGGAACCTGGCGAACGTGAGCGCCGCTCCCGTTCTCCGTCGGGTGGGTTCCGGGAGCAGTACGGCTCGGGCGCCCGTGGAATCGATCGCCATGTCATTTGGCCTTTCCGGCGCTCACGCGCACCCGTGGATCGATCACCGCGTAGAGCGCGTCCACAACGATGTTCACGAGGATGACCCCCACCCCGACCACGAACACGCTGGCTTGGATGACCGCGAAGTCGCGATTGAGCACGGCGCCCATGATCAGCACACCGATCCCCGGGAAGGCGAACACACTGCCGACGATGATGGACCCGTTCACCATGCCGGCGGCACGGTCACCGGCCACCGAGACGATCGGGAGAGAGGCGTTGCGCATGGCGTGGCGCAGCACGAGGCGCGTCTTGTCGAACCCCCGGGCTCGCGCGTTCTGCACGTACCCGGCGCCCAATGCGTCGATCATGGATCCGCGCACCACCTGGGTGAGGACGCCGACCGGCGCGAGCATCACGGTCGCGGTGGGCAGGATCCACGCCGCCGGCGTCGCATAGCCGGACGTCGGCACCAGCCCCATCTGGACGGCGAAGATGAGAATGCCGACGAGCGCGAACCAGAAATCAGGGATGCTCGAGATCGTCAGCGTGACCACGGTGATCACCCGGTCGGGCAGGCGGAAGCGGTACACCGCGGCGATCGCGCCGAGGGCCAATGCAATGATCAGCGACAGCGCGAGCGCGATGCCGGCGAGCGCAAGGGTGGGCGGGAGGGCGTCGAGCGCCGCCTCGAGTGCGGGGCGGCGCTGCCAGATCGACGCACCGAAGTCCAGCCGCACGGCACCCACGAGGAAATCCCAGAACTGCACGAGCAGCGGCTGGTCCAGCCCGTTGATGCGGTTGAACTCATCGATCTGCTCCTGCGTCGCGCTCTCCGGGAGATACAGACTCGCGGGGCTGCCGGTCAGCCGGGCGAGAAAGAAGACCACCACGATCACGCCGACGAGGCTCACGGCACTCGTGACCAGTCGTCTCCGCAGGAATGTCCACATCCCGCTGTCCTTTCCATGGAGGGCGGGGCCGGCCGCGCTCGGCCGACCCCCGCCCTGGTCAACCCGTGAAGGAGATGTCGCCGATGCGCAGCTCGACCCCGGTGAGCCCGTTGGGCTCGTACTCGATGCCGGGCGCGAGCTTGAGGAGCTTGGTCTGCAACGCGACCGGGACGATGGCGAAGTCCTCCTCGTACAGCAGCCGCGAGGCCTGCTGGAAGAGCGCTGCGCGCTCGTCGCCCGACTTGGTCTCGGCCTCCGCGATCAAGGCATCGATGTCCGCGTTCTCGAGCGTGGAGTTGGTCCCACTCGAGGCGACGTACTTCGGATACGTGAAGCTCGCGTCACCCGAGATGTTGTCGTGCGAGATCGCGAGGATGTTCGGAACCTGCTCGGCGGGGAACGGCTTCCGCAGAAGCTGCAGCCAGGCGTCGGTGTCGAGACTGCGGAACTGGATGCTGAAGCCGGCGTCCTGCAGGTTCTGCGCGATCGACTGCATGACCTCGTCAGAACCCGGGAACAGATCGGGCCTCGTGACGAGCTCGACGGTGGTGTCCACCGCGACGCCGTCGGCCGCGGCCTCGGCCAGCAGTTGGGCTGCGCGGTCCGGGTCGAACGACGGACCCTCGAAGTCGTCGATGTACCCGTTCACGGTCGGCGCGACGATCTGGTCGTACGGCAGGCCCGAGCGTTCCATGAGCGCTCCGGTGATGGTCTCCCGGTCGATCGCGTAGTGCACGGCCTCACGCACCCGCGGATCGTTGAAGGGCGGTTTGTTGGTCTGGGTGCGGAGGAAGAACACGCGGTTGTCCGAGTACTCGCGCGTGCGGTCGTCGTCCGTCGCATCCGCGGCGGCGATCGGCACCGCGAGGTCGGCCTCACCGGTCGCGATCATCGAGGCCCGCACGGTGGGTTCCGTCCGGTAGACGTACGTCACGCCGGTCGCCTCCGGCTGCTCACCCCAGTAGGCGTCGAACGGCTCGAGGGTGATCGACTGGCCCTGCACGACCTCCCCGACGGTGAACGGACCGGTGCCGATCGGATCCTCGGTCTTCGCGTCCGTCGGTGTCGCGGGCGACGCGAGATCGATGTAGGTCATGCGCAGCGGGAAGATGCCATCGGGCTCGGCTGACGTGAGCTGCAACGTCTGCTCGTCGACGACCTCGATCGACACCTCGTACGGGAACTGGTCGGTTGTGCCGTTGCCGCAGCCGATGTCGGTGTTGAGCACGCGGTCGATCGACGCCGCCGCGGCCGCGGCATCGAAGGGTTCCCCGTCGTGGAACTCGACGCCCTCCTTCAGGTCGAAGGTCCAGGTGCGGTTGTCGTCGCTGGACTCCCACGACTCGGCGAGCAGCGGAACCACCTCGCCCGTTTCGGCATCGATGCGGGTGAGCGACTCGAGCACGTTGGCGCGCAGGACCTGCGCGTTCGCGGCATCCTGCGTGTCACACGGGTCGAGGGAGACCGGTTCGCTCGCGAGCACGATGGTGAGGTCGCGGTCGGGGGCAGCGGATGTCTCGTTCGCCGAGCATCCCGCGACGAGCGCGGTGACGCCGACGACAGCGAGCGCGCTGCCCACCCATCGGGTTCTGCGGCTGCGGATCATGATGTCGCTCCGTTCTTACTGCGTTGGAAGGATGAGCTGGTGCGGTGTGATGGTGTTCGACGGGGTCGCGGTCGGCGTCACCTGGTGTACATGTCGTCGGGGGTGATCTGGTTCAGCATCGGCTCGCCGCCGCGGTACCGCCGCGCGTTCTCGGTGATCATGTCGATGGATCGCTGCGTCTTGTCGGGCATGCGCGGGGTCATGTGCGGCGTGAGATAGAAGTTCGGCGCGTGCCAGAGGGGTGACTCCCGTGGCAGCGGCTCAGGGCTGAAGACATCGGACGCGGCACCGGCGATCTCGCCGGTCTCGAGTGCCCTGACCAGCGCGTCCTGGTCGACGACGGGCCCACGCGCGAGGTTGATCAGGACGCTGCTCGGCTTCATCCGTCGGAACTCGGCGTCGCCGAACAGATGGTGGGTCCGGTCGGTGAGCGGGGTCGCGAGCATGATCACGTCGGACTGGTCGATGAGTCGCCCGAGGCCGTCCTCGTCGGCATCGCTGAGCATGTCGTCCACGCTGGGCGGCAGCTCGTCGACCGGGCGGCGCCGGAGCACGACGACGCGCATGCCGAACGCGCGGCCGAGCGCGGCCATCTCTTTCCCGGTCGAACCGTACCCGACGATGCCGAGGGTCTGTCCCCAGAGCGCGGGCCGCCAGAAGTAGTCGGGGATGCCCCGCCACACCCGGGCCTCCTGGTCGCGGATGAGCTCGCGCGCCTGGTAGGTCAACGAGAGCGCGAAGTAGAAGGCATGCTGCGCGAGCGCGGGCGCGGACCGGCCCGCTGAGCCGGTCACGATGAGCCCCCGCTGGAACACCTCGGGCCGCGCCGACCGATTCAGGCCGGCGTGATCGCAGTGCACCCATTTGAGGTGGGGAGCGGCGAGGTGGCGGTCGTCGAGGTCGGCCTCGAGCACGGCGACGTCGACATGTTCGAGTGCGGCGCGGATCGCCGCGTCGTCATCTGCGGCAGCCCAGATGAACTCGGCCTCACCGAACGCGGCGCGGAGCTGCGTCAGTTCGTCGTCGGTGTACGGGACCGTTGCGAGGACGGCATCGATCGAGCGGAGGTCGGTCACGATGTGGGGGCTCCTTCGTGTGTGGTCGGGGAGTCGGCCTGCAGCCGAAGCACGGCGAGCGTGCCGAAGTCCGGGAGCCGGATGCGCGTCCCGCCCGGTTCGGGCACGGCATCCAGGGTTCCATGGCCCATCACGTCGAGCGCCCGCACGGGCGCCGAAACACGGAGCACTCCGCCTCGGACCGGCATCGGCTCGGTGAATCCGTTGCCTTGGACCCCGGAGAGGTTCACCAGATGCACCACGAGGTCATCGTTCTGAGCCATGACCGTCACTTCGACGTGCGGCGGCAGCTCGAACCTGAGACCGGCGGCCAGCCCGGCACTCGGAGTTCGAAACGCCCGCGCTTCGCCATCGCGGAGGAATCGCTCGACCGTGTCGGCGAGGAGATCCCTCGAGACCGAGAGCCCGAGGTCGTGAAAGCTTCGGCCGATGGTCCAGGGGATGACCACCACCCCGCCTCGGCCCTGCCGACGCACCGCCATGGCCGGCCGGTCGGACGCCACATTGCCGTACGCCTTCTCCGGCGGGCCATATGGCGCGGGCGGGACGAGTCGCAGCAGGCCCGTGGCGTCGGGGTGCAGCGTGATCGTCCGGAAGCTGCCGTACACCGGGACGACCGGGTGCCTCGGGTGACCCGTCGCGTCGACGAGGCTCGCGGCGTAGGTCGCGTAGATCTCTCGGTCGGCGGCGGCCGGCCCGTACTCCACAACCGGCAGGCTCGCGAGCGCCCGACCCGTGGCCCCGCTCGATCCGGTGAGGATGACGACCCCGCCCTCGCCGACCGCCCTGTCGAGCACCTCGGCGATCGCGTCGTCGAAGCCGCCGCACTCCGGCACGATGATGACGCGATACCGTTCAGCCAGGTCGGCGGTGACCGGAAGATCCGCGAGCGGCAGCACGTCGAAGGGCACGTGGCGCTGCTGCAGCGCGCGGTACACACCTCGGAACTCCGCGCGCGCCTGATCGTGCGTCTCGGGTTCGGCTCGGAGCGGATCAGGGCGGACGACGGCGACCTGCGCCGCCGGGACGAGGTCCGTGTACAGGTCGGCGTGGTCGCGGTGGAACCGGAACAGCGGCGCGACCGCCTCGACGTTCGGATAGTCGATCGCCCCGGGCGTGCCCATGATGTAGACCGACGGGTTCCCGCCCCGCGCCAGGGTCTGGGCGATGTACTGCTCGTAATGAGCCGGCTCCTCCGCGGCGAGGCGGTAGGGCATGTCGACGAACGCCACCGAATTGACGAAGACCGGTTGGCCCGGCCGGGCCGAGGTGATGGAGCTGATCGCCTCGCCGGTGGCCGAGGGCCACAGCGCCCTGCCGATGCCGTTGTTCGCCTCGTGGAACACCACGTCGGAGCTGACGCCCCGAATGAACGCCGCACCGGGCAGGAGGGCCGAGATGTGCTCGCGGAACCGCCCCGTGAGGTCGCCGATCACCTCCGTGGCGAACTGGCGCCAACGCAGGTAGTTCGGTGATTCCGGGCCGGTCGGGAGCCCTTCGCCGCCCGACCACTCGGCGAAGCGTCGCCGTGAGTCGGCGTTCTGGGAGACCCCGCGATACCGGCCCGTGTAGTCCACCTCGTTGAAGCCGAACCAGTTGAAGAAGAATCCGTCGACCGGATACCGCGAGGCGATCTCGTCGAGGACCGCGAACGCCGCTTCCTGGTAATAGCCCGCAGCAGGGCACGTACTCGTGAGCCCGTGATACACCTGCCGTTCCCCCTGCGGGTCGACGTACAGCCAGTCCGGATGGGCCTCTGCGACCGCATCCGTCACCTTGGAGAAATCCATGCGCGCCACGACCCGGATGCCACGCCGGTGCGCGGCCGCGACCGCATCGCCCAGCAGGTCACCCGACGGGCGGGCGGCGAGGTGCGGGTTCCTGGTCTGGAAGGGCAGATCGGTGGGATGGAACGACAGGATGCCTCCGCCGTTCACGAGCCAGACGTTGGATCCGTGTGCCTCGATCGCGTCGAGGGTCGCTTCGACATCGAGATCGGCGTCGGTCTCGCGCAGATTGGTCTGGAACACGCGGAAGGGCTCGCGCCACCATGGGCGCCCATTCGGCCCGAGACGAGGAGGCGCGGACGGTCCGGCGATCAGCGTCACGAGCGCCGACCCGACATCGCGACCTCGCCCGCCGCCGGGTCGCCGACGAGCCCGTTCGCCTCGAGGGCGAGCTCGTAGAGCGCGGAGTGGTCGAGCGCACCCTTCCCGCCGGCCACCGACGCGTTCACCAGCTGGGTGACGGCCGCGGTCAGCGGCAGCGAGAGCTTTCCGCTCCTGGCCGCGTCGGCGACGATGCCGAGGTCTTTGGCGTGCAGTTCGAGCCGGAACCCGGGCCGGTAGTCACGGCTCAGCAGCGCATCACGCTTCCGCTGGATCACCGTGCTGCCGGCGAGACCGCGGCCGAGGACGTCGAGCGCCTTCCCGAGGTCGACCCCGCCACGTTCGAGCACGACGAGCGCCTCGGCGACGAGTTGGATGGTGCCCGCGACGACCAGCTGGTTCGCCGCCTTCACCACCTGTCCAGCACCGGCGCCCCCGACGTGTGTGACGGTGCCCATGCTCGCGAGCACGCTCGCGACGCGCTCGAGCGCGGCGGCGTCGCCGCCGGCCATGATCGAGAGCGCACCCTCGATGGCCCCCTGCTCACCGCCGCTCACCGGGGCGTCGATCGCGTCGACCCCGCGATCCGTGAATGCTGCGGCGACCTCGGCCCACTCGTTCGGCGAGATGGTGCTCATGTCGACGTATACGGCCGCTGAGTCGATCGCCGCCAGGACACCATCGGTGCCGAGCGCGACCTCCAGCACGGCCGGCCCGTCGGTGAGGACCGTGATGACCACATCCGCACCGTTCACGGCGTCGGCCACCGTGTCCACGATCTGGATGCCGCGCCCGCGGGCCGCGACGCGTACGTCGTCCCGTCTCGCGAACGCCCTGACCGCATGGCCCGCCCCGACCACATTGGCGGCCATGGGCAAGCCCATCACGCCGAGTCCGATGAATCCGACCTTCACGTCGCTGCCCCGCTTCATTGAGGTGTATCGATTTCCTAACTCGCATGACGGTAGGGGATATTCGACGGATTCGCAAGGATCAACGCGAAATGTTTCGATACACCTCGTGCCGCTGTGCTGCGCGCGCGGACGGCGACCTCGGCACCCAGGCGCGGTGTGCTCCGCGGGAATCCGCGGCGCGGACCTACGCGAGTGCGGTCAGCACACGGCCGACCGAGCCGCCCAAGTTCCAGTCGGAGGCGAGGTGCTCGAGCCGAGCCCGGTCGGCGTCGGCGACCGGCGTCAGGGTCGCGTCGACGGCGGGCAGCTCGAGCGTGCGCACCACCTCGACCACGCGCGGCGCGACGTCGAGGTACGCGCTCGCGGCGGTGAGCTTCGCACGCACGCCGGCGGACATGCCGGCCGCGCCGGAGGCCGCCGCTTCGCGGATGCCGTCGAGGTCGACGAACGCCTGCAGCAGCCCGGCCGCGGTCTTCTCACCGATACCGGCCACTCCCGGCAACCCGTCGGAGGTGTCGCCGCGCATGGCCGCGAAATCGGCGTACTGCGACGGCAGCACCCCGTACTTGCCCACGACCGTCGCATCCGTCACGAGCTCGAGCTTGCTCATGCCGCGCGCCGTGTAGATGACCCGCACTCCGGTGGCATCGTCGACGAGCTGGAACAGGTCACGATCGCCGGTCACCACATCGACGGGCACGGATGCCTCGGTGGCCAGTGTGCCGATCACATCGTCGGCCTCGTGCTCGGCGGCCCCGATGATGGGGATGCCGAGCAGGCCGAGCATCTCGCGGATCAGCGGGATCTGCGCCACGAGCCCCGCGGGCGTCTGCTCCACGTCGGGCCCGGCCGCGACCTCGCGCTCGACCCGGTGCCCCTTGTAGCTCGGGATGAGGGCGACCCGCCACGCCGGACGCCAGTCGTCGTCCCAGCACGCGATCAGCTGCGAAGGCTCGAAGTCGGTGACCAGCCGCGCGATCATGTCGAGCAGGCCGCGCACCGCGTTGACGGGCGTGCCGTCGTCGCGCTTCAACGAATCGGGCACCCCGTAGAACGCCCGGAAGTAGAGCGATGCGGTGTCGAGCAGCATGAGTCGGTCGGCCACGTGCCGATCCTCGCATGCTCGACCGACATGGCGCACGCCACCGGCGCGCGGCGCCGCCTCGGGCTAGCGTTGGGGCATGGCGATCACCTCAGCGTTCCGCGCCGCGAGGCGCGTGCCGCTGCTGCAGGTGGTGAAGGCGGCGGTCGCCACCGTCGGCACCTGGCTGCTCGCGAGCTGGCTGATCCCGACGCCGGCGCCCGTGTTCGGCGCCATCGCGGCACTGCTCGTCGTCCAACCGAGCGTCAATCAGTCGTTCGGCAAGGCGATCGAACGCAGCGTCGGCGTCGTCCTCGGCGTCCTCGTGGCCACCGGGCTCTCCCTCCTGCTCGGCGCCGCGAGCTGGGTCGTGCTCGTCGCGATCGTCGCGGCCATGCTGATCGCCTGGTCGCTCCGGATGACGCCTGGGACCGCGAACCAGGTCGCGATCAGCGCGATGCTCGTGCTCACGCTCGGCGCGACCTCGCCGGACTACGCCCTCGACCGCATCATCGAGACCCTAATCGGCGCCGTGATCGGGATCATCGTGAACGCACTCGTGGTGCCCCCGGTCGCGATCGCCCCCGCGCGGCGCGACATGGCGCTCCTCGGCGGTGAGCTCGCCGCCTCGCTCGATCGGCTCGCGACGGCGCTCACCACGCCGCAGACGCCTGCGTCACTGCACGAGCTGATGCTCGAGGCGAGGCTCATGCGCCCCATGCGCCGAGCCGCGAACGCCTCGATCACCACGGGCGAAGAATCGCTCATGCTGAACCCTCGACGGTCCGCGCACCGCGACGAGCTTCGCGACCTGCGGTCGCTGTTCGACCGACTCAGCCCGATCGTCACGCAGGTGATCGGGATGACCCGCGCGGTGTTCGACCACTACGACCCGACGCTCGCCGACGAGCGGACGGTGCCCGCGATCGCCGAACAACTCCGACGCGCCGGCCACGACGTGCGACTCGCCGTGCACCTCGCCGACGCGGACCCGACGCCCCCGGACTCGGCGGTACCCGCGCTCACCTCACCACTCGTCATCGCCCCGCCGCGGTCTGAGCACTGGCTCGTCATCGGTTCGCTCATGGAGGATCTCCGCCGCATCCGCCACGAACTGGTCGAAGCCCCCGACGCGCCCGACCTGCCCAGCGGGCCCGAAGCCGACTAGGCGTGCGGCAGGCAAGGCGCCTCGCTCACGCGAGCAGGTCGCGGACCGCGAGCCCCCACTCGAAGCCGCACTCGCGGCAATCGAAGATCGGTGCGTCGTCGAACGCGCCCACTCGCTCGTCCGCGGCCACGGCGTCGACCTCGAAGTCGAGCGGGCCGTACACGATCACGCGCACCGTGACCCCACCGCAGCGCGGGCATGGATCTTCGAGCGCCGAGTGACTCGCCACGGTCGGGGCGGCGCCCGGCCCGCTGGAGGACGCCGCGAAGGTCACGTGCTCTCGGTTCAGGTACATCTGCTCGGCCATGGCGATCACGGTACGCGGCCCCACCGACATCTCCCCGTATTGGCCGCGCGAGCCGGTCGCGCGAGCCGGTCGCGCGAGCCCGCAGCGCGAGCCCCGTCGGCACCCACGTACAGGGTGCGCGGGCCGGGATGCAGGGGCTTGACACTCCCCGCGCCGCCGCCCAGGCTCGAGTGGAGGTCGGCAGACGCCGGGCCGGGGCACAAAGGGGGTCCGATGCAGGCGACGTTCGGTGTCGAGGAGGAGTTCATCTTCCTCGACCGCGCGACCCTCAGGCCGGCCGACGTCGCCGAGGGCTTCTTCGCCCGTCTGTCCGAAGATCCGATGTGGTCGCCCGTGACGCATCGCGAGTTCCTGGCCTCGCAGATCGAGTACGCGTCGCCGGTCTTCCGCACGCTCGACGAGGCCCGGCCGGCCCTCAACGGGTTCCGCGGCCTGGTCGCCGAGGAGGCGCAGACGCTGGGCGTCTTCGGCGCCAGCATCGGCACGCCGCCCGATTCGCTGCCATTCCCCTCCATCACGCACCACGACCGGTACCAACGCATCGTGCGCGACATGGCCGGTCTCATCGCCGACCACCAGATGAGCGGTCTGCACGTGCACGTCGGCATCCCCGACCGGGAATCCGGCGTGGTCGCGCTCAACACGGTGCGCCCGTGGCTGCCGCTGCTCACCGCGATGACCGGCAACTCGCCCTTCTGGCGGGGCTACGACACCGGCTATGAGAGCTGGCGCACGGTGCAGCTCCGGCGCTGGCCGACGGCCGGCTCGCCGCCTCGGTTCACCGACGCGAACGATTACGACCGGCGCATCAGGGGACTGCTCGGCATCGGCGGCATGAACGACCTCGCGCTCATCGCCTGGAACGTCCGGCTCTCCGAACACCTGCCGACGATCGAGTTCCGCATGGCCGACGCACAACTGTCGGCGGAGGACACCCTCCTCGTCGCCGGCCTGTGCCGCGCGCTGGTGGCGCACGCGATCGAGACCGACGGACGGGACGTCGAGGAGACCGACATCGCCCCCGAACTGCTCTCGGCGGCCATCCTGCACTCGGCCCACGCGGGGCTCAGGGCGCAGGTGTACGACCCCGTCGAACGCGCCCTCGTCGATGCACGCGCCGTGATCGACCGGCTGTTCGACCTCGTCGGACCGCAGCTCGAAGCCGCCGGCGACCTGCACGCGATCGCCGACCTCGTCGCCCGACTCACCCAGCTGGGCACTGGCGCCGCGCGACAGCGCAACGCCTTCCTCCGAGGCGGCAGCGAGGGGCTCGGCCGGCTGCTCGAGAGCACGCTCGTGACCACCAGCCCCACGGATCCGACCGGGCCGACGGAGTGGGCCGCGTGACCCGCGAGGCCGATCACGCGCCGGCCGCGCGCACCGGAGCGGACACCGCCCGCCACGTCGTGGTCGTCGTGAGCGCGATCGTCGCCGTCGTCGGCGGCTTCTTCGGCTCCGGTGCCGCCGGGGGCACCCCGATCGCGGAGGCCGCGGGCGGCGCGCTGGCGGCCGACGCGACGCTCATCGCCCCCGCCGGCCCGGCGTTCGCCATCTGGACGCTCATCTACCTCGGCCTCCTCGCCTACGCGGTGTGGCAGTTCTTCCCGTCGGTCCGAGCCGACCCGCGACACCGGGCCCTCGGCTACCCCATCGCCGCCTCGATGCTGTTGAACGCCGCATGGATCCTGTCCGTGCAGGCCGGCATCCTCTGGCTCAGCGTCGCCGTGATCGTCGTCCTGCTCGCGGTGCTCTGCTGGCTCTACGCGACCTGCGTGCGACGTCCGCCGCGCGCCCTCATCGACGCACTCATCACCGACGGCACGATCGGCCTCTACCTCGGCTGGGTCTCGATTGCGACCGCCGCGAACGTCACCGCCGCGCTCGTCGCCTCCGGATTCGACGGCTGGGGCCTGCCGGCCGAGGTGTGGTCGGTCCTCGTGATCGAACTGGCCGCGGTCGCTATCGCGCTGCTCGGCATCTTCAGCCGAGGCGGCTTCGCGCCGATGCTCGCCGCATGCTGGGGGCTCGCGTGGGTCGCCGTCGGCCGCCTCGGCGGCGAACCGGAGTCGGTTCCGACCGGCGTCGCCGCGATCATCGGCATCGTGCTCATCGTCGGCGCGACCCTCGCCGCACGCCTCCTCACCGGCCGGGATCGTCGTCTCGGCCCGGTCGTCCGATAGCCCTGGCCTCACCTCACCTCGGCCCGTGCAGGATGGACGTATGACCGACGTGCCAGAGACCCAGCTCACGATCGAGGTCGGCGAAGCGACCGTGTCCGCGGTGGCCGCCCGCCCGGCCGAAGCCGACGCCACGGTCGTGGTGGCCCATGGAGCGGGCGCCGGTCTGGAGCATCCGTTCATGTCGGGGTTCACCCGCGCGCTGAACGCCGAGGGCCTCGCGACCCTGCGCTTCAACTTCCCGTACCGGGAAGCCGGCCGGAAGTTCCCCGACCGGCCGCCCGTGGCCATCGCCACCTGGCGGGCCGCGATCGCGGCCGCGTCCTCGCTCGCCGCGGCCGCCGGGCACGCCGACCGACCGACCTGGGCGGCCGGGAAGTCCTTCGGCGGGCGGATGGCGTCGATGGCGGTCGCGGACGGGCTCGAGGTCTCCGGACTCGTGTACCTCGGGTACCCGCTGCACCCGCCGGGCAACCCGTCGAAACTGCGCGACGAGCACCTCTACGGGATCACCGTCCCGATGCTCTTCCTGCAGGGCACGAACGACCCGTTCGCATCGCCGAACCAGCAGCTCGCCGAGGTCGCCCAACGCATTGGCCCCAATGCCGAGCTCGAGTGGGTCGAAGGCGGCGGCCACTCGTTCGAGGTCAAAGGTGCGAAACGACCGCAGGCCGAGGTCGGCGCGGGCCTCGCACCCCGCGTCGCCGCCTTCGTACGCGCGCACGACGAGGTCAACCCCCTGCCCCGGGGCCACCTCACGTCCTAGCGTCGCCGCATGCGCGCACTCACCTGGCACGGCAAGCGGGATGTCCGCGTCGACGACGTCGAGGACCCCAGGCTCCTCGACGAACGCGACGCACTCGTGCGGATCACCTCGACCGCGATCTGCGGATCCGACCTGCACCTGTATGAGCTCATGGGCCCCTACCTGCATCGCGGCGACATCCTCGGACACGAAGCCATGGGCGAGGTGATCGAGGTCGGCGAGTCGGTGCGGCACGTCGCACCGGGCGATCGGGTCGTGATCGTCTGCCAGCTCGCGTGCGGCGACTGCTTCATGTGCCGCCGCGGGCTGCAGTCGCAGTGCGAGCTCACCCAGAACCGCGAGCACGGCACGATGGCGTCGCTGTTCGGGTACACCGAGTTGTACGGCCACGTGCCGGGCCTGCAGGCCGAACTCGCTCGCATCCCGCTCGCCGACCAGACCCTCATCCGCGTCGATGAGGCGGTGCCCGACGAACGCGTGCTGTTCCTCGGAGACGTCATCCCGACGGCCTGGCAGGCCGTGCAATATGCGGATGCCCCGCCCGGCGAGGCCGTGGTCGTCCTCGGCCTCGGGCCGGTCGGGCAGCTCGCCGCACGCATGGCCAGACACCTCGGCCACGCCGTGATCGGCGTCGACCCGGTGCCCGAGCGGCGCGCGATGGCCGAACGACACGACATCGTGACCCTCGACTTCGACGACGATCTCCCGAAGCTCGTGCGCGGGGCCACCGACGGCCGCGGCCCCGGCGCGGTCATCGACGCGGTGGGCACCGAGGCGCACGGCGATCCGGTCGCGGCCTTCGGCCAGGAAGCCGGCACGGTACTGCCGACGGGACTCGCGCGGGCGATGTTGCAGCACGCCGCCGTCGACCGCATGGCAGCACTGCACCTGGCGATCGATCTCGTCCGGCGCGGCGGCACCGTCTCACTCTCCGGGGTCTACACCGGGCTGCTCGACCCCGTGCCCATGAAACTCGTGTGGGACAAGGAGCTCACGATCCGTGCCGGCGCAGTGAACGTGCGTCGGTGGCTCGACGAGGTTCGGCCCCTGGCGGAGCATCCGGACGACCCGTTGGGTCTCGACGATCTGGTCACGCACCGCCGACCGCTCGCGGACGCGCCCGAGATGTACGAGCGCTTCCAGAAGAAGCAGGACGGCTGCATCAAGGTGGTCCTCAGGCCCTGACGCCCGGCGCGGGCGCGGCCGGCCCGGCCCGGCCCGGGCCAGCCCGCCCGGGCCAGCACCGCCCGGGCTGTCCGCTCAGGGGATGAGGACGATCTTGCCGCGCACGTGGCCCGTCTGACTCTGCCGGTGCGCCTCGGCCGCCTCGGCCAGCGGGTATCGGTGCGCCACCTCGAGCACGAATTCCCCACGCGCGGCGAGGTCGGCGGCGAGCGGCACGGCCTCGGCGCGCCACGCCTGCTCCTGCTCGGTCAGCGGCACCGGATTCCCGCCCGACCACGCGCGGATGCCGAGCTCGGCGGCCCTCCCGCCCTGCACGAGCGTGCCCACGCGGTCATGGTCGGCGACGAGCGCTTTCGAGACGCTGATCGCCTCATCGGTGCCGACGGCGTCGAGCGCGACGCTGACGCCGTTCGGCGCCGCGGCCTGCACCCGCTCGGCGAGCCCCTCACCGTACGTCACCGGGACGGCGCCGAGCTCTCGGAGATGCGCGTGGTTGCGCTCGCTCGCCGTCGCGATCACGGTCGCACCGCGGCGCCGCGCCAGCTGGATCACCGCCTGACCGACCGCTCCCGAACCGCCGTGCAGGAGGAGGACGTCGCCCTCGCCGACCGCGAGCGACTCGAGTGCCTGATGGGCCGTTCCGACGGGCGTGGGAATCGCGGCTGCGGCCTCGAAGCTCAGCGCCGCGGGCTTTCGGGCGAGCTTCCGGGTGGGCACGGCCAACTCGGTCGCGTACGTGCCGTTCGCGTTCGAGACGATGACCTCATCGCCCACGGACCAGCCCTCGACCGCGCTGCCGACGGCCGAGATCACACCGGCGCCATCGGCACCGACGCGCCGCGGCGCGGTGATCTCGCCACTCGGCCGGATGCGCGCACGCAGCTTCCAATCGATCGGATTCACCCCGGCGGCGCGGATGTCGACGACGACCTCATCGGGACCGGGCGTCGCGTAGGGGATCTCGCGCAGCTCCAGCACCTCGGGACCGCCGAACCGGTCGTATTCGATCGCGTGCGGCATGGCTCTCCTTCATGACTGGCGGATGCGTCGTGCCGACGCCGAACCTGGCGGTGCGTGGCGCGCGGTGCCGCGTGCGCCGCGCTCGGCACTCGCGTCCACCCTATGGCGCCGGATGACCGCGATCGGTCGACTCACACGAACCTCTGCGGAACCCGCGACGTGCGCTCGATCGCGACTCACGGCGTTGAGTTCCCGGGCCTGGTCTCCGGTCTGAGCCAGACCTCGTCGCGCCGAGACCCGTGAGGATCGGCCCGGACTAGCCTTGGTCCATGACGGGCTCCGAGGACCGCGTCAGGCCGGCGCGGCCGGCCCGGCGACACGTGTGGCGCGGAGCGCTCGCCGGCGTCGCGGCCGCGATCTTCGCCGCCGGGGTCGGCGAGCTCGCCGCGGCGATCGTCGCCCCGGAGTCCGGCCCGTTCGTCGTGGTCGGTGCCGCGCTCATCGACCTCGCCCCGCCGTGGGCGAAGGATGCGGCGATCGCGCTGTTCGGCACGGCCGACAAGCTCGCGCTCCTCGTCGGCATCGGGCTGGTGCTCGCACTGGTCGCAGTCGGCGCGGGACTGCTCGAGCTGCGCAGGCCGCCGTGGGGCCGGGTGGTGTTCGCCGCGGTCGGCGTCGTCGGCGCCGTCTCGGCGGCGACCCGCGCGGGGGCGGGCCAACTCGCGATCGTGCCGTCGGCGGCGGCCGGTCTCGCCGGCGCGGTCGCCGTCATGCTGCTCGCGCGACGCGCCTCGAACGTGCCGGTGTCGGCTGACGCGCCGGTGTCGTCCGACGCGCCGGTGGTGTCGGCTGACGCGCCGGTGTCGTCTGACGCGCCGGTGTCGTCCGACGCGCCGGTGTCGTCCGACGCGCCGGTGTCGTCCGACGCGCCGGTGTCGGCTGACGCGCCGGTGTCGTCCGACGCGCCGGTGTCGTCCGACGCGCCGGTGTCGTCCGACGCGCCGGTGTCGTCCGACGCGCCGGTGTCGTCTGACGCGCCGGTGTCGTCCGACGCGCCGGTGTCGTCCGACGCGCCGGTGTCGTCCGACGCGCCGGTGTCGGCTGACGCGCCGGTGTCGTCCGACGCGCCGGTGTCGGCTGACGCGCCGGTGTCGTCTGACGTCAGCGGGCCCGACCGCCGCCGATTCCTGACCTGGGCGGGCGGCGCAGCCGCCATCGGACTGCTCGCGGCGGTGGTGGGCAGCGTCGCCGAAACCGGGCGGCGGGCCGTGCAGGCCGCGCGAAGTGCCATCCGGCTGCCCACGCCGACCTCGACCTCGACCATCCCCGCCGGTGCCGAGCTCGACATCGCCGGGGTGAGTCCGTTGTTCACGGCGAACGCCGACTTCTACCGCATCGACACCGCCCTCCGAGTTCCCGAGGTCGACCCGGCAGACTGGCGGCTGCACATCCACGGCCTGGTCGAGCGCGAGCTCAGCCTCACCTGGGAGGAACTGCTCGCGCTACCCATGATCGAGCGCGCCACCACCCTGGCGTGCGTCTCGAACGAGGTCGGCGGCCCCCTCATCGGCACGGCGCTCTGGCTCGGCCACCCCATCCGCGATCTGCTGGCCAAGGCGGGTCCGCGCCCCGACGCCGACATGGTGCTCTCCCGCAGCGTCGACGGCTTCACGGCGAGCACCCCGCTCGAAGCGCTCCAGGACGACCGCGATGCCCTCCTCGCGATCGGCATGAACGGCGAGCCGCTGCCGTTGGCGCACGGATTCCCCGTGCGCATGGTCGTCCCCGGCCTCTACGGATACGTGTCGGCGACGAAGTGGGTGGTCGATCTCGAGGTCACGCGATTCGACGAGGCATCCGCGTACTGGACCGATCGCGGCTGGAGCGCGCGCGGGCCGATCAAACTGTCCAGCCGCATCGACGTGCCCCGGCAGGGCCAGCCGCTCACCGCCGGCCCCGTCGCGATCGCCGGCGTGGCGTGGCATCCGCATACCGGGATCGCGGCCGTGGGGGTGCAGATCGACGATGGGGTCTGGCAGCCCGCGGAGCTCGCCACCGCGATCTCGGATGACACCTGGGTGCAGTGGCGGTTCACCTGGGATGCGACGGCCGGTCAGCACACGCTGCGTGTGCGCGCGACCGGCGCGGACGGCGAGGTGCAGACCGCGACCGAGCGGCCGGTCGTCCCTGACGGTGCGACCGGCCTGCACGAGCGGACCGTGACGGTGCGCTGAGCCCAGCACGCCGTAGCCACCGCGCATCCCGCGTCCCGCGCCGCATCCCGCGTCCCGCCGCGCGTCCCGCGCCGCATCCCGCGCCGCATCCCGCGCATTCCGCTGCGGGTCCCGCGCCGCATCCCACGCGTTCCGCTGCGGGTCCCGCGCCGCATCCCGCGTTCCGCCGCGGGTCGCCAATTCAGGAAGACCGCCCCGCTCCGCGGCGTGTCTCGGCCTCGACACGCCGCGACAAGCTGATATTTCCTGAGTAAGGATCGTGGACCGGACCGGACCGGACCGGACCGGACGGGGCTCGGTTCGGAGGACCGGGGGCGCCGTTACTGGGCCGTGTAGCCGCCGTCAACGAGGTGGTAGCTGCCCGTGACGAAACTCGCCGCGTCGCTCGCGAGGAACGCGACGAGTGCCGCGACCTCGTCGGGCTCACCGAGCCGGCCGAGCGCGTGCTTGCCCTCCAGGAAGGCGAGGGCGTCGGCGTCCATGTTGGCCTCGACGAGCGGCGTCCTGATGAACCCCGGGCCGACCGCGTTCACCCGAACGCCCTGACCGGCGTACTCGAGCGCGGCGTTCTTCGTGAGCCCCACGACGCCGTGCTTCGCCGCGACGTATGCCGCCGAGTTCGCGAAACCGACACTGCCGAGAATGGACGCGACGTTGACCACCGAGCCGCCACCGTTCGCCACGATCGCCGGCAACTGGGCGCGCATGTTCTCGAATACCGCCGAGAGGTTGATGTCGATGACCTTCCGCCAGCCGTCGACCGGGTACTCCCCGACCACCGCAGCCGGCCCGCCGATGCCCGCATTGTTCACCGCGATCTTCAGCGGAGCGAGCGCGTTCGCCTGCTCGACGGACGACGCGATCCACGAGGCATCCGTCACATCGCCCACGGATGCCTCGGCGATACCGCCCGCGTCGCGGATCTCGCCGACCACGCGCTCAGCGTTCTCCGCGTTCACATCCGTGACGAGCACCGATGCGCCGTTGGCGGCGAGCAGCCGCGCGACCGACCGGCCGATGCCGCTGCCAGCCCCCGTCACGATCGCCGAACGGTCCTGTACGTCGTACGTTGCCATGATGGTCCTTCCTCGGGCGGGCACCGAGCCGGCGAGCGCTTCGCGGACGGCCCGTCCGAGGCCAGCCTAAGCAGCCGGCACGGGTCGGTGACGGGGGTTGCGCGCGCGGTGCGCGCCCGATTCTGCCGGTGTACGCCGGGCGGTGCGGCGCACCGGCGCACGAACCGGCGCGCAACGCGCACGGATGCCCCGGCGGGACCGGGCCCCGCCGGCGCGCCCGCCGCGCGGTCAGCTCAGTCGCGGCGTCCGGGGCGGCTCCGTGCGCCGACGCCCCAGGGCCTCGAACGCCGCGGCGAGCGCGAGCAGCGCCGAATCGTCGTAGCCCCGGCCGGCGAACGTGAGCCCGACCGGCATGCCGATATCGGCCATGGTGCCCATCGGCACGGTCACGGTCGGGATGCCGAGGTGTCGGGGCACCAGATTCCCGTTCGCGACCCAGACGCCGTTGCGCCAGCCGAGGTCGGCGGAAGCCTCGTTCACGTCCATGTCCGCCGGCGCGACGTCGGCCACCGCGGGGAAGACCACCGCGTCGAGCCCGAGTTCGTCCATCCACGCCTCGAGGTCGATGCGGCGCGTCTCCTCGAGGCCGCGGAGCCCGGCCTCGAGCTCGGGGATCTCCGCGAGCGAGTCGACCGGGCGTGCGCGCACCTGCGCGGGGTACTGGGCGATGTCGTCGTCGAAGCCGGTGTACCGGTCGGGCAGCGCGCCCTCGGGGTGCGGGAAGATCAGGGCGCCGTCGACGTCGGCGAGCGAGCCGAGCGCGGGGTCGCCGTTCGCCCGCAGGAAGTCGTCCCACGCCCACGCCGACAGATCGATGATCTCGCGCCGCAGATACTCCCGGCTGACGAGTCCGCGGGTCGCGATCGTGGGTGCGCCGGGCCGGTCGCCCTCATAGTTCGACACGGCCGGGAAGTCCACCAACACGACCTCCGCCCCCGCGGCCTCGAGGTCGCGGCGGGCGGCCTCCCAGAGCTCGATCACGGATGGCCGGGTCTCGATGCGCTGCCCGGTCGGACCCCCGATGCCGACCGAGCCACCCGGCTCGGCGGTCCCCGCCTCGGGGTCGGCGTTCACGTACATGCGCGGCACGCCGAGCCGCGTGCCCGCGAGCCGCCTGCGCGCCGCCGACGCATCCGTCGCCGCGAGTGCCGCGTAGGAGGCGGGCCGCACCTCGCTCGCCTTCGGCAGCTCGACCCACGGCTGCGCCCGCCAGAAGTCGCCGCGCGACTCGTGGTCGTCGGCCACGATCACGTCCAGCACCTCGAACAGGTCCGCCATCGTGCGGGTGTGCGGCACGACGACGTCCATCGTGGGGACGAGCGGCCAGTTGCCGCGCACCGAGATCACGCCCCGGGACGGGGTGTACGCGCACAGTGCGTTGTTCGATGCGGGCGCCCGCCCGGAGGACCAGGTCTCCTCACCGAGCCCGAACGCGGCGAAGCTCGCCGCGGTCGCGGTGCCCGAGCCGTTCGACGATCCGGACGCGAACGCCGAGGTGAGGTAGTCGGCGTTGTACGGGCTCTCGGCGCGGCCGTACACGCCGCGCTGCATGCCGCCGTTCGCCATCGGCGGCATGTTCGTGAGCCCGAGGCAGATCGCGCCACCCTCGCGCAGACGCGCGATCGTGAACGCGTCGCGCTGGGCCACGAGGCGCTCGAACGCGGGGCTTCCGGCTGCGGCGGTGAGGCCGCGCACGAGGTAACTGTCTTTGGCGGTATACGGGATGCCGTCGAGCGGCCCGAGCACCGCGCCACGCGCGCGACGCTCGTCGGAGGCCTGTGCCTCGACGAGGGCGTCCGGGTTGCGCACGACGACGGCGTTCAGTGCCGTGTCCGTGCCCGGCGCGTCGAACGCGTCGACGCGCTCGAGGTACGCGGTGACGAGCTCGACGGCGGTCACCTCGCGGCGTTCGAGGGCGGCGCGGAGGTCGGCGATGGAGGCCTCGACGACATCGAAGCCGCGCGCCCGATCTCCCGCGCTCACGCCGCACCCACCGCGGGCTGCTGCTGCGTGATGCAGTGGATGCCGCCGCCGCGCGCGAGGATCGGCCGCGCGTCGACGGTCACGACCCGGCGACCCGGGTACGCGTCGGCGAGGATCGCGGCGGCGTGCGCGTCCGCACCCGGCTCGCCGTACCCGCAGGCGATGACGCCACCGTTCACCACGAGGTGATTGACGTAGCTCCAGTCCACGAACCCCTCGTCGTCGCGGAGCGTGGCCGGGGCCGGCAGCTCGATGATCTCGAACGGGGCGCCCGAGGCATCCGTCTGGGTCTCCAGGAACTCGCGCACCTCGCGCGTGACCTCGAAGTCGGGATGCCCCGGATCGCGCTGCGTATGCAGCAGCAGTCGGCCCGGCGACGGGATGGTCGCCACCATGTCGACGTGGCCGCGCGTGCCGAAGTCCTCATAGTCGCGGGTGAGCCCGCGTGGCAGCCACACGGTGTGCGTGGCGCCCAGCGTGCGGGCGAACTCGGCTTCGACGCGAGCCGTGTCGGCGTAGGGGTTCCGACCCGGGTCCAGCTGGACGGTGCGCGTCGCGAGGACCGTGCCTGCGCCGTCGACGTGGATCGCCCCGCCCTCGTTGACCAGCACCGAGCTGATGAGCTCGGCACCGGCCTCGGCCGCGACGAACCGGGCGATCTCCCGGTCGTGCTCCCAGGTCGCCCAGCGTGGCGCACCCCACCCGTTGAAGACCCAGTCGACGGCGCCGAGCACGCCGGGGCGTTCGTCGTCGACGACGAAGGTCGGACCGAAGTCGCGCATCCAGAAGTCGTCGAGGGGGGCCACGACCTGCTCGATGTGATCGCCGAGCATGCGTTGCGCGCGCGCTCGCTCGGTCGGGTCGACCACCATCGTCACGGGCTCGAACTCGGCCACGGCGTGGGCCACGGCGGCCCACGTCTCGTACGCGAGCTCGGCCGAGGCCGCGTCCTCGCCGAGCGTCTCGTTCGGGCGGGGGAACGCCATCCAGGTGCGCTCGTGCGGTGCGGTCTCTGAGGGCATGCGCCAGGCCATGGTGCTCCTCGCGGTCGGTGCGGATGCCTCGGGCACGGCGCGCGTCCCCGAGCCCACTCGACCGTGGTGATCGAGCAGGGTTTATTGATCAGTTGATCAATAACTGACCCGAACGTACTTAGACTGGGCGCAGCATGTCAAGGACGAATGAGCATGAGCCGCGGAGCGAGCGTGGCGGTGCCGCGAGCACACCGCCGGCGCCCAGCGCGCGTCGCGGCGGCGCGACGCTCGCCGCGCGCACGCCGCCACCGCCCAGCGCGCGTCGCGGCGCCGCGCGCAAACCGCCGAGCGAGCGTCGCGGTGAGATCGACGCCGCCGCCCGCGACGTCGCGCTCGAGCAGGGTCTGGCCGCCGTGACGCTGCGCGGCGTCGCCGCCCGAGCGGGCGTGACACCGGCGCTTGTCGCCCACTACCGGCCGAACATGGACGAGCTCGTCGCCGAGACGTTCCGCACGATCGTCGCGACCGAGCTGCGCGAGGTGGCCGGCATGGGGGACGGCGGCGAGCCAGCCGCCGGGCGGGCGGGAGCGACCGGGGGCGCAGAAGCGGGCGGGCGGGCAGGAGCGACCGGGCGCGCAGGAGCGACCGGGCGCGCAGAAGCGACCGGGAGGCAAGGGGCGGCAGAGCGCGCGGAAGCGACCGGGAGGCAAGGGGCGGCAGAGCGCGCGGAAGCGACCGAGGGTGCAGAAGCCGCCGGGCGCGCAGAAGCCGCCGGGGCCACCCGGCGGCTCAGCATGCTCGTGCACACCCTCCTCGATGGCAGCCGGGACGACGTCACGCTCGTCTGGGTCGAGGCCTGGGCGCTCGGTCGACGGAACGAGACGCTCGCCCAGGCCGTGCGGGACGAGATGGATGCCTGGCATGCGGTCCTCCACGACCTCATCGCGGCGGGCGCGGCGGCGGGTGAGTTCGCGGTCGACGACCCCCGGGCGGCCGCGTGGCAACTGCTCGGCATGATCGACGGGCTCAACGCCCAGGCCCTCGTCCGCTGGGGCGAGGGCCGTGGCGTGCTGCTCTCTCGCGCCCTCGAGGGCATGCTCGGTCTCGAGCGCGGCGCGCTGGCGTGAGCGGCGCGCCGGCGTGAGCGGCGCGCCGGCGTGAGCGGCGCGCCGGCGTGAGCGGCGCGCCGAGATGATCCGACGCTAGTCGGAGTTGCGGATCAGCCACTCGTTGGCGAGCTTCGGCGGTGCCACCGCCAGGAACGCGTCGGCCGCGACCTCGCCCAGCCGCCGACGCGAGATCCGGTCCAGGCGCACGAGGACCGCGGACCAGCCGTCGAGATGCGAGGTGGTGAAGAACACCTCGGGATCGGTCTCGACGAGCGCGAACTTGACCGCCTCGTCGGCGACACGCGCTCCCAGGACGGGGAAATCCTGTTCGGCGATGCCGAGCTCCTCCAGGTCTTTGCGACGCAACGGCCGCTCCCACACGAACCCTTTCCCATGCACACGCCAGTGCGCGGCGCCCCAGCTCACATGCTCGGTCGTGTCGGGAAACGACAGGGCCAGCCGACGGACGTCCTCCCACCCGACGCCATGCGCGCCAGGCGCAGCGGGTTCCCCGGGCGCAGCGGGTTCCCCGGGCGCAGCGGGTTCCCCGGGCGCAGCGTGTTCCCCGGGCGCAGCGGGTTCCCCGGGCGCAGCGGGTTCCCCGGGCGCAGCGGGTTCCCCGGGCGCAGCGTGCGCGCCGGCCCCGCCGCGGTCGCGGGGCGCGCCGGGCGTGCCGGGCGCGCCATCCGCCGCC
>Ga0180223_1000890_pt1 | contig 29122 bp, 31 predicted proteins | sample eDN5th30CKraftOP_FD_151337 | JGI IMG/M metagenome (GOLD analysis project Ga0180223, IMG submission 151337) | Enriched Organic Plus compost microbial communities from Emeryville, California, USA - eDNA 5th pass 30_C Kraft OP (version 2) (version 2) ... | reverse complement strand
CGCCGCTACAAACGCCGCAACCGCATCGAGATCATGTTCGGTCGGCTCAAGGACTGGAGACGGGTCGCAACCCGCTACGATCGGTGCCCGAAGGCCTTCTTCTCCGCCGTCGCTCTCGCCGCAACCGTCATCTTCTGGCTCTGATCAATGAGTCCTGACCCTAGCGGGCACGACGGCCACGGTTCGCGTCCCAGCAGCGCCCCGGCGGACGATTTCATGGATGTCCCGCGCAATATGGTGGCGGCGCTCGACCTCGCACAGCAAGGGCTTGCCGTCTTCCCGATCCGCCACCGTGGCACCGACGACAAAGGCCGGGAGAGGTGGACCCCGATAACGGGCTGGCAGGATTCGGCCTCCAGCGACTTCGCCCGGATCGCGCAATGGTGGAGGGATTGGCCGGACGCGCGTGTGGGCCTGCCGACCGGCGAACGCAATGGCATTGTGGCGCTCGACCTCGATACGAAGAACGGGAAGGACGGCGTGGCGGCCATGGCCGCTATCGGCTTCCCCGACATCGCTGCCCTGTCGCCTGCCCGAGTGCGGACGCCTAGCGGCGGCTGTCACCTCCTATTCCGCAACGACGGCGGCCTCCGAAACTCCGCGTCCAAAATCGGCCCCGGCATAGATATTCGGGCGGAGGGCGGATTCATCATCGCGCCCGGATCATGGAAGGGCGACCGCCGCTATACGTCGGAGGGGGAGCCGGTTGGCACGGTCGCCCTGCCGTCGTTCCCCGAGAAGCTGGCGGGCTTGGCCGGAGGTCGCGCGCCGGTCACTTCGCCGTCCGTGGAAGATGACGGCGACGATCTGGACATCTGGGCAGCCCCGAACCGTGACAAGATCAAGAGCGCGCTGGCGGCGCTCCCGGCAGAGGTCCGGGACGACCGGGACCAGTGGCTTCGCGTGGGCATGGCCTTGCACCATGAGTTTCGCGGCGAGGACGAAGGATTCGACCTCTGGAACGACTGGAGCAAGGACAGCCCGGAACACGGCAGGCAACGCGATCAGCGGGAGGACTGGGCGTCGTTCGGCGGCGATGATCGCAAGCCCGTCGCCATTGCGACGCTCTACGGCATGGCGAAGGATCACGGCTGGAACGCCAAGGTCGCCGCACCACGGGAGCCTTCCCGGCTCCAGCTTCTAACGCCCGCCGATTGCACGAACGCCCCGGCGCGCGGGTACGTCATCAAGGGCCTGATCGCCCCGCGCGATGTCGCCTGCATTTTCGGCGCGCCGGGCGGCGGCAAGTCCACCATTGCCCCGCATCTGGGCTATCACGTCGCACGGGGCGAGTCCGTCTTTGGGTTGCGGACGAAGCCGGGCAAGGTCCTCTATGTCGCGGCGGAGGACGCCCACGGCATGAAGAACCGCGTCGCGGCGCTCCGGCGACGGGACGGCGACGCCCCGGACTTCTATGTCGTGGACGGCGTGACCGACCTGCTGGAGGAGGACAGCCCGGACCTTGCCGCGTTGCGTGACGCCGTGGAGGAGGTCCGCCCGGCGCTGATCTTTATCGACACGCTGGCAATGGCGTTCCGCGATCTGGAGGAGAACGACGCCCAGAGCATGAATCAGGTTGTCCGCATTGCGCGGTCGCTGACGTGCCACGGGGCGGCCGTCGTGCTGATCCACCATGGTACGAAGGCGGAAGGATCGACGCCGCGCGGGCATAGCGTATTGAACGGCGCGCTGGACGTGGCGCTCCAGCTTCTCCCGGCTGACAGCGAACGGATTATCCGGGGCAGGCTCAGCAAGAACCGCAACGGGCCGCCGGACCTCGACATCGCGTTCCGCGTGGCATCGGAGGAACTGGGCAGGGATGACGACGGCGACGCGATCACCGCTGCCATTGTGGACGAACTGCCAGCCGGGACCGCGCCACGGGGCAAGCCTTTGCCGCCCGCCCAGCGGGAGGCGCTGGCAATCCTCTCCGAACTGGAGGCCGGGGACGGCCCTGTGACCGATGAGGTTTGGCGGGATGCCTGCGTTGATGGCCGCCGCGTATCGCAACATGAGGACCGGGACAGCCGCCGCCGCACGTTCAACTATGCCCGCAAGGCTTTGTCCGCCGCCGGGCGGATCACGCTGAGCGATGATGGCCGGGTCGCGGTCAAGCCGATCCTGATTCAGTCCTTCGACGATGAGGAGGGCGAACCGTGGGGCCGGGAATAACGGGAACGGGCGGGAATTTCCCGAGAATACCCGCTGAGCATTGCGTCGGTAGGCCGGGAAGGAACGGGAACGGGGTCTTTAGACCCGTTCCCGTGTTCCCGGTCCCGATGCTGGGCGCGTCTCCGACATTCTCAGACTCTGAATCGACGGGTCCCTGTCACCGGGGGGCCGTTGGGGGGACGCTGAGCCGCTGCATTTCAATCGGGGCAAATAAATGATTCAGGATTCAGACGATCAGGTCCGCGCGCTGGAACTTGCCGACTGGCTGGGCGTGTCGGAACGCGCGGTCGCCGACTACGCGCATCGTGGCATTATCAAGCGATCAGGGCGGGGCGTGTTTCCGCTCAAGGAATCCGTTCGCGCCGTCTGCCATCATTTCCGGGAAGCGGCCTCCGCCCGTGGTGGTGGCACGGCGACCCTGACCGCCCAGCGCGAACGCATCGCGCGCGGTCAGGCCGATAAGCTGGAAATGCAGAACGCGGCGACCCGGCGCGAATTGCTGCCCGCCAAACTGGTCGCCGATGAATGGGCGTCGATCCTCCGGCTGGTCCGGTCGCGGATGCTGGCAGCGCCCAGCCGGATTCAGCAGCAGCTAGGGCACCTGACCGCGCACGATCTGGACATCATTGACCGGGAAATCCGGGACGCGCTTGAGGAGGCCGCGAACAATGGGCTTTGAACGCGCGATATTGCCGGTTCGGCTGGAGGCCCTGTCGGCGCTCAGGCCGCCGCCCCGCTTGCCGTTGTCCCGGTGGATTGAATCAAACCTCCGCTTGCCGGACGACGTGTCGGCGCTCCCCGGCGATGTCCGGCTATGGGCGTTCCAGCGCGATATTGCCGACGCCATGTCAGACCCGATGCTTGAGCGCGTGACGCTTGTTAAGTCCGTCCGCGTTGGCCTGTCCACGCTGCTGACGGCCACCGTGGGGAGCTTCGCGGCGAATGAGCCGTCCCCGATCTTGCTCCTATTGCCGACGGAAGCCGATTGCCGCGATTTCATGGTTTCAGACATGGAGCCGATTTTCGCCGCCACGCCTGCGCTTGCTGGGTTGCTCAGCGACGATAGCGCGGAAGGCGGACGGAACACGCTGCTGTCCCGACGCTTCCCCGGCGGGTCGCTCAAGGTGGTGGCAGCCAAGAGTCCGCGAAATCTCCGCCGTCACAATGTCCGCGTCCTGCTGATCGACGAAGCCGACGCGATGGAACCGGGAGCGGAAGGCAGCCCGGTACTGCTGGCGGAGCGCCGGACGCTGAGCTTCGCAAATCGTAAGATCATTATGGGATCGACGCCGACGCTGGAGGCGACCAGCAACGTCCTGCGCTCCTATGCCCAGTCGGACCAGCGCGTGTTTGAGGTCCCGTGCCCTGAGTGCGGCACGTTCACGGAAATCCAATGGTCGCATATCGAATGGCAGCCCGACCAACCGGAGACAGCGGCGTTCCGTTGCCCGGCTTGCGCGGAAATCATTTCCGAACGGCACAAGCCCGCCATGATCGACGCGGGCCGCTGGCGCGCTACGCGCCCGGAGGTGCAAGGCCATGCCGGTTTCAGGATCAATGCGCTGGTCTCTCCCCATGCGAACGCCGCGTGGGGCAAGCTGGCAGCGGAGTTCCTTGCGGCGAAGGGCAGCCCGGACATGCTCCAGACGTTCGTGAACACGATTCTGGCGGAGGGCTGGAGGGAGGCCGCCGACGAACTGGAGGAAAGCGAGCTTGCTGCGCGGGCTGAGCCGTGGGGCCTCGATAATATCCCGCCGGAAGTCCTTGTCGTCACGGCTGGCGTGGACGTGCAGGACGACCGCCTAGAGGTCACATTCATCGGCTGGAGCCGGGACGCTTCGCTGATCCTTGGGCACGTCGTTATTTGGGGCAGCCCCGGCGACGATTCCACATGGGCGGAACTGGACGATTTGCTGAAAACGACATGGCCGCATCCGCGCGGTGGAACGCTCCGCCTGGACTCGGCGATCATCGACTCCGGCGATGGCGATTGGACCGCCCATGTCTATGCGTTCTGCCGTCCCCGGTTCGGTCGCAAGATCATGGCCGGGAAAGGCGTGGCGGGAACGCGCCCACCCGTCACGGCGTCGCAAGCCAAGGGCGTCCGGCTATTCCTTGTCGGCGTGGACGGCCTGAAATCGCAGATTCTCACTCGCCTTTCGCGAGGCCGGACAATTCGATTCAGCGATAGCCTAGAGACGGCGTGGTACGAACAACTTGCCAGTGAAAGGCGCGTCGTCCGCTATGTCAGAGGGCAGCCCGTCCGCCGGTTTGAGCGCAAGCCGGGAATGAGGGCTGAGGCGCTGGACTGCGTTGTTTATGCTTTCGCCGCCCGTCACCTTGTCACGGCCAATCTGGACCGCCGGGAGGAGGAGCTATCGACGCCAGCCGCGCTCCCGCCAGCGCGGTCGCCGGTCATCCGGTCGAAATGGATGGCGCGGCAATAGATGGTCGCGGGGTGAAATGCCCGGCGATGTCAACCTTTTGGTTGCCATGTTCAGCTAAACGCGGAAAAAAGGTTGCCGGGGGTACGTGATGACGTTCGTTTTCTTCATTCTATTCATTGCCGCAATGGTCGGCGTCTTTCGACCATACAAGTTTCTGCCACAGGGGAAGCGGTGGCACTATGGCTTGGCGGCGTTTGCCAGCTTCATGGCAATCGGGATCACAGCGCCCGAACAGTCTCAGACGGCGAACACCGCGACGGATAGCGAAGCCGGAAACGCGGCGGCGGTCGCTGCCACCGACGAACCGGCGAACAAGGTTGAAGAAGCCCCTAAATCGAAATGGGTTTACGACACTCAGACAGACGAAATGAGGGGAAGCGCGGCGAAGTATGCCACGCTCAATTCGGAAAATACCATCAAGTTTGATTTCCCCTATGGCGAGCAGCCGGGGATTATCACGGTACGCCAAGACCCTCAGTATGGTTTGGATGTCATGTTCTCGGTCCCGAGCGGCCAAATCCTTTGCCATGGCTTCGGAGACTCATACCTCAACGTGAAGTTTGACGACGGGCCAATCCGAAAGTTCAACTGCAATCGGGCCTCCGATGGCAGCAGTGAGGTTTCATTCGTCGCCAGCCCGAAACAATTTCTGACCGCCTTGAAGGCCGCCAATCGGACGGTCATTGAGGCTGAGTTCTATCAGGCTGGCAGACAGCAATATGTTTTCGACACACGCGATCTGAATTGGGAGAATTGAAATGGGGGTTGTTCGTAGAGAGGTCAGTGACCGCACCGCGTTCGGCAAATTGGTCAAATGGATTTTCATCGGCTTCAACATCCTGATGGTTGTTTGGCTGATTGCAGGTTTCGGAGTGGCCAGCGATTCCATGCAGAACACGGTCAATGATGCTGAGCGCGCCGGAGCGGCTATCGGCACGACTATTGGCATGGGAATGATTATCGTCCTCTGGGCGCTAGGCGACATCATCCTTGGAATGTTCGTGCTGTTCACGCGCCGCAAGAAGATCATCGAAATCGACGAATGACGTTGCCGCGCTATCCGCTGGCGCGGGGCGCGAGCGTCTAGAATCAAGAAGGCCGTGCGGAGCGATGACTCCCCGCACGGCCTTCCCGGAAATCACTTCGTCGTTAGGAGACGCCCGAAGCTACCAGACAAAAGGACGGTCCCCACGACTAACCTCCTGTCCGGCATCACTCTGATAGCCGATTCGCAATGCGACGGCAAGATACTATTTCAGAGATGATGTTTTCCTTTTCACATCCGAAGTTTTGACCTATGGTGGCCACCGACTCAGCAATCGGAGGCCCGCATGGTCGAGAAAACACTTTTGGAACGGCTGGACGACATGACGTTCAGCGGCGGTCAGGTTCAAGCTGCCATCGGCGCAAGCCCGGCAACCCTGACCCGCTATTACACCGCCTACGGGCTGGCGACGTTCACGCCGAACAGCAGTCAGGGTAAGCGTCGTGACTTCGTTCTTGCCGATGTCGCTCAGCTTGCGCTTGCGGTGGAACTGGCGCGCACGACCGACCGCCCGAAAATGGTGGCGTCGATCCTGAATCAGGTTGCCGGTTTTCAGGGCGCTCGCAGTGCCCGTCCGGGCGATCCGAATGACGACAACGCGGCGACCATCGTTTTCAACAATGACGATAACGCCCGCCTCCGTGCCGACGCGGTTAAGTCGATCAAGGCCCTTCCGCCTCTCTATTGGGAGGAGAACCGCCCGATTTTCATTCACGTCTGGCCCGGCTTTGACGGTTTCGACGTTATCGACGAAGCCGCCCCGGCACTGCGCGACGGCCTGTTCATCAATGCGACCCGCTATCTGAGCAGCATCCGCGTTGCGCTCGCGGGCACGGTGGCGGGCAACTGACATGCGCTTGGCGTCGCCTCTCTCCCGGCTATTCGGTCGCCGTCAGACCCGGCCCGCTGGACGCGATGTCCTCCAACGTCGGTTTGACGCGACCAGCGGGCAGCGGGGCAGCGCGACATTCGGGAGCTATGGCCCGGAAACGCTGGCGGGCAGCGCCGTCATTGCGCGCAAGGCCCGCTATGCCGTGGAGAATAATCCATGGCTGAATAACGGCGTCGCGACATGGGTAACGGCGCTGGTCGGCGCGGGGATCACGCCGACGCCGCAACATCCTGACAGCGCAAGCCGCCCCGTCGTGCAAGCCGCGTTCAACCGCTGGGCCGCCGTCTGCGATCTGGACGAACGGACAGACTTTCCCGGCCTGACCGCCGGGGCCGCCCGTGACATGGTGGTAAGCGGCGAAGCGTTTATCCAGCTTGTGACGACGGACGAAGGGTTGCGGCTCCGCCGGATTGCGCCGGAGCAAGTGGACATCGCCCAGACCGGCGAACTGAGTTCCGGCGGTCGCATCATCGCGGGCGTGGAATTTGACGCGGAAGGCCGCCGGGTCGGCTATTGGGTCCGCCCGGTCGATCCTACGGCGATCTTTGAAGGCTATGCGCCGCCAGTCCGCATTCCCGCCGCCGACATGGTGCATCTGTTCAAGCCGTTGGGGCCGGGTCAGGTTCGCGGCATTTCGTGGCTTGCGCCGGTCCTGATCCGGGCGGGCGAACTGGACCAGTTGGACGACGCTTTGCTTGTCGCCGCGAAAGTCGCCGCCATGTTCGCGGGATTCCTGATCGACCAGAACGGCTCCGCCAGCGGCTTCCCGTTTGAAGGGGTCGGCACGGATTCAGTCATGGAGTCCGGGCTGGAGCCGGGAACCCTCAAGGTCCTGCCCGCCGGTTTCGACATCAAATTCAGCGGCCCTCAGAACGCCCAGCAGACCGTGGACTTCGCCAAGCTCCAGCTTCGCGGCATCGCCGCCGGGCTGGGCGTCCCGGAATATCTGCTGACCGGCGACCTGTCTGGCGCGAACTATTCGTCCCTCCGGGCCGGGCTGCTGGAGTTCCGCCGCCGCGTGGAGGCAATCCAGTTTCAGGTTGTCGTCCCGCAACTGTTGCGCCCGATCTTTCAGCGGTTCGTGACGACCGCCGTTCTGGCGGGTGAAATCGACGCGCCGGACTTCGAGTCCAACGCGGACCAGTGGTTCGCCTGCGAATGGATCATGCCCGCGCAAGAGTGGATCGACCCGGCCAAGGACGCGGAGGCGACGGCGACCATGATTGCCGCCGGGCTGACCTCCCGCCGCCGGGCCGTCGCGGCGCAAGGCTACAGCGTGGAGGAACTGGACGCGGAAATCATTTCCGACCGGGAGCGCGAACGCGAACTGGGCCTGTCCTTCGGAGAAACGAAGGAGGCCGCCAGTGCGTAGCTATCCGCCGTTCTACACCATCCGCATTGAATCGCCCGCCGGTTCGGTCGGGACGATCTTGCACAAAGGCGCGCTTGCGCCGCTGATCGCCGACCTGCTGGACAGCCATGACGACCTCCGGGAGCGGCTGGAGGCGACCGACGCCCGGACCTACCAGTTTTGCCGGAAGCCGCGCGGCGTCGATCCTCTGCCCGATCCTGACGACTTTGGGGGCCTGTAATGACGACCGTACTTGAGACCCGCCGCGCCCCTACTATCGGCTTCGTTCCGCAGACTTTCGACGCGGACGCGGGCACCGTGGACGTGACCTTGACGACCGGAGCGCCCGTCCAACGCGGCGGCCATGTGGAGGTGCTGGCAATCGGGCCGAAGAACGTGGAGTTCGCTCAGCGCATCCCGCTGCTGGACTCGCATCGCCAGCAGTCGATTGCCGACATCAAAGGGTCGGTTTCCAACATCCGGTTTGAGCCGGGCGCGATTGTCGCAACGCTCAATATCTCTGACCCGTCCGCGCTTGCCGCCGTTGCCCGTGGCGACGTGACCGGCGTTAGCGTTGGCTACCGGGTCAAGAAATGGTCCGAACGCCGTGACCCCAAGTCCGGCAAACTCATTCGCACGGCAGTCTTGTTTGAGATTGTCGAAGCCAGCCTAGTTGCGGTCCCCGCCGACAAACAAGCCACCATCAGGAGTCAAACGATGGAAGATGAAATCGAAACGGGGCAGCAGGAAATCATTTCCGATCCGCCCGAAAACGAAACGCGGGCGGAGGTGAACGCCCAGATTCGCAGCGCCGTCACCTATGCGCGCCTGCCAGCCGCCTTCGCGAACGACCTGATCGACCGTGAGGCGACGGTGGAGGAGGCCCGCTCCGCCGTGTTCGCGGAAATGCAGCGTCGCAGCGTCCCGGTCTCGAATATCCGCGTCGGGCCGTCCGGCGATGATCCTGCCGTGGTGCAGGACCGCATGGCGGAAGCTCTCGCCTGCCGGGCGATGGGGACCGAACCCAGCGATGGGGCGCGGGCCTATATGTCGCTTGGCATGTCGGACATGGCGCGCCAGTCGCTCCAGCGTTCCGGGCAGGCGGGCATTGCCACGCTTGGCCGGGAGGAGGTGCTTAGCCGAACCGGCGGCGTTGCTGAGCAAGCTCGCGCAGCTTCGACCGAAGCTCGGCGTCATCATCCCGCTGCGACCGGTAGCGCATGCTCTTCCGGTCAGCGCCGATAACTCGGCACGCCCGCCGCTCGCTCATCCCCAGGACCGCCTGAAGACGAGCGACCGCCTCTCGCTTGGCAGCGGGCGTCACCAATTTTTTGCGAGAAGATCCTTCAGGCCAGCGTTGTCGAGCATCGCCTCGGCCAAGAGCCGCTTCAGCTTGGCGTTCTCATCCTCGAGCGAGCGTAGCCGCTTCGCCTCGGAAACCTCCAGGCCGCCATACTTGGCCTTCCAGTTGTAGATCGTCGCTTCCGATACGCCGTGGCGCCGGGCCAGGTCGCCAGTCTTGGCGCCAGCCTCGGCCTCCTTCAGCACCGCTATGATCTGCTCTTCCGTGAACCTCGTTCGCTTCATCGTCCGTCCTTCCATCAGGGCCGGACTCTAATCATGCTTGGAGGAAAATCAGGGGGTCACGTCACCGGATGAAAGCCGAACCGCTGACCGCAATATGTGTTGATTGCGAAGGCATCCATTTCCATGTCCTGACGGAGCGGGGGCGCTATGGCTCTATGCGCCAGGGCTCGAAGAAAGACCGGCGACTAAATGGAACGATTCAGTATATAGGAATGTTCCTGGAGGCTGTGGGGCAATTATAAGAAAATGAGAAAGCAACTATTTCTGACTTCTAATTTCGCAATTTGATGATCGATTTTGTGAGGAAATGCCACGCTTCTGTGCTAAATGTTGTGAAGCAAATTTTTTAGGTTGCGATCGATCACACAGAGATATTCCGACCGTTCGTGACGGCATTCGCCAGGCGCTCATCGAAGGCCCGTTTGGTGACACACCAAAGGGAATTCCATGCACGATGTAGCATCGGTGATGTACTTGACGACCCGAACAGGTTTTCAATTCTATGTCCGCTCAGCCGACCCAGACGATAGGGAGACGCTCGAAAATTTCTTCGAAGGCGTCACCGCGGATGATCTACGCTTTCGGTTCCTGACGGCGGTCGAGGCTGTTGCACCTTCACAGATTTCTCGTCTGACGCACCCCGATCGCCATCACGTCGAGAGCTTCATTGCCTTTACCGAGGACGGAGCGCTGATGATTGCTTCCGGCATGCTCGCGTGCGACGCCAGTTTCGAGCACGGAGAAGTGGCTATCGCAATTCGAGCGGACCACAAGGGCAAGGGGATAGGTTGGGAATTCCTGGCTTTACTCACGAAATTTGCAGACGAAAAAGGCGTCCGGATCGTTGAATCGATCGAAAGCCGAGACAACCATGAGGCTATCGATCTCGAGCGCAACATGGGGTTTGCGGCGACGCCCTATCCTGGTGACCCCACTCTGATGCTCCTCAGTCGCAGAGCCGGCGATCAGCGATGAGGCACAGGCGCCCTCCCTTTTTTTCCGCACACTACTTTCTTGCGATCACCTAGGCTAAGATTGGATCATCAGTCGCCACGTAGACCACTGTCGACCAGGCATCGCGCAACTCAAGCCATGAGAGTTTCTTCTAGCACCCGTGTTCGCATCAGGAACACCCGTAACGCTGATCGCGCGCCTCAAGGCGCAGCGTGCATTCGTCTATGTTCAGCGACCGTTTCCGCCAATTATATCCGCCCTGCCAAGTGCTAAACGGCTTCCCTGTAAGCCGAAGTTCATTCAGCTGGGCCCGCGCAGACGGATCCCCCTATTTGCGAGCATATCAAGATATCTGAGACCCGCATTGGCTTCACCCGTTTCGCAGAATCCACGCTGATCATCGCGACTAGAGGGAGTTAACCCAAGGCAGAAGCTAAGGCGAACATCCTTCCCCATGTTTTTGGACAGGGCATCACTGGAACTTTTCTCCGTCTAAACCGTAACTGTCTGGGAGCGGTGATTTCTGGAGAGGGCATCGTAAAACCGGCTTCAAGGTCGGACGCAGCTCGCGGATGCTATCGTTTCGCCGAATATTTCGGAGAGGAAAAACGATGCCTAAGAGCTCCAAGCCAGCCGGTTCACCCAGCCTCAACAATTCTCTCCACCGCCATGCCCCCGGCGCGGGACGCATTGCCGTTGATGACCGCATCGGAGCGGGCGGCGAGACCCAGCAGACGATCGCGGCAGATGGGGATCATCATGACGGCACTGCCCACCTGACCGACAATTTCGGCCATCGGATATCCGACAATCAGAACAGCCTGCGCGCTGGTGAACGTGGTCCCACTTTGCTGGAAGACTTCGTCCTGCGCGAAAAGATCTTTCACTTCGATCATGAACGCATTCCCGAACGGATCGTCCATGCGCGCGGTTCAGGCGCCCATGGCGTGTTCGAATGCACAAAGGCCATTTCGGGCCTCACCAAAGCCTCGATCTTTCAGGAGGCGGGCAATAGCTGCCCAGTCTTCGTGCGTTTCTCCACCGTCGCGGGTGGCGCCGGCTCGATCGATACGCCGCGCGACGTGCGTGGCTTTGCGGTAAAGCTCTACACTGACAGTGGCAACTGGGATCTGGTTGGCAACAACATTCCGGTGTTCTTCATTCAGGACGCCATGAAGTTCCCCGATCTCGTCCACAGCGTGAAGATGGAAGCTGATCGCGGCTATCCGCAGGCGGCTTCAGCACATGACACGTTCTGGGATTTCATCAGCCTCATGCCGGAATCGATGCACATGATCATGTGGGCGATGTCCGACCGGGCGATCCCGCGTTCGCTGCGGATGATGGAAGGGTTCGGCGTCAACACCTTCCGCTTCATCAATGCGCAGGGCGAAGGCCGCTTCGTCAAATTCCTCTGGAAGCCGGCGCTGGGTATAGCGTCCACGACATGGGACGAAGCCGTGAAGATTGCCGGCGCCGACCCCGACTTTCACCGGCGCGACCTCTTCGAGGCGATCGACGCGGGCGACTATCCTGCATGGGATCTGGGCGTGCAGGTCTTCGACGAGGACTGGGCGGCACAGCAACCCTATGACGTGCTCGACGCCACCAAGCTGATCCCTGAAGACGATATTCCCGTAGAGATCATCGGGCGGATGACGCTCAACCGGAATGTCGACAATTTCTTTGCCGAAACGGAACAAGTCGCTTTCTTGCCGAGCAATATCATCCCGGGCATCGACTTCTCCAACGATCCGCTGCTGCAGGGCCGGCTCTTCTCCTATCTCGACACACAGAAATCGCGGCTGGGCACGACGAACTTCCACCAGATTCCGGTCAATGCACCCAAATGCCCGTTCCATAATTTCCAGCGCGACGGGCTGATGCAGACGCTGGTGCCCACTGGCCGCGCTAATTACGAGCCGAACAGCCTTGCCGAAGCAAACGAAGATGGCGGCCCCCGCGCCTGCCCTGAAACCGGCTTCTCGTCTTTTCCGATAACTGGCGAACGCAGCGACGCTTCCCAGAAGTTGCGCATCCGCGCTGAACTCTTCGCCGATCATTACAGTCAGGCACGGCTCTTCTATCGCTCGCAGACGGAGAATGAGCAGGCCCATATTGCCTCGGCGCTCGTGTTCGAACTCTCCAAGGTGCAGCTTGAGCATGTGCCCGTTCGTGTGATTTCACGGCTGCGCAATATCGATGAGGATCTCGCTCGGCGGGTGGCGACCGGCATCGGCATCGACCTGCCTGAGAAGGCGAAAGCGGCAAAGGCGCCGGTCGACCTCAATCCCTCCGACGCGCTGTCTATCCAGAAGCAGGCCACCGATACACTGGAAGGCCGCAAGGTCGGCATTCTCTTTGCCGAAGGGTCCGACAAGGCGGGCATCGACAGGCTCAAGAGCGCGATCGAGAAGGCAGGCGGCACCGCGTTCCTCGTCGCGCCAAAGGTGGGCGGCCTTGCCGTGAAGGGCGGCACGCTCAAGGCCGACGGGCAGCTTGCCGGATCGCCCTCGGTCCTGTTCGATGCGGTGGCGTCCATCCTCATGCCTGATGCGGCGGAAAAGCTCGCCAAGGACGGCGCGGCGGTGCAATGGTTCATGGATGCCTATGGCCATTGCAAGACCATCGCCCATTGCCAGGGCACGCAGATCCTGCTCGACAAGGCCAATATCGAAGCCGACGATGGCGTCGTTCCGGTAGAGGACTTCATGAAGGCCGGCGCGAAGCGGCATTGGGCGCGTGAACCCAAAGTGCGCGATCTGGCCTGAAAGGGAGAATGGCATGGCTACGCAGACAACCGAGACGGCCAAGGCAAAACGAAAGCCGGCGGCTCAGGCGAAGCAGGAGGCAGTCGCAAAGGCAAAAGCGATTGCGCCGGATATCCCCGCCCGCATCGGTAGCACGCCGAAGACCAGCTTCCGTGGTGATCCCGACGTGTTTGGACGGCTTGTCGAGGATCATGATCGGCATCGCGCTCTGCTTGCGATGATCGAGGCGACAGAAGGCAAATCGGCCGAACGCGAAAAGCTGTTCGAGGAACTGACGAAAGAGCTCAAGTCCCACGCTGCGGCAGAGGAGCAGGCGCTCTGGTCCACGGTGCTGCGCGACCCCGAAACGACCGACGATGCCCGCCATGCCATTGCCGAGCATAAGGAGATCGACGACATGCTCGCCGATCTGGCCGCGCGCGACATGGCATCCTCTGGCTGGCTGAAGCGCTTCTCAGGCCTCAAGCACGAATATCTTCATCACATTCAGGAGGAAGAGCAGGATCAGTTCGTCGCCGCCGAAAAGCATCTGGAGGCGACCGACCTACGCTACATGCGCGAAGTCTTCAAGCGACGGAAGAAGGAAGAAAAGGCAGCCGCCAAGATCGAGAAAAAGATCAAGCTCAAGGATTGAAGCGCATGGCGGAGGGGGACGCGCTGAAGCATATTGCGATTGTCGGCGCCGGACCGACCGGGCTGTACACCTTCTTCTCGCTACTGAACGCCGACGTTCCATTGGCCATCAAAGTTTACGAGCAGGCTGAAGAAGCCGGCGTCGGCATGCCTTACAATGATGACGAGAATATCCGGCTGATGCTGGCCAACATCGCGAGCATCGAGATCCCGCCTCTCACCTGCACCTATCTCGATTGGTTACGTGACCAGGATTCCCGGCGGCTGGCACGATATGGTGTCGAGAAGGAAAGCCTGCACGAGCGTCAATTTCTGCCGCGCATTCTTCTAGGCGAATATTTCAGGGATCAGTTCCTTGCGCTGGTGGAGCGCGGAAGGGCGGACGGGTTTGAGATCAGCGTGCACGAATCCTGCCGCGTCACCGATCTGGAAGCGCGGGATGACGGTGTCTGGCTCTCCGCAGAATGTCAGCCCAGACAATTCCGCTTCGACCTTGCGGTGATCGCGACGGGCCATGTCTGGCCCGATGAAGATGAGGCAACGCGGTCCTATTTTCCCAGTCCCTGGTCCGGCCTGTTGGAGGCGGCTATTCCGGCCTGTCGAGTGGGCATCATGGGCACATCGCTCAGCGCAATAGACGCTGCGATGGCTGGACGGCCGGGCAGGTCCATGATGATTGCCCCCTTTCCGGGGAAGCCGGAAAGCTCGCGGTCATGAAAGCTGTATCCGGGTAGTCGCGAGCCGGACACTCCTTCTAAGAGAATAGGGACTCGCTGATGCGTCATAGCACCATCGTGCGAAAGCCCGGCATCTATTCGATGCCGGGCAAATGGTTCCATTCCTGATCGCGGGCAAAGCCGGACCGGATCAGCCAGTGCTCGTGGGCGCGGCCCTGTAATATTCAGTCACGCGCCGACCATAGGTTTCGTCGAATACAGGTGCTGAATCCGGCCGAAAGCTGGGCGCGCCTTCCAGCAGGCACTTGTCGATGGCCGCCACATATCCGCCCCCGGTCTCGTCGTAGCGAAATGCCGACCATGGAATGGGGTGATAGCTCTGCCCCAATCCGAGGAATCCCCCGGTGGTCAGGATGACATAGGCGATCTGTCCGGTCCGTTCATCGAGAATGAGCCTAGCGATCGTACCCAACTCGTCGCCGTCGCGGCCATGGACGGCCTTACCGCGAATGTCGTCGGCGCAAATCAGGACAACCGCGCCGATCGGCGCGGCTGGTGCTTCTGCATTGGTGGCCATGACCTGGCTCCTTCGATGGTAGCGGGGGCAGCATGCCAAAGCGGTTGCCGCCTCCCGGAAACGCATTCTTTCAGACGAGACTGTGCTTCAACGCGCTGGTCTGGTCGTGCCCGGCCTTCACGGAGGTGAAGGCGTCGCGAATAACGTCCCGCGTTGCCGGTTGCAGATCGGTGTCTTTCAACGCGATTTCTAACTTCGCCTTGATATGATCCTCGCCGCGCTCGACTTCGTCGATGATCGCCTTGTCGTTCTTGCCGGTGAAGGCCTGCTTGAGGTCCATGAAGCTGCGATGCGCCGCGCCCAGGAAACTGGAGTTGTCCTCCGGCTCACCGCCGAGTCCGCGCACTTCCGCCTGCAGGGAAGCGACGACCTGTCCGCGATCATGGGCGAAACCTGTGAGCAGGTCCGCAAAACGCGCACTCTTCGCGTCTTCGACGGCGTCCTCGAAGCCTTTCAGGCTATCGAGAGTCGTGGTGATCAGTCCGTTGAGGACCGAGACGTCATGCTTGTTGTTCATGTCTGTATCCTTGATTTGGGGTAGCGCCAGGAAACCGGGAGACTGGATCTCCCGGCTGCTATGACGCTCAGTTTGCTGAGAGCGCAGAAGGCAGCAACGCATTGCCTTGCTGGAGTTGTTGCTCGATGATCGGCACGCCATTGCCGGCAACCTGTTTCAGCGACTGATCGGCCCCATCTTCGGCATAGCCCTTGTAGGCGGCCCAATTGCCCTGCTGAACTTGTGCGGACTGGGTGAGATAGAGATTGTCGAACGATCCGCGCGGCGTGCTCCGCAACATCTTCAGCATCGAAGCGCGTTCGGCCGACAATCGGGTGGTCGGCCTAGCAATCTTGCGCTGGTCGTTGTTCAGCGAGGCGAGCAGCGTCTGCTGGGAGGTTTGCGACTCCGAGATGATACGCTGGGCATAGTCCTTGACGTCGCTGCGCTGTGAGCGTGTGAGGCTGAGCCGGCTTGCAGCGATCTGAAACTGGTTGGCATCGGATGCGGCAGCGGAGAAGGCGGGGCCATCAAGGCCGTGGATCGGTGCGGCGCCGACATCAGCGCTGGAATAGCTGCCTGTCGTGGCGGGTATGGTGGACTGGGAGAAGGCGACCGTGGGGGCGCCGAGCATTGCCGTCCCAAGCAGGACGGAGATCATTGCACGCTTCATGTGGTTGTTCCTCGCAAACGCAAAAATACCGGTTGTGACGGTAAGAAAATGTGCGTTAGCTCTTTAGCTGAAAGCGCAGATTCCAGGATGGAAGGTATCGCTCGGAGCTATAGGACAATGATCGAAAGTCGATATAGTTTCAAATGTCTGGAATTTATTTTTATAAAATAACGTATAATTCTGATAAGAACGAACATTAGAATAATAATTCTGATAACTTATGATTTTATGGAACAATTATGCCGGTTGGGCGGTTCATGTAATTCCGGTTTCGATGTGCTGATGCGGCCAGATCGTCTTCTGGATCACAGGAGAAGGATTATGGAAATCATCATGTGGCTTGTCGTCGGCGGTATCATCGGCTGGCTCGCAAGCGTGATCATGCGCACGGACGGACAGCAGGGCATCATCCTCAACATTGTGGTGGGCATTATCGGTTCCTTCATCGGCGGCCTGGTTTTCGCGCGGGGCGACATCAACAATGCGCCGCTCACATTCCTTACATTTCTGGTCTCGCTTGCGGGGGCAGTCATCTTGCTCGCAATCGTCAATCTTGTTCGCCGCGGATCGATACGCTGACACCTCTCATCTTTGCTGCCCGGGCAGATGTCATGGCAACGATTTGACCATGCTGGCTATCAGGCACCGCACATCCTACCATTATCGGCAGCCGGTGCAGCTCGGACCACATCGGCTGATGCTGCGTCCGCGCGAAGGGCATGATATCGAACTTGTGTCTTTCGATCTCGAAATCACGCCCGATGCCGAAATTTCCTGGGCAAGCGACGTGGCGGGCAACACGGTCGCGACCGCGACTTTTGCAGCCATGACCGACAGCCTGACCATCGAAAGCCGATCGGTTCTCCGCACAGACGCCGTCGCCTGGCCTGTATTCGACATCGCTGCGTCCGCGATCGGCTATCCGTTTCGATACAGCGACGACGACTGGACGGATCTCGGCGGTCTGACCGTCATGCGGTATCCTGACGAGGCCCATCGGCTGCGAGACTGGGCGCAAGGTTTCGTCGGTGGAAATCCGACCGATACGCTCGCTCTGCTCAAGGATTTGAGCGCCGGTATTCCCAGTTGGATCGCTTATCAGGCGCGTGACGACGAAGGCACGCAATCTCCCCTGGAGACGCTAGACCGTGGCTGGGGATCATGCCGCGATTTCGCGGTGCTTTTCGTAGAGGCGGCGCGCAGCCTTGGTTTCGGCGCACGGATCGTCTCGGGCTATCTCGATAATCGGGCGGAAAACCTCATCGGTCAGAATGCGACCGGTTCCACCCATGCCTGGGCGGAAGTCTTTGTGCCCGGCGCCGGCTGGATCACCTTCGATCCAACCAATCGCAGCGTCGGTGGCTTCAACCTTGTCCCGGTGGCAGTTGGGCGTGACATCCACTTGGTAACGCCAGTCAGCGGAAATTATGCCGGGCCTGCGAATATGCTGGACCTTATGTCCGTGGAAGTCGACCTGGGCTGACAAACCCTTGGGTTGGCGGATTGCAGCGCTGCTTATTAAAGACCGTTGGCTCATAGTAATAGGGCCTTGCCCACCCCATATGAAGACCATCGCATTCCGTATGCCTCGGGCACGAGTGCGGCTGAGAGATAGTTCGTGCTCCCGCTCATGGATGGAGACGAACGATGTCCTTTTATCCAGTACCTTTACAAGCACAGGCAGAGCGCTACTTCCGCTCGATCCCCCAATGATCCGGGTTGCCAGCGCTGCACGGCGTGACGCCGCGCGATCCCTGCGCGAGGACAATTGGGAGAATGAAGGCGGTCATCTGGCTGGCGCGCGGCCCCCGATTGCATCTCCTGCTATTTCAGCCAGTGAGGTTGATACGCTGGAGGCGCAGGTCCGTGTCATGGAAAGCACCCTGGCCAGCGACTTTGCCAATGGTCGGGTGGGGATGCGCTACAATACCTATGCGCATCGCTCGCGCGTTCTTCGCCAGCAAAAGGCCAAGCTCGATGCCCTGCGCGCCAGATTTCAGGCGCAGGGGCAACAATCGTGAGCGCCCCCACCGAACTCGACCAAGCTATCGCCGTCGAGCAGATGGTTCTTTACGGCATCACACGTGTCCCGGCCGATCAATACCGTTACAAAGATTATCGCTACTCGAAGCTCAGCGACGCAATTGCCCAGGCCAAACGCGACGAGCAGTCCCCCTAAGCATCGCCACCTGAGCATCACACCTTGTGAAAGGACGTCCAATGGAACTTTCATCGACTTTCTGCCGGCTGCAGGAGACCGTCCAGCGCGATCGCGCGGCCAACGCGATACTGGAGAACATCCGGATCGTGGCCGAGAAAGCGGCCAAGGCATGGGGCGTTGTGGCCCTTTCCGCCGAACAGCGCGAATCGCGCCGCGAGCGAAGCCGCATCATCGCCGATATGGCGGCTCTACAAAATGAATCTGCGCCCGGCGAGGATGGCAGGCTGCTCAGCGAAAATCCGGATCGGGGGCTCGAAAGCGCCTGAATTGGTCCGGGAAACGGCTTTGAGGTGCGTCTTCACCTCTGCACCGGCTGATCCCCAACGCCTTTACACGGACTCTTCATCGTCCAGGCGACGGAGACGCAGTTCCGGGGCTTCGCGATCAGGGGCATCCGGTCGCCGCTCGAATGCACCGCCATCGCCTGATATCCGCTCCTTCTGAATGATGGCCGCAGCGCGCTTTCTCGATACGCCCAGACTGCGCAACGCATAGTCCGCCAGGCCGAACGACAGTTCGCGCGTGCCAGTGATCGCAAGGCCGACGCCCTGGCTTTCGAGATGGGCGACCTCGGCATCGCTCTGCGTCCGCACCGCAACGTCAATGTCCGCATTGAGTTCACGGGCGAGTTCGATGATCCGCCGTGTCTGGAAACCTTCGGGTGTCGCAATGACCAGAAGGCGTGCATCGGCGATGCCTGCGTCTTCGAGAATACCGGGGGTCGATGCATCGCCATAGATTGCCGGTATGCCTTTCGCGCGAAGCTCTTCGACACGCCGCCGGTCGTTGTCGACGATGATCACAGCAAGCTTCTGGTCTTTGAGTGTCTTGCCGACCACGCGGCCCACGCGACCGTAGCCGACGATAATCGCATGATCGCGCGGACTTTCATCGCGCGTTTCGGGAAGAGCAGAGAGGGATTGCCCGCCAGCCCACTCCAGAACTGACAGGATGCGTGGTCGCCGACCCAGCCATCGCTCGATCCCGTCGAAGGTCTTGAAGACGAGAGGGTTGAGCGTGATCGAGAGAAGCGCACCGGCCAGTATCAGATCTCTGCCTTCCATGGGCACAAGGCCAAGCGTCACGCCGAGGCCGATCAGGATGAAGGAAAACTCCCCGATCTGGGCAAGGCTTGCCGATACCGTCAGTGCTGTTCGCGCCGGGTAGCCAAAGGCCAGCACGATGCCAAAGGCGGCAACGGACTTGCCGATGAGGATGATCGCAAGAACAGCGACCACCGACAGCGGCTCGCGTACGAGTACAGCCGGATCGAACAGCATGCCGACCGAGACGAAGAACAGGACTGCGAAGGCGTCTTGCAGCGGCAGCGAATCCGCTGCTGCCTGATGGCTGAAGTCGCTTTCGCTCAGCACTACACCTGCGAAGAAAGCTCCCAGGGCAAAAGACACCCCGAACAGCGCCGCCGATCCATAAGCAATGCCCAGCGCCGTCGCGAGCACCGACAGTGTGAAAAGTTCGCGCGATCCTGTCCGCGCGACACGCTCCAGCACCCAGGGCACCGCGCGTGTGCCAACCACGAGAACCAGCACCAGAAAGAGCGCGACCTTACCAAGTGTAAGCAAGAGGGCCAGCAGGATAGCGCCGCCGGTTGGCTCATTACCTTCGCTGGCGTTGCCGCCCAGAACGCCTGCAAGCGCTGGCAGCAGGACCAGCGCCAAAACCATGACGAGATCCTCGACGATAAGCCAACCGACGGCAATGCGGCCATTGATCGAATCCAGCGTATTGCGGTGCTCGAGTGCGCGCAGCAGTACGACTGTCGAAGCGACCGAAAGCGCGAGGCCGAACACGATACCCGCCCCAGGCGTCCAGCCCCACACATGCACCAGCCCCGCGCCGAGCAAGGTCGCAACGGTGATCTGCACGATGGCGCCCGGAATGGCGATCCGCTTGACGGAGAGCAGATCCTTGACCGAGAAATGCAGACCCACACCGAACATCAGGAGGATCACGCCGATCTCGGCAAGCTGCTCAGCCATCCCCGCGTCGCTGACAAATCCAGGAGTAAAGGGGCCGACCGCAACGCCCGCCACTAGATAGCCAACCAGCGGGGGTAGTTTCAGTCGGCTCGCAACGAAGCCGCCGACGAAGGCAAGGACCAGCCCCATGACGATCGTGGTGATGAGACTGGTGTCATGGGGCATCGGCATCCTTTCGGAGAGCCCGCCGGGCCGACGCGCTGGGTGAAACATCAATAGAAAACGACATTCGACGCGCGCGGCATCAGCAGCCCGCGACATGTCATCCATCTCGATAATGATGAGACGTTCGCTCTACACCAATCCTCCGGTAAAGGCGATTGCTCTCAGAGAAAATGCGCTGAGCGCCCGGCCTTACTAGCGAATGGATGCTCATATAGATCGAGGGCCGCTCAACCGATCAAATGAGAAATGAGCGGACCGCTTCGGATACTTCAGCCCAGCCATTATTCCGGGACTGAGCATAGCGGCGGCTACAAAGGGGGCATTGGCAAACGACTTCGCATGGCTGAATGCGGGCCTCGTCCGATGATAATGCACACTACCTCTACGCTGTAGCTCTATGATCGTATCGGGGCGGGGAAGAACTCCGGCTGAGAGCCGAAAGCGATTGCATTATATTCATGCCGGCGGCGACGACAATCTTGTTATCGGCCAGCATAATACACATATCGTGTGCATTGGCACTCTCAGCTTGAGACTGCCAGATCGCAATTTGGCAGCGCTGGCTCCCGCTTGTGAAAGCGACGATTTCGTCGCGATCCAGCGACAGGATGCCTGATCCATGACATTTCGCCCCCTCCACGACCGCGTGCTTGTGCGTCGGCTCGAACCAGCCGAAAAGACGGCTGGCGGCATCATCATACCCGACACCGCCAGGGAAAAGCCGCAGGAAGGCGAGGTCGTCTCCGCCGGCAGCGGTATCCGCGCCGAGGATGGCAAGATCACGCCGCTGGACGTCCAGGCCGGCGACAAGATCCTGTTCGGCAAATGGTCGGGCACCGAGGTCAAGCTCGATGGCGAAGACCTTATCATTATGAAGGAAAGCGACGTTTTGGGCGTCATTGGCTGACCCAGCCTTTTCCTATCAGTCTGGCCGTAGCGAAACGGTTCACCGATTTTTCCATAAAGGATCACTGACCATGTCAGCCAAGGACGTAAAATTCTCCCGTGACGCGCGCGAAGGCATCGCGCGCGGCGTCGATATTCTCGCCAACGCGGTCCGCGTGACGCTCGGCCCCAAAGGCCGCAACGTTTTGATCGACAAGAGTTTCGGCGCGCCGCGCATCACCAAGGACGGCGTCACCGTCGCCAAGGAAATCGAACTGAAGGACAAGTTCGAGAATATGGGCGCGCAAATGATCAAGGCTGTCGCATCCAAAACCCACGACCATGCGGGTGACGGTACGACGACCGCGACAGTGCTCGCGCAGGCGATCGTGCGCGAAGGTATGAAATCCGTTTCGGCAGGTGTCGATCCTATGGACCTCAAGCGCGGTATCGACCTCGCCGTCACGGCGGTAGTCGCCGAACTCAAGGCGCGGTCCAAGCCCGTCGACAACAATCAGGAGATCGCCCAGGTCGGCATCGTCTCGGCCAATGGCGATGAGGTCGTCGGCCGCAAGATCGCCGAAGCGATGGAGAAGGTCGGCAAGGAAGGTGTCATCACCATCGAGGAAGCCACTGGCGTCGAGTTCGAACTGGACGTCGTCGAGGGCATGCAGTTCGATCGCGGCTATCTCTCGCCCTATTTCATCACGAATACCGAGAAGATGTCGGTCGAGTTGCAGGATCCCTATATCCTGATCCACGAGAAGAAGCTGTCGAACCTGCAGGCGTTGCTTCCGGTCCTTGAGGCCGTCGTTCAGTCCGGCCGTCCGCTCCTCATCATCGCCGAGGATATCGAGGGCGAGGCCCTCGCTACTCTGGTCGTCAACAAGCTGCGCGGGGGGCTGAAGGTTGCGGCCGTCAAGGCGCCGGGCTTTGGCGATCGACGCAAGGCGATGCTCGAAGACATCGCCATCCTGACGAAAAGCGAAGTGGTGTCCGAGGAACTGGGCATCAAGCTGGAGAACGTCACGCTGGAGATGCTGGGTACCGCCAAGCGCGTCACGATCGACAAGGACACCACGACCCTCGTCGATGGCGCCGGCGCCGCGGATACCATCAAGGGCCGCGTCGAGGCGATCCGGGCGCAGATCGAGAACACGACCAGCGACTATGACAGGGAAAAGCTCCAGGAGCGTCTTGCCAAGCTCGCCGGCGGCGTCGCGATCATCAAGGTCGGCGGTGCAAGTGAAGTTGAGGTCAAGGAGCGCAAGGACCGCGTCGATGATGCTCTCCATGCGACCCGCGCGGCCGTCGAGGAGGGTATCGTACCCGGCGGCGGGACTGCTTTGCTCTATGCGGCGAAGGCATTGAACGGTCTCAACGCCGTGAATGACGATCAGCGTCGCGGTATCGACATCGTCCGCAGGGCGCTCCAGGCGCCGCTGCGGCAGATCGCGGAAAATGCCGGACATGACGGCGGCGTGGTCGCGGGACGGCTTATCGATGGTAATGACGAGAATCTCGGCTTCAACGCGCAGAGCGAGGAATATGAGAATCTCTTCCAGGCCGGTGTCATTGACCCCACCAAGGTCGTGCGCACCGCGCTCCAGGATGCCGCCTCGGTCGCAGGGTTGCTGATCACAACCGAAGCCGCCGTTGCCGATTTGGGCGATGATAGCGCCAGTGCGCCTGCGATGGCCGGCGGCATGGGCGGTATGGGGTTCTAAGTCAGGCCCTAAATCCAAACGTGGGAGGCAGAGCCCCATACCCTCTGTCTCCTGGGTCTGGATCCAAATCAAATGACGCGACAACGGCGCCGATGTGTTATGGTCGTGCATCACCCGCATAGTGCCGCAGGCATATCGTGACTGAGAGACCATCGTGCTCCCGCCTGCCGTCGGGAGTCGCATCGATGTTCCTCATATTTGTCTGCACCGAGCATAACGAACGGCGACCGATATGACGGATCGCTCCACGAGAAGCTCGGTCACGTTCGCCGCGCCCTTCCGTTTGCCCGGCTTCGACGCCCCGCTGCCGCCCGGCAGCTACGCGGTCGACACGGAGGAGGAGGCCATCGAGGGAAATGTCCGCACGGTCTTTCACCGCATTGCGACGACTCTGGTGGTGGAGACGACCGGTCGGGTCGAACATCGCGCCGTCGATCCGAAAGACCTGGAGGCAGCCTTGCGGCGAGACCGCGAAGCAGCGACCCTTCCGCCAGACGTGCCAGATCCTTCGATGCCGCCGCCCGTTAGTTGGCGCTGGGTTCCCTTGTGGGTCCGCGTCCCCTGGTCGGGCAGAGGGGTGTAACTTCAGCCATGTTCAACAGTTCCGCGCTATGCAGACAGCAGGAGGCGCATCACCTCCGGATCGCGGCGGAAACGGGCCTGCAGAATGTTCGCAAGGTCGCACTGGCCGCCGCCCGCGCATGGGAAGTGCAAGCGCTGGAAGCCGAGAGCCGCGAATCTGGCTCGAAGGATGCTCTGAGCGATGAGGACGCAGCCATCGCGCTGGAATTTTTGCTGGAGGACCAAGCCGATGCGGAAGAGATCGATGACAGGTTGGATGGTGAGGATCCGAAGCGAAAATCAGCCGTGCCGACACATACCAAAATGAGGAAAAGCCAGCGTGATACTACATAATCTCTTGGGTCAGCATAAGGCGGATCCAGCAGGGCAGCGCTGGGAGAACGGTTTGTTCGTCAGTGCCTGCCTGATTTGCCGACGGGCTATGATCAAGCCGGTCAACGGTCATTGGCAGCTTGCAGGCAGGATAAAGGGGCTGTGAGGGCAATCGACTCTTCCGACGACGAGGTGACGTTCGGCGCCTGGCTGCTGACCCAGCATGATCGTTCGGATTGGGTCGGCGATCTGGCCAGGGCGGCCAAGGCGGACCGCGAGTTTCCTCGCGCGGGAGATCCCGATGCGGTGCGCAGCCATCTGAGCAGCATGCACGCGGAGAGCGAGATGCTCGAAGCGCTGGATGATGCCGAACAGATATGGCTGCGCGAATAATCCATACCGCGCGCAGCATCAACGAAGCCAATTTGCTTGCTCAGGCGATCGTCAATACGATTCGCGAACCGCTGCTTGTGCTCAATGCCGACTTGCGCGTGCTCGCGGCCAGCCGATTCTTCGATGAAACATTCAGGATGGAGCCAGCTCAGACCGAGGGTTCTTTGTTGTACGCCCTGGGTGATGGTCAATGGGATATACCGGCACTGCGTCTTTTGCTGGATACGGACTGGCTCGAAACGTTGCTGAAACAACATATACTGGTTTAATCTCCTATGTTCGCCGACATCTCCGACATTCACGACGCCTGGCCGGGCCGTCGAAATCGGTCGTTCATTCATGCGGCCAATTATGGCGCCTCTTGGGCCGTTAGCAGTCTGACAGCTTTGCCGAGCGGTTGACGGAAAAAGACTCCCATCGGTCGTGAGTGAAAGCGCGTACGGCTAAGTGCTTCTACCAAATCTATGGCCACAGGCGGCGAGTGGCGAACGTGCCGTGAGCTGACCAACTACGCGCTGCATTGGTACTAGCAAAAGTACCGAGCTGGCGGCGGTAGGAAGAATCCCGAGACAATCCCAAGAAAATCATAGCTGATTGCCGAACAATGATTGGCCGTTGATATTTCAATACATACCGGTGGTTCCGCACCTGTAAGCTGGACCCTCTCCCCCAGAATGTGCAAGACTGCACTGTGAAGACGAGGAGGCTACAGCGTTTTAATACACGTTTGGTGAAGCTTGGGGGAGCGGCTGATGGCGAAGAAGACTTTGACCCTGTTCTTGGGGAAACAGGATGTTGGAGACTTTGCGGAATTGCTCACCGAGGAAGCGCAAAACCGCGCGCAACATCCGACAACACGCGTGGTGGAAGCACCGGATTTCGGTGACGGAGCGCGGCTCTATGTCTTTGTTGCCGGGCAATTCACGCCACGATGGCTGAGCGACGTGCGGGTTCATTTTGACGTGCCGGGGCAGATCGTATCTAGTTCCGCCGCTGCACTGCTTCTGTTCCGCTCGGCCGAAAGGGTTTTCGCCACTCCATTTGCGCACGGCTGGATGTACCTTGACGAACACCGTTTCGAAGGCGACTTCGGCCTTCGAGCCGCGATAAACGCACTGGATGATTCCAAGCTTAAAAGGCTTGAGCGAGCCAACTTGGGCGATGCGTTGCGCGCGGTGGCGCAGTCACCCTTTCAGCGCGGTTTGACGTCGTTCGGTCTCGACGACGCCCTCGATCTCATCCGCAAGATAAGCGGCCGAACGCGCGACGACGCCAATGCCGATAGCGTGACAGGGTCGCGCTCGCTCAAATTGACCGGAGAATTCGGCTTGGGTGACCTTCCGGAGCTGGCGGCTGGCGCACTCGAATATTATGAGTCCACAGCTTATCAAAACACCCAGTTCGCAATTCTGGACTCGGTCATGCCTGTTGCGGACCGGCAGCTTTCGGATACGCTCGACGATCTAGCAGCCGCCAGCATTCGCGACGGGCAGGAGCAGTTTGAGCTCGGCCTCCCGATCGGATTCGCCGATGAAGCCGTTTCTTTTAAGTTCATAGGCCCACGCAAGCGCGGTACGCATCCCGATCTGTTGCTACGACACTATGTCGGGGCACTAGGTGACCGTCTCCCCGAGATTGACGCCCAGACATTGAAAGACCACAAAATTGCGGCCCATTTCGACGACGATAACCGGCCGGATGCGAAATGGTCGATCCGGTCGGCGTTAGTGGGATCGCTTGTTCACGACGACGAGCGATACGCCGCCAATGAGGGCGAATGGTATCGCATCGAACAGGGATTCAAGGATGCGATCGAAGCGGGATTCAACGATCTGCTCGAGGATTGGGAAGTTCAGCCCGAGCCGCTGCGGAAGATCTATACCGACGAAAGAAATTTCTACGAAGCGGAGGCTGACTACAATGCGCGGTTTGCCGCCACACACGGCTACATTATGCTTGATCGTGAGCTCATCCAGATTCCGGACGTTGATCGGTCCGGGTTCGAAAGCTGCGACATTCTCGACATAGAGGGAAAGCGGTTCATTCATCTCAAGAAAAGTTCGCGGCGATCGAGCGTCCTCAGCCACTTTTTCAAGCAAGGCGCAAACTCCGCGCGTCACTTCAGCATGTTTGCAGACTCTTGGGTACGCCTTCGCGAGCTTGTCGTAGGCCGCGCGGGTCCCGAGGCAGGCGAACAGCTCGACGCAGCTCGTGCCAGTCTGCAGCGCTGGAAAGTGGAGTTTGTGATCGCCGATACGCCGCGTGCCAACGGCGCGTTCAACATTCCGTTCTTCAGCAAAGTTTCGCTGCGCGACGAGATCCGAAACATCCGGGCAATGCAGTATGGTGCGGGATTGCGCTTCATTCCACTGCAGCCCGATCCCTAATTCAGTATTGGCTCTCGTATGAAAACTGAACCGTGTCCGGTCACCAGCTTTCGGAAGCGCGGGGCGCATGGCTGCCCGTCGCCGACGCATGATGCCTCAGGCAACTCTCGCCTGCGCGGTGTTGCAGCGGTGGCGCCTTCTCGGCGGGCGCGGACTGACGGTTTTGGAGGACAGCATTATTATAAACCAGCCGTTAATTGCCTGCCTACAACGGTGCCGTCGGAGCCGAAAACCGACGGCTAGATAAGCTCTCCCTGATCTTGTCCAAGCATCTTGTTGATGAAAGGTCGCATATAGGTGTTGACCGTGTCGAATTCATCACTCCGAAGCAATGACTCCTTCACCTGCGGGTTAATGACATGCCCGCCATACTCGGCGCCGTGTAACGAGACCGTGCCGAGGACTAGCTGCATGTCGCGCGGCCTATTCTTGAGAGCAAAGCCAATGATCGCGGCGGCGTTTGTATCGTCCTGGTCCTGCTGAAGCGGAGTATCCAAGATGATCGGGCACAGACAGGAGGTGGTGAACTCGCGGATCGTATGTAGCAGGGCGAAATGATAGGCCAGAATGGCTCTCGGGCCGTAACTACCGGTCTCGTTTATCTTGGGCGAGACACTCTTCTTGGCAGCGGCTCCGAACGTCACGCCAAGCTCTACAGCGAAGGCACTGAGCTTTTTGGTGTAGAAGGCTACGATCTCCGCCTTGCGTTTGGCGCTGCTATGCGCCTTCATCATCTTTAGGGCCTCCTCCTCCTTGATCTGCCATTCGATGATGCCCCCGTCGATCACGGCGCGCTCGGCCGCGATCGTGGCGTCGACGACGCGCTCGCTCTCATCCTTGAGCATGTCGCGGAGTTTCACTTCGCCACGCCTCTCTTCCAGCAGGGCGTCGATCCGCTTTATCCGGTCGTCATACGACCGTAGCGACTGCATCTGGCGCGCGACATCGGCCTCGACTTCGACCAGCGAGTGCCGCGCGTTCGCAAGGAACCCCCTGCACGCATCCGCGTCGCTGATGAGGCTAAAGCGGTTCGCAAAATCATTTTCATGCACGGTACTGCAGGTGGGGCATATGACCTGCGCATTCGACAGGTTCTGGGTGAATTTCACATCCGCATCGAGCTCCGCCAAAGCAGTGCGAGCGATCTCGATTTCCTCGACGAGTACAGCCCGCTGAGACTGGAGTTCGGATATCTTGTGCTTCACGCCCTCATAGATGGCGCGAAGCTCGTTCAGCTCCGCCAGCAATTGTTCGATTTGATTCCGGAACAACTCCGGCGAGAAGGTTGTTGTCACCGGCGATCGCCCGTTTCGCAGCCGCACGGTCGCGCGGTCAAGTGCGCGCCGCTCGGCCTTGAGCTCGTTCTGCTCGCGCTGCGCATCCGCCCGCTGCGCCTGGGCGCTGTAATATTCCCTTGGACGAATCCCGGTGTGATATTCGAGGATGCTCTTCTTGAAATTGGGGATCATGGCGAGACTCTTGAACGAGCTCCAGCTGTCATCCCAGCCCCGGTCCTGATCCTGATAGAAGGGAAGGAAGCAGAATTGCGGCGGCGGAACCACAAGATCGTTGGACTTGGTGGTCAACTGAATGGTGAAGTCGAGAAGTTCGGCGATCTTCGGGCCGACCTCCTTCATCAGCGACGTTCCCGTCCAGACGAGATCATCTGCAGCATCGAACAAAGCGAACTGATTATCGAACCGAAGGATCGAGTAGATTGCACCATCCACGGAAAACTCGAGCATCGTGGCGACGGATGCCTTGGTCCATTTTTCGTTCACGACCGAAGCGCCTGCCCCGAAGGCGCCATAGATGGACTTGATGAGATGCGATTTCCCAGTGTCATTCTCGCCGAACACCACCGTCGTGCTTTCGTCAAACTTCTCCTGCCTCGCCCTCCCCTCGAGGCGAGAGAGTAGAAGAAGCCTTCGCAATTTCAAGTTTTTCATGAGACTTCTTTCTGAGGCTTCTAACTAATCTTTTATATCGCTCGGCTTTAATGATGCGTGTATATTTCATATATTATCATTGCCTTCAGTCTTGAGGGACTAGGGTCCGGACTCATTACAGCCACCAGATGACGGCTGCGGCGAGGGCGATGGCGCCCATGAAGCATTCGATTTTGCGGTCGAAGCGAGTAGCGATGCGGCGCCAGTCCTTGATGCGGCAGAACAT
>Ga0180223_1000887_pt1 | contig 29161 bp, 40 predicted proteins | sample eDN5th30CKraftOP_FD_151337 | JGI IMG/M metagenome (GOLD analysis project Ga0180223, IMG submission 151337) | Enriched Organic Plus compost microbial communities from Emeryville, California, USA - eDNA 5th pass 30_C Kraft OP (version 2) (version 2) ... | reverse complement strand
TAACCACCTGCCGGACAGCCAATGGCGGCCTCTGGTCGCCGACCTCGGCTACAGCGTCGGCTTCCTGATGGTGATCCTGGCGCGCCAGCAATTGTTCACCGAGAGCACCATCACCGCCGTGCTGCCGGTGCTCAAGAACCTGTCGCCAACGACGATCTGGCAGATGGCCCGGCTGTGGGCGATCGTGCTCGCCGCCAATCTGACAGGCACGCTGTTCGCGGCTCTGTTCTGCGCTTTCACGCCGGTGCTGACTCCGGAGCTTTATGACGGCATGATCGAGGTGAGCCGCGCACTGCTCAAGCTTGACGTGCCGCAGATGTTCTTCGCCGGCATCGCCTCCGGCTTCCTCATCGCTGCGATGGTGTGGATGATTCCGAGCGCCGAGAGCGCCAAATTCATCGTCGTCACGCTGATGACTTACCTGATCGCCGCCGGCGGCTTCACCCACATCGTCGCCGGTTCTCTGGAGGCCTATCTGCTGGTGATCGCCGGCGACTGGACCTGGTGGCAGGCGATCGTGAACTTCGCCCTGCCCGTGCTCGCCGGCAACATGGTCGGCGGTACCTGCCTGTTCGCGGTACTGTCCTACGCGCAGGTCAAGGACGAAATTTGAGCGTCACTGATTGACGCAACTGCCGAGATAAGCCGCCGGATTGCCGGCGTCCGCGCCATAGGCGCCGAGTTGGTGGGCACAACGCATCGCGCGATCCTGGCTGGTCTCGGTGCCGTTCGGGCCGGAGGGCGACAAGGTCCGCATGTTCGGCAGGATACGGCCGGTCTCCGGCACGACGATCGCGGGCGGTACCTCGGCCCGCGGCGCAGCCGGCAGCTGTGGTTGTGGCGGGCGATAGAGCCGCTCGCTGCGAGGCGACTGGTACTTCGGCGGCAGCCAGGGCTCGGGCTGCGGCTGCGCGCGCCTTCCCGGTTCCGGCTTCATGATCGAATAGGAATCGTCCTGCGCGGTGGCCGGAAGTCCCGCAGCCAGGAAGGCGAGCGCGACGATGCCCATGAGCGATAAGCGTTTCATTGTCTCAAGATGGGGACGCCAAGCACCCTCGCCTAGTCCTCATCCGGCGCATCGACGATCGGATCGAAACGCTCGGCGTCGAGGCCGAGCAGGTTCCACGACTGCTGCATGTGCGGCGGCAGCGGTGCCGACACGTCGATGGTGCCGCCACGCGGATGCGGCACGACGATGCGGCGCGCCAGAAGATGCAGCTTGTTCTGGATTCCGCCCGGCAGTTCCCAGTTCTCGATGTTGAAGTATTTGGGATCGCCGACAATCGGGTTGCCGATATGCGCCATGTGCGCGCGCAGCTGATGGGTGCGCCCGGTGACCGGCTTGAGCGACACCCAGGCGAGCTTCTGCGCCGAGGTCTCGACCACCGCGTAATAGGTCACGGCGTGCACCGCATCCCGCTCGCCATGTTTGGCGACGCGCATGAAGCTGTCTTCTTCCATTTCCTGTTTGGCGAGATAGGTCGAGATGCGCCCCTGCCGCGGCTTCGGCACGCCGGCGACCAGCGCCCAGTAGATCTTGCGCGCCGAACGGGTGCGGAAGGTCTTGGCCAGCGCGGCGGCGGCAAAGCGCGTCTTGGCGATGAGCAGACAGCCGGCCGTGTCCTTGTCGAGCCGGTGCACGAGACGCGGCCTCTGCGCATCGACGCCGGGGCCGCGCAGCGCTTCGAGCAGGCCGTCGACATGACGCGTCGTGCCGGAGCCGCCCTGCACCGCCAGTCCCATCGGCTTGTTGAGCACGAGCACATCGTCGTCCTCGGCCAGAGTGATCGAGCGCAGATATTCGCGGTCCTTCAGCACCTGCGGTGAATCCTCGCGCAGGCGCGGCGCGGCGAGCTGCAGCGGCGGAATGCGGATTTCCTGGCCGGCTTCGAGGCGGGACTTGGTCTCGGTGCGCTTGCCGTTCACCCGCACCTCGCCCTTGCGGACGATGCGCTGGATATGGCTGAAGGACAGGCCCGGAAACCGCGCTTCGAAGAAACGATCGACCCGCATGCCGTTCTCGTCCGGCGTCACGGTGACCGTCTGCACCTTGGTGGCCGCCGCGAGCGCGGGGGAAATTTCCGGCTCCGCCTTTTGCATCGGTCGCACGGCTTCTTCGCAACGCGGCTCGGGGCGACGAGACGCTCCCTCACCCCAACCCTCTCCGCGTCCGCGCGGAGGCAGAGCGCGCTTTGCGCCGGCGCTGCGCCCCTCAGGCTGACGGGTTGAAGCGGCCGCGCGCGGCTTGTCATCGCGGCGCTCGCCGCCGAACTTGCCGGCAGACTTTCCGCCAGACTTGCCCGCGCTCTTGCCACCCGGCCTGCCGCCAAACTTGCGCTCGCCACGCTCGTCCTCGAAGCGCGACTTGCCGCCGCGGCCGCCGAAGCGGTCCTTGCGGCCGCCCCGACCCTCGACCGGCCGGCCGCCCGGCCCCTTGCGCGCACCTTGACGAGGACCTGCCGTCTGCTTGCCGCCGCCCGGCTGACGCGGACCTTTTCTGCCACCGCCACGTTTCATGCGACACCATTGGTTAGACGCGCCAGCGCGTCATCGAGACCGGGAAGACCGTCGAGCTTGATATCGAACAGATCGGTGAGTGCGTCGCGCAACTCAGCCGCGCCGAGCGCGCGCTTGTCGCTGCCGCCATTCATGTGATGCACCGTGAGCACGTTGTTCGACAGCGCGTAGCGCTTGCCCGGCAGCGCCCGCGCACCCATGAGCGTATAGGTGAAGATCGATTTCGGATGGGTCGAGACGAACCAGTTGCTCTGTACGTGGTCCTCGTAGATCTGCTCCGACAGATCGAATCGCAGCAGCTTGAGCCATTCGCCGCGCGGATTGAATTCGACGATGTAATCGCCGCCTTCGCGCACGATCCGGTACGGCTCATGCGGCGTCTGCTGCGGCCCGGTTTCATCGAGCAGCAACGGCGCGGTCAGCACATTGCCGCCGAAACCGACATCGGCGAGGTAACGTGTGCCGTCGATATCGACGACCAGCAGCAGATGCGAGCGTTGCGTGCGAACACCCTCGGGACGATTCCACACCACGCGCGCGGTATGCTCGTGGATCGAATAGCCCAGTGCCCGCAGCACGTGGGAAAAGAGGAGGTTCTGTTCGAAACAATAGCCGCCGCGCCCGGCATGGACGAGCTTGTTCTCCAGCGACTGCCGGTCAATCGGCACCGGGCGGCCGAGCAGCGGATCGAGATTCTCGAAGGCAATGGCCGCCGGATGCATCCGGTGCAGCGCGCGCAAGGTCTGAACCGTCGGCGTGCGCGGGCCGTCATAGCCGATGCGGGCCATGTAGGCATCGAGGTCGATCGTATCGCTCATCAGCTCCTCACGGACAGCGCCTGAGCTCGGCGCGTTGCGCGCGATCCCAGGTCACCGTTAACTTGCCGCCATGCGGGCGCAGGGACACCGGAATGGAGCGCTCGCCGGCCATGTCCCAGCACCAAGCCTGGATATGGACGGTATCGCCGGTCTTGTACATGCGGCCGACGCGGCAGGAATCGCCCCGCCAGCGCACGGCGTAATTGCTCACCGTCAGCGGCGCATTGTCCGAAAAGAACGCGGGACCGCAGGAGGCCTCGTCGCCCCAGCGGCCGGCAATGGCCTCGGCGGCACAGGCCGGCGCCGCGGCGACCACCAGCGACGCGATCAGAAGCCCCCGCAACGTGGTCATTCTCCGCCCTTCTCCCGGCGCAGCCTGGCCCAGTAGTCGAGCCGCTTCTTGATCTCGCGCTCGAATCCGCGCTCCGGCGGGTTGTAGAACTGCTGGCGCGGCAGCGCATCGGGAAAATAGTTCTGGCCCGAGAAGGCGTCCTCGGCGTCGTGGTCGTAGGCGTAGCCGCGGCCGTAGCCTTCCTCTTTCATCAGGTTGGTCGGCGCATTGAGGATGTGCTTGGGCGGCACCAGCGAGCCGGCTGTCTTGGCGACCTGCCGCGCGGCGCCATAGGCCTTGTAGCCGGCGTTGGATTTCGGCGCGGTGGCGCAATAGATCACGGCTTGCGCGATGGCGAGTTCGCCTTCCGGCGAGCCCAGAAAATCGAAGGTGTCCTTGGCGGCATTGGCGATGATCATCGCCTGGGGATCGGCGAGCCCGATATCCTCGATCGCCATTCGCACGACGCGGCGCGCGATATAGAGCGGCGGCTCGCCGGCGTCGAACATGCGCGCGAGATAATACAGCGCCGCGTCCGGATCGGAGCCGCGCACCGACTTGTGCAGCGCCGAGATGAGGTTGTAGTGGCCGTCCTGCGACTTGTCGTAGATCGGCGCGCGGCGCTGCACGATCTCCTGCAGCTTGACGCTGTCAAAGATCTCGTCGGGCCGCGCGGCGCGCCAGACTTCCTCGGCCAAGGTGAGCGAAGCGCGGCCGTCGCCATCGGCCATACCGGCCAGCATCAGCCGGGCGTTCTCGTCAAGCGGAAGCGGCTTGCCTTCGATTTCTTCGGCGCGTTCGAGGAGCTGTTCTACGGCCTCCGGGCCTAGCGACTTGAACACCAACACCCGCGCGCGCGACAGAAGCGCGGCGTTAAGCTCGAAAGACGGGTTCTCGGTGGTGGCGCCGACCAGCACGATGGTGCCGTCTTCCATCACCGGCAGGAAGCTGTCCTGCTGGGCACGATTGAAACGGTGCACCTCATCGACGAACAGCAACGTGCCCTGCCCCAGCTCGCGGCGGCGGCGCGCTTCCTCGAAAACTTTCTTAAGGTCGGCCACGCCGGTGAAGATCGCCGAAATCTGCTCGAAATGCAGATCGGTCGCCTGCGCCAAGAGCCGCGCCACCGTGGTCTTGCCGGTCCCTGGCGGACCCCAGAAGATCATGGAGCCGAGCGAGCGCGTGCCGAGCATGCGCGTGAGCACGCCGTCCGGCCCGAGCAGATGATCCTGACCCACGACCTCGTCGAGCTTTTGCGGGCGCAAGCGGTCGGCCAGCGGCCGCGGCGCATCGCGCTCGAGGCCGGCGGCGGCGAACAGTGACGGGCCGCTCTGCTTGCCGCGCGCGGCCATCGTCATCCCCCGAACATCGCGGAGATCTTCTGCCCGCGCCGCAGGATGACGATGCGCCAGCCATTGCTCGGCGTATGGGCGATACGGTCGAGATCGCGCGTCCGGCCGACCGGCTTGCCGTTGACCTCCTGGATCACGTCGCCACGCTGAAAGCCGAGGCTGCCAGCGACCGAGCCATCGTCGGTACCGATGATGACCACGCCCTGATCGACATTCTGCAGTTGCAGTTCGTCGGCCAGCGCCGGCGACAGGTTGGCGACGCGCGCGCCGGCAAAGGGCGATCGTGCGGTGATGGTGATTTCCTCGCGCGGCGCATCGGGCGCGGTCGCAAGGTCGATGGTCGCCGCCATCTCGCGGCCGCCCCGCACGATGCCGAGCTTCGCAGTGCCGCCGAGCGGCTTGGTGGCGAAGCGGTAATCGAAGGCGTTGCTGTCGTCGACATCCTGGCCGTCGATCGAGACGATGAGATCGCCCGCCTTCAGCCCGGCCCTGGCCGCCGGCCCGTCCGGTCTCACGCTGGCAACGAGCGCACCAGTCGGGCGCTTGAGATTGAGGCCGTCGGCGATGTCGGGCGTCACGCTCTGCAGCGTGGCGCCGAGCCAGGGACGGCGCACGCCGCTGCCGCCGGCCTTGGCGGAGGCGACCACGACACGCACCATGTTGGCGGGAATGGCGAAGCCGACGCCCTGCGAGCCGCCGGAGCGCGAGAAGATCGCCGTGTTGATGCCAACCAGCCGGCCGTTGAGATCGACGAGCGCGCCGCCGGAATTGCCGGGATTGATGGCGGCGTCGGTCTGGATGAAGAACTGATAATCGGAGACGCCGACCTGCGTGCGCGCCAGCGCCGAGACGATGCCATGCGTCACCGTCTGGCCGACGCCGAACGGATTGCCGATGGCGAGCACCAGATCGCCGACTTCGAGGGCATCGGAGTTGGCGAATTCAAGGAACGGAAACGCGGCACCGTCCTTGATGCGCATCACGGCAAGATCGGTGCGCGGATCCTTCAGCACCACGGTTGCTTCGAACTCGCGCTTGTCGGCGAGCGACACCTTGATCTCGTCGGCGCCTTCGATGACGTGGACGTTGGTGACGATCAGCCCCGTCGGATCGACGATAACGCCGGAGCCGAGCGAGCGCTGCACCTGGTTCGGGTTGCCTGGCCCGCCGCCGAAGAAGCGGCGGAAGATCGGATCGTCGAACAGCGGGTTGCGCGTCTGCACGGTCTTGGCCGCATAGACGTTCACAACCGCCGGCGAGACGTGCTTGACGATGGGCGAATAGGACAGCCGCACCTCATTGGCGGTCGGCACGCGGCGGTCCTGCGCCGGGGCCGCGACGGCCCAAGCTGTAGCGAAAACAAGAGCGGCAGCAATCGAGCGGATCATGCGAAGTCCCGGCAATGCGATCGGAAAGAGCTTTGATCTACAAACCTGTTGGCCGAATGAAGACCGTTACAGCCGCGCTTCGTCGACCGGCATGGCATTGATCGGGCCGGCCTCGCCGCGCTTGCGGCCTTTCAGGTAGGTCTCACCCCAGCCCTTCAGCGTCGCGATGACCGGCTGCATGGTCTCACCCAAAGGCGACAGCCGGTATTCGACGCGCGGCGGCACCTCGGCATAGACTTGGCGCAGGATCAGCCCGGCCTGCTCCAGCTCGCGAAGCTGCTTGGTCAACATGCGCTGGGTAATGCCGTGGAGGCCGCGACGCAGGGCGTTGAAGCGCACCGGGCCGTCCTGCAGATGATAGAGGATCACGCCCTTCCACTTGCCGTCGATGAGTTCCAGGGTGGCCTCGACCGGGCATCCGGCGGCGCAATTAAAGTCACGCGGCGGCTTCGGGGCTCGTTTCGGCTGGCGGGGCGGCGGCATCAGCATCAGGTAACCTCTTGATTCGTCGCATTAGTACCCTTTGAGGCACTAGATACAGAACAATTCCATACTTGCAAGATGGTGCCTGATCGAAGATGTGGAGGTCCCCATTCCGGAGACCACCATGAAAGCCGTCGGATACCTCAAGTCCCTGCCCCTCACCGATCCCAAGGCCCTCGTCGACTTCACCGCCGACAAGCCCGTCCCCGGCCCGCGCGACCTGCGCGTCGCGGTCAAGGCGGTCTCCGTCAATCCGGTCGACAGCAAGGTGCGGATGCGCGCCGAGCCCAAGCCCGGTGAGCCGCCCAAGGTGCTGGGCTTCGACGCCGCCGGGGTCGTCGATGCCGTCGGCGCCGACGTGACTCTGTTCAAGGCCGGCGACGAGGTGTTCTACGCCGGCTCGATCGCCCGGCCCGGAACGAACTCCGAATTCCATTTAGTCGATGAGCGCATCGTCGGCCGGAAGCCGAAGTCCCTCACCTTCGCGCAGGCGGCGGCGCTGCCGCTCACCAGCATCACGGCCTGGGAAATGCTGTTCGACCGTCTCGGCGTAAGGCCGAGCAAGACGCCGGACGGCCGCGCCTTGCTGGTGATCGGCGGCGGTGGTGGCGTCGGCTCGGTCATGATCCAGCTCGCGCGCCGGCTCACCGGCCTCACCATCATCGCCACCGCCTCGCGCGAGGAGACACGCGACTGGTGCCTCAGGCTCGGCGCCGATCATGTCATCGACCACCACAAACCGCTGGCCGGGCAGCTCAAGGCGATCGGCCATCCGCAGGTCGCGATGGTGGCCGGCATCACCGGCACCGAGCAGAGCGCGCCGCAGCTTGCCGACATCATCGCGCCGCAAGGTCAGTTCGTGCTGATCGACGACCCGAAGACGCTCAATGTGATGCCGTTCAAGCCGAAGTCGATCTCGGTGCACTGGGAATCGATGTTCACCCGGTCTGTGTTCGGCACCGCCGACATGATCGCGCAGCACAGACTGCTCAACGAGGTGTCAGCGATGATCGACGCCGGACTGATGATCACAACCGCGGCGCAGGAGCTGTCGCCCATCAACGCCGCCAACCTGATGAAGGCGCACGCCCAGATCGAGAGCGGCACCACCATCGGCAAGGTGGTGCTCGCCGGGTGGTGAGGTCTTCCCTCTCCCCGCAATGCGGGGAGAGGTGAAGAAGGACTACTCCTTCGCCGGCACCGTGCGCAGATAGGCGACGATGGCGTCGATGTCCTCGCCGGTCATGCGCGCGTAATAGGGATACCCCATCGGCGGCTTGAGCTTGTGGCCGTCCTTCGACACGCCCTGCGTGATGGCGGCCTTGATCTGCGCGTCGGTCCAGTCGCCGAGGCCCTTCGCCTTGCTCGAGGTGATGTTGGCCGACACCGACTTGCCCCACGGTCCGGGGAATTCCATGCCGCCCTTGCCGAGATCGCCGACGAAATCCTTGCCCTTGGCGCCGAACGGCGTGTGGCATTCCATGCAGTGACCGATGGTGGCGAGATAGAAGCCGTTCTTCACCTTGTCGGTCAGCATCGCTTCCGTAAACGGCTTTTCGCCGCCGGGGAACAGGTGGTGCGGCAACTGGATCTTGTAGACCGGGTCCGCCACCTTGTTCTTCACCGGCTTGATCGTGCGCAGGTAAGCCACGATCGCGTCCATGTCGCGTTCGGTGAGAATGCCGTAGAACGCCGTCGGCATCACCTCGGCGATCTGCACGCCGTTCGGGCGCTGACCGGTGCGGAGCAAATGCTTGATCTGCGCGTCGGTCCAGCCGCCGATGCCGGTTTCCTTGTCCTGCGTGATGTTCGAAGCCACGACCTTGAAGGGCGGCTCGTCGAACAGCAGGCCGCCCGACAGCGCCTTCGAAAAATCCGGCCCATTCGGGCCCATGGGCGTGTGGCAGTTGTGGCAGGTCATGACGGTGTTGACGAGATAGCCGCCGCGCGCGACCAGGTCGCCATTGGCTTGTGCCGCGGCGCTGCCGGCGCCGGCGATCATTGAAACAACAACGGCTGCGGCCGCGCCGAGCGCGCCCCGCAACGAATGCCTGAGCATGGGAATCCCCCGAATGATGAATCACGCTTTCTAGCGGCGTTCGGATATCACAATACCGGAACGCCGGTGTGACTGCCATCACAGGCAGGACGGACCGCGCGATGAGCCGGCCACGCCGCAATAGACACAAGTGAAACTAATAGCTTCTTCGCGCCGCAGGTTCTCAGGCCGCTGCCACGCCAGGCCTTGAGGAGCCCGTGCTGCCCTGAACTGGCGCGCGCTGCCCAACGGCGCCTTTGACGATCACGCCATACCAGCCCAAGCCCTTGTAGGTTTCGTAGCCGGGCGTGACATGGAAGGCGACGAGCGCGCCGGATTTATCCCTGTAGCAGCCACTCTTGCGCTTGCCGACATCGAGGTTAAGGCGTTCGGTGAGCAGACCCTGGCCGTCGGAGGCGGCGATCACGCGCATATTGGCGTCGACCAGCAGGACCCGCGAAGCGGCATCGTCGACCCGCACGCCCTGCACGATGGCCCTCGCCTGGGTCTCCCAATCGAAATGGATGGCAAGAATGCCGGACGGGCGGCTGCGCGCCTGTCCGCCGAGGCGCACACTGGCGCAATAGGTCGCGACCTGGGCATCACCCAGCAGCGGCTGCCGTTCGACGTCGCCGGCGACGTAATCGTCGCCCGTGCGCAGGCTAAGGGCCTGCCGGAACCACGGCGCATTGGCGACATTGCGGCCCTGGACGTCGAACTTGTCGGGCCGGCCGTTGGCCAGGATGTTGCCGTCGAGGTCGCACAGCCACAGATCGAGATAGACCGTATAGGCGCCGAGGATCACGCCGAGTCGTTCGCTCGCAAAAGCCACGCGTTCCGGCCCAGGCTCGGCGGCACAGTCGACGACGGCGGAATCGGTCGCCCACCAGCGCACGTCACAGGTGCGCTCATAGAGATTGCGATCGATCAGCTCGACAGCGTTGAGCGACAGATCGACCATGCGCTCGCCGGTACTGCGCTCGGTCATCTGGGCGATGGAATTCATCAGCGCGTCGGTGCGCTTGACCAGCTCGGTCTCGAGTTCCCGGGCAATGCCTTCGATACGCTGGCTGACGCCGCCAACTTCCTTGGCGACGACGGCAAAGCCGCGGCCCTGCTCCCCGGCGCGCGCGCTTTCGACCAGCGCATTCAGGGCCAGCATCTTGATGTGCTCGGTGATCTCCCGGATCGTCGAGGCCTTGTCACGAGCGATGTGATTGACCTCCGCCGTCAGGCGGGCGGTCAAGGCCGAGATGTCCGAGGTTTCCTCGTCGGCGCGTTTCGTCGATTCAAGGCGCGACATCGATTCGAGACCCGATCATGCAAGTGCCACGAATAGACCACGCCGTCTGTTAGTGGCGGTTTAATATAAACTGCATGATGAATTAAAAACGTCCGCCTAAAAAAACGGCATAAGCAACACATTCGAATGCTATTATTTGAGCGCAACAAAAAAGGCGGCGCCCGAAGCGCCGCCTTTTCAAATTTGCCGCTGAACAGCGTAGCTTCAGGCGCTTGCTTCTTCGCTCGCAGCCGCCTGCACCGGGCCGGAGTCCTGACCCTTGGCATCGACGTCGCGATCGACGAACTCGATGACCGCCTGCGGCGCGTTGTCGCCGTAGCGGAAGCCGGCCTTCATGATGCGGGTGTAGCCGCCCTGGCGGTCCTTGTAGCGTGGCGCCAGCGTGTCGAAGAGCTTCTTGACCATGTCAACGTCGCGCAGCTCGGAGATCGCCTGGCGGCGGGCGGAGAGATCGCCCTTCTTGCCGAGCGTGATCAGCTTCTCGACGATCGGGCGCAGTTCCTTCGCCTTCGGCAGAGTCGTGACGATCTGCTCGTGCTTGATCAGGGAAGCGGCCATGTTCGCCAGCATCGCCATGCGATGCGAAGAGTGCCTTCCCAACTTGCGATAGACTTTACCGTGACGCATCGCGTAACTCCCTGCCTCTATCCTGTTTGCCCCGGACCATTCCGGCGCGCCGCGGAAGGCGGCATAAAAAAGCCGAAGCGGGCGTCATGCCCGCTCCGGCCAACCGTTAAACTCAGTAGTGGTCTTCGAAGCGCTTGGCGAGCTCTTCGATGTTTTCCGGCGGCCAGCCCGGCACTTCCATGCCGAGGTGGAGGCCCATCTGCGCCAGCACTTCCTTGATCTCGTTGAGCGACTTGCGGCCGAAGTTCGGCGTGCGCAGCATCTCGGCTTCGGTCTTCTGAACCAGATCGCCGATGTAGACGATGTTGTCGTTCTTGAGACAGTTGGCCGAACGCACCGACAGCTCGAGCTCGTCCACCTTCTTGAGGAAAGCCGGGTTGAAGGCGAGGTCGGGAATCGTCTCCGCGGCCTGCTCCTTGCGGGGCTCCTCGAAGTTCACGAACACGTTGAGCTGGTCCTGGAGGATGCGCGCGGCATAAGCGAGCGCGTCTTCCGGCGTCACCGCGCCGTTGGTCTCGATGGTCAGAGTCAGCTTGTCGTAGTCGAGGATCTGACCTTCGCGGGTGTTCTCGACCTTGTACGACACCTTGCGCACCGGCGAATACAGCGAGTCGACCGGGATCAGGCCGATCGGCGCGTCTTCCGGACGGTTACGCTCGGCGGCGACATAGCCCTTGCCGGTGTTGACCGTGAACTCCATGCGGATCTCGGCGCCCTCGTCGAGGGTGCACAGCACGAGGTCCGGATTGAGCACGACGACGTCGCCGACGGTCTGGATGTCGCCCGCGGTCACGGTGCCCGGACCCTGCTTCTTCACCACCATGCGCTTGGGGCCTTCGCCCTGCATCTTGATGGCGATGTCCTTGACGTTGAGCACGAGGTCGGTGACGTCCTCGCGCACGCCGGCGATCGAGGAGAACTCGTGCAGCACGCCGTCGATCTGCACCGACTGCACCGCCGCGCCCTGCAGCGACGACAGCAGAATGCGCCGCAGCGCGTTGCCGAGCGTGACGCCGAAACCGCGCTCGAGCGGCTCGGCGATGACCGTCGCAAGACGCGACGGGTCGGACCCGGCGGTCACCTGGAGCTTGTTCGGCCTGATCAGTTCCTGCCAATTTTTCTGAATCACGTGTTCACCCATTATGAGCGTCGCTCGCTAGAAGAGCGCGTCGCTGAGCCTGCCCAGCGCACCCCACCCGCCGCGTGTGGGGTCAATGAACGGCGGCGGCGGACGCGGGCCATCCCGAACGTCCGCCTTACGAAATCAATTACACCCGACGGCGCTTGCGCGGCCGGCAACCATTGTGCGGGATCGAGGTCACATCACGGATCGAGGTGATGGTGAAGCCCGACGCCTGCAGCGCACGCAACGCCGACTCACGGCCCGAACCCGGACCGGACACTTCCACCTCGAGGGTGCGCATGCCGTGCTCCTGCGCCTTCTTCGAAGCGTCTTCCGCGGCCATCTGCGCCGCATAGGGCGTCGACTTGCGCGAGCCCTTGAAACCCATTGTACCGGCCGACGACCAGGCGATGGCGTTGCCCTGCGCGTCGGTGATGGTGATCATGGTGTTGTTGAACGACGCGTTCACGTGCGCGACGCCCGACGCGATGTTCTTGCGCTCGCGCCGGCGGACGCGGGTGGTGGCTTCCTTCGCCATAGTCAGTCAGTCCCTTCAAGGCCCGCCTGCCGTCACGCGGCGCGGGCGCGTTCAGCTCGGTTAGGCGGTCTTCTTCTTGCCGGCGATGGTCTTCGCCGGGCCTTTGCGCGTGCGCGCGTTGGTGTGCGTGCGCTGACCGCGGACCGGCAGGCCCTTGCGGTGACGCAGGCCGCGGTAGCAGCCGAGATCCATCAGGCGCTTGATGTTCATCGACGTCTCGCGACGCAGATCGCCTTCCACCAGATATTCCTGGTCGATGAGTTCGCGGATCTGCAGAACCTCGGCGTCAGTGAGCTGCGACACGCGGCGCTCGGCCGGCAGGTTCAGCTTGGTGACGATATCCTTGGCGATCTTCTGACCGATGCCATGGATGTACTGGAGCGCGATGACGACACGCTTGTTGGTGGGCAAATTAACGCCCGCGATACGAGCCACGGATGCTCTCTCCTGTTACCGGCCAGCCGCTGTGAGGCGGCAAATTCTTGTTTCCCCGAAGGGGGTTAGGCAAAGCGTAAGACGACACCCGTCCCCCGCCCTCTGGGGGAACCGGTATCGCGCCAAACTCTTGGATACGCACTCTATTAGGGGATTCATGAGGGCTTCGTCAACCTCTGCTAAACGGTCTTGGACGGTTTCAGGATACCATCCAAGGCAGCGGTTACCTGGTCTACCGGGGCCATGCCGTCGACGCTCCTGAGCATGCCCCTGGCGTCGTAATAGCCGGCCAGCGGCGCGGTCTGGGCCCGGTAGGCGTCCAGACGGCCCTTGAGGACCTCCGGCTTGTCGTCCGAGCGCACTTTCTCGCCCCGCGCGGTCATTTCCGCGACCCGGGTCTCGATGCGCTTGATGAGGATGCCCTCATCGACCTTGAGCTCGATCACGGCGTCCAGCTTGAGGCCGCGGTCGGCCAGCAGCTTGTCCAGCGCCTCGGCCTGCGGGACCGTGCGCGGGAAGCCATCGAGCACGAAGCCCTTGCGGGCATCAGGCTGATCGATTCGGTCGGCGATGATCGCAACCACGACCTCGTCCGGGACCAACTGACCCGCTTCCATGATGCTCTTGGCTTTCAGGCCGACCGGCGTACCGGCCGCGACCGCTGCACGAAGCATGTCGCCGGTCGACAACTGCACTATGCCGTGCTTGTCGACCAGCCGCTGCGCCTGCGTGCCCTTCCCCGCCCCCGGCGGGCCGAGCAGGATCAATCTCATCTATTGCGCCCCCGCAATTTGGATTTCTTGATCAAGCCTTCGTACTGATGCGCCAGGAGATAGCCCTGCACCTGCGCCACCGTGTCCATCGTCACCGAGACGACGATCAGAAGCGACGTGCCGCCGAAGTAGAACGGCACCGCCGCGTAGGAGATGAGAACTTCCGGGATCAAACAGACGATCGACAGATAGATCGCGCCGACGACGGTGATGCGCGACAGCACGTAGTCGATGTATTCGGCGGTGCGCTCGCCCGGACGAATGCCGGGAATGAAGCCGCCGTGCTTCTTCAGGTTCTCCGCCGTCTCGGTCGGATTGAATACGACCGCAGTGTAGAAGAAGCAGAAGAACACGATCAGCGCCAGATACAGCACCAGGAACAGCGGCCGGCCATGGCCGAGCAGCGTGGTGACTGTGGTGAGCCACTCCGGACCGGAGCCGGCATTGAAGTTGGCAACCGTCGTCGGCAGCAGCAGCAGCGACGAGGCGAAGATCGGCGGAATGACGCCCGAGGTGTTGAGCTTCAGCGGCAGATGCGAGGACTGGCCCTCGAACATGCGGTTGCCGACCTGACGCTTCGGATACTGAATCAGCAGGCGGCGCTGCGCGCGCTCCATGAACACGATGAAGGCGATGACCACGACCGCCATCACGATGACCAGCAGGATGAAGCCGGTCGAAATCGCGCCTTGGCGGCCGAGCTCAAGGGTGCCGGCGATCGCGGCCGGCAGTTCGGCGACGATGCCCGCGAAGATGATCAGCGAAATGCCGTTGCCGATGCCGCGCGCGGTGATCTGCTCGCCGAGCCACATCAGGAACATGGTGCCGCCTGTGAGCGTGATGGTCGTCGAGATCAGGAAGAACAGCCCCGGCTCGCTCACCACGTTGCCGGCGCCCTGCAGGCCGACGGCGATGCCGTAGGACTGGAACAGCGCCAGCACCACGGTGAGATACCGCGTGTACTGGTTCATGACCTTGCGGCCCGCCTCGCCTTCCTTCTTCAGGGCCTCTAACTGCGGCGACACCGTCGTCATCAGCTGGATGATGATCGAGGCGGAGATGTAGGGCATGATGTTCAGGGCGAAGATCGCCATCCGGTGGATACCGCCACCGGAGAACATGTTGAACATGCCGAGAATGCCACCCGACTGGGTGTTGAAGATCTGCGCCCAGGCGTTCGGATCGATTCCGGGCAGCGGGATATAGGTGCCGAGGCGGTAGACTAGCAACGCGCCGACGGTGAACCAGATACGCTTCTTGAGCTCGTCGGCCTTGGCGAGCGCGCCGAAATTGAGATTGGCTGCCAGTTGTTCCGCTGCCGAAACCATTCGCTCGCTCCTGCCGACGCCTGAAAGCCGCTCCCCCGGATCGCCGGCTTGCTTGACGAGGAGTGGCGCGGCGTCTTCTTCACGTGGGTCCCGCCCTTGCCACCCTAGATAGGGTCTGGACGATGGAACCGGTAGTCGTCGCAAAGGCCCCGCCATTTGGGCGAGGCCTCAAAATCATCTCGGCGCTCAGGCTTCCTTGGCTGCCGATTTAGCCGACTTGCGTTTGTTCTTGCCGCGCGGCTCGGCGTCTTCCTCGACCACCGGCTTGAGGATCTTGACCGATCCGCCCGCCTTTTCGATCGCGGCGACGGCCGACTTGGTCGCGCCGTAAACGGCGACATCGACCTTGGCCTTGAGTTCGCCGGTGCCCAGCAGCTTCACGCCGTCCTTGGCGCGGCGCATCAGGCCCGCCTTGACCATCGCCTCGGCGTCAACCGTCGCCTTGGCGTCGAGCTTGCCGGCGTCGATCGCGGCCTGCAGCTTGCCGAGGCTGACCTCGTTGAGGCGCGCCTGGAACGCGGTGTTACGGAAGCCGCGCTTGGGCAGGCGACGATGCAGCGGCATCTGACCGCCTTCGAAGCCCTTGATGCGCACGCCGGTACGCGCGGTCTGACCCTTGCCGCCACGGCCGCCGGTCTTGCCCATGCCGGAGCCGATGCCGCGGCCGATGCGCAGGCGGTTCTTGCGGGCGCCGGGATTGTCGGCGATCTCGTTGAGTTTCATCGTTCTCGTCCTTTGATCGTCCCTCGCCGCTCAATGAGCGACGCTGGATGAAATCACTTCGTCTTTTCGACGATCCGCACCAGATGCGGCAGCTTGCGGATCATGCCGTGGGTTTGCGGCGTGTCCGGCAGCTCGCTGACGCGGCCGACCTTGTTCAGGCCGAGGCCGATCAGGGTCTGGCGCTGATCGAAATGGCAGCGCAGCGGGCTGGCGATCTGCTGCACCTTCACGGTCTTCTTAGCGGTAGCCATGACCTAAAGTTCCTTACCTGTCAGTCGGCCAAATTAATCGGCGACGGCTTCGTCGGCGCCTTCGCGGCGGCGAGCCTGCAAGGCCGAGACCTTGAGGTTGCGGCGCGACGCGACCGAACGCGGCGAGTCCTGGTGCTTGAGCGCATCGAAAGTCGCGCGCACCACGTTGTACGGGTTCGACGAGCCGATCGACTTGGCGACAATGTCCTGCATGCCGAGCGTCTCGAACACGGCGCGCATCGGGCCGCCGGCGATGATGCCGGTGCCGGGAGGCGCCGCGCGCAGATAGACCTTGCCGGCGCCGTGGCGGCCGAACACGTCGTGATGCAGGGTGCGGCCTTCGCGCAGCGCTACGCGGGTCAGCGAACGCTTGGCGGCATCGGTCGCCTTGCGGATCGCTTCCGGCACTTCACGCGCCTTGCCGTGGCCGAAGCCGACGCGGCCCTTCTGATCGCCGACGACCACCAGCGCGGCGAAGCCGAAGCGCTTACCGCCCTTGACCACCTTGGCGACGCGATTGATGTGCACCAGCTTGTCGGTGAACTCGCTATCGCGCTCCTCGCGGTCGCGGCTGCGCTCGCGGTCTCTGCGGGGTTCTTGTGCCATCTAATAAATCCGTTTCGTCTTTACGAATGCGTTTAGAAGTTCAGCCCGCCTTCGCGGGCAGCTTCGGCCAGCGCTTTGATGCGGCCGTGATAGATGTAGCCGCCGCGATCGAACACGACGTCCTTGATGCCCTGCTTCTTGGCGCGCTCGGCGATCAGCTTGCCGACCTGCTTGGCGGCCTCGATGTTGGCGCCGGTCTTCAGGCTGCCGCGCAGGTCCTTCTCAAGCGTCGAGGCGGACGCGACGGTCACGCCCTTCTCGTCGTCGATGAGTTGGACATGCATGTGCTTCGACGAGCGGAACACCGACAGGCGGGCGCGGCCGCTGGACACGGCCTTGATCTTGCGCCGAACCGACGCCGTCCGCCGCGCGGTGCGGATATTGGCTTTCGACATGGCTCTCGCCCCTTACTTCTTCTTGCCTTCCTTGCGGAAGATGAATTCATCGGCGTACTTGACGCCCTTGCCCTTGTACGGTTCGGGACCGCGGAAGGCGCGGATTTCGGCGGCGACCTGGCCGACGATCTGTTTGTCGATGCCGGTGATGACGATTTCCGTCGGCTTCGGCGTCGCGATCGCGATGCCGGCCGGGATCGGATAAACGACATCGTGCGAGTAACCGAGTTGCAGCTGCAGGTTCTTGCCCTGCACCGCCGCGCGGTAACCGACGCCGTTGATCTCGAGCTTCTCTTCGAAGCCCTTCGAAACGCCGACCATCAGGTTCGACACCAGCGTGCGCGCAGTGCCGTACATCGAGCGCGAGCGCTTGGTCTCGTTGCGCGGCGCAACCTTGATGGCGCCCTTGTCCATCGACAGGATCACGTCGTCGACGATAGCAAGCTGAAGAGCACCCTTCGGACCCTTCACCTTGACGGTCTGGCCCTCGACGCTGGCGGTGACGCCAGATGGGATCGTGACCGGTTTTTTGCCAATACGAGACATCAGAACACCGTGCAGAGAATTTCGCCGCCGACATTGGCGTCGCGCGCGGCGTGATCGGCCATGACGCCCTTCGGCGTCGAGACGATGGCAACACCGAGACCGTTGTTGATGCGCGGCAGGTTCTTCACCGACGCGTAGACGCGGCGGCCCGGCTTCGAGACGCGCTCGATTTCGCGGATGACGGGCGTTCCGTCGAAGTACTTGAGCTCGATCTCGAGCTCGCTACGGCCGTTGGCGTGCGCCACCACGGCATAGCCGCGGACGTAACCTTCGACCTTGAGCACTTCGGCAACGCGCTCGCGCTGCTTGGAGCCAGGCATCGAAACCTTGGACTTGTTACGCATCTGCGCGTTGCGGATGCGCGTGATCATATCGCCGATCGGATCGTTTACCATCTCGGCCTCCTTACCAGCTCGACTTCACAAGGCCGGGAATAAGGCCCTTGTTGCCGAGGTCGCGCAGCGCGATACGGCTGAGCTTGTGCTTGCGGTAAAAGGCGTGAGGACGGCCCGTCAGCTCGCAGCGGTTATGGATACGCACCTTGGCGGAGTTGCGCGGCAGCTCTGCCAGCTTGAGGGTCGCCGCAAAGCGCTCCTCCATCGGCAGTTCCTTGTTCTGCACAATCGCCTTCAGGCGCGCGCGACGCGGCCCGAATTTCTTCGCCATGCGGCGGCGGCGCTTGTTCTTCTCGACCGAACTCGTCTTAGCCATTTAGTTGCTCCTTGCGGTTCCGCGTATGAGCGACGGGTAATCCGTCTCTCACTGCCGGAACGGGAAGTTGAAAGCCGCCAGCAGCGCGCGCGCTTCTTCGTCGTTACGCGCGGTCGTGCAAACGGTGATGTCCATGCCCCAGGTATCGGTGACCTTGTCGAAGTCGATCTCCGGGAACACGGTGTATTCCTTGATGCCGAGGCTGTAGTTGCCGCCGCCATCGAAGCTCTTCGGATTGAGACCGCGGAAGTCGCGGATACGCGGCAGCGCGATGTTCACCAGGCGATCGATGAAGTCGTACATCTTCGCCTTGCGCAAAGTGACTTTACAGCCGATGGCCTGGCCGTCGCGCAGCTTGTAGTTCGCGATCGACTTGCGCGAGCGGGTTACGACCGGCTTCTGACCGGCGATCAGCGCCAGATCGGCAGCCGCGTTCTCGACCTTCTTGCGGTCCGCGACGCCCTCGCCGATGCCCATGTTGAGCACGACCTTGGTGATCTGCGGGATCTGCATCGGGTTGTCATAGCCGAACTGCGTCTTCATCTGCTCGCGCACGACCTTGTCGTAGTGCGTGCGCAGGCGCGCCGTGTAATCTGACGGCACCTTGGCCTTCTTGGCCTTCGGAGCGTCGCCACCGGCGGGCTTGGCGGCGGGCTTGGCCGCCTTCGGCTTCTTCTGTTCAGTCTGCGTATCAGCCATCGATTTCCGCTCCCGAGCGCTTGGCGACACGCACTTTCTTGCGGTCGGCGCCCTCGCCGATAAATTTGAAACCAACCCGGGTCGGCTTGCCGTCCTTCGGGTCCGCGATCGCGAGGTTCGACAGGTCGACCGCGCTCTCCTTGGAGATGATGCCGCCCTGGACCTGCGCGGTCTGGCGCTGGTGGCGCTTGACCATCGCGACGCCGCGCACCAGAGCGCGGTTCTCGCCCGGACGAACTTCGATCACCTCGCCGGTGCGACCCTTGTCGCGGCCGGTGAGCACGATCACCTTGTCGCCTTTACGGATCTTGGCAGCCATCACAGCACCTCCGGGGCGAGCGAGAGAATCTTCATGTGGTTCTTGGCGCGCAGCTCGCGCGGCACCGGCCCGAAGATACGGGTGCCGACCGGCTCGGACTGATTGTTGATCAGCACGGCGGCGTTGCGGTCGAAGCGGATCACAGTGCCGTCGGCGCGCTTGATGTCCTTGCGGATGCGCACGACGATGGCCTTCATGACCTCGCCCTTCTTCACGCGGCCGCGCGGGATCGCTTCCTTCACCGACACCACGATGGTGTCGCCGATGGTCGCGTACTTCCGCTTCGAACCGCCGAGCACCTTGATGCACATGACGCGGCGCGCGCCGGAATTGTCGGCAACGTCCAGGTTGGTTTGCATCTGAATCATGATGCGGCTCTCGTTCCTTACGGGCGGGCGGTCTTCTTCAAGACCACGGCGCCATTAATTTCTGTTCGTCTCAATCGGCGAAGCGACTTGCGGCGCTTCGCGTCAAACCTTGCTCGTCAGACCTTGGCTTTCTTCTCGCCGCGGATCACTTCCCAGCTCTTGAGCTTGGACAGCGGACGGCGCTCCTCGATCCACACCTTGTCGCCGACCTTGAACTCGTTCTTCTCGTCGTGCGCATGGTATTTCTTAGAACGGCGAACGACCTTGCCCATGGTCGGGTGGGCAAAGCGCCGGTCGACCTGAACGACAATGGTCTTGGCCTGCTTGTCGCTGACGACGACACCCTGAAGGGTACGCTTCGGCATCTTTGACCCCTTACTTCTTCTTCGTCTTGTTGGGCTTGTTGGCGATCGCGCGTGCCGGCTCACGGGCCGGCGACGGACGCGAAGCCTTCAGGCGGCGCGACTTCGCGACCGGCTTGGCGGACTTCTGAGACTCGGCCTTGATGGCCGGGGTCTCGCCTGCCCGCTTCTGTGCGGCGATCGTCTTCAGCCGCGCGATGTCGCGGCGGATGACGCGCACGCGCGCGGTGTTCTCGAGCTGACCCGTGGCCCGCTGAAAGCGCAGGTTGAACTGCTCCTTCTTGAGCTTGAGGACCTCGTCGTCGATCTGGTCGAGCGTCATCACTCGGGCGTCGGTGGCTTTCATGGTCGTCACTCGGCGATACGTTCGATGAAACGGGTCTTGACCGGCAGCTTGGCGGCGGCGAGCGCCAGGGCTTCCTTGGCGATGGCCGGGCTGATGCCGTCCACCTCGAACAGGATCTTGCCGGGCTTGACGCGCACCACCCAGAGCTCGGGCGAACCCTTGCCCTTGCCCATGCGGACTTCGATCGGCTTCTTCGACACCGGCACGTCGGGGAACACGCGGATCCAGACGCGGCCGGCGCGCTTCATGAAGCGGGTCAGCGCACGGCGGGCGGCTTCGATCTGGCGCGCGCTGACGCGCTCCGGCTCGAGCGCCTTGAGGCCGTACTGGCCGAAGGCCAGCGTCGCGCCCGAAGAGGCGACGCCGTGGATGCGGCCTTTGAAGGCCTTGCGGAACTTGGTTTTCTTTGGCTGCAGCATGACTTTATCTCTTACGCCGCGTTTTCACGGCGCGGACGGCCGGAATCGCCTTCGGCGAGCTTCTTGTCCTGCGCCATCGGATCGTGCTCGAGGATCTCACCCTTGAAGATCCAGACCTTGACGCCGCAGGTGCCGAACGTGGTGAAAGCGGTGGCGACGCCGTAATCGACGTCGGCGCGCAGGGTGTGCAGCGGCACGCGGCCTTCGCGGTACCACTCCATGCGCGCGATTTCCGAACCGCCGAGGCGGCCCGAGCAGTTGATACGGATGCCTTCGGCGCCCAGGCGCATCGCCGACTGCACGGCGCGCTTCATGGCGCGGCGGAAAGCGACGCGGCGCTCGAGCTGCTGCGCGATCGACTCGGCGACCAGCTGCGCGTCGAGCTCCGGCTTGCGGATTTCGACGATGTTGATGACGACGTCGCTGTCGGTCAGCTTCGCAACGGTCTTGCGCAGCTTCTCGATGTCGGCGCCCTTCTTGCCGATCACGACGCCCGGACGGGCCGAGTGAACGGTGACGCGGCACTTCTTGTGCGGACGCTCGATGATGATCTTGGACACCGCCGCCTGCTTGAGCTCCTTCATCAGAGCTTCGCGGATCTTGATGTCCTCATGCAGCAGCGTGCCGTACTCGGTCTTGTTCGCGAACCAGCGCGAGTCCCAGGTCCGGTTGATGCCGAGGCGCAGACCGATCGGATTGATTTTTTGACCCAATGAAGCCTCCTCAGGCCTTAGCCGCGGCTTCGACCTGACGAACGACGATCGTCAGATGCGAAAACGGCTTCAGAATTTGACCGACGCGGCCGCGGCCGCGCGGGGAAAAGCGCTTCATGACGAGCGACTTTCCGACGTGAGCCTCGGCGACGATGAGATCGTCGACGTCGAGATCGTGATTGTTCTCGGCGTTGGCGATCGCCGATTCCAGGCACTTGCGCACATCCTTGGCGATGCGCTTGCGCGAGAATTCGAGGTCGGCGAGCGCGCCCGCGACCTTCTTGCCGCGGATCATCTGCGCGACGAGATTGAGCTTCTGCGGCGACACCCGGATGTTGCGGGTCACCGCCTTGGCTTCGTTGTTCGGGAGGTCCCGATCGCGTGAACGCTTGCCCATATCTCTATCCTCAGGCCTTCTTCGCCTTGCGGTCGGCGCTGTGGCCGTGGAACGTGCGGCTCGGCGAGAACTCGCCGAACTTGTGGCCCACCATTTCCTCGGTCACCAGCACCGGAACGTGCTTCTGGCCGTTGTAGACGGTGAAGTGCAGGCCGACGAACTGCGGCAGGATGGTCGAGCGCCGGCTCCAGATCTTGATCATGTCGTGGCGGCCGGACGCGCGCGCGGCTTCCGCTTTCTTGAGCAGAAAGCCGTCAACGAACGGGCCTTTCCAGGCTGAACGGGTCATCGCTGCAAATCCTACTGCTGCTTCTTCTTACGGTCGTGACGGCTGACCATAATGAATTTGTTGGTGCGCTTGTTCTTGCGCGTCTTGGCGCCCTTGGTCGGCTTGCCCCACGGGGTGACCCAGTGCTTGCCGCCCTTGGTACGGCCGCCATGCGGATGGTCGACCGGGTTCATCATGATGCCGCGGTTGTGCGGCATGCGGCCGCGCCAGCGCTGACGGCCGGCCTTGCCGATCGTCGTGTTCATGTTGTCGGGGTTCGACACCGCGCCGATCGTCGCCATGCAGCGACCGTGAACCAGACGCTGCTCCGAGGTCGACAGACGCAGGATGACATAATCCTGGTCGCGACCGACGATCTGCACATAGGTGCCGGCCGAACGCGCCAGCTGGCCGCCCTTGCCGATCTTGAGTTCGACGTTGTGGACGATGGTGCCGACCGGGATGGCGCCGAGCGGCATCGCGTTGCCCGGCTTCACGTCGGCCTGGTCGGCCGAGATCACCTTGTCGCCCGGCGCCAGACGCTGCGGCGCCAGGATGTAGGAGAGTTCGCCGTCCTCGTACTTGATCAGCGCGATGAAGGCGGTGCGGTTCGGGTCGTATTCGAGACGCTCGACGGTCGCGACCATGTCCTTCTTGGCGCGGCGGAAGTCGATGACGCGATAGGCCTGCTTGTGACCGCCGCCGCGGAAGCGCGAGGTGATGCGGCCGTGATTGTTGCGGCCGCCGGTCGAGTGCTGACCTTCGGTGAGCGCCTTCACCGGCGCGCCCTTGTACAGCGACGTGCGATCGACGCTGATCAGGTGCCGCTGGCTCGGGGTCGTCGGATTGTATGTCTTGAGTGCCATCGCCGACCTCTTACAGACCCGTGGTCACGTCGATGCGGTGGCCCTCTTCGAGGGTCACAACAGCGCGCTTCACGTCGGACTGCTGTCCGAGCCTATTGCGGAACGCCTTGATCTTGCCCTGGCGCACCAGCGTGTTGACGTTCTTGACCTTCACGTCGAACAGCTTCTCGACCGCTTCCTTGATCTGCGGCTTGGTCGCATCGCGACGGACCTTGAAGGTCACCTTGTTGAACTCCGACGCCATGGTCGCCTTTTCGGTGATCACGGGCGAGAGAATGACGTCGTAATGACGGGGATCGCTGGTGCTCATTTGAACCGCGCCTCCAGCGCGTCGACGGCGGCCTTGGTGAGGACCAGCGTCTTGCGCCGCATGATGTCGTAGACGTTGATGCCCTGGATCGGCAGCACGTCGATGTTCGGGATGTTACGCGCCGCGATGGCGAAGTTCGCCTCGAGCTCGGCGCCGTCGATGATCAGCGCATTGGCCAGCGACAGCTTGCCGAACTGCGCGGCAAGCGCCTTGGTCTTGGCTTCGGCGAGCGACGCCTTGTCGACGACGAGAATGGCGCCGTCCTTGGCCTTGGCCGACAGAGCGTGCTTGAGCGCGAGCGCCCGCACCTTCTTCGGCAGGTCGATGGCATGGCTGCGCACGACCGGACCGAAGGCGCGACCGCCGCCGCGGAACTGCGGCACGCGGGCCGAGCCGTGACGGGCGCCGCCGGTGCCCTTCTGGCCGTACATCTTCTTGCCGGTGCGCCAGACCTCGGAGCGATCCTTGGTCTTGTGCGTACCGCGCTGACGGCGGGCGAGCTGCCAGTTGACGCAGCGCTGGATGATATCGGCGCGCGGCTCAAGGCCAAAGATGTCGTCCGACACCTTCACCGAACCGGCTTCCTTGCCTTCAAAGGTGGTGATCTTGAGATCCATGTTATGCGCCCTCCTTCTCGGCGGCGGCCTCGGGGGCCGGAGCCTCGGCGCTTTCGGCCAGGCGGAACTTGCCCGGCTTGGCGGCTTCCTTCGGCAGCTTCTTCTTCACCGCATCGCGCACGGTGATCCAGCCGCCCTTGGAGCCCGGCACCGCGCCATGCACCATGATCAGGCCGCGCGCGACGTCGATCTTGGCGACCTTGAGGTTCAGCGTGGTGACGCGGTCGGAGCCCATGTGGCCCGCCATCTTCTTGTTCTTGAAGGTCTTGCCCGGATCCTGACGGCCGCCGGTCGAACCGATCGAACGGTGCGAGATCGACACGCCGTGCGAGGCGCGCAGACCGCGGAAGTTCCAGCGCTTCATGCCGCCAGCGAAGCCCTTACCGACCGAGATGCCGCAGACATCGACGAACTGGCCTTCGATGAAGTGGTCGGCGGTGATTTCCGCGCCCACCGGGATCAGCCCGTCTTCGTTGACGCGGAATTCGGCAAGCTTGCGCTTCGGCTCGACCTTCGCCTTGGCGAAGTAGCCGCGATCGGCCTTGCTCATGTTGCCGGCGCGACGCGAGCCCGAACCGAGCTGCAGCGCGACGTAACCGTCCTTGTCCTTGGAACGGTGGGCAACGACCTGGCACTCCGCGAGGCGGAGGACCGTGACCGGAACGTGCTCACCGCCATCGGTGAACAGCCGGGTCATACCCACTTTTTGTGCGACGACACCCGTGCGCATCTTTCTAATCCTTCACCCGGCCTTACAGCTTGATCTCGACGTCGACACCGGCCGCCAGGTCGAGCTTCATCAGCGCGTCCACGGTTTGCGGCGTCGGATCGACGATGTCCAAGAGGCGCTTATGCGTGCGCATCTCGAACTGTTCACGGCTCTTCTTGTCGACGTGCGGCGAGCGGTTCACGGTGAACTTCTCGATGCGCGTCGGCAGCGGAATCGGCCCACGCACCTGCGCGCCGGTGCGCTTGGCGGTGTTGACGATCTCGCGCGTCGACGCATCGAGCACGCGATGGTCGAACGCCTTGAGCCGGATCCGAATATTCTGGCCGTTCATTTGTCTGTCTCTCTGGACTGTCATCATCCGTTCAAACGGATGATCCAGTATTCGCTATCGACTCGTTGTCCCTGCGCGGTAACGGGATCGAATGGCCCCGCCCCTCAGTCAGGATTGCCGAGCCCCCGCCCTGTTAGGACGGGGGCCCAAGCGACTTGCTTACTCGATGATCGACGCCACGACGCCGGCGCCGACGGTGCGGCCGCCTTCACGGATGGCGAAGCGCAGCTTCTCTTCCATGGCGATCGGCACGATCAGATGAACTTCCATGGCGACGTTGTCGCCCGGCATCACCATTTCGGTGCCGGCCGGCAGGTGCACGACACCGGTCACGTCGGTGGTGCGGAAGTAGAACTGCGGACGGTAGTTGGTGAAGAACGGGGTATGACGACCGCCCTCTTCCTTGGTGAGGATGTACGCCTCAGCCTTGAACTTGGTGTGCGGCTTGACCGAACCCGGCTTGCAGAGAACCTGGCCGCGCTCGACTTCCTCACGCTTGGTGCCGCGGAGCAGCGCGCCGATGTTGTCGCCGGCCTGCCCCTGATCGAGCAGCTTGCGGAACATTTCGACGCCGGTGACGGTGGTCTTCTGCGTCGGCTTGATACCGACGATTTCGACTTCCTCGCCGACCTTGACGATGCCGCGCTCGACGCGACCGGTGCAGACGGTGCCGCGGCCCGAGATCGAGAACACGTCTTCGACCGGCATCAGGAACGGCAGGTCGACCGGACGCTCCGGCTGCGGGATGTATTCGTCGACGTTCTTCATCAGCTCGAGGATGGCTTCCTTGCCGAGCTTCGGGTCCTTGTCTTCCAGCGCCATCAGGGCCGAGCCCTTGATGATCGGGATCTTGTCGCCCGGGAACTGGTACTTCGACAGGAGCTCACGGACTTCGAGCTCGACGAGCTCAAGCAGTTCCGGATCGTCGACCATGTCGCACTTGTTCATGAACACGACGATCGCCGGCACGCCGACCTGGCGGGCGAGCAGGATGTGCTCGCGGGTCTGCGGCATCGGGCCGTCGGCGGCCGACACGACCAGAATCGCGCCGTCCATCTGCGCGGCGCCGGTGATCATGTTCTTCACATAGTCGGCGTGGCCGGGGCAGTCGACGTGGGCGTAGTGGCGGTTCGTCGTCTCGTACTCGACGTGAGCGGTCGAGATGGTGATGCCGCGCGCCTTCTCTTCCGGCGCCTTGTCGATCTGGTCGTAGGCCGTAAAGGTCGCGCCGCCGGTCTCAGCGAGCACCTTGGTGATCGCCGCGGTCAGCGACGTCTTGCCGTGGTCGACGTGACCGATGGTGCCGATGTTGCAGTGCGGCTTGTTGCGGTTGAATTTCTCTTTGGCCATGGATCTCTCCGTTCAGAAACCTAGAGTTTGTTGATCGCCGATTACGCGAACTTCTTTTGAACTTCCGCCGACACGTTGGCGGGCAGTTCAGCGTAATGGTCGAATTGCATGGTGAAGGTCGCGCGGCCCTGAGACATGGACCGCAACGTGTTGACGTAGCCGAACATGTTCATCAGCGGCACCATCGCGTTGATCACGTTGGCGTTGCCGCGCATGTCCTGGCCCTGGATCTGGCCGCGCCGCGAGTTCAGGTCGCCGATGACCGAGCCGGTGTAGTCTTCCGGGGTCACCACTTCGACCTTCATGATCGGCTCGAGCAGAACCGGCTTGGCCTTCTGCATGGCTTCACGCAGCGCCGCGCGCGAAGCGATTTCGAAGGCGAGCGCCGACGAGTCGACGTCGTGATAGTTGCCGTCCACCAGACGGACCTTGAGATCCACCACCGGGAAGCCGGCGAGGATGCCCGAGTTCAGCACCGACTCGAGGCCCTTCTCGACGCCCGGGATGAACTCCTTCGGCACCGCGCCGCCGACGATCTCGTTCTCGAACGAGAACGGCGTGCCCGGCTCGGTCGGCTCGGCGATGATCTTGACGCGGGCGAACTGGCCCGAACCGCCGGTCTGCTTCTTGTGGGTGTAGTCCACTTCGGACGGCTTGGTGATCTTCTCGCGGAACGCCACCTGCGGCGCGCCGATGTTGGCGTCGACCTTGTAGGTGCGCTTCAGGATGTCGACCTTGATGTCGAGATGCAGTTCGCCCATGCCCTTGAGGATGGTCTGGCCGCTCTCCTGGTCGGTCGACACGCGGAACGACGGATCTTCCGCGGCGAGCTTGGCCAGCGCGACGCCAAGCTTTTCCTGGTCGGCCTTCGACTTCGGCTCGATGGCGATTTCGATGACCGGCTCGGGGAATTCCATCTTCTCGAGGATCACCGGGGCCTTCGGATCGCACAGGGTGTCGCCGGTGCGGGTTTCCTTGAGGCCGGCCAGCGCGACGATGTCGCCGGCATAGGCTTCCTTGATGTCTTCGCGGTTGTTGGCATGCATCAGCAACATGCGGCCGATGCGCTCTTTGCGCTCTTTGGTCGAGTTGATGAGGCCGGTGCCGGAAACGAGCGTGCCCGAATAGATGCGGCAGAACGTGATGGTGCCGACGAAGGGGTCGTCCATGATCTTGAAGGCGAGCAAGGACAGCGGGGCGTCGTCCTTCGGTTCACGGCTGGTCTCTTCGCCACCCTTGTCCGGATCGATGCCCTTGATCGCCGGCACGTCGAGCGGCGACGGCAGGTAATCGACGACGGCGTCGAGCAGCGGCTGCACGCCCTTGTTCTTGAAGGCCGAGCCGCACAGCACGGGATAGAAGGCGCCCGTGATAACGGCCTTGCGGATGAGCTTCTTGAGCGTCTCGACGTCCGGCTCCTTGCCGTCGAGGAACGCGGTCAGCGCGTCGTCGTCGAGTTCGACGGCGGCTTCGACCAGCTTCTCGCGATATTCCTTCGCCTTGTCGGCGAGATCGGCCGGAATGTCGACGGTGTCGAACTTGGCGCCGAGCGCCTCGTTGTTCCAGACATAGGCCTTCATGATCACCAGATCGACCATGCCGGTGAAGTTGCTTTCCGCGCCGATCGGCAGCTGGATCGCAACGGGCTTGGCGCCCAGGCGGTCGACGATGTCGTCCAGACACTTGTAGAAGTCGGCGCCCGTCTTATCCATCTTGTTGGCGAAGACGATGCGCGGCACGCGATACTTGTCGCCCTGGCGCCAGACGGTCTCGGTCTGCGGCTCAACGCCCTGGTTGCCGTCGAGCACGACGACGGCGCCGTCGAGCACGCGCAGCGAACGCTCGACTTCGATGGTGAAGTCGACGTGGCCGGGGGTGTCGATGATGTTCAGGCGCTTGCCGTTCCAGAAAGCGGTCGTCGCGGCCGACGTGATGGTGATGCCGCGCTCCTGCTCCTGCTCCATCCAATCCATCGTCGCGGCACCTTCGTGCACTTCGCCGATCTTGTGGGACTTGCCGGTGTAATAGAGAATCCGCTCGGTCGTCGTCGTCTTGCCCGCATCGATGTGGGCCATGATGCCGAAGTTGCGGTAGTTCTCGATTGCGTGAGCGCGAGCCATGCTAGTCGTTCCTGAATTCGTTCGCCGCCGTTACCAGCGGTAGTGCGAGAACGCGCGGTTGGCTTCCGCCATCTTGTGCGTGTCTTCGCGCTTCTTGACGGCGTTGCCGCGATTGTTCGAGGCATCGAGCAGCTCGGCCGAGAGACGCTCGGTCATGGTGCGCTCGTTGCGATCGCGGGCGGCGTTGATGATCCAGCGGATGCCGAGCGCCTGACGACGGGTCGTGCGGACTTCGACCGGGACCTGATAGGTGGCGCCGCCGACACGACGCGAGCGAACCTCGATCGAGGGCATCACGTTGTCGAGCGCCTGCTGGAAGACGGTGAGCGGGTTCGCCTTGGTCTTCGCTTCGATGGTCGAGAGCGCGCCATAGACGATCGACTCGGCGACCGACTTCTTGCCGTCGTACATGACGGCGTTCATGAACTTCGAAACGACGATGTTCCCGTACTTCGGGTCCGGGATGATTTCGCGCTTTTCTGCGGCGTGACGGCGGGACATGTGCGGACCCCTTACTTCGGACGCTTCGCGCCGTACTTCGAACGGCGCTGCTTGCGGTTCTTGACGCCCTGCGTGTCGAGCACGCCGCGCAGGATGTGATAGCGGACGCCCGGCAAATCCTTCACGCGGCCGCCACGGATCATGACCACCGAGTGCTCC
>Ga0180223_1000886_pt1 | contig 29210 bp, 26 predicted proteins | sample eDN5th30CKraftOP_FD_151337 | JGI IMG/M metagenome (GOLD analysis project Ga0180223, IMG submission 151337) | Enriched Organic Plus compost microbial communities from Emeryville, California, USA - eDNA 5th pass 30_C Kraft OP (version 2) (version 2) ... | reverse complement strand
TGAACAACGGCGTGGCCACCTGGCGCCTGCTCGGCCAGCAGGCGCAACAGCTCGGCCAGTGGGTCAACAACACCGCCCAGGCCATCGGCCAGGGCCGCGCCGCCGGCATCCTGCAAAGCCCCGCGGTACAGAACAGCGGCGGCTTGCTGCTGCTGGCGGCGCTGCTGGTCAATGCGCTCAATGCCGAGAGCTACCTGGCACAGGCCCATGCCCTGGAGCGGATGGATACCCAGCGCCGGGCCGAGACCATTTCGGCCACGCTCTATGCGGGAGCGGCATTGGTGGCGGTGGTGCAGAATTGGGTGATTATTGGCTGGGGAGTACAGGAGTTCAACTTGCGAGGCGCTATTGCGCCAGCTCTGACTCTGTTTGGTGGAGTAGTAGGTTTACTATCCATGCTGGCTGCCCGAGAAGAGTCGGTAGCCTTAGGCATGCAAATTGAGGCTGCACAAAGCAGCATGGATCCATGGGTGGAAATCCGCCGGCTGGCGGTGGCTGGCCAGATTGGCGCTTATGGTGCTCAGGCTGCACTGGGACTGGGACTGACCGGTATGCGCCTGTTCAATCGCATCGACACTCCCACAGCTATCCGCCGCTTCCGCCTGGGCATGGGACCGATCAATTTGCTGCTGCTCGCATTGGGAGGTGTGTACCTGTACGCCTGGTGGCGGCAATCCACACCACTGCAGCAGTATCTGGCCAACTGTTGCTGGTCCAAGGCTCGCGCCGGCAATACCGATCCCATTCCCGCCGAGCAGCAGCAACGGGAGTTCGACCAGTTGCTGATACTGCTCTACCAGCCGCGCGTTAGCGTGGACAGCAAGTCCCAGCGGGTGCCCGGCTCCCTGGGCGACACCGTCAGCCTGGAAGCCATCCAGCGCCTGACCATCGACCTGCCGGGTGCCGAACCGTCCAGTGTCGAACTGGACTTGAGCCTGATCGGCACGCCCATACCCGACCACTTCCGCATGTTCCGCAGCAACGACCAGCCCAACCTGGATATTGGCGATCTCTGGCTGGAACGCAGCCAATGCACCTGGATGCCGGCGGACCAAGGCCAGGGCCTGCGCCTGAGCGGCGCTTTCCGCCAGGCCCAGGTGCGCCTCTCGCTACGCCTGCGCTACCACAACCCGCTGGCGGATCTGGCCGGTATCACGACCATTGGAGGAGAACAGGGCCTGGCCTATGTCCTGACGGCGGAAAGTGCACCGATTGTCCTACGCCCTGGCGAACCCACCCCGGAACTGGACCGTGCGCAGACCTACCGTCTGACTGGCGAGAACTACCTGCATCCCAAGGAAACTCGATGACACTTCCCCCCGCCGGCAGCCAGAAGAAGGGCCTGTTCTCCCGCGAGGACTACCTGGCGCCACCGGCCATTCCCACCGGGCAGCCCCCAAGGGATGTGCTTAATACCATCTGGCGCAAGAACGAGGTGTTTCTCGATATCGGCCAGTACAGCATTGGCTCGTTTGTGATGATTCTATGGCCACTAGTACTGATATCCGTCTTATATCTCTATTTCTCCTGGACAGAGGGTGCAATAGATTATTTTTGGGGCTCGGCACTATTAATCTTCTTGGTAGTGGGAGTTCCCCTATTGATGCTGCTCTACAGCCTAACTAAGCCGGTCCCACCGCCCACCCGCTTCAACCGCCAACGCCGCGAAGTCTGTGTACCGCAGAAAGACGGTAGCTACTGGATAGTGCCTTGGGAAACCGTAGTGGCGCAGGCCATTGCCATGGACTCGGTGGGACGCCATGGCAAGACCACCCAAGGCATGCTGGTGGTGGGCTTCAAGAACCCGGACCCGAATGCGAAGGAAGGCGAACGGGACTGCAGTATGGGGTTCAGTTGCGGTGGCGGCACAACGGCAATGCGCCTTTGGGAATGCATGCGCAGTTATATGGAAGTCGGGCCGGAAGCTGTCTCCGACAACCTTTGGCGCCTGAACAGGAAGAAAGGAATCCTGGCCAGCTATATCGATGATGTTATCGAAGCGGGGAAAACCAAGGGCTGGCTGCGGGCGTTGCTATGGGAAGGCTTCTGCGGGTTGATTGTATTCAACACCTTGCTGATCGACCTGATCGAGCGAAAGAAACTCTCACCACCTCCCGACCTGACCGATCCCAATATCGTCGAATGGTCCAAACCCCTACCGCCCGAACAATGGGCCAAGCGCTCCCCCGAATGGGATGAAGCCATTCGCCGACGTGAAGCAGAACTGGCATGAGAGGTTGCGACATGACGCTTCCCCCCGCCGGCAGCCAGAAGAAGGACCTGTTCTCCCGCGAGGACTACCTGGCGCCACCGGCCATTCCCACCGGCCAGCCCCCAAGGGATGTGCTTAATACCATCTGGCGCAAGAACGAGGTGTTTCTTGATATTGGCGAGTACAGCATTGGCTCGTTTGTGATGATTGCGTGGCCTATGACTCTCCTGTTGCTGGCTATGGGGGTGCCATTTAGGGAGTCGTTGCCCGAGTTTTCTCTGTTCATCCTGGTAGCTGGTCTGATCATTGTCGGAATTCCTTCTTCGTTCGTGCTCTATAGCTTGACCAAGCCGGTCCCCCCTCCTACCCGTTTTAACCGCCAACGCCGCGAAGTCTGTGTACCACAGAAAGACGGTAGTTACTGGATAGTGCCCTGGGAAACCGTAGTGGCGCAGGCCATTGCCATGGACTCGGTGGGACGCCATGGCAAAACCACCCAAGGCATGCTGGTGGTGGGCTTCAAGAACCCGGACCCGAATGCGAAGGAAGGCGAACGGGATTGCAGTATGGGATTCAGTTGTGGTGGCGGCACAACGGCGATGCGCCTGTGGGAGTGCATGCGCAGCTATATGGAAATAGGGCCGGAAGCGGTGCCGCTGGAAAATGACCTGGAAGGCACACGAGAACTATTGGGAGGGCGGGGAGCCATCTGGGGAAGTATCTGGATGTTCTATGCCGGCATAAAAAAGCACTTGCTCGCCAAGGAGTTCGGTAAAGCACTATGGCTGATATTTACGATTGTCGCCTTCGGGACCCCCTTGGCAGCCATGCTGCAAACCTGGAGGCTGGCGCCGCCTCCCGATTTGACCGACCCTGCCATAGTCGAATGGTCCAAACCCCTACCGCCCGAACAATGGGCCAAGCGTTCCCCTGAGTGGGACGAAGCCATTCTCCAACGTGAGGTGGAGCTGGCGGGAGAGGCTGCGACCTGATCTTGTCGCTTACCTCCGATGGTTCCGCACGAAGACATCCTCTCCCATCGCCGCGATCTGCCCGTCGATCAGCGCTTCGAATGGCCGCAGCAGCGCGTCGAAGGACTGCGGTGCATCCAGCGCGTTCAATGCATGCACCACCGCCTCGATGGTCGACAGCGCGCCCTCGGCCGGAGCCTTGCGCAGGCGGTAGCGCGAGGTCAGGCCTTCGGGCAGTACCACCCGCGGCAGGGCCGCCAGGTTGGGGTTGAGGTGCAGCAGCTTGCGCGCCTTGCGCCAAGTGCCGTCGGGCACCACCAGCAGGCGGGGCCGGGTGGCCGGGCGGGTGGCCAGTTCGGCGAGGGGGATGGCGTTTTCGCCGGGGAACAGCAGCCAGGCGTCCTCGGCGGACAGGTCGAGGTCGCTGAAGTCCTCGCCCACCCGCAGTTCGGCGTTGGCCAGGCCGAGGGCCGCCAGGCGGGCGGTGTTCAGGGCGTGGCCGGCTTCGCTGGGGTGTTGCAGCAGGAGCACGCGGGTGCGGTTGTCCAGGCGCGGGATCAGCGCGCACAGGCAATGGCCGGCCGGGCGCAGGCAGCGTTCGCAGCGGGCGCGGCTCATGGCTTGCCCGGCTGCGTGCGCAGCAGGTCGCGGAAGTTCTGGATCAGCGGCTCGCGGGAGCGGCCGCGGCGCAGGATCAGCGAGAACGGCGCCTGGTAGCCGAAGGTGGCCGGCGACAGCGCGCGCAGCCTGCCCTGCTCCACCCAGGAATGTGCGTAGTGCTCGGGCAGGTAGCCGATGTAGCCGCCGGAGAGGATGAGGATCAGCTGCGCTTCCATGCTTTCCACCGTCGCCGCGCTGTGCTTGAAGCCGTGGCGCGCCAGTTCCGCCTGGCTCCAGTAGCCGCGGCCGACCATGCGCTGCTGGGTGATCAGCTCGGCGGGGATGCGCCGGCCGTCGAACAGCGGGTGGCGGTCGCTGCAGTACAGCCAGTGCTGCTCGCGGTACAGCGGCTGGTAGACCAGGCCGTTCATGCGGCTGAAGAAGGAGCCGATGGCCAGGTCCAGGCGGTTGTCCAGCACCGCCAGTTGCAGTTCGTAGGGGCTTTGTACCTGCAGGTGCAGGTGCACCGCCGGGTGCAGGCTGCTGAACGAGCCGATGACGTCGGCCAGCGGCAGCGCCGGGTCGCTTACCGTGGAGTCGAGCACGCCGAGGTTGAGGGTGCCGCGCAGCTCTCCCTTCAGGGTCGCCGCGTAGCGCTCGAAGCCTTCCAGTTCGCCGAGGATGCGCAGGGTTTCCTGGTGGAACAGCTCGCCCTTGCTGGTCAGGCCGAAGCCGCCGCGGCCGCGGTGGCAGAGCACGATGCCCAACTGGTTCTCCAACTGGCTCATGTAGGTGCTGATGGCCGAGGTCGACAGGTTCAGCTCCTGCTGCGCCGAGGCGAAGCCCTGGTTGCGCACCACGCAGGCGAAAATCCGCAGAAGCTTGACGTCGGGCAGGGCGCTGGCGCTCATGAAGGGCTCCGCAATTCGAGGTGGAGGGGCTCCAGTTCAGCCGTCACTGGACTGGCAATCGGCCAGACCGTCCGTCGCCGCCCGGCCTGCAAGGCACATACGACGGGGCCGGCGCCGCGGGGGCTGCGGCAGGGCAACGCAGTCTAGCCGTGGAAATAAGTTTAGAAAACTCTGAACTGATTATTTGTAGCCAGCGATTCTTCCCACTACCGGGCATGACCAGAATCCGGCCTCAGTATCAACAAGCCTGTTTCCACGAAAACAGCGAATCCCGTGAGGCCTACCCATGGACAAGAAACTCCACCAGCCCCTGGGCGGAAACGAAATGCCGCGCTTCGGCGGCATCGCCACCATGATGCGCCTGCCGCATATCCAGGCCCCCGAACAGCTCAACGAGCTCGATGCCGCCTTCGTCGGCGTGCCCCTGGACATCGGCACCTCCCTGCGCTCCGGCACCCGTTTCGGGCCGCGCGAGATCCGCGCCGAGTCGGTGATGATCCGCCCGTACAACATGGCCACCGGCGCCGCCCCGTTCGATTCGCTGAACATCGCCGACATCGGTGACGTGGCGATCAACACCTTCAACCTGCTGGAGGCCGTGCGCATCATCGAGGAGGCCTACGACAAGATCCTCGACCACGGCATCGTCCCGCTGACCCTCGGCGGCGACCACACCATCACCCTGCCGATCCTGCGCGCCATCCACAAGAAGCACGGCAAGGTCGGCCTGGTGCACATCGACGCCCACGCCGACGTCAACGACCACATGTTCGGCGAGAAGATCGCCCACGGCACCACCTTCCGCCGCGCCGTGGAAGAAGGCCTGCTGGATTGCGACCGGGTGGTGCAGATCGGCCTGCGCGCCCAGGGCTACACCGCCGAGGACTTCAACTGGAGCCGCAAGCAGGGCTTCCGCGTGGTCCAGGCCGAAGAGTGCTGGCACCAGTCGCTGGCGCCGCTGATGGCCGAAGTGCGCGAGAAGGTCGGCGGCGGCCCGGTGTACCTGTCGTTCGACATCGACGGCATCGACCCGGCCTGGGCGCCCGGCACCGGCACCCCGGAAATCGGCGGCCTGACCACCATCCAGGCGATGGAGATCGTGCGCGGCTGCCAGGGCCTGGACATCATCGGCTGCGACCTGGTGGAAGTCTCCCCGCCCTACGACACCACCGGCAACACCTCGTTGCTCGGCGCCAACCTGCTGTACGAAATGCTCTGCATCCTCCCGGGCGTACAGCGCCGCTGAGTGACCCACATGCACAAAGACACCTGCGTAGCACAGGTGCTGGAGGCTGCCCGCGCGCTCGTGGCAGCCTTCGCGCGCACCGACACCGAGGCCTATTTCGCGGCCTTCAGCGAAGACGCCAGCTTCATCTTCCACAACTGGCCGCAGCCGCTGCGCACCCGCGCGGCCTACCGCGAGGTGTGGGAGAGCTGGTTGCGCGACGACGGCTTCGAGGTCCTCGACTGCCAGTCCAGCAACACCTTCGTCAGCCTGCAGGGCGAGGACGTGGCGATCTTCAGCCACGACGTCGCCACGCGGCTGCGCATCCAGGGAACGGAGAGCCTGAACCACGAGCGGGAGACCATCGTCTTCCGCCGTGAACAACAACAAGGCCGCTGGCTGGCCGTCCACGAGCACCTGTCGCCTACGCCATGAGGCGGGACTTTCCCGGGAGGAAGTCATGGATAACAAGAACAACCAACATGCAATCACCACCATCGAGACATTCGGCGTCGAGCAGATTCCCGACGCCGAGCGCAACGCCACGCCCACCGACCTGTTCCGCATGATCTTCGGCGGCGCCAACACCTTCGCCACCGCCGTGCTCGGCAGCTTCCCGGTGCTCTTCGGGCTGTCGTTCCAGGCCGGCGCCTGGGCCATCGTCCTGGGCGTGCTGGTCGGCGCGCTGATCCTCGCGCCCATGGGCCTGTTCGGCCCGATCAACGGCACCAACAACGCGGTCTCCTCCGGCGCGCACTTCGGCGTGCACGGGCGGATCGTCGGCTCCTTCCTGTCGCTGCTGACTGCCATCGCCTTCTTCTCGCTGTCGGTGTGGAGCTCGGGCGATGCCTTGGTCGGCGGCGCCAAGCGCCTGTTCGGCCTGCCGGAAACCGACCTCACCCTGGGCCTGGCCTACGGCCTGTTCGCGGTGCTGGTGCTGGTGGTGTGCATCTACGGCTTCCGCTTCATGCTGCTGGTCAACAAGATCGCCGTGTGGGCCGCCAGCCTGCTGTTCCTGCTGGGCGTGTTCGCCTTCGCCGGCCCCTTCGACGCCGGCTACGCCGGTAGCGTGCAGCTGGGCAGCGCGGGCTTCTGGGCCGCCTTCATCGGCGCCACCCTGCTGGCCATGAGCAACCCGGTGTCGTTCGGCGCCTTCCTCGGCGACTGGGCCCGCTACATCCCGCGCGAAACCTCGAAGCCACGCATCATGCTGGCGGTGCTGCTGTCGCAGCTGGCCACGCTGATCCCGTTCTTCTTCGGCCTGGTCACCGCCACCATCGTCGCCGTGAAAGCGCCGGACTACATCGCCGCGAACAACTACGTCGGCGGCCTGCTGGCCATCTCGCCGAGCTGGTTCTTCCTGCCGGTGTGCCTGATCGCCACCATCGGCGGCATGTCCACCGGCACCACCTCGCTGTACGGCACCGGCCTGGACATGTCCAGCGTGTTCCCGCGCCTGCTCAACCGCGTGCAGGCCACCCTGTTCATCGGCCTGCTGTCGATCGCCTTCATCTTCATCGGCCGCTTCGCCGCCAACCTGGTGCAAAGCGTGTCCACCTTCGCCGTGCTGATCATCACCTGCACCAGCCCCTGGATGGTGATCATGATCCTCGGCCTGATCGTGCGCCGCGGCTTCTACCACGCCGACGACCTGCAGGTGTTCACCCGTGGCCAGCAAGGCGGCGCCTACTGGTTCCACCACGGCTGGAACTGGCGCGGCATGGGCGCCTGGATCCCCAGCGCGCTGGCCGGCCTGTGCTTCGTCAACCTGCCGGGCCAGTTCGTCGGCCCGCTGGGCGAGCTGGCCGGCGGCATCGACATCAGCCTGCCGGTGACCCTGGGCCTGGCCGCCCTGCTCTACCTGACGCTGCTGCGCACCTTCCCGGAATCCGCCGGGGTGTACGGCCCGCAAGGCCCGCGCTGGGTCGGCAGCCACGACCGCCCGGTGCTCGGCATCAACGAGCCGGCGGCCTGAACCCGCGACAACCGCAGTACCCGTGAGACGCCGACGGGCCGGTCGCCACCGGTCCGCCGGCCTACCGCCCGCCAGCCGCGGGCGGCAACAATGACAATTCGAGTGTGAGGAGCCGATCATGGCCTTGGATATAATCGTCGTTCTGATCTATGCCGCCGGCATGCTGGTACTGGGCTGGTACGGCATGCGCCGGGCGAAGACCCACGAGGACTTCCTGGTAGCGGGACGCAACCTGGGCCCGTCGTTCTACATGGGCACCATGGCCGCCACCGTGCTCGGCGGCGCCTCCACCGTCGGCACCGTGCGCCTGGGCTACGTCCACGGCATCTCCGGCTTCTGGCTGTGCGCCGCGCTGGGCGCCGGCATCATCGCGCTGAACCTGTTCCTGGCCAAGCCGCTGCTGAAGCTGCGCATCTTCACCGTCACCCAGGTCCTGGAGCGCCGCTACAACCCCATGGCGCGCCAGGCCAGCGCGGTGATCATGTTCGCCTACGCGCTGATGATCGGCACCGTCTCCACCCTGGCCATCGGCACCGTGATGCAGGTGCTGTTCGGCCTGCCGTTCTGGGTCTCGATCCTGCTCGGCGGCGGCGTGGTGGTGGTCTACTCGACCATCGGCGGCATGTGGTCGCTGACCCTCACCGACATCGTCCAGTTCATCATCAAGACCGTCGGCCTGATGTTCCTACTGCTGCCGATCTGCCTGTACCGCGTGGGCGGCTGGGACGAGCTGGTGGCCAAGCTGCCGGCCAGCGCCTTCAGCTTCCACACCATCGGCTACGACACCATCATCACCTACTTCCTGATCTACTTCTTCGGCATCCTCATCGGCCAGGACATCTGGCAGCGCGTGTTCACCGCGCGCAGCGAGGGCGTGGCCAAGTACGCCGGCACCGCCGCCGGCGTGTACTGCGTGATCTACGGCCTGGTCGGCGCGCTGATCGGCATGTGCGCCAAGGTCCTGCTGCCCGACCTGGACAACGTCAACAACGCCTTCGCCGCCATCGTCCAGGCCTCGCTGCCGGACGGCATCCGCGGCCTGGTGATCGCCGCCGCCCTGGCCGCGATGATGTCCACCGCCAGCGCCGGCCTGCTGGCCGCCTCCACCACCCTGACCGAGGACCTGCTGCCGAAGCTGCGCGGCGGCAAGACCTCCAGCCTGGGCATCAACCGCCTGTTCACCGCCCTCACCGGCCTGGTGGTGCTGGCCATCGCCCTGGTGGTGAACGACGTGATCAGCGCCCTGACCCTGGCCTACAACCTGCTGGTGGGCGGCATGCTGATCCCGCTGATCGGCGCCATCTACTGGAAGCGCGCCACCACCGCCGGCGCCATCACCAGCATGACCCTGGGCTTCGTCACCGCCCTGGCGTTCATGCTCAAGGATGGTTTCGACGCCAACACGCCGATCTACTACAGCCTGGCCGTCGGCCTGGTCAGCTTCGTCGTGGTCAGCCTGCTGTCGCGCCGCCCGCAGGCGGCCGCCAGCGTCGCCTGACGCGCACGCGGCGATGAACAAGGGCGCGGCGAGTCGATCTCCGCGCCCTCTTCGTTTGAGAATCCCCTCACCCACGAACAGAAAGGAACTGCCATGACCACCTGCGGCGAATTCCTCGTCAAGCAACTCGAAGCCTGGGGCGTAGACACCGTCTTCGGCATCCCCGGCGTGCACACCGTCGAGCTCTACCGCGGCCTGCCGGGCAGCGCCATCCGCCACGTCACCCCGCGCCACGAGCAGGGCGCCGGCTTCATGGCCGACGGCTACGCGCGCGTCACCGGCAAGCCGGGCGTGTGCTTCATCATCACCGGCCCGGGCATGACCAACATCCTCACCGCCATGGGCCAGGCCTACGCCGACTCCATCCCGATGCTGGTGATCAGTAGCGTCAACGAGCGCTCGCGCCTGGCCCACGGCAACGGCTACCTGCACGAGCTGCCCGACCAGCGCGCCATGACCGCCGGGGTGAGCGCCTTCAGCCACACCCTGATGAGCGTCGAGGAACTGCCGGCGGTGCTGGCCCGCGCCTTCGCCGTGTTCGACAGCGAGCGCCCGCGCCCGGTGCACATCGAGCTGCCGCTGGACATCATCACCGCCCCGGCCGAGCACATGCAGGTGCGCCCGCGCGTGCAACTGGCGCGCCCGGCCCCGGCGCGCGCGCCGCTGCACGAAGCGGCGGCCAAGCTGGCCAAGGCGCAGAAGCCGCTGCTGTTGCTCGGCGGCGGTTGCGTCGCGGCGCAAGCCGAAGCCCGCGCCCTGGCCACCGCGCTGGACGCTCCCACCGCGCTGACCGTCAACGCCAAGGGCCTGTTGCAGCCGGAGCACCCGCTGCTGGTCGGCAGCAACCAGTCGCTGGTGCCGGTCCGTGAGCTGGCCGAACAGGCCGACGTGGTCCTGGCCATCGGCACCGAGCTGGGCGAGACCGACTACGACGTGGTGTTCGACGGCAACTTCCGCATCGGCGGCGAGCTGATCCGCATCGACATCGACCCGCAGCAGCTGATGCGCAACCAGGTCCCGAGCATCGCCATCCAGGCTGACGCCCGCACCGCCATGCGCGCCCTGCTGGAACTGCTGCCGGCCCGCGAGGCCAGCGCCGACAGCCCCGGCGCCCAGCGCGCGGCCAAGGTGCGCGCGCAGCTGGCCGAGGACTTCAGCGGCTGGGCGCACTACCGCACGCTGTTCGGCAAGATCCTCGAAGCGCTGCCGGACGCCCGCTTCGTCGGCGACTCCACCCAGACCGTGTACAGCGGCAACCACCTGGTGGAACTGGACGGCGGCCGCCGCTGGTTCAACTCCGCCAGCGGCTACGGCACCCTCGGCTACGGCCTGCCGGCGGCCATCGGCGCCAAGCTCGGCGAACCGGGCCGCCCGGTGATCAGCCTGATGGGCGACGGCGGCCTGCAGTTCACCCTGCCGGAGCTGGCCAGCGCCGTGGAGGCCAGGGTGGGCATCATCGTGCTGCTGTGGAACAACCACGGCTACGGCGAGATCAAGCGCTACATGGAACGCCGCGACATCACCCCGCTGGGTGTGGATATCTACACGCCGGACTTCCTCGCCATCGCCCGCGGCTTCGGCTGCGAAGCGGAGCGGGCGCGGGATTACGAGCACCTGCAGGCGTTGCTGCGTAACGCGCCGAGCGATCGGCCGTTGATCGTGGAAGTGATGGAGGCGGCGCCGTTCGCGCCTTGAGGCGATGGAGTGAGGCGCGGCAGCCCTCTCCCTTCAGGGAGAGGGAAAGGCCTCCCACCCGGCACCGCCCTCACAGGTATGCCACCCTGTAGGAGCGGGCCCTGCCCGCGAAATCGCGCGCAGGGCGCGCTCCTACACAAAACACAAAGACACCAGGCCCCACCATGAAAATCGTCACCCGCGACCGCTGGTTCGAAGTCCGCCACTGCTACGACGGCGTCAGCCTGATCCACGAGCCCTGGGTGCGGCCCTTCTACCGCTGCAACATGTGGCACATCCAGGGCCGCGAGCGCGACCTGCTGGTGGACAGCGGCTCCGGCCTGGTCAGCCTGCGCGAGCAGTTACCCTGGCTCACCGAGCGGCCGCTGCTGGCGGTGGCCAGCCATACCCACTTCGACCACATCGCCGGCCACCACGAATTCCCCGAACGCCTGTGCCACCCGGCCGAGGCCGACATCCTCGCCAGCCCCGACGGCGAGCGCACCCTGGCCACGGCCTTCGTCGGCGACGAGATGTTCGAAGCGCACCCGGACTGCCCGCTGTGCTACGCCGAGTACCGGGTGAAGGCGGCGCCGGCCACGCGCACCATCGACGAAGGCGACGTGCTCGACCTGGGCGACCGCGTACTGGAAGTGCTGCACACCCCCGGCCATTCACCGGGCGGCATCAGCCTGTGGGAAGCACGGACGCAAACGCTGTTCTCCGGCGACATCGTCTACGACGGCCCGCTGATCGAGGATGCCTACCACTCCAACCTGGACGACTACGCCCGCAGCCTGGAGCGTCTGCGCCAGCTACCGGTGCGCACCGTGCATGGCGGGCACTTCCCGAGCTTTTCCGGGGAACGCCTGCGGCAGATCATCGACGAGTGGTTCGCGGCCCACGGCTGAAATATCGCGGCTCAACGCAATCTGCCCGCGTGAGCGGGCAGAAGGTATGTCCAGCAGATGCTTCAGGAGTCAGCGTCGGCGTTGCTGTGCGTAGCGCCGTTGCTCATCGCTTGGAATGGGAATGGGTTGCAGGCGCGGAGGCTCGATGAGGCCGAGCGTGACACCCAGTTTCCATGCCAGGGTTTGCAGCCAGAGTTTCATGGGATGCCTCCTTTGCGGCGGAAGGGTCGGGCGGCCCGCTTCCGGGCCGCCCTAAGAGTAGAGTAGCCCGGCGTCCCACTCTCCGCCCGTGCCACTCACTCCTTGCAACAAAGACTACGCGTCGGCCGGCCGCGATCCGCTGACCTGGATCAAGTTCAGGCACGCTTGCCGCGCAATGCCCGGCGCACCCACGCCTCGCCGCTGACCAGGGAAATCCCCGCCAGCACCAGCGCCGCCCCGGCGACGAAGTTCCAGGCCAGCGGCTCGTGCAACAGCAGCACGCCGAAGGCGATGCCGAACAGCGGCGTCATGAAGGAGAACACCGCCAGGTTCGACGCCAGGTAGCGGCGCAGCAGCCAGAACCAGGCGAAATAGCTGAAGAAGGACACCACCACGCCCTGGAACAGCACGCTGCCCACGCCCAGCGCGGTGAAGCGCACGTTGCCGAACTCGCCCAGGGCCAGGGCGATGAAGGGCAGCAGCAGCGCGGCGGCGAACAGCTGGTAGAACAGCGTCAGGCTGGTCGGCGCCTCCGACAGCCGCGTGCTGCGCACCACCACCGTGGTGGCGCCCCAGGAGGCCCCGGCGAGCACGCCGAAGAAATCCCCCAGCAGCATGCGGCTGTCCATGTGCCGCAGGTCGAAGCCGCCGCCGAAGCACAGGGCGATGCCGCCGAAGCACACCGCGATGCCCAGCCACTGCAGCGGCCGCAGGCGCTCGCTGGGCAGCAGGAAGTGCAGGCCCAGGGCGGAGAAGATCGGCGCCGTGTAGATGAACACCGCCATGTGCGAGGCGCTGGTGTACACCAGGCCCTGGGCGATGAACAGGAACTCCATGGCGAACAGCAGCCCGGCCAGCGCGCCGCCGGCCAGGGTGCCGCCCGCGGCCTTCCAGTCGCCGCGCCAGAGCACCAGCAGGCCCACCAGCGTGGCGGCCAGCAGGTTGCGGGCGAAGGCCTGGATGATCGGCGCTATGTCGCCGGCGGCGAGCTTCACCGCCACCTGCTGCACGCCCCAGATCAGGCACAGCAGCAACATCGCCTGCAGGGCGAAGGCATCGGCGCCCTTGCGCGGGGGTAGCGGCGTCATATGCACCTCCGCAGTCCGGGCGAAGGAAGGGAGCAACGGCAGCAAGGCAGTTTCATGGCAAGGCTCGGCAGTGAGCGGGCACCAAGACGAGGAAACGGCGGTACCCCAAGGGTATACCGCCGATTATTCCAGTTAAGCGACGAACGGCACCAGCGCAAATCCGACACCGCCGGCCGCCAGGGCGTCAACTCACTGCCCGGTCTTGACCTTGCTCCAGGTGCGGGTGCGGATGCGTTCCAGCTTCGGTGGCAGCATCTCCACCGAGTACAGCTTGGCCTGCACCTCGGCCGGCGGGTAGACGTTGGGGTTGTCGCGCAGGTCGGCGGAAATCAGCTTGTCCGCCGCCTGGTTGGGGTTGGCGTAGGCCACGTAGTCGGAGATCGGCGCCACCACCTCCGGGCGCAGCAGGTAGTTGAGGAAGGCGTGGGCCTGCTCGACGTTCTGCGCGTCCCGGGGGATGGTCAGCACGTCGAACCAGGCCGCGGTGCCTTCCTTGGGAATGCGGTATTCGATGTGGATGCCGTTGTTCGCCTCCTTGGCGCGGTTGGCCGCCTGCATGGCGCCGCCGGACCAGGCCATGGCCACGCAGACGTCTCCATTGGCCAGGTCGGTGACGAACTTCGAGGAGCTGAAGTAGGTGATGTACGGGCGCAGGCTGCTCAGCAGCGCCTCGGCCTTGGCGTAATCCGCGGGGTCGTGGCTGTTCGGCGACAGCCCCAGGTAATGCAGGGCCTCGGGGATCACCTCGGTGGGCGAGTCGAGGAAGGCCACGCCGCACTGCTTGAGCTTGGCGAGGTTCTCCGGCTTGAAGATCAGGTCCCAGGAATCCACCGGCGCGTCGGCGCCGAGGATGGCCTTCACCTTGTCGACGTTGTAGGCGACGCCGTTGGTGCCCCACATGTACGGCATGGCGTACTGGTTGCCCGGGTCCTTGCTCTCCAGCACCTTGAGCAGCGCCGGGTTGAGATTCTTCCAGTTCGGCAGCTTGCTCTTGTCCAGCTTCTGGAACACGCCGGCCTTGAGATAGTTGGGCAGGAAGCTGTCGCTGGGCACCACCAGGTCGTAGCCCGAATGCCCGGAGAGCAGCTTGGCCTCCAGCACCTCGTTGCTGTCGTAGACGTCGTACTTGGGCGCGATGCCGCTGTCCTTCTGGAAGCCCTTGAGGGTGTCCGGGCCGATGTAGTCGAACCAGTTGTAGATGCGCACCACCGGCTCGGCGCTGGCGATGCCGGCGGCGGCCAGCAGCGCGGCGCCGAGCAGGCCGCGGATGATCTTGTTGTTCTTGCGCATGACTCGCTCCTCGAAACGGCGCGCCCTTAGAGAGCGGCGCCCTCGTAACCCTGCAGGACGTTGACCGCGTTGACGCCGATGGCCTCGACCGCGTAGCCGCCTTCCATGATGAACAGGGTCGGCAGGCCCAGGGCGGCGATGCGCTCGCCCATGCGCAGGTAGTCCGGGGAGTCCAGCTTGAACTCGGAGATGGGGTCGTCCTTGTAGGTGTCCACGCCCAGGGACACCACCACCGCGTCCGGCGCGTAGGCGGCGATCTTGCGGCAGGCGTCTTCCAGAGCGGCGGACCAGCCGTCCCAGCCGGTGCCGTGGGCCAGCGGGTAGTTGTGGTTGAAGCCCTCGCCCGCCCCTTCGCCGCGCTCGTCGGCGTGGCCGAGGAAGTACGGGTATTCCACCAGCGGGTCGCCGTGGATCGAGGCGAACAGCACGTCGCCACGGTCGTAGAACAGCTCCTGGGTGCCGTTGCCGTGGTGGTAGTCGACGTCGAGGATGGCCACGCGCCGGGCGCCCTGGTCGAGGAAGGCCTGGGCGACCACGGAGGCGTTGTTGATGAAGCAGTAGCCGCCCATGAAGTCGCTGCCGGCATGGTGGCCCGGCGGGCGGCACAGGCCGAAGGCGGTGCGCGCGCCCTGGCGCATGTGATCCTGGGCGGTCAGCGCGACCTGGGCCGAGCTGTACACGGCCTGCCAGGTGCCGGCGGTGATCGGCGCCTCGGTGTCGAAGCTGTAGTGACCCAGCTCGCCCATCAGGGCGGTGGGGATGGGGCCGTCGCGGCGCAGGCGGCGGCCCGGGAAGGTGGTGGAGACCAGGTCGCCGCTGTGGCCCTCGGCGGCCCAGCGGGCCCAGGCGCCCTTGAGGAAGGCGACGTACTTCGGATCGTGCACGCGGTGGATGGCATCCAGGCCGAAATCCTTCGGCGCGATGATCTCGCCGAGCTGCTGCGACTTCACCCGGGCCAACACGGTGTCGGCGCGGCTGGGCATTTCGAAGCAGGGCTGGAGCTTGCCATCGACCAGTTCGGACTGGCCGAAATGCAGGCGGTGATCGTCACTGTAGACGGTCAGCATAGGTAAAACCTCTCGGCTTTGTTGTTCTTGGTGGGGGGATTCTGCCCATTCGGGCGGCCTCGGCTGAACGGTGGCGGCGGCCAAAAGGGGATAGATATGGCCAACATTTATGGCCCTTTACTACAGCGAACCTACGTATCCCCGCCGGCTCGCTATGCTCTGGGGAATGGCTGCCGGCCCCATCGGTCGAACGGCATGCACCTGGCGAGGGAAGGAAGAAGAGATGTCGGGGGACCGCAAGATCCTGCTCCGTTGCCTGTTGATCCTGAACCTGTTCTGCGCCGGCTGGGCCCTGGCCGCGCCGGCCCCGGGCCTGCCCGCCGACGAGCTGCCGGCGCTGGCCGACGACGCCGGCCTGCCAACCCTGGCCGAGCGCCTGGAAAGCATCCGCCAGGGCGTCTCCGAGCAGGTCGGCGACGACGAGCTGGCGCGCCTGCGCCTGGCCACCCTGGAGGTGCAGAGGATGGCGGGTGAGCGCGGCGACGAGCTGCAGGCCCGCCTCGACCGCCTGTCCGACCAGCTCAACGTGCTCGGCCCGCCGGTCGCGGGCGAGGCCGCCGCCCTGGCACTGCAGCGCACCGAGCTGAACCAGCAGAAGGCCGAACTGCAGGCCCAGGCCACCCAGGCGGCGCAGATCCTGCGCTCGGCCCAGGACCTGGCCGCGCAGATCGTCAACCTGCGCCGCAGCCTGTTCAACTCGCAGATCGCCACCCGCTCCGCGCCGCCCTTCAGCCCCGTCTTCTGGTCCACCCTGACGCGTCCCACCGAGGACGACCTGGCGCGCCTGCGCAACCTGGGCGACAAGCTCACCGCCAGTCTGGGGGACACCTGGCATGGTGCGCGCCTGCCGCTGCTGGCCTGCCTGGTCGCCGCCGCGCTGCTGTGGATACCGGGCCGGCGCCTGCTGGAAAGGTTCGCCGGCTACCTGGCCAGCCACTTCATCCCCGAGGGCCGCCTGCGCCGCAGCAGCCTGGCCCTGGCCATCGCCCTGGCCAGCGTGGTCACCTTCGGCGGCGCCGCCGCGCTGGTCCACCAGGGCCTGGACTGGAACGAGGGCCTCGACAACGGCCTGGCCAGCCTGGCCGGGCAGATGGTCACCCTGGCGGTGTTCAGCGCCTTCATCACCGGCCTGGGCCGCGCCCTGCTGATGGTCAGCCGGCCCTCCTGGCGCCTGCTGCCGATCCCGGACACTGCCGCCAGGGCGGTGGCCCACTTCCCCGGGCTGCTGGCGCTAGTGGCCATGCTGCTCGGCGCCCAGGACCGCATCAACAGCGCCATCGGCGCCAGCCTGGCGCTGACCGTAGCGGTCAACGGCCTCACCGCGCTGCTGATCGCCGTGCTCTTCGGCATCGCCCTGCTGCGCCTGCGCCGCAGCGACGAGGAGGACGAGGAACACCCGCGCCCGGCGCTGGCCGGGGTGATCCACCTCATCGCCCTGCTGGTGGTGCTGCTGATCGTCCTGGCGCTGCTCAGCGGCTACCTGTCGCTGGCCTTCTACCTGGCCACCAAGCTGCTGTGGATCAGCGCCGTGGCGGCGACCGGCTACCTGATCACGGCCTTCTTCGGCGACCTCTGCGACACCCTGCTGTCACCGCGCCAGGCCAGCGGCAAGACCCTCGCCCGCGCCCTCGGCCTGTCGTCGCAGCACCAGGCCCAGGCCGCCACCCTGCTGTCCGGGGTGGGCCGCACCCTGCTGGTGCTGATGACGCTGATGGTGATGCTCTCGCCCACCGCCAGCACCCCCGACGAACTGCTCGCCGGCGTCGAGCGCCTGGCCCAGGGCGGCCAGGCCCTGGGCAACCTCAACATCGTCCCGCAGGACATCCTGCTGGCCCTGCTCACCCTGCTCGGCGGGCTGTTCGCCCTGCGCCTGCTCAAGCGCTGGCTGGCCGAGCGGCTGCTGCCGGAAACCAGCATGGACGCCGGCATGCGCGCCTCGCTGGTGACCCTGGTCGGCTACCTCGGCTTCGTCCTGCTCGGCCTGCTGACGCTCTCGGCCCTGCGCATCAACCTGACCAGCCTGACCTGGGTGGTCAGCGCCCTGTCGGTGGGCATCGGCTTCGGCCTGCAGGCCATCGTGCAGAACTTCATCAGCGGCCTGATCCTGCTCACCGAGCGCCCGGTGAAGGTCGGCGACTGGGTCAGCCTCGGCGGCGTGGAGGGCGACATCCGCCGGATCAACGTGCGCGCCACGGAAATCCAGCAGTCGGACAACTCCACGGTGATAGTGCCCAACTCGCAACTGATCACCCAGAACGTGCGCAACGTGACCATGGGCGGCGCGCTGGGCAGCGTCGGCATCAGCCTCACGCTGCCGCTGGACACCGACGTGCACAAGGTCCGCGAACTGCTGCTGGCGGCCTACGCCGAACACCCGGCCATCCTGGAAACCCCCAGGCCCTCGGTGAGCTTCACCCAGCTCACCGACCAGGGCCTGACGCTGGCGGCCAGCGGCAGCGTCAGCAGCCCACGGGGTGTCTCCGGCGCCCGGAGCGATCTGCTGTTCACCATCTTCGGCAGGTTGCGCGAGGAAGGCATCAGCCTGGTGGCGCCAAGGAGTTTGCGGTTGGTGGGGGGTGATGGGCGGTTGGTGGAGGATTCTGCGCCTGGTGAAAAGCCAAAGCCTGAGAGCCCCTCTCCCCAGCCCTCTCCCTGAAGGGAGAGGGAGCCGTTCGGTGTGAAGTGAAGCGATGGCGCTCGCCGGCAACACCTGGCTATCAGGATGACGCGGGACATATAGCCGCTCAGAACCAGTCCCCTCTCCCTTCAGGGAGAGGGTTAGGGAGAGGGAACGGACTCAACCGACGCAGCGGAATCTCCGGCGAACATCCGTTCGCGAGCAAGCTCGCTCCTACGAAAAGCCAGAGAACCCTCTCCCCAGCCCTCGGCTGCGCGCCCCGCCCTGAAGGGAGAGGGTTAGGGAGAGGGAACGGACTCAAACGACGCAGCGGAATCTCCGGCGAACATCCATTCGCGAGCAAGCTCGCTCCTACGAAAAGCCAGAGCGCCCTCTAGCCCTTCCTCGCCAACACCGCCGCCGCCCCCTGCGCCTTGCGCGAGTACCAGAACACCCGGCTCACCCCGCGCGTCACGGCCACATAGGCCAATCGCAAGCTCTCATCCTGCATCGCCTGGTCATAGCTGTTGCGGAAGAACCCGCTGTGCGCATACAGCACGTTGCGCAACGGATGGCGCTCCGGCGGCGCGCAGTCGTCGATGATGATCGCCACCTCCGCCTGCAGGCCCTTGGCGCGATGGATGCTCATGGCCTTCACCGGCAGCTTGGCGTCGAGCTGCGCCTGGATCTGCTGCAGCGGCTCGTTGCGTCGGCTCAGCAGCATCACCGCGGTGCTCTCGCGGCTGCCGCGCTGGGCCACGTGTTCGCACTGGGCGCGGATGTCGGCCACCAGCCTGGGCAGGTCGCGAGCCAGGTCGAAACGGGTTTCCACGCGCACGCCATGGTCGCCCGGCTGCATCGGCTTGAAGGCGCGGCAGGTCTTGGCCTGCTTGAAGTTCACCTCGGCCAGCACCGACTCGGCGTCGCGGATCACCGGCTCGATGCTGCGGTAGTTGGTCTCCAGCAGCAGCACCGTGCTCTGGCGGCTGCGGCCCTTGCTGGGGAAGTGCTTGTCGAAGTCCATGAACAGCTCCGGCGAGCTGCCGCGCCAGCCGTAGATCGACTGCCAGTCGTCGCCGATGGCCATCAGGCTCGGCGCCTTGCCGCTGCGGGCCAGGAAACGGTGCAGGGCCTGCAGCCAGAGGACGATCTGCGGCGAGATGTCCTGGAACTCGTCGATCAGCAGGTGCGTCATCGGCTCGGCCGCTTCGAGCTTGGCATCGCCTTCGGCGAAGAGCTTGGTCAGTTGCTGGAAGGCGGCGTTGAAGGTGGTCAGGCGCTGGCGCTTGAGCAGGGCCAGGAAGAAGCTCCAGTAGATGGCCAGGGCTTCGAGGAAGATCTTCTCGCGGGTCGAGCAGTCCAGCTCGGCCACCTTCAGGTCCTGGGGGCGCAGGCCGAGGCTTTCCATGAAGCCGGCCTGGGTGTGGAAGACTTCCACCAGCGGCGCCTCGACGAACTCGCCGGGCAGGCGGAACGGCTGGACCGGCGCCGGGCCCGGCACTTCCTCCGGCTTCTCCAGGCCCAGCAGGCGGTGCACCTTGGCGCGGAAGGCGCCGTTGACCGCGTAGCATTCCTCGTAGGCCTCCAGCAGCAGGCGCTGCTGCGCCGGGCGCAGGCGGCCGCCGGTGAGGGGGTTGTCCGGCTCGTCGGGGTTGCGCTCCTCCAGTTGCTCGAACCAGCGCTGCTTGCCCAGCAGTTCGCGGGCCTGCACGCCCATGGCCGAGTGGAAGGTGCGCACGCATTCGCGGGCGCGGGCCATGTCGAAGGGGTACTGCCAGAAGGCGAGCACGCGCACCAGTTGTTCGCGCAGCTGCGCGCAGGAGGCGTTGGTGAAGGAGATCACCGTGACCTTGTCGGCCTCGATACCCAGGTGGCAGAGCATGAACACCAGGCGCAGCACCAGGGTGGTGGACTTGCCGGAGCCGGCGCCGGCGAAGATGCGCGCCAACGGCTGGCGGCAGAGGATCATTGCCCACTGCTCGTCCGACGGCGGGCTGACCACGCCGGCGCTGACCGCCTGGCGCACCCGCTCGCGCATCGCCTCGACCTGCTCCGGGCGCACCGCCAGGGCGCGCGCCGGGTAGATGCCGGCGGGGCCTTCCGCCGCAGGTTTCGCCGAAACTTTCTCGCCCGCCTCGGCCTTGGGTTTGCGCGGCGCGCGGGGCTTGGCCGCGGCGCCGTCCTTCTTCCGCGCCGTGGCGCGCGGCTTCTTCGCCGTCGGCTGGGCGGCCTCGTTCTGCTCGCGCAGGTAGGCGGTGGTGCGCGGGAAGTACCGCGCCAGGGATTCGGACAACAGCAGTTTGTAGCGCCTTACGGCAGACAGCATCGGAAGGCTCCGGCCCTGGAGGATGTCGCTGAATGATAAGGGGTTTCAGTGACGATCCGACAGCGCCGGGCGCCTTGCGTTCGCCTCAGGCGCCGGTCCAGCGGCGCAACAGCACGCTGGCGTTGACGCCGCCGAAGCCGAAGCCGTTGGACAGCGCGTATTCCGTCTGCAGCGCCCGCGGCGCGCCACGCACCAGGTCGATGCCGGCGGCGGCTTCGTCCGGCTCGTCCAGGTTGAGGGTCGCCGGGGCCAGTTGGTCGCGCAGGGCCAGCAGGGTGAAGATCGCCTCCAGCCCGCCGGCCGCGCCCAGCAGGTGGCCGGTGGCGGACTTGGTGGCGCTCACCGCCACCGAGCCGGTGTCGCCGAACACCGCGCGGATGGCCGCCAGCTCGCCCTTGTCGCCCACAGGCGTGGACGTGGCGTGGGCGTTCAGGTGGCCGATCGACGCCGGGTCGATGCCGGCCTGGGCGATGGCCAGTTGCATGGCCCGGCGCGCGCCGCTGCCATCTTCCGGGCCGGCGGTCAGGTGGTAGGCATCGGCGCTGGTGCCGTAGCCGACCACCTCGGCCAGCGGCTGCGCGCCGCGGGCCAGGGCGTGTTCCAGCGACTCGATCACCAGCAGCCCGGCGCCCTCGCCCATGACGAAGCCATCGCGCTGGCGGTCGAAGGGCCGCGAGGCCTGCTGCGGGCGGTCGTTGAAGCCGCTGGACAGCGCCCGCGCCGCGGCGAAGCCGCCCAGCGCCACGCGGTCGATGGAAGCCTCGGCGCCGCCGCACAGGGCGACGTCCGCCTCGCCGGCGCGGATCATCCGCGCGGCATCGCCGATGGCCTGGACGCTGGCGGCACAGGCGGTCACCGGCGCGCCGATCGGCCCCTTGAAGCCATGGCGGATGGACACGTGGCCGGCCGCCAGGTTGACCAGGAACGACGGGATGGTGAACGGCGACAGGCGCCGCGGCCCGCGCCCGTCGGTGGTGCGCACGGCGTCGGCGATGGCGCTGAAGCCGCCGATGCCCGAGCCGATCACCGTGGCCGTGCGCGTCTGCCCGCGCTCATCCTGGGGCGCCCAGCCGGCCTGGGCCAGGGCCTCCTCGGCGGCGGCCAGGGCGAAGAGGATGAAGCGGTGCATCTTCTTCTGCTCCTTGGCCGGCGCGGCGCGCTCGGCGTCGAAGCCGGCCTCGGCGTCCACGGCGATGTCCGGCACCGGGCCGCCCACCTCGCAGGGCAGGTCGCGGACGAATTCGTCGGCCAGCCGGACGATGCCGGAGCGCCCCTGCTGCAGGCGCTGCCAGGCCTTCTCGGTGCCACATCCGAGGGGGCTGACCACCCCGGTCCCGGTTACCACGATGCGTTGTACGGCCATGACTTCACCTGCCCGACGACGGTTTCGCCCTCATTGAATCACGCCCAACCTATAACATCCCGGGCAGCCGACCATCCGTCGTCGCGCCCGGCGCGGCGGGGCGCGATCGACCACCCTTGCCCGGGTCCCGTATCCCTACAGAGGAGATCAGCCATGCGACTGGAAGGTTCCTGCCATTGCGGCGCCGTGACCTTCAGCCTGGAGAGCGCTCACCCATACCCCTACCAGCGCTGCTACTGCTCGATCTGCCGCAAGACCCAGGGCGGCGGGGGCTACGCCATCAACCTCGGCGGCGACGCCGCCAGCCTCAAGGTACGCGGGCGCAAGCACCTGCGCGTCTACCACGCCAAGCTGCGCGAGCCCGGCCAGCGCACCCGCACCAGCACCGCCGAGCGCAACTTCTGCGGCGAATGCGGCAGCGCCCTGTGGCTGTTCAGCCCGGAATGGCCGGAGCTGATCCACCCCTTCGCCTCGGCCATCGACACCCCGCTGCCGGTGCCGCCGGAACACACCCACCTACTGCTGGACTCCAAGGCCCCCTGGGTGGAGGTGGAAAAGCACCCGCGCGACCTGTACTTCGACGGCTACCCGGAGGAGTCCATCGCCGACTGGCACCGACGCCTGGGGCTGGAGCGCTAGGCCTGCAGGCGGAACACCGCGAAGGCCGGCTCGGCGCTGGTCCAGTGCTCGCGCACCAGCCAGCCGCCGCGCTCGGCCAGCGAGCGGAAGTCGTCGATGGCGTACTTGTAGGAGTTCTCCGTGTGCAGGCGCTCGCCGGCGCGGAACAGGTACTCCATGCCGGCGATGCGCACGCGCTGCTCGACGCGGCTGACCAGGTGCATCTCGATGCGGCTGTGCTCGGCGTTCCAGAAGGCCAGGTGGTCGAACTGGTCGAGCTGGAAGTCGGCGCCCAGCTCGCGGTTGATGCGCTGCAGCAGGTTGAGGTTGAAGCGCGCGGTCACGCCCTCGGCATCGTTGTAGGCGGCCTCCAGCACTTTCACGTCCTTGCGCAGGTCGACCCCGACGATGAAGCTCGCCCCCGGCCCCAGCAGTTCGTGGGCGCCCTGGAGGAAGGCCAGGGCCTGTTCCGGGGCGAAGTTGCCGATGGTGGAGCCGGGGAAGAAACCCAGCCGCGGGCCGTCGGCCAGCGCCGGGGGCAGCGCCTCCAGGCGGGTGAAGTCGGCGCACAGGGGCTCGACGCGCAGCGCCGGGTAGTCGCGCTGCAGGCGCGCGGCGGCCTTGTCCAGGGCCGCCGGGCTGATGTCGATGGGCACGTAGCGGCGGATCTGCGGCGCCGCGTCCAGCAGCAGGCAGGTCTTCTCGCTGGCGCCGCTGCCGAACTCCACCAGGGTGCAGTCGGCCGGGATGCGCTCGGCCAGGGCCGGGGCGATGCGCTTGAGCAACGCGGTCTCGCTGCGCGTGGGGTAGTACTCGCGGGTGCGGCAGATGGCCTCGAACAGCTCGGAACCGGCGGCATCGTAGAAGTACTTGGGCGATAGTTGCCGCGGCTGCAGCGAGAAGCCCGCCTCCAGGTCCTCGGCCAGCTCGCGGGCGCGCGGGTCCAGCGCGGCCTGCTCGGGCAGGTCGCGGGCCAGGCGCAGGCCGGCGAACATCCAGCGCTTCTCGGGGTGGAAGAAGTTGCGGTAGCTGGGCCGCGAATGCCCGGCCGGGGTGATGCAGGCGCCGCCGCGCAGGACCATCTGGCTGACCATGAACTTGCCGTTGTACTCGCCCACCGCCCCGGCGCCGGGACGGAAGCCCGGGTACGCCGCATAGGCGCTCTGCGTCCACTGCCAGGCGGCGTCGTAGAGCTGGCGCAGGCGGCCGTCGCGGGCGGCCACTTCCCACTCCATCTCGGTGGGCAGGCGCGCGCCGGCCCAGTTGGCGTAGGCGCTGGCCTCGTAGTAGCTGACGTGCAGCACCGGCGCGTCGAGGTCCAGCGGGCGCAGGCCGGCCAGGCCGAACTCGTGCCAGCCGTCGTCCTGCCGTCGCCAGTACAGCGGCGCTTCCCAGCCCTCCTCCTGGACCTTCGCCCAGCCGTCGGACAGCCAGAATTCCGCGCGCCGATAACCGCCATCCTCGATGAACGCCAGCCACTGCCCGTTGCTCACCAGCGACTCGGCGATCTCGAAGGGCGCCAGGAAACAGCGGTGCGCCGGCGCCTCGTTGTCGAAGGCGAAACCCTGGCCGTCATGGCCGATGCCCAGCAGCCCGCCCTGGATCGCCAGGAAGCGCTGCGGCCCGCAGGCCGGGGGCGCATATCCCTCGCCATAGGCCGGCGCCAGCGGCGACAGGCTGAACAGGTGGAGGATGTCCATCAGCAGCAGTTCCTGGTGCTGCTCCTCGTGGGCCAGGCCCAGGCGTACCAGGGCTTCCAGCTCGGCGTCGGGTTCCCCGTCCAGCAGCGCCTGCATGTGCTCGTCGACGTGCAGCCGGTAGTCGAGCACCCGGTGCAGCGGCGGCCGCGTCAGCATTCCCCGCTGCGGCCGCGGCTGGCGAGCGCCCAGAGCCTCGTAGTAGGAATTGAACAGGTAGCCGAAGCTGGCGTCGAACTCGGCGTAGCCGGCCAGCCGCGGCTTGAGCAGGAAGGTCTCGAAGAACCAGGTAGTGTGGGCGATGTGCCACTTGGCCGGGCTGGCGTCGGGCATCGACTGGGCGACCGCGTCCTCGGCGCCGAGGGGGGCGATCAGTTCCTCGCTGTGCCGCCGCACCTGGCGGTAGGCATCGAGCAGGGATGGGGCCTTGCTGGACATGGGGTGGTCCCCTTTTCCGTGGGCGGGTTCGGAACGCGGGCGGTCATTCGTTCTCGGGGCTGACCTTCTCCGGGTGGAAGGCGCCGCTGCGGCGCACTCATCGGGTTCGAGCCGCGGCCCTGGACAAAGGTTGCAACGAATTGTCGCCGGGGCCGCACCTTTTCAGGGTAGAAGCGCTCGCCGCGCCGGCCGGGAAAAACCGATGGGCGTGCCCGCTTGCCCCACCCCGCCCGACTGGCCGATAGTCGCGCATCGACAAGGAGGCAGCATGTTCAGCAGAAGACAGATCAACCGCGCCATGCTCCTGGCGCCCCTGGCCGGCCTGCTCGCCGGTACCGCGCGGGCGGACGGGCAATCCACGCTGGAGCGCCTGAAGCAACTGGAACGCGACAGCGGCGGGCGCCTGGGCGTGGCCGTGCTCGACACCGGCGACGGCCGCCGCTTCGGCCTGCGCGAGGACGAGCGCTTCCCGCTGTGCAGCACCTTCAAGCTGCTGCTCGCCGCCTGCATCCTGGCCCGCGTGGACCGCGGCGAGGAGCAGTTGGCGCGGCGCATCGTCTACAGCCAGGCGGACCTGGTGGAGTATTCGCCGGTCAGCGAGCGCCACGTCGGCCAGCCGGGCATGAGCGTCGCCGAACTCTGCGAGGCGGCGATCACCCTGAGCGACAACGGCGCCGCCAACCTGCTGCTGGCCAGCCTGGGCGGCCCCACCGGCTTGACCGACTGGCTGCGCAGCACGGGCGACGACGTCAGCCGCCTGGACCGAAACGAACCCACCCTCAACCAGGCCCTCCCGGGCGACCCGCGCGACACCAGCACCCCGCGGGCGATGGTCGCCACCCTGCAGCGCCTGCTGCTGGGCGACATCCTGCAACCCACCTCGCGCGACCAGCTGAACGCCTGGCTGGCGGCCAACAAGACCGGCGACAAGCGTATCCGCGCAGGCCTGCCAACGGGCTGGAAAGTCGGCGACAAGACCGGCACCGGCGAACGCGGCACCAGCAACGACGTGGCCATCCTCCGGCCGCCGGGCCGCGCGCCGATCCTGGTGGCGGCCTACCTCACCGGCAGCCCGGCCCCGGCGGAAAAGCGCGATGCGCTGCTGGCGGAGGTTGGACGGCTGGCGGCGGGGTTGGTGGAGCAGCCATAGAACGCAGCAACACTAGCAATGGCTGCGCTTGATCAAAGTACAACGTTCTGTACAATTCTCTCGTCCAGCACAGGATCAGCCATCCGCAATCCATTCCCGTCGGAAGATTCAATCAGCCCTGGCTTCGCCAGGAGGTACCCGCCATGCAAATTCTGACATTCAGCCAAGCGCGAGCCAGCCTGAAACAGGCCATGGATGACGTATGCCGCGACCATGAGCCGACTGTCATCACCCGGCAAAGAGGCGAACCTGTGGTTCTGCTTTCGCTGGAGGACTACAACGGCATGCGCGAGACCATGTACCTGCTGCAGTCCTCGGCCAACGCACAACGGCTGCATGAATCCATCGAGCAGTTACGAGTCGGCAAGAGCGTGCCAAGGGAATTGAGCCTCAGTGACGACGCAGAAGAAACGTAACAAGGCCGGCGCCCGAAAGACGGTCTCAGTGGCTTTCACCGATCACGGCTGGGATGACTACCAATACTGGAAGGGCCAGGATCCGAAGATATCCGCAACCCTGGACCGGCTCATCGGCGAGTGCCTGCGTACCCCCTTCAGCGGCACCGGCAAGCCCGAAGCACTGAAGGGCAATCTCAGCGGGCTCTGGTCCCGCCGCATAACCCGCGAACACCGGCTGGTCTACCTGTTCGAAGACGGCCAACTCTTCATCGTGCAATGCCGCTACCACTACGACGGCTGACTCGCCTTCTCCATCGGCTCAAGCCCGTGCCTGGAACATCCGCTCGTCATACATGAAGTCGTAACTGTCCTCGACCCGCACCCGGCTCATCGCCGGATGCCGCGGGTTGAGCAGGAGGTTCCACTCCAGCGGCAGCACCGCCGAGGGCACTATCAGGCCGAGCTGTTCGCCGGCCAGCAGCCAGCGGGTGCCGTAGTCCATGCTCGGGCGGTCCGCCGGCAGGCTGTTCCAGCCTTCGGGCAGGTCCCGGGGATCGGGCTTGAGGTAGAGGTCGTCGCCTTCCGGGAGCCGGAAGGCGGTGATCTTCATCGGGAAGGTCGGCCGGCCGCTGGCGTGCACGAAGGTTTCCAGGCAGCAGATGGCCGGCGTCAGGCCCAGGTAGACGACCGGTACGTCACGATGATTCCAGCGTCCGCCGAGGATGGCCGCGCCCTGGCCGCTCAGGTCGCCGGCCCGGGCCGCCTTGGCGACGCGCCAGGCCCGCATCAGGCGGCCCCGCCCCACTCCAGCGCGTGCAGCACGCGGCGTACCTGGTTGGCGCCTATCTCAGTGTCGCAGAGGCTCAGCGGCGTCTGGCCGCCAAGGGCCTGGTTGGGGCGCGCCAGCCACTGGGCCGCGGCGTCCTTGTCTTCGAACACCTGCTCGGCCAGCACGGCCACCGAGGCCAGGCGGTCGAGGCGCTCCGAGGTGACCAGGTCCAGCGCCTGGTCGGCCTTCTTCTTGCGCTCGTAGGTGGACAGGGAGATGTTGAACAGCTCGACGAAGCCGGGGCCGCTGATGCGGAAGGTATCGCGCACCGATTCGACCCAGCGCCAGCTCAAGCCGTGGCGGATGTGCTGCAGCCGCTGGGCCTCGGTGAGGCTGGCATGGTCGTGCACCAGATGCCAGAACACCGGGGACGGCGAGTCGCTGCGACGACGATCTTCCGTCTTGATGGCCAACATGCGACCTCCTCAAATGATGAAAAACAAACCATCAAATGAAGGCTACTCTCTTCTGGCGGTTTTGCCCAGCCAGGATGTCGGGAGCAGGCGGGCGCACAGCACAATGAACAAAATATTGCACACTCATCTTGAACAGAAGACTTCTTGCCTGGGCCTCCTCACAAGAAAATAATGAATTCCTGCACCATCGACTCATTGCTTGAGTCTATCGATTTGCCAATCCTCCTAAGTTCAGGCAATATAGTGTTCATTATGTTGAACATCACGATTCAAACCCTCTTCACTTCCCGCCTGGTCTCCCGCGAGCGCCACTGGACCGGCGATCTCTAGCGCCCTCCCTCGAAGTCACGTCTTTGGTGACGATGTACCCGAGCCTATCGCTCGCCCTGCGTCACCTCCCCCGCTCCGACTTTCCGCCTGGCCGCACGTGCAAACGTGGGGGTAGCGGCTTGCCCAAGGGAGGGCTCGCTCATGCGTTCCTGGATCTATCTGTTCGCCGCCATCGGTTTCGAAGTGGTCGGCACCACTTCGATGAAACTCACCACCACCCTGGCCCCGTTCTATGGCCACCTGCTGATGTACGCCATGGTCGGCCTGTCGTACTACTTCCTGTCGCTGGCCATCAAGCGCGTGCCGGTGGGCGTGGCCTATGCCCTCTGGGAGGGCATCGGCATCGTCCTCATCACCCTGGTCAGCGTCGCCTGGCTGGGCGAGAACCTGGCCCCGGAGAAGGTCCTGGGCCTGGCCGTGATGATCGCCGGCATCCTGCTGGTCAAGTCCGGCACCCGCAGCAAGCGCGAGCCGTCCGCAGAGGAGGCCGTCGCATGCTGAGCCTCGATTGGGTCCCATTCGCCTGGCTGGGCCTGGCGATCGTGTTGGAAGTGATCGCCAACCTGCTGCTGAAGTACTCCGACGGCTTCCGCAGGCGCGCCCTGGGCGTCACCTCGATCCTCTGCGTACTGGGCGCCTTCTCGGCCCTGGCGCAGGCGGTGAAGGACATAGAACTGTCGGTGGCCTATGCGGTGTGGGGCGGCTTCGGCATCCTCGCCACCGTGGCCATGGGCTGGGCCCTGTTCGGCCAGCGCCTGGTGTGGCGTGGCTGGCTAGGGTTGGGCTTGCTGGTGGCGGGGATGGCGCTGCTGAAGCTGGCCTGAGGAAACGAAAACGGGGCGCCGCATTGGCGCCCCGTTTTCGTTTGGGAGTGACGGATACCTGTGGGAGCGGGCCCTGCCCGCGATTTCGCGCGCAGGGCGCGCTCCTACAAGGGCACGGCGTATGGGCGACCTGTAGCGGATCTCATCCGCGAATCGCGCCGATATGTCCGGCTATCGCGGACAAGGTCCACTCCTACGCCGCCCCACCCACGCCATTCCAATGTAGGAGCGCGCCCTGCGCGCGAATCGCGAGCAAGGTCCGCTACAGGTAGGTGAGCAGGCCGCGCCGAGATGCTCGCTCCTACGAAAAGACAAAAGCCTGTGACCCGGCTCAGGCCGGCAGCCTCTCCAGGCGCCGGCGGATCACGTCCACCAGCAGGTCCGGCTGGAACTTGGAGAGGAAGTCGTCGCAGCCCACCTTGCGCACCATGGCTTCGTTGAAGCTGCCCGACAACGAGGTGTGCAGCACCACGTAGAGCCCGGCCAGGCGCGGGTCGTTGCGGATCTCGGTGGTCAGGCGGTAGCCGTCCATCTCCGGCATCTCGGCGTCGGTGAAGACCATCAGCAGCTTCTCGTCCATG
>Ga0180223_1000885_pt1 | contig 29218 bp, 28 predicted proteins | sample eDN5th30CKraftOP_FD_151337 | JGI IMG/M metagenome (GOLD analysis project Ga0180223, IMG submission 151337) | Enriched Organic Plus compost microbial communities from Emeryville, California, USA - eDNA 5th pass 30_C Kraft OP (version 2) (version 2) ... | reverse complement strand
TTCTTCGCCATGGCGACGCGCTCGGGATTGAGATCGATGCCGATGATCTTGTCGGCGCCGACCATGCGCGCGCCCTGCACGACATTGAGGCCGATGCCGCCGAGACCGAACACCGCGACATTAGCGCCGGGCCACACTTTGGCGGTGTTGATGACGGCGCCGATGCCGGTGGTGACGCCGCAGCCGATGTAGCAGATCTTGTCGAAAGGCGCGTCTTCACGAACCTTCGCCAGCGCGATTTCCGGCAGCACGGTGAAGTTGGCGAAGGTCGAGCAGCCCATGTAGTGAAACACCGGATCGGCGTCGCAATGGAAGCGCGAGGTGCCGTCCGGCATCAGGCCCTTGCCTTGCGTGGCGCGGATCGCGGTGCACAGGTTCGAGCGCTGCGACAGGCAGGTTTTGCACTGCCGGCATTCCGGCGTGTAGAGCGGGATGACATGATCGCCCGGCTTGAGCGACGTCACGCCGGCGCCGACCTCGCGCACGATGCCCGCGCCTTCATGGCCGAGAATGGCGGGGAAGATGCCTTCCGGGTCCGCGCCGGATAGCGTGTAATAGTCGGTGTGGCAGACGCCCGTCGCTTTTACCTCAACCAGCACTTCTCCGGCCTTCGGCCCGTCGATGTCGATGGTCTCGATGGTGAGGGGCGAAGCGGCCTTCCAGGCCACGGCGGCGCGGGTTTTCATGAGGCGGTCTCCAACGAATGTGACTGTCATGGCCGGGCATAGCACGTCGAAGACGGGCGTGAACGCCCTGATGACCCGGCCATCTCGCTTAGGTGGGCACAGTACGTCCCTAAGCGGGATCGCCGGGTCAAGCCCGGCGATGACAAGGAAGCAAAGTTTTACGGAAACGCCAACCCAAGGCTGCTCGGTCGCCGTCAGTTGTCGATGCGCGAGCGCACCTTGCCTTGCGGAAATAAGCCCGCCACCCAGTCGATGAAGACGCGCACGCGCGGCGACAGGCCGCGCGACTGCGGGTAGAGCACCGACAGCGGCGTCGGCGTCGGCGGAAATTTCGGCAGCACCTCGACCAGCCGGCCGGCTTTCAGATCGTGGGCGACGTGGTAGCGCGGCGTTTGCACCAGGCCGAGGCCAAGGCGCGCCAGCGCGATGGCCGTTTCGCCGCCGGTGACATTGATCGTCGACGGCAGCGTCAGCGTCTGGAGCTTGCCTTTGACCATGAATTCGAGCGGTAGAACCTGTCCAGCGGCGGACGAGACGAAACCGATCATGCGGTGGCCGTCGAGATTGGCAAGGCTCCGCGGCGTGCCGTAGGCGCGAAGATAAGCGGGGCTGGCGACGGTTACTTCCTCCATCAGCGCGATCTGCCGCGCGACCATGGTCGAGTCGCGCAAGGTACCGGCGCGGATCACGCAATCGACGCCTTCGCGCACGAGGTCGATCAGCCGATCACCTTCGCCGATATGCAGCCGCAGATCGGGATAGGTTTTCAGAAAGCGCGGCAGCTCCGGCACCACCACGCGCCGCAGCATGGAGCCATGCACGTCGATGCGTAGTTCACCGCGTGGTTTGACGCCTTCGAAGGAGCTCTCCGCATCCTCGACCTCGGCGAGAATGGCAAGGCAGCGCCGATAATAGGCTTCGCCTTCGAGCGTCGGGCTGACATGGCGCGTGGTGCGAGTCAGCAACCGCACTCCGAGGCGGGCCTCGACCTCCTTGATGGCGTCGGTGACGGTGGAGCGCGGCATGCCGACATCCTGCGCGGCGCCCGTGAAACTGCGCCGCTCGACAACGCGCGTGTAAAGCCGCATCGCATCCAGCCGGTCCATAACTGTTCGTATATACCGGATAGTAATGCCGGAACAAGGCAGATTATCCGAACAATGTGCCGGCCTATCTCTGACGCCATCGGGGCGGTGCGCCCCTTCGCAAGGAGAAAAGCCATGACACAGACAACGATCAGGACCGCCATCGTCACCGGCGGCTCGCGCGGCATCGGCGCGGCCATTTCCCGGCGGCTTGCCGCGGACGGCTGTGCCGTCGTCATCAACTATGCCAGCAACGCCAAGGCGGCCGGCGACGTCGTCAAAGAGATCGAAAAAGCGGGCGGCCGGGCGGTGGCCATCCAGGGCGATGTCAGCGACCCCGCCGCGGTGCGCGCGTTGTTCGATGCGGCAGAGCATTCGTTCGGCGGTGTCGATATCCTCGTGGCCAGCGCCGGCATTCTGCCGACGGCGCCGATTGGCGAGGCGACCGACGCGGACTTCGATCGTGTCATCGCCGTTAATCTGAAGGGCACCTTCAATGCGCTGCGCGAGGCCGCAAAGCGCATGCGCGACGGCGGCCGCATGATCAGCTTCTCGACCACGGTTGTCGGGACCAAGCTGGAGGCCTACGGGCTTTACACTGCGACCAAGGCGGCGGTCGAAGCGCTCACCGGCATTCTCGCCAAGGAAATGCGCGGCCGGAACATCGCCGTGAACGCGGTGGCGCCGGGACCGGTGGCAACCGACATGCTGCTCGCCGGTCGCACACCGGAGATGCTCGAGATGTTTGCGAAGGCCGCGCCGATGGAACGGCTCGGCACGCCGGACGACATCGCGGGTCTGGTGTCGTTCCTCGCCGGTCCGGATGGCGGCTGGGTCAACGGCCAGACCATTCGCGCCAATGGCGGACTGGTGTAACAAATGTTGTCACTTCGGGTCGGCCCGCAAAGGCCGACCCGAAGTAGAGAGATCAAGGCTGCCAGGTCGCGGGCTGCCAGCTCGCACGAGACGAGGCGAGTTTTTATTCCGATGTTTTATCGCGCGTTCTGGAAACGCCGTCGGCGGACGCATGCCGGTTCGTGCCGCAACCCACCGAAACTTCGCTTGCACTTATCAGATGCAGTATGGAATCATACCCGCATATCGGGTGGTGTGGGGTGGGGGTCGTCCATGCGTCGGTATGTACAGTGCGTTACTGTCTCGATGTTGCTGGCGGGCATCGGGACGGTGAGTGCAGAGCAGCCAAAGCTTTTCCCGCAAATCGGCATCGACGCGTCGCTACCGTTGCAGTGGTCGAACAACGTTCTTACAGCGCCGTCCGATTACCAAGGCGATGGGTCGACATCTCCTTATCTGAAATTGTCCGTCGGCCAGTTGTCGCCGACCGAAGATACGCTCGGTTATTCCGTCTACACGACGGCTACCGGCGACGTATATAATCGTATTCGCGACGCCGAAAGCGCCCTGGCCACGATCGGCGCAAACTTGACGGCGGTGAGGGGCCACTATGTGTTCGGCGGATATTTCGAACACACGTATCTCTACGATGGCTTCTATCGCCAGAGAGTGTTTACGGCGGATGACGTTTCGCTCTTCGTTCAGCGCAAATTCGTTTTCAAGGATATTGGCCTCTTGATCAAGCCATCGTTTGCGCCGGCCTACCGTTTCGCCGATCTGGATCTGGCGCGCCGCGCGGCCTACACGTTCAAGATCGACGTCAAGAAGCAGATTGCGGAGAAGTACTATTTTGTGGCGACACCGAAAGTAAAATTCCTTCAGTATACGGATGGCGCCAATTCGGACCGCCGCGACTGGATTTCGTCCATCAGCGCAGGTGTCGAGTACGATGTAAGCGACGATCTCAGTATCAACGCAAATGCCGGCTATGAAAAACGCAGTTCCAATTTCGCCGGGCGGGATTACGACGCGTTTACAGTCGGCCTGAGCATCGACTTCAGCCGCACTTTCGACCGGTGACAGCAGTGAGAAGGACGACGCACATGCGCGCAATGTTTGCCATGTTTTTCTTGTGTCTGCTGACGGCCACCGGCTTCGCGCAGGGGCGCGATCCTTCCGACAGGGCACGTAATGTCGAGCGCAGCCGCGACGCCACCGAGACGCGTATCGACAGGATCTATGAGCAGAATCTGCAGGCCACGCCGAGCCCCGCCGCTCCCGCCGCTTCAACGACCGTGCTGGAACCGGCGCGAACCTTGAGTGCGCCGGGGGCGGCTAAGAAAAAGAAGAAGCTCGAGAGTCCGGCGCCACAGCGGGTCGCACCGGCGAATGCGCCCATGCGGTTGGCGCCCCGCTGACTGCCGAACGGTTTGCGCGCGTGCCCGAACGGAGGGCCTAAGGCTGCCAGGTCGCAGTCTGTTTCGCCTTCGCGGTTTCCGCCTTGCTGGCCTTGCCGACGATCTTGAACAGTTCGCGCAGCACCTCGGTGACGCCGGCGCCGGTCGCCGATGACAGAACGAACGGCGGCTTGCCGCAGGCTTTCTTGAGTTTGGCGGCCTGCTTCTTGATCTGGTCCGCCGTCATCGAATCCGTCTTCGACAGCGCCACGATCTCTGGCTTGTCCTCGAGGCCGTTGCCATAGGCCTCGAGTTCGTCGCGCACGGTCTTGTAGTCGCGGCCGGCGTCATCGGAGTTGCCGTCGACCAGATGCAGCAGCACGCGGCAGCGCTCGGTGTGGCCAAGGAAACGGTCGCCGAGCCCGACCCCCTCATGCGCGCCTTCGATCAGGCCGGGCAGGTCCGCGAGCACGAATTCGCGGTCGTCGACGCGCACCACGCCGAGCTGCGGATGCAGCGTGGTGAACGGATAGTCGGCGATCTTCGGCTTGGCCGCGGTGACGCGGGCGAGGAAGGTGGACTTGCCGGCATTGGGTAATCCAACGAGACCGGCGTCGGCGATCAGTTTCAGCCGCAGGCGAATGGTGAGTTCTTCGCCGGGCTGGCCGGGATTGGCGTGACGTGGCGCCTGATTGGTCGAGGACTTGAAATAGGCGTTGCCGAAGCCGCCATTGCCGCCCTTGGCGATGGTGACGCGGTCGCCGACCGCGACCAGATCGGCGATCAAAGTCTCGCCGTCCTCCTCGTAGATCTGCGTGCCGGCCGGCACCTTGAGCACGATGTCCTTGCCACCCGCGCCGTGGCGGTCCTTGCCCATGCCGTTCTCGCCGCGCCCGGCCTTGAAGTGCTGCTGGTAGCGATAGTCGATCAGCGTGTTCAGGCCATCGACCGCCTCGACGATGACGTCGCCGCCCCGGCCGCCGTCGCCGCCATTGGGGCCGCCGAATTCGATGAACTTCTCGCGCCGGAACGAGATGCAGCCGTTGCCGCCGGCGCCGGACGCGATATAGACCTTGGCTTCGTCGAGGAATTTCATGCCCTCGATATAGGTCATGGCGGGGCCGAAAGCACCTGTTCCTGCGGCGAAATCGCCGAATTCAGACGCAGGGGCTTCGCAAAGCCGGCCGCTCCCGTATATACCGGGGCTGCCGGAGACCTATTGGAAATGACCGCCCCGACGTCGGACGCGCCCGCGCGTCCCGCTACTGCCCAGCCCGCCAAAGACCACACCCTCGCCGGCATCACCCTGATGCTGGTCGGCATCTTCTTCTTCTCGGTCAACGACACGATGGGCAAATATCTGGTCGGCACCTATGCCGTCGGCCAGATCCTGCTGATGCGCAGCGCCGCGGCCATCGTGTTTTTGGCGCCGTTCATCCGGCGCGAGGGCCTTGCCGCCTTCAAGCTGGCGCCGCGGCCCGGGCTGCAAATCCTGCGCGCGCTGTTCGCCACGCTGGAGGTGTTCTGCTTCTACTGGGCGCTGACCGGCATGTCGCTCGCCGACACCATGACCTTCTATCTCGCCGGCCCGATCTACGTGACGGCGATGTCGCCCTTCCTGCTCGGCGAACATGTCGGCTGGCGGCGCTGGCTGGCGGTGCTGGCCGGCTTCGTCGGCGTTATGGTGGCGCTGGGGCCGAGCGGCGGCGCGTTCTCGCCGCATGCGCTGGTGGCGATCGCCGGCAGCCTGATGTTCTCGGTCTTCATGGTGTGCACGCGGCTGGTGCGCGGCACCTCCGACGTGGTGCTGGTGACGACGCAGGTCGTCGCGGCGCTCATCTTCGGCGCGGTGACGGCGCCGTTCACCTGGGTCGCGGTCGGCCTGTTCGACGGCGCGCTGCTGGCGCTGCTCGGCGTCGTGGCGATGATCGCGTTTCTCTGCATCAACCGCTCGCTCAGCGTGGCGCCGGCCTCCGTGGTCGTGCCCTATCAGTACACGGCCATCGTCTGGGCGGTGATCCTCGGTTTCATCTTCTTCGGCGACATTCCGTCGACGCAGATGCTGATCGGCGCCGGCATCATCATCGCCGCCGGCATCTATATCTTCATCCGCGAGCAGCAGCTGGCCAAGCCGCCGGCCTTCACCGAACCGCCGCCGGCTTAGCTTTCGTCAGGCACGACGGCGTCGGCTTCGATCTCGACCAGCCAGCCGGGATCGATGGCCTGTACGATCTGGATCATGGTCGAGGCCGGGCGGATGTCGCGGAAGAATTCGCCATGGGCGCGGCCGGCGTCCTGCCAGTTCGACATCTCCTTGAGAAAGATGCGGGTGCGGATGACGTGTTCGCGCTTGCCGCCGGCGTCATTGATGGCTTTCTCGATGATCGCGAGACAGCGCAAGGTCTGGCCGTAAAGATCGCCGGGGCAGGCGACACCGCCGCCGGGCGCGATCGGCGCGGTGCCCGACACCGCGATATGCGGACCGACGCGCACCGCGCGTGAGAAACCGATCTGCGTTTCGAAAATGGCGCCGGATGACACGAGTGTGCGTTGCATTGAAAAACCTTCGTTGTTGTTCGCGGGCTACAAGCTGGATGCCTTTCCCCGCGCCGTGACCGCGTCGGCCATCATGTCCGCATCATCGCCAAGGCCGCGCAGCCCATTGCTGACGCCGTTCTGATCCACCGCCGGCCGGTTCTGGCTGACCTTCCATTTGCCCTCGAGGCGCGCGATCGGAATCTCAACGCCGACAATGCCCTTGATCTGCGCGGCGACGAAAGCGTCCGGCGCATCGGACACGTTCCACGGCGCGGCTCGCGCCTGTTCCTTGTGCCGCGTCAGCGCATCGACTTGCTGCCGGAGCCATTCGGCATCGTCGATCACACGCGGCGCGCCCCAGGCGTGAACCGTGATGTAATTCCACGTCGGCACGACTTTGCCCGTCTCCTGCTTGGTCGGATAGAGCGACGGGCTGATGTAGTGCTGCGGGCCTTGAAACACGGCGAGACATTCGGACACCGCGGCAAGCTCGCCAAGCTGCGGATTGGCGCGCGCCAGATGCGCGCGCAAGGTGCCGCGTGCAGACGCTTTCGCATCGATTAGAAACGGGATCGGATTCGCCTGCAATCCGCCCGGTCCTGCCGTTATCAGCAGGCCGAGTGGATGCGCCGCGATCAGCGCGTGCTGAACGTCGAGCCGGTCCTCGCGGAAGTGGGGAGGTTGATACATGCCATTACCTTTCCCACCCTCACGAGACGCGCTTCATCGGCGCCCAGCCCTTGAGCGCGGACCAGATGCCGTGATCGAGCCGGAAGCGGTCGATCGGCGCCGACGACTTGATCGAATGGATCCGGTACAGACCGACGCCGGTCCACTGAAAGCCGCACTTCTCCAGCACCCGGCGCGAGGCCGGGTTGGTCACGCGCGCGCCGGCATGCAGCGCCGTGTGGCCAAGATCGGTGAAGGCGTAATCGACCAGCGCGTGCACCGCCTCGGTGGCGTAGCCCTTGCCCCAGTGCTCAATGCCGAGCCAGTAGCCGATCTCCGCCGCGCCGTCCTGCTGCGCGATCCCGCAGGCGCCGATCACCGTCTTGCCGCGGGTGATGAGATACACGCATTCGCCGCCCGGCTTGTTGGCGCCGGTAATGAAATTCTCGGCATCCGCCAAACGGTACGGATGCGGAATACGCGCAGTATTCTCGGCAATACGACGATCGGCTGCGAGCATCGATACTGCTTTAGCGTCCGCGAGACGCGGCGCGCGCATAGTCAGCCGCTCGGTCTCGAGGACGGGGATACTCGCTTCGCGAAAGCTCTCGCTTGGTATCTCTTCCAGCAGGGTCATGGCTCAGGCTCCAGTGTCGAACCCAGGCCAGCCCCAGGCTCTGAAATGCGAAGAGGGGGAGCCGGTCACCCGTCTCCCCCTCTCAGAGCCCTATGAGCCCTGCCGGTTTGACTTGGTGACCGGCAGACCTCGATATTTGGTCTACCGTTTATTCAGCCGCTGCTTCCATCGTCGGGACAACCGAAATGTACGTGCGGCCTTTGGCTTTGGTAGCGAACTGAACTTTTCCATCGACGAGTGCGAACAGCGTGTGATCCTTGCCCATGCCTACATTACGGCCGGGATGCCACACAGTGCCGCGCTGACGCGCAATGATGTTGCCGGCGGTCGCGAGCTGACCACCGGACTTCTTCAGACCAAGGCGGCGACCGTCAGAGTCGCGACCGTTGCGGGATGAACCGCCTGCTTTCTTGTGCGCCATAGCTGGGCTCTCTCGAATTCCGTTACTTGCTACACCGATTCCTTGTCGGAATCACGTCACTATTTCTTACCTAAGGCGTCAGGCCGCCACTTACGCGGCTGGCTTGCTTAAGCGGCCGATTTGGCGGCCTTCTTGCGGGCGGCGGGCTTTTTCGCCGCTTTCTTTTCGCCCTCGGCGCCTTCGGCCGCTTCCGGCTTCGGCTTGGCGACCCGCTTGGGGCGCTCCGGCGGCGTCTTCGACGGCTTCTTGCCGTCGGTCAGGATCTCGGTGATGCGGATCACCGAGAATTCGTGACGGAAGCCGCGCTTGCGGCGCGAATTCTTGCGGCGGCGCTTCTTGAACGCGATGACCTTGTCGCCGCGCTCATGGCTCAGCACCACGCCGGCCACGGTGGCGCCCGACACGGTCGGCACGCCGACCTGCGGATTGTCGCCGCCGACCAGCAAAACTTCACCAAATTCAATCACATCGCCCGGTTCGCCCGCCTGGCGGTCGATCCGGATCACATCTTCAGCCACAACGCGGTACTGCTTACCGCCGGCCTTGATGACTGCGAACATCGTTTTTTTCCTTCGTGTTCAAACCCGCGCCTCAAGGCCAAGCGGCCCCGGACCGGCTTCTTGTCAGTCGATTTGTTGTTTGCGAACAAGGGCTTATGCCCTCGAACAAAGATGCGAGCCAAAAGGCCCGCATTCCGGCGGCTTTATGCCGGGGAAAGCCTGCAAATGTCAAGGAAACAGGCACGTTTTTGACTTGTCGGCACTTTGCCCGGAAACGCGCGCAGTCGCGCGGGCGAACTTTGCCTCCGTTATTACTGTTTCCACAGGAACAGATATAGTATATTATTTCAATAGAAACAGGAAGGCAGACATGGTCTCCGAGGCGCAGCCGCAGGTGGTCCTCTCGGACTCCAGCCTCATATCCAAAGCGACGATCCGGGCGGCGGAACGCCTGAGTATCAAGAGCAAGACGCTCGCCAGGATTATCGGCGTGTCCGAGGCGACCGTCTCGCGCATGAGGCAGGGCGGGTACCCGCTCGAGCCGCATCAAAAGCCATTCGAACTGGCGGTCCTGTTCGTGCGGCTTTTCAGGTCTCTGGACGCGATGACGGGCGGCGACGAGCGGGTGGCCGCGGCCTGGCTCGTGAATGACAACACGGCTCTGAGCGGCAAGCCTATCGATCTCATTCAGACCGTCTCCGGTTTGGCAAATGTCATCCAGTATCTGGACGCGCGACGCGCTCTCGTCTGAAGCCGCGCCGGCGCGCGGCACGTGCTGGCGCGTTGTCGAGGCTCAGCATCACGTCTCGACGGCCAAGCTCACCGACACCGCCGAAGAACAGATGCGCCTCGAAGAACTCATCGAGGGCAGCAAGCCGCCCATTCCCGAGGGATGCCGCGGGCTTCATTACCTGTTCTTCACGCCCTTCAGATACGGCGCGGCCTATCCGAAGGGTTCACGGTTTCGCCGGGCGGGCATGACTCCGGGCGTCTATTACGCTTCGGTACGGCCGGAGACGGCAATGGCTGAACTGTCCTTTTATCGGCTTCTCTTTTTTGCCGAGTCTCCGGCGACGCCGTGGCCGGCCAATCCGGGCGAATACAGCGCATTCTCCGCCGACTACGCCACCGGGCGCGCCATCGATCTCACGCGATCGCCGCTCGACAGGGATCGCGATATATGGACGAACAAGACGGATTATTCGGGATGTCAGGATCTGGCCGATGCCGCGCGTGAGGCGCGCATCGACCTGATCAAATACGAGTCCGTGCGTTGCCCGGATCGGGGAATGAACCTGGCGATTCTCGAATGCGCCACCTTTGCAAGCCGCGACATCGGCGATCGCCAGACGTGGCGCATCCAGTTGAACGCCAGCGGTGTGCGATTGATCTGCGAATTTCCAAAGGTTGTTCTGAACTTCGACCGCGGCTCCTTTGCGTCCGACCCGCGCATCGCTGGAATGACGTGGGAGCGGCTTTGATTCGATCAAAGCCGGAAAGGCTCCAGTCGCGGCGCCCCGAGAGGCGCCTCACCCCACCGTTGCCGGCGCCGTCGCTCCGTTCTCCGCCTCGGAGTTGTGCGCCAGCCGGTAGCCGACGCCAAGCTCGGTCACCAGGATCTTCGGCGAATCCGGGGTCGGTTCGATCTTCTGCCGCAGCTTGCGCACGAAGATGCGCAGGTAATGCGTGTCCTGCATGTGCACCGAGCCCCACACTTCCTTTAGCAGATGCTGATGGGTCACGACGTTGCCGGCATGCTGCGCCAGCACCTGGAGCAGGCGATATTCCTTCGGCGTCAGCGTCAGGCGCTGGCCGTTGAGGATCACGGTGCGCGAAGCAAGATCGATGGTCAGCGGCCCGACCGTCACCGATGGTTCGCCCGACGCCGCCCGCGATTGCCGGCGCAGCGCCACGCGCACGCGGGCGAGCAATTCGGCGATGCCGAACGGCTTCACGACATAATCGTCGGCCCCCATTTCGAGCAGCCGCACCTTCTGTGCCTCGGCCGACCGCACCGACAGCACGATGATCGGCACCGTCGACCACGAGCGGATGCGCTCGACGACGTCGGAGCCATCCATGTCGGGCAGCCCGAGATCGACGATCACGATATCGACCGGTCGCAAGGTCGCGGCGCGGATCGCTTCGGCGCCGGTGCCGGCTTCGTGGACCGCAAATCCGTTGAGCTCGAGGCCGGTCCGCAGGAAGCGGCGGATTTGAATCTCGTCGTCGACGATCAAAACGATGGGGGCGGGCTCACTCATCTTGGTCGTTTTCCATGGTGTGAATGGCTGCCTGCGGCACCGGCAGTTCGATCGACATCGTCATGCCTCGGCCGGGGCCGTCGCTGATAGCGTTCATCTTGCCGCCATTGGCGTCGATGAAGGATCTTGCGATCCAGAGGCCGAGCCCCGAACCGCTGGTCTCCATTGCCGTCCGTCCGCCGCGCGCAAAGCGATCCCAGATGCGCGGCAGCTCGGCCTCGGTAAGGCCCGCGCCCTCATCGCTGACGTTGAGAATCATGCGGCCGTCGCGGGCGCGCGCCGCCACCGTGATGGTGGAACCGGGCGGCGAATATTTGGCGGCATTGTCGAACACCTGCACCAGCGCCTGCTTCACCAGCACCGCGTCGACGTGAACGAGCGGCAGATCCTGCGGCAGGTTGAGCGTCACTTTGTGCCGCGCCAGTCTTTTGCGGCAACGCTCCAGTGCGGTGTCAAGAATGTCGGCGGGGTCGGCCCATTCCATGCGCGGCTTGATGGTATCGCTGGAAATGCGCGTGGCATCGATGAGATTCTGGATGTCGTTGTTGAGGCGTTCGGCCTCGGAGCGCACGTCCAGCGCCAGCGCTTGCAGTTTCGGTTCGGCGGCCAGCGCCGGCGCGGTGCTCAGGACGGTGGCGGCGCCCAAGATCGAGGCAAGCGGCGTGCGCAATTCGTGGCTCACCGAGCCGATCAGCGCTTCGCGCAACTGCTCGGTTTCCGCGCGCATGCGCGCTTCGTTGATCGCCTGCGCGATGCCGAGGCGTTCGAGCGTGGCGGTGGCGTCCGCGAGCACGGCATCGACGCGGACGTGCATGTCGTCAATGCTGCTCTCCGACGGTTTCCCGAGGTTGATGGCGACGACGCCGAATTCGCGGTTCTTGGGTGAGACGGCCCGCACCAGCCAGACATCGCCGTTGCTGACCGTGACGTTAGCGGCAGCCGGGTCCGTTTGGCTTTCGGCGCCCGATGCGTCGATGGCTGCAATTCGAGCATAGACATCTCGTGGCAGAGCTGCCCCGGCCCGTTTTTCGGCGGCGATCGCCGCGTCGCGTGCGCTGGCGAACAGCAACACCTCGCGCTGAATGACCGTGGTGAGATGATCCTCGATCGCCGCCTGGATTTCGTGGACGTCGAAGGCGACGGCGATGCGCCGCGAGAAGGCGTAAAGATCGCGCAGGTCGATCTCGCGCCGGCGCGAATGCTCAAGTTCCCGCTTGAGGCGGCTGGCGAGCTGGCTGACGGTGACCGCGACGATGATGTAGAGCAGAAGGTTGATGACTTCCTGCGGGTCGCGGATCTGGAACGAGTAGAGCGGCGGGAAGAAGAAGTAGGCCGAAGCGGCGACGCCGCAGGCCGAGGCGAACAGCGCCGCGATCAGCCCCCAGCGGATCGCCGCGATCAGGACGGGGACGAGATAGGCGATGGTGCCGCGCGTCAGGCCGACGTACCAGACGAAGGTGAAGATCGCGACCGTCACCAGGGCGACGAGGCCCAGCGTCAGCAGGATTCCGCGCAATTCCTGGCGCAGGCGGCGCGGCGATAGGGTGACCGACATGGTGGTTCGGCGGTGGCGGTTTTTTTAGGCCCGGGGCCTATATACGCCGATGACCCTTGTTTGTCCCGGCCATGTTGGCTAGATAGCCCCGGCCCGGCCCGGCCGTCATCCCGATTCATGACGGAAGGTCAGGGTTCCGGAGAGGTGGCTGAGCGGTTGAAAGCACCGCACTCGAAATGCGGCATACGGGCAACCGTATCGGGGGTTCGAATCCCTCCCTCTCCGCCATTTATTCCCCGTCCGATTTCCAGGCATTAGGCCCCTAAGACGGCCTTTTTCGCACCCGGCGACGCCTTAACAGAGGCGTTTTCAGTGACCATACCCTCCCCATGTACCCGCCGCCGGATGGCAAGGCGCGGATGAACAATCGCGTGCGCCGCGCTCCCAGGCCCGGAGCGCCAGCGCCGCGCGGCGTCAGCCTCTCTGGAGCGACCCGGCATGCGCCGGGCTTTTCGCGATTGCTCACACCGGGTCGTTCGCGCATGAGCTGGCTCGCGAAATCCGGGGCGAGCTTGTCGGCCTCAGCGGGCCGGTGGCCGCGGCGCGTGGCTGTGCCACCAGTCGAACTTGATCGAACCGAGACGCGGCCTTCCGCTCGGAATCATCGTCGCCTTCGCCGGCCGCAATGCCGAAACAGGGCGCCCGTGGATCGACGACGCGGACGGCGCCGTCTTGCGTCTACACATCGGCGATCCTTGATACCGCTTATCGTCAGCATGTTGATTGCGAACGATGGCCGGCAAGGGATTGCGCTTTGACCTAGGTCAACGTCGGGGGATTATTTGATAGAGATAATTATTATAAATAGGAGAACTTGAAGCCTTGTCCAATATGATCGATCTTGCCGGTCGTGTTGCTGTCGTCACCGGCGGCGGGCGAGGGATTGGCCGGGCAATTGTCGAGCGCTTTCTCGACTCTGGCGCTGTTGTGGCGATCTGGGACTGTGATGCATCTCTGGCAACGCAGACGGCGCAAGAACTGGCCGGCCGCGGACGCATCAGTGCGTTGTCGGTTGACGTCGCCGTTTTCGAGCAGGTTGAGCGTGCGCGTGACACCACCTTGGCCGAGTTCGGTCGTGTCGATGTCCTCGTCAACAATGCCGGCATCGGCGGCCCCACACAGGCGACGTGCGAGTATCCGCCCGACACTTGGCGTCGGATCATGGCGGTGAATCTCGACGGTGCCTTCTTTTGCTGTCGCGCGTTTATTCCGGGGATGATCGCCAACAATTACGGACGTATCGTCAATATTGCCTCGGTCGCTGGCAAGGAGGGAAATCCGAATATGGCCGCGTATTCCGCGTCCAAGGCGGCCATGATCAGCCTGACCAAGTCGCTCGGGAAGGAACTCGCAACCCACGACATTTCCGTGAATTGCGTAACTCCATCGTCTTGCAAGACCGACCTGTTGAAAGACTTCAGCGAGGATTTCGTCCGCACGATGTTGGCCAAAGTCCCGCGCGGGCGTTTCGTTCTTGTTGAGGAAATTGCAGCGATGGTGGCGTTCTGTGCGTCTGCGGAATGTTCATTTACCACCGGGGGCGTCTTCGACATTTCCGGTGGACGGGCGACTTATTAAGACATTTCGCTTCGCGAGTTCTGCAATCTGGCAAAGCATGAAAACAGCGGCGATCATTGGCGGCGGCGCTTTCGGAACGGCCATGGCTTGTGTGGCGCGGCGTGCCGGCCTTACAGCCAAGCTGTGGGCTCGCGAGCCCGACGTCGTCGATGCGATCAACAGCGGGCGTGGCAATCCCCTCTTCTTGCCGGGAATTCCGCTTGAATCCGGAATTCGGGCAAGCGCCGATCTCGGTGAGACGGTGACTGAAGCTGACTTCGTGCTCATGGCGGTGCCGTCGCAATTTTTGCGAGGCGTTGCCGTGCAGATGCGCGATCATCTGCGGCCGAATACCGCGGTTGTCTCCTGCTCGAAAGGCATCGAGATCGGCAGTTGTGCGCTGATGCCCGAGGTCATTGCCGAGGCTTTGCCGGCGGTGACCGTTGCCGTGCTTGCGGGGCCCTCGTTTGCCAGAGAGGTGGCCCTCGGGCTGGCAACCGGCGTCACGCTCGCCAGCGCCGATGAAGTGCTCGCGCTGCGCGTGGCGAAAGCCCTGAGCAGCACGAATTTTCGTGTCTACACCTCGAATGATCCGATCAGCGCGACCATCGGCGGCGCATTCAAGAATGTGCTTGCCATCGCCTGTGGCATCGCAATCGCGCGGAAGATGGGCGAGAACATGCGTGGATTGCTCATCTCTCGCGGTCTGTACGAGATGGCGCAGCTGGCCCATGCCAAGGGGGGTAACCCGATCAACCTGTTGGGCCTCGCTGGCAGCGGCGACGTCACATTGACCTGTATGGGGACCCAGTCCCGGAATACGACTTTCGGCATCGCGCTGGGCGAGGGGCGTTCTCCAGCCGACATTCTTGCCGAGCGGAAAGTCGTTACCGAAGGCGCGAAGACGTCCGCATCAATTACCGAGCTTGGCCGGCGCCTGGGTTTGCGGTTGCCGATCATGTCCGCCGTCAATCAGATTGTGAACGAAGGTGCCTCAATCGACGAGGCGTTTTCCGAACTGTTGCGACGCCCGATCGGCGCCGAGCTCGGCGGTATGATCTAGCGTATAGCGATTGCATTTGACGAGCGCGCTCTATCCGAACAGGCCGCCAACGCGCGTCCCGGCGATGCGATTGACCACATACAGGCTCAAGGCGCAGAGCGCGATCAGGATGACGCCGAGTGCCGCGGCCTGGCTCTGCGATCCCGCAATGTAGAACGTGAAAATGCCGAACGGGATCATTTCCCAGCCGCCACGGGTGAGGAAGATGGTGGCCGAGGCTTCCTGAATTGAAGTCAGGAAAGAGAACAGCGCGCCGACCAGAATGCCTTTCCAGACAAGCGGCACCGTAATGTCCCAGAACACCCGCAGCTTGCTCGCGCCAACATTCTCGGCCGCCTCTTCCATCGACCGGTGTACGAGCAACAGCGAGGAGTGGCTGCCGCGTACGGTGTAGGGCAGGCGGCGGACCGCCAGCACCAGCGGCAGGATAATCCACATTGCGGTCAGTGACGTGTCGGTGAACGGCAAGGGGAAATTAAAGGCGCGGATATAAGCGATGCCGATGGCGGTGCCCGAAATCGCCAGGATGAGCGTCGTCAGCGCGTCCAGCGTGTTGCGGCCAGGCGCTTTCGTGCGCGCCAGAATCCAGGCCATGGGCACGCCGATCAGCAAGCAGAACACCACGGCCAGCCCGGAGAACAGGAACGAGTTGATGATGAACTTTGGCGACTCGACGCTGACTTGGCGGAAGAATTCCAGCGTGTAGACCTCGGGGATCGGCGTGAGCGCCCAGCCGCGCCCGACCGAGGCCAGCAGAACCCCCACCTGGGGAATAAACGAGATGATGAGCAAGGACGTCAGGAAGGTAATGGCCACGGTCTGTTTCAGCGGACTCAATCGACGTCGCTCGACCTTGGTGTAGGCAAGAGAACTATAGTCCTTGATCGCGACGTATTGCCGTGCGGCGAGTACGAACAGAATGGCGAGAACCACCAGCAGCGCCGAGATCACGATACCCATGCGGAAGATCCGCCGGTCAACGAATTGCACGATGTTCAGATAGGCTTGTGGCGCCAACAGATCCTGCACCCCGACGACGAGGGGGGTGATGAAATCGGCAAAAGTCCAAATGAAGACGAGGAGCGCGCCCGAGACGTAGCCGGGCGTGGTCAGCGGCAAGGTGATGTCGCGAAACCGGCGCCAGCTTTTCGCGCCGACGCTCTGCGCGGCCTCCTCGAGCGCGGGATCGACCTTGGAGAGCGCGTCGAGCACGCTTAGCGTCATCATCGGAAAGAGATGGATGGTTTCCACCAACAGCACGCCATGCATGCCGTACATGAAGTTGATCGGGTTCTCTATCCCGAACCAGTCCATCAGAATGACGTTCACCGTGCCGGCGCGGCCGAGGATGAAGACAAAACCCAGCACGCCCACGAGCGGGGGCAGGATCAGGGGCAGCGTGGTGAGATAGGAAAACAGGTTGCGGCCGGGAAAGTCGTAGCGGATCAGCAGGACGGCGACGGCAATGCCGATGACCGATGTGGTGAAGACCACGGACACGCCGAGCAGCAACGATTTCCAGAGCGAACGCAGATAGAAGCTGTCGGTGAAGAACTCGTAGAAATTGACAAGCGTCAGATGGCCCGCTTCGTTGGTGAACGCGTCATAGAAGATGCGGACCAGCGGGAAGATCGCGAACAGAATGAGGAACGCCCAGATCAGGCTGAAGCCAAAAGCCGCCGAGAACGATCGGGGCAGCGTCATGTTTCGCTCCTGATCGCGATCGTGCTGGTCGGCGGGCAGCTGATGATCACCTGGCTGCCGACCGGCAGCACTTCATGGTGCCAGGGGTCGCGGATATCGACTTTGAAAATGAGATTGGGGGCGAGCTCGACGTCGTAACGCAACGCGTTTCCGAGATAGGCCGCGAAGGTCACCCGGCCTGTCATCGAGTTGTGATCGGCGGTCGTGGCCTCATTCACGCGCGCGTTCTCGGGACGAATGCAGAGGATGCAGGGATCGCCGGGCTTGAACGCGACGTCTTCCAGCAGCGCCGACATCTCGCCGATGCTGGTCTTGACCCGCAGCCGGCGTTGTTCGCCTGATGCGGCCACGATCGTTCCGGGCAGGAAGTTGTTGATGCCGATGAAGTCCGCCACGAAGCGGTTGGCGGGTCGTTCGTACAAGGTCTTCGGCGGACCGACCTGGAATACCTTGCCCTGATTGATGACTGCGATCCGGTCGGACAGCGTCAGGGCCTCTTCCTGGTCGTGCGTCACGTACATCGTGGTGATGCCGAGCTCCTTTTGGAGCTTGCGGATTTCCTGACGGACCTGGACGCGAATCTTGGCGTCGAGATTGGACAGGGGTTCGTCGAGCAGGAGAATCTTGGGGTTGAGGACGAGCGCCCTCGCCAAGGCGATGCGCTGTTGCTGTCCGCCCGAGAGCTGCCCGGGATAGCGATCGCCCAATCCGGCCAGTTTGACGTTTTCCAGAACGCTGTCCACGCGGCTTGCGATTTCCGCGCGGCCGACTTTGCGGAGCTTGAGCCCGTAGGCGATGTTCTCAAACGCCGTCATGTGAGGCCAGAGGGCGAAATTCTGGAACACCATACCGATGCCGCGGTCGCTGGGTGGCACCTCGTTGATGCGCTGTCCGTCGAAGCGGATTTCACCTTCGTCGGGATTATAGAAGCCGGCAATCAGCCGCAGCAGCGTGCTCTTGCCGCAACCGGACGGACCCAGGAGGGTGAACAACTCGCCCTCCTGGATCGACAATGTGATCTGGCTCACCGCCGCCAAAATCCCGAAGCGTTTGGTGACATTGTCGATGTCGATACGCATCGGGCGGGGCTCCGGACGGATGGGGCGGTTCGATTCTTCTTATGGGCACTACTTCTTGAGTTCGTCCCAGGCCGCCTCGATGTCCTTGCGGAATTGCGAGTTGACCTGCTCGTATCGCTTCTGCGCGATGTCGTCGTCGTAGATGTTGGTGACGTCCTGATCGAAATAGGAGCGCAGACCGCCGGTGAATTCAACGGCCATTTCAGCTTGCGATCCGGGGGCGCCCTGGACGCGATATTTCGGCGTGATCGGAAAGACTCCGCGCTCCATGGCCACGCGCTGCCCCTGCTCCGAAAGCATGAATTCGATGAAGGCTTTCGCGGCTTTTGGATGCGGCGCGCCGGTCAGGATTGAGATCGGTTCCGGCGTGATCCAAGCGGTCTTCGGCGCGACGAACTTGATGTCGAAGCCGGCGAGCCGGTCCTCGAAAGCCATGTAGCTGGGAACTGCGAAGCCGGCGGCAAACTCACCCTTGGCGACGACCGAGGGCACGTCCCGGCTGCGGGCGGTGAAGATGCCTGTGTTGGCGCCGAGCCGTTTTAGCCACTCCCAGCCTTTGGCGTCGCCATCGCGCTGGAGAATGACCTCATAGGTCGCGTGACTGCTGCTCGAACGCGTCGGGGCGCACTGTGCGACGTGGCCCTTGAGCTTGGGATGGAGCAGGTCGTCCCAGTCCTTTGGCACGGGGACGCCGAGGCGCTGCAGCACTCTTGGCTGGTAAACAAGTCCGTAGGGTTCGAGCACGGTGCCGATCCAGTAACCCTTCGGGTCCTTGAGCGGGATCGGCTTTGGCTTGCCAATGCTGGCCGGTATGGCGTCTACAACATCTTTCGGAAGATCGAGCTTGGCGATCAGTTTTTGTTCGGCGAGTTTGTCATAGAGCGCGCTCTCGCCGCCCCAGAAGATGTCCGCGCCAGGCCGGCCTTTCCATTCCACGATCTGCCCGTACGCAACTGGCGTGCCGGCTGCCAGCGCGCTCGTCCTGACCGTAACATTCCACTTTTCCTTGGCGTATTTGGCGAAGGCGGCAAGGGATGGGTCGGTGAGCGTTTTTGCCACCGGAGTAATCAGGACAAGTTCGTTTTCGATCACTTCTGCCGGTTGACCGGCCACAGGGCTTGCCAAGGTCAATGTAACTGAGAGTACTGCACATATTCCCGATAGTCGGAGCATGGCTTTTTCCTCCTGCATTCACGATCCCATCAACGGCGTCACCGGCCCCCTTGAGTTCGGAAGTCCAAGTCCGATGGAGACGTCGCGCACGGTCGCGAGCCAACAGCTTATTTACGGCAGGTTTCGTCCGAATTGATCGGCATCAAAGGAGGGGGCCGCGAGATTAGTTGTATCTGTGGGACCCGACTGGGAATACTGTCAGTATTGGCCTCATGCGCGGGGTGATGATGAAAACCCGCGACGCAATGAACTTCCCGGTCTTCACTGTGAGGCCAGATGCATCCGTCGTGGACGTGCGAACAGATTTGTACGAACGTCAGCATCTTGCTCACGAGCGCTGGATCAACTCCGCCGCTTTCGCGCCCACCATCATCGCCGGTGCGTTGGTGTTGCCGGAGGGCACGGTGGGGAAGATCGAGGCGTCGGCGACCCGCAAGCCCTCGACGCCGTGAACGCGCAGTGCCGGATCGACCACACAGCCGGCCGGATCGACGCCCATGCGGCAAGTGCCGCTGGGGTGAAACACCGAGTAGGCGCGCTGCCGGATATCGTCGAGGAGATCGGCATTGGAATGCCGCCGCGCGCCGGGCGACAGCTCTTCCTTGACGAGATCTCTGAACGTCGGCGTCTCGGCCAGCGCGCAGAGAAAGCGGGCGCCGGATAGCAACGTCTCGACATCGTCCGGATGCGACAGATAGTTCGGCGCGATTTCCGGCGCGACTGCCGGATCGGCGGAGCGGATGGCGACATGGCCACGACTCTTGGGCCGACACGGCGACACGCTGGTCGAGAAGCCCGAGAACGGATCGGGCTTCATCAGCGCACGGACGCGCGGTGGCGCCTTGGTGTAGCTCAGCGGTGAGAAGTAGAGCTGGATGTCGGGTCGCGCCACGTCCGGCCTTGAACGGTAGAAACCGCCACCCTGATTGACGCTCAGTGATAGCGGCCCGCGCCGGCCGAACAGATAGGACAAGCCGACGCGCAGCTTTCCCGATAGCGGCAAGAGATCGTCGTTCAGGCTCGGCAGTGTCGATTTGTAGACGTGGTCGTAGCAGAGGTGGTCCTGAAAATTCTGGCCTACGGCGTGGCTGTCGGCAACGACGTCGATGCCGTGCTCCTTCAACAACCGGCCGGGGCCGATGCCGGAGAGTTGCAACAGTTGCGGCGAGTTGAACGCGCCGCCGCAAAGAATGATCTCGGCGTTGGCGCGGTAGGTTTTCGTCTCGCCATGCTGCCGGCATTCCACGCCGATCGCGCGGCGGCCGTCGAACAAAATGCTCGTCACCAAAGTCTCGGCTTCGACACGCACCCGTCCGGTGCGCAAGGCCGGACGCAGAAACGCGCGCGCCGCGGATTCGCGGATGCCGCTGCGCGTCGTGATCTGATAGGTGCCGACGCCTTCGGTCGTCGCGCCGTTGAGATCGGGATTGAACGTGAGGCCCGCTTCCGTGCCGGCCTTGATGAACAGCGCCGTGAGCGGATGCGCGGTGCTGGCGATGTCGCTGACATGTAGCGGACCGCCGGCGCCGTGCCATTGCGAGGCGCCGAGGTCGTGATCCTCGATGCGCCGATAGAGACGCAGCACGTCGGACCAGCCCCAGCCGCGATTGCCCAGCGCTTCCCAGCCATCGTAGTCCTCGGCCTGGCCGCGTGAGTAGACCATGGCATTGATGGCGCTCGAGCCGCCGACGACCTTGCCGCGTGGCTGATAAATCCGCCGGTTTGCCAGTCCCGGTACCGGTTCGGTCTCGTACATCCAGTTGACGGCGGGATTGTAAAACATCTTGCCGTAACCGATCGGCAGATGAAGCCACGGGCTGCGGTCGCGCGGGCCGGCTTCGAGCACCAGGATCTTTCTTTTGCCGGCTGATGCCAGTTCGCCGGCGATCACGCAGCCCGCCGATCCGGCGCCGATGATGATGGTGTCGAACGAATCCAAACGGCAGTCCTCCGTCGTGCCGCGCACTGTAGGCAGGACCGCGCCCGCTGCAGAGGTCCATTCTCGGGTTAGCGTCGGTCCAGTACCGGAGGGGACGTCATGCCGACTTCGCGCAGGCGGCGGGCTCAAGTTCGGCGAAGACATCCTTGAGCGTCGCGATCCCGGCCTCGATTTGGGCCGGCGAGAAGCCGCTGAAACCGAGGGCAAAACCCTGCCGGTCGTTGGGTGCGATGCAGAAGCGCCCGATCGGCGTGAGGGTCACACCACATTCCGCCGCGCGCCGGGCGACGGCCTCGGCGTTAAGGCCCGGCGCTAGGTAGGCCACCGTGTGCATGCCCGTGGTCGCCGGCCTGATGTCCAGATAGTCACCCAGATGCTTCTGCACGCCCTGGTAAAGCGCTTGGTAGCGCTCGTGATAGGCCTTGCGCATGCGGCGGATGTGGGTAGCGAAATGGCCTTCGACGATGAAGTCGGCGACGATCGCCTGGATCGCGGTCGGCACACCCGGCAGGAACGCTTCGAGGCTGGTTCGGAAATGCTCGGTCAAGGCTGGAGGCGCGAAGATGAAGCCCAGGCGCAATGACGGGAACAGCGATTTCGAAAACGAGCCGACATAAATGACGCGGCCAGCCTGATCCATGCTCTGCAATGTCGGCATCGGCAGGCCGGAGAAGCAGAATTCGCCGTCCCAGTCGTCCTCGATGATCCAGGCGCCGCGTTGCTCGGCGGCGGCGAGCAGGGTGACGCGCCGTTCTAGCGCCATGCTGACACCGAGCGGCTGCTGGTGCGATGGCGTCACGAAGGCGAGCCGGAAGTCGGGCGCTTTGCGCAGCGCATCCTGGACATCGAGCCCGTCGTCATCGACGCGCACCGGTACCAGATCGGCGCCCGCGACAACGAAGCTGTTACGCGCGCCGATGGCGCCAGGGTCCTCGAACCAGACCTTGTCGCCGGGATCGATCAGGGTCGAGGCGATGAGCTGGAACGCCTGCTGTGCGCCGGCGACGATAAATATTTGCTGCCAGTCGCACCGGATGCCGCGGTTGGTGCGCAGATGGCTGGCGATGGCCTTGCGCAGCAGGTCGTGGCCGTGCGGGTCGGGATAGCCGAGCACGTCCTTGCGCGCCTCGCGCCAGTGCTTGCCGGACAGGCGCGCCCATTGTGCCATCGGGAAGGCATCATAGGCCGGGATCGCTGTGGTGAACGCGCGCGGTTCATGCACCAGACGCGGCACGAAACGGCTGGACGCCGACGCCATCGACTGGGCCAGCCGGGCACTCTTTTCCGATACGACCGGCGCCTGCGGCGCGACGGGCGGGCGCTCGGTCTTCAGCGCCTGGCTGACATATGTACCGGCGCCGACGCGCGACTCGATCAGGCCCTCGGCGGCAAGCTGATCGAAGCATTCGACGATGGTGGCCCGGGCGACATTCAATTCGTTCGCCAGCGTCCGCGTCGAGGGCAGGCGCCCGCCGGCCTCAAGCGAACCGGACATGATGAACTCGCGCAAATAGGCGCAGATCTGAACGCTCAGGCCGTGCGAGGCCTCGCGATCGATGGCGATCGACTGCAGTAACGCGCCTCCCGCCCGCTTAACCACCGTATCTCCCCACGCTGTACCGACCACGACGGGCCAATTGCCCCCACTCAAAGGCGGAGTGGCCTTCTTATTCAGTCAGAATGGACCTTAAGAGCAGACCATTTCAACTCTAAAAATCCGGCACGACGGACAAAGAACGCGCCTACCGCGTCGCTTCCGCCGCCCGTATCGAATGGCGAAGCCAATGAAGATTACGAAGCTTGAGACCTTCTCCACCCGGCATATCGGCTTCGTTCGTGTGACAACGGAGAGTGGTGCCCAAGGTTGGGGGCAATTCTCGCCCTACAACGCCGATATCACCGCCGCGGTCTTTCATCGCCAGATCGCGCCGTGGTCGCTGGGCGCCGACGCCTTCGACATTGACGGTCTGGTCGAGACCATCCCCGAGCGCGAGCACAAGTTTCCGGGCTCGTATCTGTTCCGCGCGCTGACCGGACTCGACACGGCGCTGTGGGACTTGCGCGGGCGCATCGAGAGGAAAAGCGTTTGCGAACTTCTCGGCGGCAGGCCCCGGCCGTTTCCCGTTTATGCGTCCAGCATGAAGCGCGGCGAGATCACGCCGGAGGCGGAGGCGGAGCGCTTCAAGCGGCTGCAGGGCGAGTACGGCTATACGGCGTTCAAGTTTCGCGTCGGCAAGGAATGCGGCCACGATATCGACGAATGGCCGGGCCGTACCGACGCCATCGTGCCGCAGGTGCGCGACGCCCTCGGCGACAAGGCACGGCTGCTGGTCGACGGGAACAGCGCCTATACGCCGGCCAAGGCCATTGAAGTCGGCCGCATGCTGGAGGATTACGGCGTCGTCCATTTTGAGGAGCCGTGCCCCTATTGGGAGCATGCCTGGACGGCGGAGGTCAGGCGGGAGCTGGACCTTGACGTGACCGGCGGCGAACAGGACTGCGATCTGACTTTGTGGCGCTACATCATCAACAACAAGGTCGTCGATGTCGTGCAGCCCGACGTTTGTTATCTTGGCGGCGTGTCGCGGATGCTGAAAGTCGCGCACTGGGCCGCCGCGGCCGGGCTGCCAATGACGCCGCATTCGGCCAATCAATCGCTGGTCACCACGTTCACCCTGCACATCATGGGCGCGATCCCGAATGCTGGGCCCTATGTGGAATTCTCCATCGAGGGCAACGATTACTACCCATGGGAAGAGGGTCTACTTCTCAACCCGCTGCGTGCGAAAGACGGCATGGTCGATATTCCCGCCGGCCCGGGCTGGGGAATTGAGATCAATCCAACCTGGCTTCAAGCCTCCGACTATCGTTTGAGCGAATTGCCATGAGCAGTCCTGCCGATGCTCTGGTCGCTGAAGTGCTAGCGACCGGCACCCTCACGGGGCTGCCACAGGGGCATTTCATCGGCGGACGCTTTGTCCCGGCGCTTTCCGGCAGGACGATGGAGAGCTTTGACCCCGGCCGCGGCCGGGCCTTCGCCAGCTTTGCCGCCGGCGACGGCGCCGATGTCGATGCCGCGGTGGCCGCGGCAAGAGCGGCGCTGCGCGGCTCATGGCGACAAATGGGGCCGGCCGAGCGAGGCCGTATCCTCGCTCGGGCCGCCGTGTTGCTGCGTGAGCGCGCGGCGCGCTTTGCCGTGGTCGAAAGCCTCGACAGCGGCAAGAAGCTCGCGGAAGCCGAGGGCGATGTCCGCGGCGTGGCGCGCGCCTTCGAATATTATGCCGGCGCGGCGGACAAGCTGCATGGCGATAGTTTGCCCCTCAATCGCAACTATGTCGGTTTCACCTCCGAGGAGCCGGTCGGCGTCACCGCCCAGATCATTCCGTGGAATTATCCCTTATCGACCGCCGCCCGGGGCATCGCGCCGGCTTTGGCGGCCGGATGTACGGTGGTGGCCAAACCGGCCGAGCAGACGCCGTTCACCGCCCTGATGCTGGCCGAACTGCTGCACGAGGCCGGGCTGCCCGACGGCGTTCTCAACGTCGTCACCGGCGTCGGTGTCGTCGTCGGCGCGCCGCTGGTCGCCCATCCGGACATCGACCACATTACCTTCACCGGTTCGGTGGCGACCGGCAGCGCCGTCATGCGCTCGGCCGCCGACAATGTAACGCGGCTGGTGCTGGAGCTTGGCGGCAAATCGCCGCTGGTGGTGCTGGCGGACTGCAACATGGACGCCGCCCTCAGCGGCGTCATCGAGGCGATCTACGAGAACGCCGGGCAGATCTGCTCGGCCGGCTCGCGCCTCGTTCTCCAGCGTTCGATTGCCGATGCCTTCCTGAGCCGGCTCGTCGCGCGGGTGGAGAAATTTCGCATCGGCCACGGCCTGACCAATCCCGACCTCGGCCCGGTCAATTCGCAGCGTCAGCTCGACATCATCGACGCCCATGTGCGGCGCGCGAAGAAGGCGGGCAACCATGTGCACACCGGCGGCGCCATCGCGCCAAGCGAGGCGGGCGGCTGGTTCTACCAGCCGACCATCATCTCGGCGCAGAGCGCGGCCGACCCGCTGGTGCAGGAAGAAATCTTCGGGCCGGTGCTGACGGTGCAGATCGTCGACGGGCCAGACGAGGCGCTCGTCGCCGCGAATGCAACGCCTTACGCCCTCGTCGCCGGCATCTATTCGCAGAACATCACCGAAGCCCTGCGCTTTGCGCGCGACGTCGATGCCGGACAGGTGTTCATCAACGAATGGTTCGCCGGCGGCATCGAAGTGCCCTTCGGCGGCAACCGCAAGTCCGGCTTCGGCCGGGAAAAAGGCATGGCGGGCCTGCGCAGCTACTGCAAAATGAAAAGCGTCGTCGCGCGTATCTGACGACAGACGGGACCGGCGACGTGAACGCAGCACTCTTCACCGACGACTTCAAACCGGCGCCGTACTGGTGGGACCACGTGCCGCGACCGGCGCTTGATACCAGGGCGCCGCCGTCACGCGCCGATGTCGTCGTCATCGGCTCTGGCTATACCGGTCTGCACGCCGCCATTCAGACGGCGCGCGGCGGCCGCCACACCGTCGCACTCGATGCCGAGGCGGCCGGTTTCGGCTGCAGCACCCGCAATGGCGGGCAGGTCTCGACCAGTATCAAGCCGTCCTATGACATGCTGGCCCGCCGCCATGGCGCGCAATGGGCTTTCGACATCCTGAAAGACGGTCAGAACTCGCTGCGCTTCATGGCCGACTTCATCCGCGACAACAGCCTCGATTGCGATTTCCACGTCGTCGGGCGTTTCCACGCCGCGCACAATGCCGCGCAGTACGAGGCGCTGGCCGAGCGGGTGAAGAACCAGCCCAAGGGCCTCGAAGTCGGGGCGCATATGGTGCCGCGCAGCGAACAGCGGCGCGAGATCGGCTCCGACGGCTATTTCGGCGGCGCCGTCTATGAGCAGCACGCCTCGGTCGACCCGGCGCGCTATCACCAGGGTCTGCTTGATCTCGCCATCGCCGCCGGCGTCGAGATCGTGGCCTATTGTCCGGCGCTATCGATCGAACGTAGCGGCGACCGTTTCATCGTCAAGACCTCGCGCGGGACCATCGATACGCGCGACGTTGTCATCGCCACCAACGGCTATACCGGCGACCTGACGCCCTGGCTGAAGCGGCGCGTGATCCCGATCGGCAGCTACATGATCGCCACCGAGGTGCTCGATCGCGCACTGGTCGATGAACTAATCCCGCAGAACCGTATCGTCAGCGATACGCGCCGTGTCATCTACTACTATCGCGCGTCGCCGGATCGCCGGCGCATCCTGTTCGGCGGCCGGGTGTCGCTGAACGAGACCGATCCGCTGCTCAGCGGCCCGAAGCTGCACGCCGACATGGCGGCGATTTTCCCGCAGCTTGCGGCGACGAAAATCAGCCATTCATGGTGCGGCTTCATCGCTTACACCTTCGACGAGCTGATGCATGTCGGCCAGCGCGACGGCATGTATTACGCCATGGGCTATTGCGGCGCCGGGGTCGGTACGGCGAGTTATTTCGGCATGCGGGTCGGACAGAAGGTGCTGGGCCTTGCCGAGGGGCGCACGGCGCTCGACGGCCTGAGCTTCCAGACGCGACCATTCTACACCGGAAATCCTTGGTTTTTGGCGCCTTCAATCCTGTATTATCGCTGGCGCGATGGGCGCGGCTGAGCGGACTTGGGAGTGGACCCCTCCTATTTCCAGACTGGCTCTTCTGTCCTGCTTGGGAATACGGACCGATACGGTACGGGTTTAGGATCGGCGATAAGACCAACAAACAACGGTCGCCCCTGAAAACCCAGGCTGACATTCATGACCAGGGTGAGGAGCTCAGAATGACGCGCAATCGATCCAAACTAGCCATCGCATCACTTGCCATCCTCGGCGCCGTCAGCCTCGCTGGCACGACCGCCGGCGCGCAGGAGCTGACCGTCGTGTCCTTCGGCGGCGCGTACCAGGAAGCCCAGAGCAAGGCGCTGTTTCAGCCCGCTGCCAAGGCGCTCGGCATCAAGATCAAAGAAGAGACCTACACCAGCATTTCCGACGCGGTCGTCAAGGTGAAGGCCGGCGCGGTGACCTGGGACGTCGTGGCGAGCGGCTCGGGCAGCGCGGCGCGCGCCGGCGCCGGCGGCTATCTCGAGAAGCTCGACTACAACGTGATCGACCGTTCGACCTTCGTGCCGAATACCAGCCAGGATTACTGCGTCGGCGGCGACGTGTTTTCGACCGTGATGGCCTGGAACACCAAGACCTACGGCAACAACCCGCCGAAATCCTGGGCCGACTTCTGGGACGTCAAGAAATTCCCCGGCAAGCGCTCGTATCGCAAGGGCGTCGCCGGGGCGCTCGAGCCGGCGCTGATGGCCGATGGCGTGCCGGCCGACAAGGTCTACGAAGTGCTGTCGTCACCGGGCGGCATCGAGCGTGCGATCAAGAAGATCAAGGAGCTCAAGCCGCATATCAGCGTGTGGTGGTCGTCGGGTGCGCAGCACGCGCAGCTGATGAAGGACGGTGAGGTCGACATGATCACCGGGTGGAACGGCCGCTTCGACGTGGTCGCCAAGGACGGTGGCAAGGTCGCCTACACCTTCAACCAGGCGTTGCTCGACTATGACTGCTACGCCATTCCGAAGGGTGCGCCGAACAAGGCTCTGGCGATGAAGTTCCTCGCCGAGATGTCCAAGCCGCAGTACCAGGCGGAGTTCACCAAGTACATTACCTACGGGCCGACCAACAAGAAGGCCTACGAGATCGGCGCGATCGACGCGGCCTATGCCAAGAAGCTGCCGTCGCATCCCGACAACGTGAAGAACCAGTTGTCGGTCAACCTCGACTGGTACATCAAGAACGAAGAGAAGGCCGCGGCCGCCTACCAGAACATGCTGACCGAGTAACACACACCGGCCGGGGCTCGAAAAATGCGCGCCCCGGCCATTCGCTTCATGACAATCGACAGTCTCCGGCTACATGGCATCCGCATCGGCACTCGACATTCACGTCCGGCAGGTCTCCAAATCCTACGGAGCCATCGCCGTGCTCGATCGGGTCGATCTGCATGTTCAAGCCGGTGAGTTCCTGACCCTGCTGGGCCCGTCCGGCTCGGGCAAGACCACCTTGCTGATGGTGCTCGCCGGATTTACCCGGCCCGATTCCGGCAGCATCCTGTTCGGCACCCAGGAAGTGATCCGCCTCGCGCCGCAGAAACGCGATCTCGGCATGGTGTTCCAGAATTATGCGCTGTTTCCGCACATGAACGTTGCGGCCAACATCGCTTTTCCGCTGCGGTTGCGGAAGATCGGCGCCGCGGAGTCGGCCAAGCGCGTCGAGGCGGCGCTCGAGATGGTGCAGCTCGGCGGCTACGGCACCCGCGGCATCCACGAACTTTCCGGCGGCCAGCGCCAGCGCGTCGCGCTCGCCCGCGCTTTGGTGTTCGAGCCGCGCATCATCCTGATGGACGAGCCGCTGTCGGCGCTCGACAAGCAACTGCGCGAACTGATGCAGCTCGAACTGCGCCGCCTGCACGAGAAGCTCGGCACCACCACGATCTATGTGACGCACGATCAGCGCGAGGCGCTGACCATGTCCGACCGCATCGCGGTGATCGACAAGGGCAAGCTCGCGCAGCTCGACACCCCGCAGCGCATCTACTCGAAGCCGAGCAACCGCTTCGTTGCCGAATTCATCGGCGAGTCGACGTTCCTGAACGTCACGATGGCGGGCGGCGTCTGCCGCTATCGCGACACCGTCATCAAGATCGAGGGCGCGCCGCTGCACAATGGCCGTTGTCTGATGATGATCCGGCCCGAACAGCTCCAGATTGTCGATGGCGCGGCGGACGGTATGAACTGCTTCAGAGGCCACATTCTCGGCCGCGTGTTTCAAGGCGACACGATGCGCATCGAGGTCGATCTGGGTGGCGGCGACACGGTGACGCTGCGCGTGCCGGCCAACAGCGCCGGCCTCAAATCGCTGCCGGCGGATGGCGGCCCCATCACGCTCGGCCTCGCCATTGCGGATACCACGCTGCTGCCGGACGAGGGCTGAGCAGCCATGAGCGCGACGGTCCCGGCAACCTCTCT
>Ga0180223_1000884_pt1 | contig 29255 bp, 17 predicted proteins | sample eDN5th30CKraftOP_FD_151337 | JGI IMG/M metagenome (GOLD analysis project Ga0180223, IMG submission 151337) | Enriched Organic Plus compost microbial communities from Emeryville, California, USA - eDNA 5th pass 30_C Kraft OP (version 2) (version 2) ... | reverse complement strand
TCTTCGGCATATGCGTTGCCGGCACTGACGGGCGCCTCTATTCCGTTGGCGACGCCGAATACCTCTTCACGATCATGAGCGTGTCGAAGCCGTTCGTCTTCGCGCTGGTCTGCGATCTCATCGGCCTGACCGGCGTGCGGGAACGCATCGGCACGAACGCCACCGGCTATGCGTTCAATTCTGTCACCGGCGTCGAACGCATGGCCGACGGGCGCACGAACCCGATGGTCAATGCCGGCGCCATCGCAGCGACGAGCTGCGTGCCGGGAGCCAATGTCGAGGAGAAGTGGCGCTTCCTCATCGAGGGGCTGTCGCGCTTTGCCGGCAGGCGGCTCACCCTCAACGACGATGTCTATGTCTCGGCCTCGGCTACCAACTTCCGCAACCGCAGCCTGGCCTGGATGCTGGAAAGCGTCGGCCGCATCTATTGCGAGCCGATGGAAGCGGTCGAGCTCTACACCCGCCAGTGCTCGCTCAATGTCAGCGCGCGCGACCTTGCTGTGATGGGCGCGACACTGGCGCATGGCGGCTTCAACCCCTTAACACGCGAGCAGGTGGTGAAGCCCCAGACCTGCCACTACGCGCTCGCGATAATGCTCACCTCCGGCCTCTACGAGACCTCCGGCGACTGGCTCTACGAGGTTGGATTGCCGGGCAAGAGCGGTATCGGCGGCGGCATCGTCACCATTTCGCCTGGCAAGGGAGGCCTTGCGACCTTCTCCCCGCCGCTCGACGAGGCTGGCAACAGTGTCAGGGGCCAGCTGGCAACGCAGTTCCTGTCCCAAAGGCTCGGCCTCGACCTCCTGTTGTCGCCAGCAGACTGACGGGCACGCGCCGCGCAACCGGGCGGGTTGCCTGCGCACCTCACGCGGAGACAGACCATGGCAGCCGCGTCCGTATCGGCATCACATGCCGAAGTGCAGGACTCCTGGGTTCCGATGATCGCCATTGCCTTCGGCCAGGCGATCATGTCCTTCAACGTCGCCTCGCTGCCCGTTGCGCTCGGCGGCATGGTTGAGAGCTTTGGCGTTCCGCCCACGACGATCGCCACAGGCATCGTCGCCTATTCCATGATCGTCGCGGGCTTTGTCATGCTCGGCGCCAAGCTGGTGCAGCGCTTTGGCGCGCTACGGGTGTTCCGCATCGCCGTCATCGTCTTTGGGCTGTCGCAAGTGTTGATGACGCTGAGCCCGAACGCCGCCTCGATGATCACCGCGCAGGCGCTGTGCGGCGCGGCCGCGGCCGTTATCGTCCCGGCGCTGGTGGCGCTGATCGCCGAAAACTACCGTGGCCAGCAACAGGCAACCGCGCTCGGCACACTTGGCTCCGCACGTGCCGGCGCCGGCGTACTGGCCTTCCTGATCGGCGGCATCCTTGGCACTTATATCGGCTGGCGGCCGGTGTTTGGCATCCTCGTCGCGGTTTCGGCGCTGGTGCTGTTCCTGAGCTTCCGCCTCAAGCCAGATGCAGGGCGGCCCGACGTGAAGATCGATTTCGTTGGCGTCATTCTTGCCGCCTGCGCCATCATCCTGATCTCGTTCGGCTTCAACAATCTGAACGGCTGGGGCCTCCTGCTGGCCGGTCCGAATGCGCCCTTCTCGCTGCTTGGCCTGTCGCCCGCCCCAGTGATGATCGTCGTCGGCATCGTCGTAGGCCAGGCCTTCTTCCTCTGGTCGCGACGGCGAGAGAGGGCGGGCCTGACGCCGCTTCTGCCGCTCGCCGTGCTGGATTCGCCACAGGAGCGCGCGGCGGTCTACGCCATGTTCACCGTGGTAGCGCTTGAAGCTGCACTCAACTTCTCCGTCCCGCTCTACATCCAGATCGTGCAGGGCCGGTCGCCGCTCGCAACGGCGGTGGCGATGTTGCCCTTCAACCTGACGGTCTTCTTCGCCGCGATGCTGATCGTGCGCTTCTACACGCTGCTTACGCCGCGGCAGATCGGCCGCATTGGCTTCATCCTCTGCGCGGTGGCGCTGCTGTGGCTCGCCTTCGTCGTGCGCAACGACTGGAGCGAGGTGCCGGTCCTCCTCGGACTGATCGTCTTCGGCATCGGCCAGGGTTCCCTGGTGACACTGGTCTTCAACGTGCTGGTGACGGCATCGCCGAAAGAACTTGCAGGCGATGTCGGCTCTCTGCGCGGCACGACCAACAATCTCGCCGCCGCAGTCGGCACGGCGGTCGCCGGCGCGCTGCTGGTTGGCCTGTTGAGCTCGGCGGTGATGCGCCAGCTTGCGCAGAACCCGACGCTACCGATCGAGATCACGTCCCAGGTCAACCTCGACAGCATCACCTTCTTCAGCAACGACCAGCTGGCGGCGGCGATAGAGGCGACGGATGCGACGCCCGAGCAGAAGGCCGAGGCGCTCCGGATCAATACGGAATCGCGGCTTCTCGCGCTCAAGATCGGCTTGTTGATCATGGCGGGCCTTGCCTTCGTCGCGATCCTCCCCGCCGGCCGCCTGCCTGCCTACCGACCCGGAGAGATTCCGGAGCCGTAAGGAACGCATGATACTCCGGCAGCGGGTTCATCGCCCACGGTCCACGCATCGCAGCCGCTGAGCAGCAACGATGCGTCACCCTGCATGCAGTCGAACTCGGGGCCGCCCACCATCAGGATGTACACGATCCCGGCACTTCTACGCGGCCTGCTTGAGCCATGTAGCGAGATGCTCGAAAAGGCGAGCGACGGCTTCGGCGCCAGGGTCCGGATGTCCGATGAGCTGACGGGCGCTGAGATAGGCCGCGCGACCGGCGTTCGCCTTGCTCATGCTCGCGGTGCGGTCGGCCCCTTCGCGCGCAGCCTTCGCGGCAGCGGCGAGGCCTTGTGGCAAGGCCTCAAGGGCGGGAGCTAGCGCATCGACCATCGTCCGGTCACCCGGCTGCGCGCCGCCGATTTCCTGCATGCGCCGGAGGCCCGCATTCAAGGCTTCTCGCATCGGCAGGCCGCTGGAGGCCGCGTCCCCGGTGGCTGCAAAGAAGATCGCAAGCAGCACGCCCGACGATCCGCCCATCGTCTGGCTGAGCTCCAGCCCGATCGCGCGGTAGAGCTGCGTGTGGTCGGCAAGCGGCAGTCGGTGCATTGCGCCGATCAGCGAGCGCGCTGCGCCCGCGAGTGTGCTGCCCGTATCCCCGTCTCCTGTCTTAGCGTCGAGCGCGTTGAGGTCGGCCTCGGCGGCAATGAGCACCTCGCAGCAGGTGGTCAGAAACTCCTGTGTCGGCCCATGGTTCGACGGGATCGGCACCACAGGGGTAAGCCCGTCCGGCAGCGCCTGTACCGCCACGGAACCAAGCCGCGAAACCCGCGGCCAGGCGACGAGCGGCGTGTGCTGCTTGAGGAGCGCAATCTCGCCATCGTCAGCCGGGTAGATCGAGATCGAAAAGCCGTGCATGTCGAGGGAAGTCATCATCGCCGCGGGCCCGATCACGTGGTGGATGCGCGGCCCAATCGCCGAATTGCGGATCTCGTTGAGGATGATCGACATCTCGAGCACCGAGGTACCGCCGAGATTGTTGATGAGGACGACATGCGGCCTGTCCTCCATCTTCGCGGAGAGGCGCTCGACCATAGCCGCAACTGCCCCACGCGCATCGGCGAAGGCAACTTGCTCGGTGCCCGCTTCGCCATGGATGCCGAGACCGAGCTCGGCCATGCCGGCGGGGATGCGGTCCTCCTTAGGCGAGCCCGGGATGGTGCAGGTGCTGAGCGAGAGGCCGATCGTTTTGGCGCGGGAGGCTGCCTGCCGCGCCGCGGCCGCGACCGTCTGCAGGTCAGCGCCATTCTCGGCCAAGGCGCCTGCGATCTTGTGCACGAACAGGGTGCCGGCAATGCCGCGCGCCTGCGGCAGGTCGGGAAGCGCCACGTCGTCGTCAACGATCACCATATCGACATTGAGGCCGAACTGGCGTGCGCGCTCAGCGGCAAGGCCGAAGTTCAGCCGGTCTCCGGTGTAATTCTTGACGATGACGAGGCATCCGGCCGGACCAGTGACGGCAAGGATGCCTGCAAGAACGGCATCAACCGTTGGCGAAGCAAAGACATCCCCGCACACCGCCGCCGTCAGCATCCCCTCCCCGACGAAGCCGGCATGGGCCGGTTCGTGGCCCGAGCCGCCACCGGAAATGAGCGCCACCTTCGATTTGTCCCAGTCGTTGCGCACGACCACGCGGATGTGAGGAAACCCGTCGAGTCGTGCCAGCTTGCCGCCCGAAGCCGCGACCAGGCCTTCGACGGCCTCGGTGACAATGCTCTCCCTTGCGTTGATGAACTGGGCCATGCGTCTCTCCTAGCGGATCCTCTGGCCGTCGGCGTCGAAGAAGAACGGGTTGTGCGGTTCAATCCTGACGGTGCTGCCGGCGCTGAGCTCGGTGTGCGTGTTGGTCACGGTGATGATGGTGTGGTTCCTGAAGGCAAGGTGCAGACGCGTCTGGTCGCCGAGATGCTCGACGCGGATCACGGTGCTCTCCTCGCCGCTCCCCTGCGTGATCTGCTCCGGCCTCAGACCCATGGACCTGGCATTCGGGGGTGCCGAGCCAAAGATGTCGGCGGGCAGGATGTTGATGCGCGGCTGGCCGAGGCGGCTGGCGGCGTAGATGCTGACCGGATCCTCGTAGATCTCGCGCGGCGAGCTGAACTGCACCAGCCGGCCATGATCGAGGACGCCGACATGGGTCGCCATGGTCATCGCCTCGATCTGGTCGTGGGTGACGTAGAGCAGGGTCGCGCCGAAATCCGCCTGAATGCTCTTGAGTTCCACGCGCAGGTCGGCGCGCAGTTTCGCATCGAGCGAGCTGAGCGGCTCGTCCATCAGATAGATGGCGGGGCTGCGCACCAGCGCCCGACCGATCGAGACGCGCTGCATCTCGCCGCCGGAAAGCGCGGTCGCCTTGTTGTCGAGCTTGTGCGAGATCTGCAGCACCTTCGCCACCGCCTCGACCTTGCGGTCGATTTCCTCGCGCGGCGTGCGCAACAGCGGCGACTTCAGCGGGAATTCGAGGTTTTGCCGAACGGTGAGATGCGGGTAGAGCGAATATTGCTGGAACACCATCGCTACATTGCGCTCGGCTGGCGTCAGCTCGTTCATCAGCCGGCCGCCGATATAAACGTCGCCGGCGTCGGCCCTTTCGAGGCCAGAGATGACCCGCAGCGTCGTTGTCTTGCCAGCGCCTGTAGGACCGAGCAGCACGACGAACGAACCGTCGGGAATGGTCATCGACACGTCGTCCAGCGCGACGGTGGAACCAAATGTTTTCCTGATCCGGTCGAGCACCACTTCAGCCATGGCCGAGCACTCCCGCGTTTGCCTCCGACAAAAGCGCGCGACCGCTGGCATCATCAAAGACGGTCAGCGTGCGCGGATCGAACTCGAGCCCGACGATGTCGCCGGAGTTCACCTTGTTTGCGGAGGAGGTTCGCGCCTTTACCTCGCCGTTCAGTGTCGCGATGGTGACGATCTGGGTGGTGCCGAGATATTCAACCGCCCGCACCTCCCCGCGATACGGGGAGGCATCGGCAAGGCGGATATGTTCGGGCCGGACGCCGAGGGTCAGCCGGCCGCGGCGGCCTTCGCGTGAGGCGGGCACGGCTATCCTGTAGCCATCAAGCTCGACCATATTGCTTCCGGGCCCGATCACGCCTTCGAAGCCGAGGAAGTTCATCGGCGGTGAGCCGATGAAGTTGGCGACGAATTTGGTGGCCGGCCAGTCGTAGATGTCCTGCGGCACCCCGAACTGCTCGACGACGCCGTGGTTCATCACCACGATCTTGTCGCCCATCTGCATGGCTTCCAGCTGGTCATGGGTAACATAGACTGTGGTTGCACCCATGCGGTCGTGCAGCGCGCGCAGCTCCTCTGCCATTCGCTCGCGGAACTCGGCGTCGAGCGCGCCAAGCGGCTCGTCCATCAGGAACGCTTTGGGGCTGCGCACGATTGCACGGCCGAGGGCGACGCGCTGGCGGTCGCCCGAGGACAAGCCGCCCACATGCTTGTCGAGGATGTGCTCGATGCCGAGGATGCGCGCGACCTCATCGACGCGCCGGCGCACTTCGGAGCGCGGCATTCCCTGGCTGATGAGCGGGTAGGAAATGTTCCGCCGCACATTCATGTGTGGGTAGAGCGCGAACATCTGGAAGACGAAGGCAATGTCGCGGCCGGAAGCTGGCACCTGCGCGACATCCTTGCCATCGAGCAGGATCTGCCCGGAGCTTGGCAGCTCAAGCCCCGCGATCATCCGCAGCGTCGTGGTCTTGCCGCAGCCGGAGGGGCCGAGCAGCATGAAGAACTCGCCGTCCTCGACGGTGAAGGTTGAGTCTTCCACGGCAACGAACTCACCGAAGGACTTACGCAGGTTTCTGATGACGATCGAAGCCATGCGCTACTCCGGGAAGTGGCTGACGATGATGAACATCACCGTGCCCGCCAGCGTGACGAGGAACGACCAGGTGAACGCCCACATGAAGAAGGGCTGCATCATCATCACCACGCCGAGGCCGATGATGATCGACGCCGCCATCTCCCACGGACCGCGCCGGAAGATGCGGCGGCGGCCGCTCGACGCGACGGTGCTGCGAGCGGGCGAACTATGTGCGGAACTGCTCATTTGCGGACCGCTCCGAAGGTGATGCCGCGCAGGAGGTGCTTCCTGAGCAGGACGGTGAACAAGAGAACCGGGATGAGGAACAACGTCGCCCCGGCAGCGACGGCCGGCCAGTCCTGCCCGCCGACGCCGATGATGGTGGGGATGAAGGGCGGAGCGGTCTGCGCAGTGCCGGAGGTGAGCAGCACCGCAAAAGCATATTCGTTCCACGCGAAGATCAGGCAGAAGATCGCGGTCGAGGCGATGCCGGTCGCGGCCTGTGGCAGCACCACCTTGTAGAACGCCTGGAAGCGCGTGTAGCCATCGATGAGCGCCGCTTCCTCGTATTCGCGCGGTATCTCGTCGATGAAGCCCTTAAGCAGCCAGACGGCGAGCGAGATGTTCACCGCCGTGTAGAGCAGGATCATGCCGAGATGGGTGTCAGAAAGCCCAAGCTCGCGGAACATCAGGAAGATCGGGATGGCCACTGCAATCGGCGGCATCATGCGGGTCGACAGGATGAAGAACATCAGGTCGTCCTTCAGTGGCACCCGGAAGCGCGAGAAGGCATATGCCGCAAGCGTGCCGAGGAATACCGACAGAAAGGTCGAGCCGAAGCCGATGATGATGGAGTTCAAAAACCGCGCGCCGTAGCGCGAGGGACCGGTGATCATCATGCCCTGGTCGCGCACGATTTGCTCCGCGAAATTGGCCGGCGGCGGCAGGTTGCCGACCTGGTCGATCGGGATGCGCGTGCGGGTGGTGAACAGGTTGACGTAGCCCTCGACCGTCGGGTCGAAGATCACCTTGGGCGGATAGGCAATCGCATCGTACGGCGTCTTGAAGCTGGTCGCGAAGATCCAGATGAGCGGCAGGAGCGTGATCAGCGCATAGGTCGCAACCAGCGCGCCTGCTACCCACTTCTGCCCCGCGGACGGCTCGGTGGCGGAATAGCTGCTCATCGATCCTTCACCCTGTTGAGCGCCTTCACGTAGATGGAGGCGAGACCAAAGACGGTGACGAAGAGGATGATGGCGTAGGCGGACGAATAGCCAGTGCGCCACTTCTCGAACGCCTCGCGCTTGAGGTCGATCGAGGCGAGCAGCGTCTCGTCGCCCGGCCCGCCGCCCGTCAGCAGCACGACGAGGTCGAACATGCGGAAGTTCTCGATGCCGCGGAACAGCACCGCCAGCATCAGGAACGGCAAAACCATCGGAATGGTGATCGTCCAGAACTGCCGCCACTTGGAGGCGCGGTCGATCTCGGCCGCCTCGTAGATGTAGTCGGGGATGGAACGCAGCCCCGCGAGGCAGATCAGCATCACGAACGGCGTCCACATCCAGGTGTCGACGATGACGATCGCCCACCGCGCCCAGCCACCGGGACCCAACATCGAAAAGGACGAGGCCGGGATGCCTGTGACGAACTCGACCGCGTAGTTCACGAGGCCGATCTGCGGCTGGTAGAGAAACGTCCAGAAATTGCCGACCACGGCCGGCGACAGCATCATCGGCATCACAATCAGCGTCGTGACGAGGTCGTTGCCGCGGAATTTCCGGTTGATCAGCCAAGCGAGCGTGAAACCGATCAGGACCTGGAAGAAGATCGTCCAGAACAGGAAATGGGCCGTGGTCTGCATGTTCGACCAGGTGTCGGCGTCGGTCAGGATCCGCTCATAGTTGCGCAGGCCCACCCACTCGACCTCGCGGTTGGGGCGGTTTGCGGCGTAGTTCGTGAAGGAAAGCCGGATCGTCCAGATCAGCGGGAAGATGTTGACCGCAAGCAGCAGGAAGATCGCAGGCGCGACGAAAATCCAGGCGATCGCCCGGTCGCTCAGCCCGCGAAATTTGCGGGCAATGCCTGGCGGCGTTGCAGCGGCAGCGCGATCGATCACCGATATCGACATCAGTCCAGCCTCCCTCGGACAAGCCTCGGACGCGGCCGGCAATTGCGATGCCGGCCGGTCACGTCTGGATATCAGGGACGTCAGAGCTTGCCGTCGTCCTCGAAGGTTTCGGTCCAGTCGGCGATCAGGCCGTCCAGAGCCTCCTTGGCGGTACCGTTGCCCGCGACGACGTAGTCATGGAACCGCTTCTGCGAGGCCTGCAGCAGCGTGGCGTAGCTGGGCTCAGCCCAGAAGTCCCGCACGATCGCCATCGAGTCGAGGAAGGTCTGCGCATAGGGCTGGCTGGTGGCGAAGGACGGGTCCTCGACCACGGCCCGCAGGCACGAGAAGCCGCCGGCTGCCCACCACTTCTTTTGGACCTCTGGCTGGGCGAACCACTTGATGTATTCGAGCGCCGCGTCCTGCTTCTCCGAGTAGGAGACAACCGAGATGCCCTGACCACCAAGCTGCGCATAGCGGGTGCCGTCCGGGCCAGCCGGATTGACAAGGTAACCGGTCTTGCCGCCGCCGACATTGGGGTCGGCCTCGAAGCCCGGCCAGGTGAAGGCAAAGTTCATCTGCAGCGCCACCTGTCCCGACTTATAAGCGTCGATGCCCTCGCCCATGTAGGTGTTGGACGTGCCGGGAGCCACGCAGCAGTCATAGAGCGACTTGTAGAATTCGAGGCCCGCCACCGCGCCTTCCGAATTGACGAAGCCCTCCATGTCGTAAGGCTGGTCCGGGTTCTCGTAGAGGAAGCCGAAGCTGTAGAGCACATCCATCACGCCCATGGTGATGCCTTCCGAGCCGCGCTCGGTGTAGATCGAGGCACCGTAGACGGTCTTGCCGTCGATCTCGCGACCCTGAAAGAACTCAGCGATCTCCTTGAGCTCCGCAAAAGTCTCCGGCGGCGTCAGGTCGCGGCCGTGCTTTTCCTTGAACTCCGCCTGGATTTCCGGCCGTTCGAACCAGTCCTTGCGATAGGTCCAGCCGACGACGTCGCCGAATGCCGGCAACGCCCAGTAGTTTGGCGTGTTCTTCGGCCACTCCGAATAGCCAGTCACTGTAGCCGGGACAAAGTCCTCCATCTTGATGCCGTTGGCGTCGAAGAACTCATTCAGCTTGACGTAGTGGCCGTTCTCCGCCGAGCCGCCAATCCATTGGCTGTCTCCGATCATCAGGTCGCAGAGCTTGCCGCCCGAGTTGAGCTCGTTGAGCATGCGATCGGCGAAATTTGGCCAGGGGACGAACTCGAAGCTCATCTTGTGCCCCGATTGCTTCTCGAACTCCTTGGAGAGCTCGACAAGCGCATTGGCCGGATCCCAGGCGGCCCAGCAAAGCGTCAGATCCTCGGCGGCAGCCGAGGTGACGCCTGCGGCGCCGATCACGGTCGTCAGGCTGAACATTGCAACGGAACTTGCGAGAAATGACTTCACGGTGACCTCCCAAATCGAACCAGCAGAAACGATTGTTTCGCATGCAATTCGGAAGGATCGCGGGCCCTAAGCCCACGCCGCATCAGTGGCTGGTCTGCGCCACACTCCTCCCGCAGGATCCTCCGCAACCAGCCCTCCTCGACTGGCCGCCATCCTCGCAGCCAAGCTATCTGAGGTACGCACGTCATGGCAAGAAAAAATTGAGGTACGTACCTCATTAGCAGTTGCGTGACCCCTTCTGCGGTCTTACACGTCGGAATGGAGGATCATTTCGCTAGCATGAGGCCTACGACCCGAGACCTTGCAAGAGCCGCAGGCGTCAGCCTTGCCACGGTCGACCGCGTCCTAAACGGACGTCCAAATGTTAGCGAAAAGGCGATGCGGCAGGTTTCCGAGGCGATCGAGCGCATCGGCTTCGTGCGTAACCTTGCAGCCGCCAATCTTGCCCGCAGCACCACCTACCGGCTTCGCTTCATCCTGCCACAGGCAGGGGACCAGTATCTTGCGGAAATCATGGAGGAGATCCGCGTCGTGAACGACGCGCTCAAGTCGGAGATGGTGAGCGCCGAGATCGTGCAGATGGCGATCGAAGATCCCTATCTGGTGGCGAGCTACCTCGCCGCGATCGATCCTCGCAGGGTAGAGGGTGTCGCCATCATGGCGCCGGAATCGCCGCAGGTCCGCGATGCATTGAAGCGTCTCGTCGAGCGCGGCGTCCATGTCGTCAACTTCCTGTCGGGCAGCCAGCAGGCACCCGGCATCGAATTCGTCGGCATCGACAACTACGCGGCCGGTGCCACCGCCGCGCGCCTCGTCGGCCGCTTCTGCCGCAAGGAACGCGGCTCAATCATGGTAATCGCCGAGACGATGCGGGCACAGGACAGCAGCCAGCGCCGCCTCGGCTTCGACGACGTCATCAACCGCGACTTTCCGCACCTGTCGGTGCTGCCCTCGCTGGAAACCCATTCCGACATGGAGCGCACGCGCCGCATCATCGCCCGCACGCTCGAATACAACCGTGACGTCGTTGGCCTCTATGTCCTGAGCTCCGAGGCCCGTGCACCGATCTCCTGCGCGGCCGAATTCATCAGCCTCAACGACATCATCGTCATCGCTCACGAGCGCACGCCCTTCAGCGTCGAAGGGCTGAAATCCGGCGCCATCGACGCCGTTATCGCGCAAAACCCGGGCCACGCTGTGCGCAGCGCCGTCCGCCTCCTCCGCGCCCGCATCGACGGCCGCTCGGTGCTGAAGTCTCAGGATCAACTGAGGATCGAGATCCTGCTGAAGGATAATCTGTAGGAACACCATTTTCGTCCGGGCTCATCTTAGATGACCCCGACAGGTCATTTTTTCTACGACTTCAAGTTTCCGTGAGGGCGATACCGGATCCCCCCTTAGTACACCTGCCTTCATCCTTTAGTATGAATTGCAACCGTACATGGCGCGTAGAAATATTACGTTACCATAAGTCTGGAGGGGGCTTGGTTATGCGTCGAATCTCCATAGCATTTGTAGATGATCATCCGGTCCTTCTTGGTGGGCTTGCGCATATATTTTCGGAGATTCCGCGATTTTCGGTGGTCGGGACGGGGCGGTGCGCGGCGGATATTGATCTGCTTTCGGAAAAGCATCCCGACATCATCCTCGTCGACCTCAACATGCCCGGCGACGCCTTTTCTGCGATCCGCCGCAGCCAGGAGATCTCCCCGCCCACACACATCCTGGTGTTCACCGCCTCCGCCGGTATCGATCATGCCGTCAAGGCGCTGGAAGCGGGTGCGACCGGCTATGTGCTGAAGGGCAGCACCGACGACGAGCTCATCCAGGCAATCGATACGGTGCTGGCCGGCGAGACGTTCATTACGCCAAGCTTTGCCAGCAAGGTGATCTCAGCACTGCGGAATTCCTCGGTGAGGACGCCGTCCGATCCGTCCATCAAGCTCAGCGTCCGCGAGGACCAGATCGTGCGCCTGCTGCTGGTGGGGCGTACCAACAAAGAGATCGCCGAACGCCTGAAGATCAGTGAAAAGACCGTCAAGCACTACATGACGCTGCTCATGCAGAAGCTGCATGCCCGCAACCGCGTGGAGGTGGTGCTCGCGGCCCAGGAACTCGGCACCTTCGCGACGGCACGCGGCGACGTGCAGCAGACCCCGCTGCTCAACTGACGAGCGAAATCCGCCTCACGCGGTGGCGGGCAATGCGCTGCCCGCCGCCGGCTGCGCGGCTATCGGCAATTCGGCCGAGACTGTCGTGCCGTTGCGGTCAGAGTGGATGTTCAGTTCGCCGCCGAAGGTCGCGACACGATTGCGGATGCTGTGCATGCCAAGCTTTGCTCCCACCGCACTCTGCCGGACCTGCTCGACCGGTCCCTCGCCGCTGTCGGAGATAGTGAGCAGTATGCGCCCCTCTTCCTCCCGGGCGCTGACACGCTGCCCCTTTCCGCCCGCATGCTTGAAGGAATTGTTCAGCGATTCCTGGATGATCCGGTAGATGCAGATTTTCAGTGCATCCGACAGATCGGCGGGCAAAGGACCGAGTTCCACAGCAACCGTGGTGCCGGTCAGGTTCTCGTGCCGCTCCGCGGCGTGGCGGATCGCTTCCTCCAGACCGATCTCGCGAATTTCCGGCAGCACGAGCCCGGCGGACAGTTCGCGCAGTTCCTGAATCACAGATGACGTCAGTTCCTGGATCGCAGCCGCATTGGCTTTTTCTTCCGGGCTCATGCTGCTCTGGCGCAAGCGCCCCAGCCTCAGCATCAGCAGGCTCAGCAACTGAATCGGCCCGTCGTGCAGGTCGAGGCCGATGCGGCCGATCAGTTCCTCATTGGCCGCGTTCGCATCGAGGCGTGCCCTGTCGGCCTCGACGCGGAGGTCCTGGTTGATCTTCGCAAGCGCCACCGACTCGCGGTACCGCGCCTGTAGTTCCGAGCTCTGCAGTTCGATAAGGCCGTTGCCGCGCCGGACAATGAGGTAGAGAAATCCGAGCATGACGACGGTGGTGAAGCAGACGAAGATCCAGGTACGGAACTCGCTGACCTTCAGCTGCACGCCGAGTTCGCTGGCGTTTTCATAGATTTCGCCGACGGCGATCACCTTGCCTGATGGGTCGCGAAGCGGCGCATAGACTTCGATAAGAGGCAGACCGAGCGTTTGCTCATAAGCGCTCTCCTCGCTCGTCATGTCTTCGAATTCGGCGACGACCTCGCCGGATGCGGCCCTCGCCATGTCGGTCGACACGAAGCTCTGGCCGATGAGGGACTTCGGCTTGTTGACGTAGAGCACCTTCCCGTCCGGCCGCCAGATCTTGACGGTGACGATGCTCGACAGGATCGGCTCGCCCTCGGCAAGAAGCCCATCCAGCGCGCGATGAACATGCGGAGGCAGCTCGTCGTAGGTATCGAGATCGTGAAGCAGCGGTTCGATGAACGCGCGCATGAAGCCGACGGCGCCGGCACCGGAGGTAGCCAGCACGCTGCGGGTGATCTGGTTGTTTACCCACGAACCGAGGACGGCCATCGACACGCACAGCACCACGGCCGCAGCCGCCATGAACTGCATGGACAGGCTGAGGCCCAATAGCGTGCCCCGATCTCTTCCCGTATGCGGCATGAACTTTGCCAGCCCCAAGCAACGGGAAGAGACTACACCAGATCGATCTGACTGATAAATCGCTCAATCAGAATATGATGAAGTTCTTCATCGTTCTCTCAACGCCTTGCTGAGCTGGTCTGTTATCGGCTTGACGAAATAGGACAGTGCCGTACGCTCGCTGGTGGTCACGAATGCCTCCACCGGCATGCCGGGAATCAGCTTGCTGTCGCCCAGCTTTGCTAGTTCGCCCTCGTTCAGCAGAATGTCGCCCTTGTAGAAATGCTGGCCGCTGACGGGATCACGCGTCGTTGCGGGCGAAACGTGCGAGACGAGCCCGAACAGCTCCGGCGTCGTGCGCTGATTGAGTGCCGGCAGACGGACGCGCGCGGTGCTGCCGATCGCGACCTGATCGATCGAAGTCGGCTGCAGCATGACCTCGACCTTGAGGCTCGCATCGACCGGCACAATCGTCGCCAGCACTTCGGCAGGCGTGATGACACCACCAATGGTGTGGACGTTGAGCTCGTGGATGGTGCCCGCGATAGGCGAGCGGATATCGGTGCGCAGCAGACGGTCGGAAATGGCCATGTGACGGTCGCGCAGTTCCGAAAGCTTGGTATCGACGGTGGTCAGCTCCCGCTGTGCCTCAGTTCGGGCCGTCTCATCGATGGCGAGGATCTGCAGCCGGATCTCGTTCATCTTTGTGCGAGCGCGGGCGATCGAAGCATCGATCTCACCCTTTTCGCCCCGCAGGCGGGCAACATCGCGCTGTGCCGCATAGAGCGGAGAATGCTCCATGAGCTGGCGGGAGACGAGATGCTCGAGCTTCTCCCGCTGCTGGTCGACGAGCGCGATTTCGTCCTGCTTGGAGATGAGCTGCGCCTCAAGCCCCTTAATCTCCTCGGCGACCTGCGCGAGCACCAGCTCTAGCTGCTGCTTGCGGCTTTCGCGATTGGCGAGGTTGCCTTCGAAAACCCGCTTCTCGCCATTGACGAGAAACTCGACGTCAGGACGCGAAAGATCAAGCGATACCGGGAACTCGATGTGATTTAGAAGGTCGCGCTCTGCCAGAAGACGGGCGCGCCGGACTGTCAGTTCCAGCATCTGCGCCTCGACGATCGAGCGTTCGGCCTTGGTTTGGGTGACGTCCAGGCGAATCAGCACCTGGCCTTCCTCTACCACGTCACCCTCACGTATCAGGATGGCGCTGACGATGCCGCCGTCGTGGTGCTGGATCGCCTTGATCTGCTGATCAACCGCAACCTGCCCCTGCGCGATCACCGCGCCGGCCAGTTGTGCGGAAGCCGCCCAGCCGCCGGCACCGCCGACCAGAAGGATACCCAGCATCGTCCCCGCGAATACGCGGGAGCCGATCCGGAACGTGTCTTTTCCCTTTTTCCTCACGGTAACCTCCCCTACGCATGTCCGATGATGACGAGCGCACGCGTGCCATCGATCATCACGGCTGTTTCCCAAACTCCGTCATTGTTGAAATCCGCCTCGATGACGGTGCGGCTGATGTCGTCGACGCGGTCATGGCGATAGCGGATCGCCATGTCATCATCGTCGAAGTCGTCACCGTAGATTTCCTCGAACCTTTCCTCGATTTCGTCGAGCACCTTCTCGAAGATGTCGTATTTCGACATCCGAACGCGGTCGCCGACATTGAAGTCGAGGATCATGTGCTTTCCGGTCGGCGTCGGCTCAGGGATCGAGGTGCCCTGAACAGGCGCGGGCTCGGGCGGCAGGAACTCAAAGACGTCATCTCCGCCGCCGCCGGCCAGAACGGTTTCGCCGCCAGCCGCGATGAAATGATCATCGCCGCTGCCGCCTGCTATGGCCTCGAAGTCTTCGAAGGTGTCGGTGCCAATCTCCTTGCCAGATGCCACGCCCCCCATCACGTCGATGACGATCCCCTCGCTCGTAGCCGAGTAGTCCAGCGTATCGAAACCCTGGCCGCCATCGAAATGATCGTCATCACCGTCAGCAGCGGCAATGAAGTGGTCATCACCCGTACCGCCAACGACGGCCTCGAAATTGACGAACGTATCGGTACCGATCTCTTCGCCGGAGGCAACGGCCTCGGTCATGTTGATGACAATGCCCTCGCCTGCCGCGGAATATTCGAGTGTGTCGAAGCCTGCTCCGCCATCGAAATGGTCGTCGGCGCCATCGGCAGCCGCGATGACGAGGTCATCCCCCTCGCCTCCTGCGACGCGATCACTTCCTTTGCCGTCGAGCAGAACGTCGTTGCCCGCTCCACCCTCGATGATGTCATCGCCGTCGCCACCATCGAGAATGTCGTCACCGGCGCCACCGTAGAGACGGTCATCGCCATCGCCGCCGAACACGATGTCGTCGCCTTCGTCGCCCGAGAGATAGTCATTTCCGGCCTCGCCGAAGATGTAGTCGTCGCCTGAGCCGCCCAGGATGATGTCATGACCGTTGCCGCCGAAGACGATGTCGTTGCCCTCGCCGGCAACGATGTGATCGTCACCCTCGCCGCCGCTGATGATGTCATCACCCCCGCGTGCGTAGATGTTGTCGTCCCCAGCGCGGCCGTCGATGTTCTCGCCACAGTCGGTACCGACGATCTGGTCGTCGCCGTCGGTGCCCTCGATCGTGTTGCGCTGGACGTTGATATAGGCGACCTGCTCGATGACGAATTCGCCGTCGGTGATTTCGTATGTCATCGTCACCACGCCCTCGTAGCCGAGCGCGGCCTGGAATTCCCAATGGCCGTTCGTCCAGGTGATCGTGCCGTGCGAGGCGGTCACGTTCTGGACTGTAAGTGGGTCTCCATCAGGGTCCGATGCCGCGCTGAGCAGATCGGAAATCGCGATCAGAAAGGGCCCGCAGCCGCTGAGGTCCCACAGCGTGACTGGCCCGCTGCTGCGCGGCGCGCGATTGACCCGCCCTTCCTCGTCCTCTCCGTCGAGGTCCGGGGTGTCGCCTTGATCGCGCGTGTCCGTTTCGCCCGGATCTTCGACGTCCGTCTGATCTGTTCCATCAGTCGGATCCTGCGTCGCCGCCTCCTGTGGAGAGGCTGGTGCTTCCGCCGACGTTTCCTGATCCGGGCCAGCTACCGGGTCGAAGCCCGTTTGGTCCGAACTGTCGGCCGAAGAGGTTTGTGCCGGGTCGCCGATTGCCAAATTGTTGTCGTTTGCGGCAAGGACAGCAACGACCATCGGCTTGGTGACCGAAAGGACGCCGAGGTCCATCTCGAATTCGAATGGCTCCGGTGAGATGCCGTAAAAGGCGGCCGCGGAAAAGTCGTCCAGCACCGTCGAGCTGGTATCCAGCTCGAAGGGTTCTTCTGGTTCCGGCTTGCGTTCGACAGGCAGCGGAATGATTTCGGCCGTCACTTCCGGCTCGGAGGGAGGAAGCTCCTCCGGGTAAGGCTCCGCACCCTCCTCGGCTGGCTGAGCCGATCCCGGGCTCGACAGGAACGACTTGAAGTAGAGCACGAGGCTCGCCAGCAGCATCCCGAGCGCAAACGGCGTTTTCGACTGCCGATCCATGCTTTTCAGCACGAACTTTTGTGCCAAGTCCGGATCGGCCTGCGTCTGTTTTGTGCCTTTAACGTTGACGATCATGGCCGTACGCGCCTTCAGACAGCGGCGCGCTCCTTAACCTTGGTTGCTGCGGCGGGTACGGCTACCGGAGCAGACGGGTGGAGGATCGCGGCAAGGACCTCTTCCTTCGGTCCGAAGGCCGTCATCCTGCCATTCTGCACCACGGCGACCGTATCGACGGCCGCGAGCGCGCTCGGACGATGCGCGATGACGACAACGATGCCGCCACGGCGCTTCACGTTTTCGATCGCCGCAGTCAGAGCCGCCTCGCCTTCCGCGTCGAGATTGGAGTTGGGCTCATCAAGCACGACCAGGAACGGATCGCCGTAGAGCGCCCGGGCGAGCCCGATGCGCTGGCGCTGGCCGCCGGAAAGCGATGCGCCCTGCGGGCCGAGCTCGGTCTTGTAGCCATCAGGCATGCGCACGATCATCGGGTGGACCCCGGCCGCCATGGCAGCACTGACAACCGCGCGCGGATCCGGCGCTTCCTCGAGCCGTGCGATGTTGTCCTCGATGGTACCGTCGAGCAGCGCGACTTCCTGCGGCAGGAAGCCAATATAGGAGCCGAGCTTTGCATCAGCATACTGGCTGAGCTCCGCGTCATCGAGGCGGACGCTACCGCGCAGGGTCGGCCAGATGCCGCTGAGCGCGCGGGCGAGCGTCGTCTTGCCGCCGCCGCTGGAACCGATGACGCCAAGAGCCTCGCCCGCCTTCAGCTCGAAGGTCACGTCGCTCAGGAGCACACGGCCGGAACCGGGGGCAGCGACGGTGATACCCTCGACCTTCAGCGAACGCTGCGGCGCGGGCAATTCAAGCGGCTCGGTGATCGAGGCAAGCGCCCCGACGGTTTCCTTGAGCCGCCCATAGGCAGCGCGGGCTGCAACAACACCCTTCCAGTTGCCGATCGCCAGATCGATCGGCGCGAGTGCGCGTGCAGAGGCGACCGAGGCGGCGATGATGGCACCGGGCGACATTTCGCCCTGGATGGTCAGATACGCGCCAAGCCCCAGCACCGCCGACTGCAGGATCATGCGCAGCACGCGGGAGATGGCGCCGAACGTGCCGGTAACATCGTTGGCCCGCGTCTGCAGCATGAGATGTTCCTCATTGGCACGGTTGAAGCGGGCCACGGCACGTGCGGCAAAGCCCATTGCTTTGATGACCTCGGCGTTGCGGGCATTGGAGTCGGCGATCGCGTTGCGCGTCACCACCGCATGATGCGTTGCGCTGGTGAGGTTGCGCGTCATCAGCTCGGTGATGATGGTGAGCAGCGTCAGCACCACCGCCCCGCCAACCGCCAGTGCGCCCAGCAGCGGATGCAGGATGTAGACGAAGGCAATGAACAGCGGCATCCACGGCAGGTCGAACAGGGCAACAGGCCCCTGCCCGCCAAGGAACCCACGGACGGTATCGACATCGCGGCCGCGCTCGAGCGCCTCGGCGGTCGAGAAGCCGAAGCGGGGCATGTCGACAGCGACCTGATGCGCCAGCGGCGCCACCTTGCGGTCGAGGCGAGCGCCGACGCGCACCAGGATCTGCGAGCGCAGGATGTCAAACAGGCCTTGGAAGAAATAGAGCCCCACCGCAAGCAGCGAGATCGCCAGCAGCGTGGGGATGCTCGCGCTGGTAAGAGCGCGATCGTAGATCTGGAGCATGTAGAAGGCGCCGGTCAGCGCCAGGATGTTGATGATCCCCGACATGAGGAACAGAAAGACGGCGACGGAGCGGAAGCCTTTCGTCAGCTTTTCCGCGCTTCTGTTGGTCGAAGACTTCTTGTCTCGTTGACGCATGACACCCCTCCCAGGGCAACAGTGGGAATGCCGGGAGCGCAGGTGCGCCCCCGGCATTCAGCTCGTCAAAGATTGAAATCGCTCGCCGTGAGGTCGTGCGAACCCTTGATCGAGAACTTGAAGTCGGCCTGGTTGCCGCCGGAGGTGTTACCCTGCACGACGGTGTAGTCGACGCCGTCCCGGTTCTCATGGGTGATGAGCAGCTCCCCGGCCGCGCCGGTGAAGGCCCCCGAAACCAGAGTGAAGGACTGGTTACCGCTCAGGCCCTGGTTGGCGTCAATGCCGCTGAGGTCGATCCTGTCGCCCGGCTGGAAGCCCATGATCGTATCCCCGTTGGCAGCAGCAGCCGACACGAAGCGGAAGGTGTCGTTGCCGAGCCCACCATCCATTACGTTGATCGCCTCACTCGCGACGATGGTGTCATTGCCGGAGCCGGTGGTGATGTTCTCGATGCGCCAGAGAAGGTCGGTGCCGGTCTCAGCACTGCTGACCACGCCCATGGAGCCCGAACTGCCGAGATCAGCGGTAACGTTCGACTGAACCGAAGCCATGTTCAGCGTATCGCTGCCCTCGTCGCCGAAGTAGAGATCATCACCATCGCCGGCGCTGGCGACAAAGGTGTCGTTTCCTGCTCCGCCGACGACGGTGTCGCGTCCTGCTCCGCCGTCGAGAATGTCGTCACCGCCTTCGCCGAGAATGGTGTCGTCACCGGCACCGCCGAACACCATATCTGCACCGCCACCAGCAACGAGCACGTCATTGCCGTCGAAACCAGAGATGATGTCCCGGCCACTTGTGCCTGTAAGCGTGTCTTCTCCGGCACCACCGATTTTGACGCTCTCTGTTTCGTCGCCAGCCGGTGCTTCTTCAGCCGGAGGCGTCTCCTCGGCCGGAGCATTGCCGGTGTCGGTCGGAGTCTCCTCCTGAACCGGCGGCTGTTGGGTCTGGCCCGTGTCACCGTCTTGGGTCTCGCCGCTCTGCTCTCCACCGCCGGGCGTTTCATCCTGCGGAGCTCCAGTCTGCTCACCCGGCTCTTCCGTCTCCTCGCCGATGACTTCTTCCCCATCGACAGCGTTCGGGGCGAGGCCTGGCTGCGGGACGGCGTAGCTGCCCTCGCCATCGTCCAGGAGGATCTGCGGCGAGGCGGTCAGGCTGGTGAACGTGACCGAGAAGTTCTCGCCGATCAGGGTCACCGTGCCATCGAGATTTCGCACGAGGTCGAAGTCATCGAGCGTCGTGCCTGCAGGCAGCACGATCGCGTCCTGCGGCCGCAAGGCACCTATGATAGTGTCGACGCCGCCGCCGGGCCGGAAGAGGATGCGGTGCGCCGATGCCAGGCCCGAAATGTCGACCACGTCGTTGCCGGTCGAGCCGTTGACCGTGATCGTGTTGAACCGCAGGTTGGTTTCCTCGCCCTGCTCGTTGAAATCGCCGACGAATTCGAATCGGTCGCCCGCAGAGGTGCCCGACCCGGAGGCCGGAGCGCCGTTGATGACGATCTCCTCGATCTCCGACAGCTCGGCGATCACTTGCGGCGCACTCTCGACGCCGTTGGTCACGAGGAAGCGCAGCACCACGATTTCCGTGGCCGCACCCCGCAGGACAATATCCGGGAAGTCGGTCGTGGCATCTTCGGTCGGATAGAAGCGGAAGATCTCGTAGGAGTCGTCACCGGTAATGACGAACGTGTCACCTGCAATGCCTTCCGAACCGCCGTCGACCACATCCCAGCCACCATTTGGCGCCTGCCAGTGGATGACGTCGTCGCCGGACCCACCGAAGATCTCGTCGTCGCCAGCGCCGCCGTCGATGATGTCATTCCCTGCGAGGCCATTGATCGTGTCGTTGCCGGCACCACCGAGGATCGTGTCGCTCGCCGAGGTTCCGTTGAGCGTATCGTCGCCCGGAGTGCCGCTGATCGGGCCATTGATGGGGTCCGCATCCTGGCCCTCAAGAATGAAGTCAGCCCAAGTGATCGCGTTGTTGCCGACGCCGGTAACGCCGTTGAGCGTGATCGTGCCGCCACCCGCGATCGTAACGGTAGTGTTGGTACCGTCAGCCGTGATCGTGACCATTTCCTCGAAGTTGGCATCGGTGATGCCGAGACCGCGCAGGTCGATCTTGTCCTGACCGCCGCCGGTCGGATTGGCGTCGAAGCTGGCCACGGTGTCATTGCCGAAGTCCAGAGTGTCGTAAACGATCGTATTGAAGCCATTGCCGACATTGATGGTGTCGTTGCCGGCACCACCGCGGATGATGTCGTCTCCATCCTGACCGTTCAGCGTATCGTCGCCGTCGCCGCCGTCGAGATAGTCGTTGCCATTGCCGGCGGTCAGCGTGTCGTTGCCGGCACCACCAACGAGGTAATCGTCGCCCTCGCCGCCGAGGAGGGTGTCGTTGCCCTCACCGCCGTCGAGATAGTCGTCGCCCTCGAGGCCTTCGAGGCGGTCATTGCCGGCCTCGCCGTAAAGGCTGTCGCCGTTAACCCCGCCAATGATGATGTTGTCGAGCTCGTTGCCAGCGCCGGTAAAGTCACCGCTTCCGGTATAGGTCAGGCGTTCGACATTGGCGTCGAGGGTGTAGCTGTCGATACTGGCCTCAATTGTATCGGTGCCACCGCCTCCGAATTCAACAACGGTGTCGCCGTAGCCGTCGACGATGTAGGTGTCGTTGCCTGATCCGCCGACCAAGAGGTCCGCACCGGCGCCGCCATTCAGCTTGTCCGCGCCGTTGTTGCCGAACAGCATGTCATCGCCCGTGTCGCCCAGCAGCGTCGTTGCACCGGCTCCCTGAGCGTCGGCAAGGATGGTACTGACTCCCGCTTCGGCGCGAAGGGTCAATACACCTGCTTCGTCGGCTGAAATGGCGGTGCTGAGGGCAAAGTCGCCGCGGAACACCTCGTCGCCTTCGTCATCGGCCAGGCGCAGCTGATAGCCCATGAAGTCGCCGCCATCGAAGCTGATCGTCTCGACGGAAGTGCCATTGAAGTGACCGACCACGCGGATTTCGTTGCCGTTGACGCTGATGACGAGATCACCGTTATTGGCGCGAGCGAAGTTGAGGGCCGCCAAGCTCTGACCATCGGTGGAAACGGCGATCCTGTCATTCCCGCTCGAGTCCTCGATGCGGTCGTTGCCGTCGGTGAGACCGAAGACATAGATGTCGTCGCCGGCGCCACCGCGGAGGGTGTCGTTATCGGCGCCACCGATGAGAACGTCGTTACCCGTACCGCCGTTGAGGATGTCAATCCCCTCGAAGCCCATGAGGACGTCGTGGATCATGGGGTTGCCGTGCTGGTCAACCAACCCGGCCTGGTCGCCGTTCAGTGTCTCATTGGCCGAGCTGCCGTTGATGACGTTCATCGTCATGTCGGTGAACTCCAGCCGTTCGATGTTGCGAACCGTGTCGCGGCCATCAAGCACCGGACGCTCGGTGACACCTTCAATGTTGTCAGTCAGCGGATCGGTCTCGTCGCTGGCAGGCGGCGCGTGCTCGACATAGAGGCTGCCGTCCTTGTTCACGCCGAACGCATAATTGACGCGGACGTCGGTGTAGACGGAAGTATCGATGTCGCCCGTCTGGTTGCCGTCGACAATCTCGCGGACGATGGTCAGCTGAGCCGGATTGAAGACGCCGTCCAGCATGAGCATGTGAAGCGCCTTCCCCTCGAACTGGGCGACCGCACTCTCGACCAGCACGCCATTGACCATATCTTCCTCGCGGAAGATCTGCTTGGTCATGCCATCGGCGGTGTAGATGCCGTCGTCCGTCGTGATGCGGATGCGGACGTTCAGCCACTTGTCGCCATCGATGATGTCATTGCCGGCGAGACCCTTGATGCGATCGCTGCCGCCACCACCAAGGATCATGTCCGACGCGTCGGCGGTTTCGAACAGCACCATTTCGGCGACGCCGTCGCGTCCGACCTCTTCATAGGCCGTCAGGTGACCGACCAGCTTGTCAAGACCGTCGATGAGTTCGACGTTCCGCTCGAGCAGCGCGTTTGAGTAGGCATAGAGAGGCTGACCCGGCGCCGGGATCGCAGCGGTACCGGTTGCCTCGACGCGGGTGTTCACCGGCACCACGCGGCCAGTAAGCGTGTCGTCATGCTTCCAGCCTGACAGGCCCTCCACCAGGTCGAAGCGGTCGCGCAGGATGAAGGCTTCCTGATTTGCGAAGATCGGAATGCCGAGATCCGAATTCGCCGGGTTCGGGTCGTCCTTGTGGATGCCCCAGTCGAAGCCGGCCATGCCGTTGCTGCGCTGAATGCCGGTGCCCTGGAACATGATGTCGTCGCCAGCCTCGGCGTCGTAGTCGGTGTCGCCACTCTGGCCGTTGAGGACGTCATTGCCCTTGATGGACGAGTTGAAGAAGAGTTCCGAGTTCTCGCCCGCGAGAGTATCGAAGCGGTCGCCGCCCTCGATCCAGTCATCGCCGGCCTCCCCCAGCAGGAAGTCCATGCCGTCCCCGCCCATGATGAAGTCGTCGTCGATGCCGCCCCAGACCTGCTTGCCGTCGGGACCAGCGATCAGGAAGTCCTTGCCCTGGTTGCCAAACAGGAGAGCAAGGCCGCTGCCACCGTGGATGACATCGTTGCCTTCCTCGCCATGGAGGAAGTCGGTCATGCCGATGTCCGTACCGGCATTGGTGATGATGTCGTCACCCTCGCCGCCATGCACGTGATCGACACCGTAGCCCGCCCCGAGACGGTCGTTGCCCTTGCCGCCCCAGATGGTATCGTCGCCTTCGCCGGCGATGATATGGTCGTCGCCGTCGGTGCCCTGGATGACGACATGCTCCTCGCCGTTGTAGCGGAGGTAATTGCGGCCCTGCTCGTCCGTGCCACGCTCTACCATCGGCACGAGCGCCTGCCAGAAGATGTTCTCGTGCTCGGGATCTTCCAGTCCTGTCATCGCCAGCTGGCGGGCGTGATCGACGTAGAGCACGCGATCCGGCGTCGCGAAGATGTCACCCGGAATGGCCGTGCCGTCCTCACCAAGATCAGTGTTCCGGAGGATCATCTTGGCGAGCGAGTTGCCTTCGAGCTCGGAGATGAGGTTGAGGCCCTGGACGCGCGACAGGTAGTAGAACCGGTCGGCATCCTGCAGCCGCTCAAGCTGCATCTCGAAGATGAAGGAGAAGGTGGAGCCCAGCATGCCGCCGAAATCCATCTTCTTTTCGGCTAGGCCGCCGACCCAGAGATCGACCTTGTTGAGGCCGCCGAGGTTTTCGGCGTATTCACCGGTACCGTTGAGGAAGGCGTTCCGGTCGTCTGCAGAAGGCGGCGCGATAGTGCGGAACGAGACGCTCGAGCTGTCCCACACCTGCTCTGACGTACCGAACACGATCGCCATCGCCGCCGCACGCTTGCCCTCGACAGTCGTCTCGGCCTGGATCAGTTCGTGCGTGCCGTAGGCAGCGATGAAGTTGACGATCGATGCCGGGTTCTTGAGATTGAGCGCGAAATCGATCCAGTTCTTGTACGGCTCTAGCTGGCTGTCGCCGAAGGCCATCTCCTGGAACTTCGCACGCGCCTCGTTCAGCGTCGGCATGCCGGTGTCACGGCCGCGGGCGATATTGATAGCCGCCAGATCGAGCGGAATGCCCAGCAGCTGGTTGCGTAGCGTGTTGGTGACGAACTCGTCGATCTCGTTGCCGAGCTGACCGCTCATGCCGCGGACGATGGCTCCGGCGGCCTCGTCGTGGGAGAGAGTCCCGTTGTTGTCGTAGGCGATCGGGTTGAGGAACGCCTCGAACAGGGTCATGTCGTCCCGCGCACCGTCGCTATAGACCCGCTCGATGTTCTCGTTCAGCATCGAGTGACCGAAGCGGTACACGACGTTGGCGAACTCGGCGAATATCGCTGGATCGAGGTCCGGATCCGGCTCGAACAGGAACGCGTCGACGTCCGGCTGCATCTTGCGCGCGAATTCCTCGAAGACGAGGTGCTGATACTCCATCTCCGTGACGAAGCGCGCTGCCTGGAACAGGCGCGAGCCGTCCCAGACGAGGCCGCTGGTGTCGGACGGGATTTCGGTGACCTTCACAAGTAGCCACTCGTTGAGGAAGTCGACGTCGCCCGATTCGAGTGCCACTCGCTTGGTCTCGTCCACCATGCGATTGTGCTCGCTGTGGAACACATGGTGGATCATCGTCAGGCCGATATTCTCGTTGCCGCGGCCGTCACCGGTCACGAAGTGGGCATCAAGAAGCTCGTCGTCATAGGCGGTCTTGTTGCCACGATTGTCGGTACCGATGAGGCTACCCGCCTCGTCGTCATCGTCAGCCTGGACGACGACCGGCTGGCCGTTGACGTAGTAGACCGTCCCCGGCACAGCATTGTGCGCGATGTCATCGATGAAGGCGTGGCCGGTGCGGAATGCGCCGACCGCGGTGGGGCTGACCGGATTGTCCGGATTGCCTTCGACAAGTTCATCGTCAGCCGTTCCGAAGATGCCGTCCTCGCCGAATCCGACCACGAGCTGCGGATAGCCGCTCGGGCCGGGGATGAAGTTGCCATATTCGTCGGCGGCGATCAGCGGAACGTTGTGCACGTCTTCATCCGACAGCTCAATGCCCAGGAGCGTTCTTGCCTGCTCCTTCACATCCGCCCAGGTCGCCATTCCCTTGTGCTCGTGACCCAGCAGGTAACCGGTGTTGGCCGGCTTTCCATCCGGTCCTCCCACATACTCGCGCATGAAGACCTGCTTCGATGCGTGCGAACTGTAGGTCTGGTTCTGGTCGACCCAGGGCGTCGTGGTGTTGCGCGCATCTTCGCCCGTGCTGGCGCGCGTCATCACCATGAAGTTCGTCTGCGGACTGTTCGGGTTGTAGAGCGGGTCATCCGGCGAGAGCGGGATGTAGACCGTGCCATTGCCACCCTTGGCGACCAGGTCGAGGCCGTGGTCGAAGAACTGGCCGAACAGCGTAAACATCGAGTTGTAGGATGCCGAATCGCCGATATCCGGCGCAACGTTCGGCAACAGGATGGTAGGGCCATCCATCTCGATGCCGTACTTTTCCAACGCAGCATCAAGGAGCGCCTTCTGGCTGGCGTAGCTCTGCGAGTTCTCGTCGAGGTCCTTGATAACCTGCCAGAGCTGGCAGATCTCCTGCACTGCGGCCGTCTGTGCCGCGCCAGTTACACCCGCATGCTCCAGCGCCGCGATGAGGGCGGCCGGATTGTTGAGTGTCTGGTCAACGATCAGATTCGAGATCAGGCGCGGCTCTGCGTCAGCGACATCTCCCGAGACGCCGTAGTCGTTGTTCGAGGTATAGGTGAAGCTGCCTGAGCCCTGCCTGAACGACTGATCCGTCAGATACTTGAACTCGTAGTCGGCTGCGCCCCACTCGGTGCGTCCGGGCAGCAGGTTGTTGTAGCTGCCGTCGACCGTACGCAGACCGTAAGGCTGCAGGTGCGCCTGCGGAGACGCTGGCGAATTCGGGTCAGTGCCTCCAGCTTCCGCGACCAGCTTGTTCAGGTCCTCGCCCGCAGCATGCCGTTCTGCAATCTTGATTTGCTTCAGAATGAATTCGAGATCGTGCTTTACGATATTAACCATGACTGCCTCCCGTCTTTTCCAGACAAATGACGCAACCGGCGGCCGCCTTCTGCGATAAGCACGCAATTGCGCATCGGAGACATGATGATCGCGTTATATTGGGTCGGACTACTTCAGTTGGTCCGACGATTTACTTCCCCGGAAGGGCAACAGGCCCAGATCTGAAGCCCTGGCCGGACCCCGGACTTTAGTCTAGTCACATCATTGGACCATCGGACGTACCGCCACTTGCCCGGATCGATAGAGTTGGCTTGGGCAACAATGCGTTCGGGGCAATCATGGGCGTACTGGCATTCTCACAGCCGCGCAGGCGATGGGCAGACAGCTTCAGCCGGATGAGCCAACCCTCGCAGTTCGCACTTGCCGGAGGCATCGTGCTCCTCGCGGCAATGACCTTCGGCGGCTTCATCATTTCGGGCATCATCTCACGCGCGACTGTCGACAGCACCGCGGCCAGCTCCGCACTGTTCCTCGACAGCCTGATCTCACCCGCTGTCCAGGAGCTTGCCCGCTCGGACAGCCTCAGCCCCGGCAGCATCGAGCGACTCGATACCATGCTGAAGGACGGCCCCATCTATGGCCGCTTCGTCCACGTCGACCTGTGGCTGCCCGACGGATCACTGGCCTATTCCACCAGCAGCGAACTGATCGGCGGCAAGTTCGCAACGCCCGAGGGTGCTGCCCGCGCCTTCGAAGGCTATGTCGAGGCGCGGTACACCGACCTGCAGGCCGCCGAGCATACGGCCCGAGGCTGGAACACGCGGTTCCTAGAAATCTACGTGCCGCTGCGCGAACACCTTTCAGGCCTCATCATCGCCGTCGTCGAGGTGCATGAGCTGACCGCTCCGCTCGAGGAAAAGCTCTTGTGGCTGCGCACGCAGACCTGGCTGGTGCTGATCGCCGCAACGCTGCTGATCGCGGCTGCACTGGTGGTCATAGTCTGGAAGAGCGGCCGTCTACTCGCCGAGCACCAGTCGGCGTTGCGCAACCGGCTGAAGCAGATCGAGCGAGTGTCGGAGCAGAACCGCAAGCTGCGCCAAAAGGTGCAGTGCGCCTCGGCACGCCTGGCCGAGATGAATGAGGCGCACCTGCGCAATGTCGGCGCCGAACTCCATGACGGGCCGGCGCAGCTGGTTGGCCTTGCAGCGCTGAAGCTCGAACAGATCCGGCGTGCCGCCGACCGGCGCATGCGCGAGAATGTGCTCCAGTCGATCGAAGGCGTGCTGACCGAGGCGCTGCAGAACATGCGCATCATCGCCCGTGGTCTGATGCTGCCGGAGATCGAAGGCATGACGCTCGGCGAAACGGTCCGTGCTGCCGCCGATGCGCATGAGCGACGCACGGGCACTAAAGTTTCGGTTGCCCTGGACGACTATCATGGCGACCTGCCGCCGGCGTTGCGAATCTGCGCCTACCGTTTTGTGCAGGAGGGCCTGAACAACGCCTTCCGTCATGCCGGCGGCAAGGGCTAGACGGTGGAGTGCCGAGTCGAAGGCCGCCTGCTTACGGTGCGCGTCAGCGATGCGGGCCATGGCCCGCACACCGAAACACGCGGCTGCGGCCTTGGGCTCATGGGCCTGCGCGAACGCGTGGAAAGCCTCGGCGGCATCTTCACCATGAACCAGACCGCAAACGGAACCACCATCGAGATGACAGTTAACCTCGGACAAGGGGACGAAACATGAGTGAGCGGATCAGAGTCGTTGCCGTGGATGACCATCCGCTGTTCAGAGCGGGCGTCGTCCAGGCGATCCAGCTGGACGACGCAATCAACGTTGTTGCCGAAGGAAGTTCGGGAAGCGAGGCTGTCGAGCTCGTCAAGAAGCACAGGCCGGACCTCGTCCTCCTCGACATTTCGCTGCCCGGGGGCGACGGCATCGAGGCGGCCGCGGCGATCTCGGATTGCGCTCCTTCGACCCGGATCCTGATGCTGACGGTGTCAGGCGACTGCAGCGACGTTATGCGGGCGGTAGAAGCAGGCGCAGCCGGCTACGTGCTGAAGGGCGTGAACGCGACCGACCTGATTATGGCGGTGAAGAACGTTGCCTCGGGCGAAACCTTCATGTCGCCGAACCTCAGCTTCGGCCTGCTAACAGCGCTCGGCAAGGCCGCGAAGCCTGACCCCCTCGCCGCCCTCACTCCGCAGGAGCTTCGCATCCTGCAGATGGTCTCGACGGGCCTTGGCAACCGCGAGATTGGCGAGCGGCTCGGCGTCTGTGAGAAGACGGTGAAGTACCACGTCACGAACCTGTTCCGGAAACTCAACGTCCGCAACCGCGTCGAGGCAGCGCTCTTACTGAAGGAACGGGGACAGGAGAAGATATTCGGCTCGCTGGCAAGTCCCCGCGGCGCGCCAAGCCTCAGCGCTGCCTGAACCGCGTTCCCTGGTGTCCGGTCAGGGCTCCCCGAAACGCTGCGAGGGGCGGCTGCCGAAGGCAGCGCACCCCTCGCCGATCAGGAAAGGCCTGCCGGGGCCATTTCCGGCAGGCCCACAGTAGCAGGCGGGAGAAGGCTCCCGCCCTGATATCTCTTAGCGGTACGGGTAGCCGGCCTTTTCCTGGTCGGCCGCGTACTTCTTGAAGATCTCAACGACCTTGCGGGCACGCTCGGATTCGCCGGCAATCTCGTCCCAGAAGCCCTCGGCATCCTTGACGATCTGTGCCCACTCTTCCTTCGGAAGCTCGGTCTGCTCCAGCTTCTCGCCGTGGACGCGCAGCTGTGCCTCGCCGCCCCAGTACCAGACGTTGCGGTAGTAGTGCGACTGGTCAATCGTCGTGCGATAGAGCTGCTGCAGGTGCGGCGGCACCTTGTTCCAGCTCTCGGTGTTGACGAAGTAGG
>Ga0180223_1000882_pt1 | contig 29289 bp, 42 predicted proteins | sample eDN5th30CKraftOP_FD_151337 | JGI IMG/M metagenome (GOLD analysis project Ga0180223, IMG submission 151337) | Enriched Organic Plus compost microbial communities from Emeryville, California, USA - eDNA 5th pass 30_C Kraft OP (version 2) (version 2) ... | reverse complement strand
GGCGACAACGTGTCGATGACGGTCAAGCTGCTGGCGCCGATCGCCATGGAAGAAGGCCTGCGCTTCGCCATCCGTGAAGGCGGTCGTACCGTCGGCGCCGGCGTCGTCGCCAAAATCATCGCCTAAGGCGACCCCCAACCGGCGAAGGCGGCTGCGTCCTCTTCAACCGCCTTCGCTTTTCGTTCTTTAGGAAACACCATGAAAAACCAGAAGATCCGCATCCGCTTGAAAGCCTTCGACTACAAGCTGATCGATCAGTCCGCCGCCGAGATCGTCGATACCGCCAAGCGTACCGGCGCTGTCGTGCGCGGTCCGGTTCCGCTGCCCACGCGCATCCGCCGCTATGACGTGCTGCGTTCGCCGCACGTGAACAAGTCGTCGCGCGACCAGTTCGAGATCCGCACCCATCAGCGCCTGATGGACATCGTGGATCCCACCGACAAGACCGTGGACGCCCTGATGCGTCTGGACCTGCCGGCTGGCGTCGACGTCGAGATCGCGCTGCAGTAAATCCCTGTGGCTCCACGCGCCGAGCGCGCGCGGGCCAGGCAAAAAGGCCGCATTCCCCTTGGGGGTGCGGCCTTTTTGCTTGCCTGGCGCCGCCAGGGGGTGAAAGAAATAAGCCGGAATTTCACGGCCCTGATGGCGTATCCAGGGAGAAAACCCGCATCCGGGTGGGGCCTAGGGAAAACGATCATAGAAAAATAGCCCCAAAATTTCATAATCGTAAAAAAGCAGGGCGGATTTTTCCGTGGTGTGGCGCATTAGGAACTCATACTCCCTATGACAACGAATGCAGTGCCAACGCTTCAAGCCGAGTTGACCGACGAATCCGCCTTGTGGATCGGCACCGAGGTCAAGAATCTGCGCAAGGCGCGCGGCTATTCCCTGCAAGTGCTGTCCGAGCGCTGCGGCAAGTCCATCAGTTATCTCAGCCAGCTCGAGCGCGGCGTCAGCCGGCCTACCATCGGCGCGCTGCAGGAGATCGCCCGCGCCCTGGATGTGCAGATCAGCTGGTTTTTTCCCCAGGGTCTGCCGGTGGATCCCTCCGACGACGGGATCGTGGTGCGTGCCGAAAGCCGCCGGCGTCTGTCGTTCGCGGGCGGAATCGCCGACTACCTGCTGTCCCCGAATCTTTCCGGCCAGCTCGAGCTGGTCATGTGCGTACTGGAGCCCGGCGCCGACAGCGGCGAGGCCTACGTGCACCGCGGCGAAGAGGCCGGCCTGGTGGTGCGCGGCACCATGGAACTGTGGGTCGGCGACAAATACTTTCTGCTGAACGCCGGCGACAGTTTCTCGTTCGCCAGCACGCAACTGCATCGTTACCGCAATCCGGGGCTGATCAACACCGAGGTGGTGTGGGCGATCACCCCGCCGACTTACTGAGCTTTCCCATACAGCCTTCGTAGCACCTGTTGTTGTTGTCGTGTACTCCCTACTGGAGGAGTGTTCATGCTTCGGCACTGCTTGATGCGGCTCTTGCTCGCGGTTCCCGTCATGCTCGGGGTGCTGCTGATCGGCTTCCTGCTCATGCAGGCGGGGCCGAACGATCCAGCCGTGGTGCGCGCCGGCCCGAACGCCACGCAGGACGTGATCGACGCCCTGCGCATCGAAATGGGCCTGGACAAGCCCCTGCTGGTGCAGTTCGGCCTGTATATCTGGCGTTTGCTGCAAGGTGACCTGGGCGTTTCGCTCATCAACAACGTCCCGGTCATCCAGGAGCTGGGAACCACCATCGGCCCCAGCCTGGAGCTGATGTTCGCGTCCCTGATCTGGGCGATTCCCCTGGGCATTCTGCTGGGCACGCTGGGAGCGCGCTACCAGCGATCGCTGCTGGACCGCTGCATCATGGCGTTCTCCGTCGCCGGCGTGTCGGTGCCGGTCTTCTTCGTGGGCTTGATATTGGTCTGGGGCGTCGGCTTCAAGCTGCAATGGCTGCCCTTCACCGGGCGCGGCGGGCCGCTGTGGACGCTGGAGGGCCTGAAAGCAATCATCCTGCCCGCCCTGACCCTGGGAGGAGTGTTCATCGGCCCGGTGGCGCGCATGACCCGCACCGCCGTGCTGGATGTGCTGGGCGCGGACCATGTGCGCACCGCCCGGGCCAAGGGCCTGACGGAATGGGTCGTCATGATGCGGCACGCCCTGCGCAACGCCCTGATTCCCATTGTGACGCTGCTCGGCCTGCAGATCGGCTTCCTGCTGGGCGGCGCGGTGGTGACCGAGACCGTGTTCAGCTGGCCGGGCGTCGGCCGCCTTGCGGTGGGCGCCATCCTGTCCAGCGATTTTCCCATGGCGCAGGGCACGATCATCATCTTGTCGCTGGGTTTCATCTTCATCAATCTCGCCGTCGACATCCTGTACACGGCGCTCGACCCGCGCCTGCGCGCCTGACCGGAGACCGCCATGCAACAAGTCCTGTCCGGCACCGACACCGCGCCGCCCCGCGTTGCGCCGGAGTCCGAGCAGATCCCGCCCGCGGTTTCCACGTTCCGCCGCCTGATGGCGGACCCCGCCGGCGCGATCGCTTTCACGGTAGTGGCGCTGGTGGTGGCCGCGGCACTGTTCGCCCCTTGGCTGGCGCCATCGGGGCCCTGGAGCGGCGACATGGCCAATGCGCTGAAGGCGCCGGGCGAGGCCGGTTTGCTGGGCGCCGATTCGCAGGGTCGGGACATGGTCTCGCGGCTCTTGTACGGGTTGCATACCACCATGTTGATGGCGGTGGCGTCGATACTCATCGGCTGCTCGATCGGCGCGTGCATCGGCCTGGCGGCGGCGTACTACCGGCCGCTGTCGGGCGTGCTCATGCGCCTGATGGATGTCCTGCTGTCGTTCCCCACGATCTTGTTCGGCCTGGCCATCGCCGCGATCCTCGGGCCCGGCCTGACGGCGGTCATCGCGGCGCTGTCGATCTCCTCCGTGCCGCTCATGGCGCGCATTGTCCGCGGCGCCGCCCTCAGCGTGCTGCAGCAGGACTACATCGAAAGCGCGCGCGCGCTGGGCGTCAGCGACTTGCACCTGTGGCGCCGCCATCTGCTGCCCAATTGCATGTCGTCCATCATGGTGTTCGTGACGCTGCGCTTCGGCCAGGTGATCCTGCTGGGCGCGGCGCTGTCCTTCATCGGCCTGGGCGCGCAACCGCCCACGGCCGAGTTGGGATCCATGGCGGCGGAAGGCCGCAGCTTCCTCTTCTTCGCTCCCCATGTATCTGTCCTGCCCAGCATGCTGATCTTCATCGTCGTGCTGGCCTTCAATACGCTGGGCGACGCCTTGCGTGACGTGCTCGATCCGAAACTGCGCAAATGACGGTGGTCGTCCGGCGCTCCAGACTGCACAAGGAAAGCAAATGAAGACAAGGGTGAAAAAGACATGCATGGCCGCCGCGCTGGCCGGCGTCGTGGCACTGGCGGGCGCGAGTGCCCACGCGCAGCAGCCCGGCACGCTGACCGTGCTGCGCGTGGCCGACGCGGACATCTACGATCCCATACGCACCACGTCCACCCGCATGGGCGAGGTCATGTTCATGATGGCGGACACACTGGTCAGCCTCGATTTCGACCTGAAGACCGTCAAGCCAGGCCTGGCCGAATCATGGACAGTATCCGACGACGGCAAGACTTACCGGTTCGTGCTGCGCAAGGACGTCAAGTTCTGCGATGGGCGGCCGATGACCGCGCAGGACGTGGCGTATTCGCTGAATCGCCTGGCCGACCCGGCGAACAAGTCGCCGGTGCGCCTGAAGGTGGGGCCGATCAAGGAAGTCAGGGCGGTGGACGACTATACGGTCGACTACGAACTGTCGTCTCCGTTCAGCGACACCCTCTATCAGCTCGCGCTGCCCTTCGCGTCCATCGTCGACAAGAACACGGTGGAAAAACTCGGGAAGAACTTCGGCACCCAGGGGTTCAACGGCACCGGCCCCTATTGCTGGGTCAGCTGGACGCCGCGCCAGGAACTCGTGTTGAAGAAGAACCCCCACTACAAGTGGGGGCCGCCCATATACAAGAACCCCAGTCCGCAACTCGACCGCGTGATCTGGAAGGTGGTGCCCGAGTCGAATACGCTCATGGCCGCCATACAGTCGCGGCAGGGCGATACCAGCCAGAACGTGCCGGCGTTCGCGCTGGACGGGATGAAGAAGATTCCCGGCATGAAGGTGCAGCAGCAGCCGAATGCCATCGATGATTATTTCCTGGGATTCCGCGTCAACAAGCCGGTCACGGGCGACCTGGCGATCCGCAAGGCGGTCAACGCGGCAATCAATCGCGACACGCTGGTCAAGGCTATCTACTTCGGCCATGCCGATCCGCGCCGCAGCATGGCCAACCCGAATGCCGTCGACTACGACCCGGAATCGGTCAAGTACCTGCAGCAGTACGACCCGGCCGCCGCCGCCAAGCTGCTCGACGAGGCCGGCTGGAAACCCGGCCCGGACGGCGTTCGCGCCAAGGACGGCGTGAGGGCGTCGTTCCTGGTGTACGGCAGCCGCAACGACACCACCTCGCGCATGGCCGAAACGCTGCAGGCCGACTTGCGCCGTGTCGGCATCGACCTGCAGGTCCAGCTGTGGGACAACACGGCCGTATGGGGCAAGCTGGCCACGCAGGAATTCGACGCCTTCATCATGAACCTGCCCTATATCACCGTGACCGAGTGGGTGAACTTCTACTTCCGCAGCGTGCAGATGCCGACGCCGAACCGGATGAACTGGAACAACAAGGATACCGATGCCTATGCCGCCCAGGCGTCGGCCGCCCTGACCGATGCGCAGCGCCAGGAGGCCACCAGCAAGGTGCAGCGGCAGCTTTCCGAGCAGGCCGTGTGGGCGCCGCTGGTCAATGTGCAGCTCTGGATGGTCAGCGCCGACCGCGTAGAAGGCGCGCGGCCGCATGGGTTGTACGGGGCCTCGCTGTACAAGGGCCTGGATATACGCGTCAAGAATTGAACCGCCACAAGGAACCGGAAATGAGCACGAGCGTAATCAAGAATGCCAGCTTCATCATCGGGTGGGACGCGCAGAACCAGCGCCATACCTATATGCCGGATGCGGACCTCGCGTTCGAAGGCAACCGCATCACTTTCGTGGGCCGCGGCTACGAGGCGCCGGCGGGGCAGGCCGTGGAGCAGATCGACGGCAAGGGCATGATGATCATGCCCGGCCTGGTCAATATCCACAGCCACCCGGCCAGCGAGCCGCTGAACAAGGGCTATACCGATGAGATCGGCTCGGCCGGCCTGTACAACTCCGCCCTGTACGAAATCATGCCGCTGGTGCGCGGCGACGCGCAGGGCACGCCCGACTGCCTGCGGCTGGCGTTGTCCGAACTGCTGCTGTCCGGAGTGACCACATTGGTGGACATGTCGGGCGCGCATCCGCAGTGGGTCGACATCATGGCGCAGAGCGGCATCAGGGGCTGCATTGCGCCCATGTTCAAGTCGGCCCGCTGGTTCACCCGCAACGGGCACCTGGTGGAGTACGAATGGGATGAAAAGGGCGGCGAGAAAGGCATGGAAGCCGCGCTCAAGATCATCGACGAAGTCCAGCGGCATCCCAGCGGACGGCTGTTCGGCCTGGTCAGCCCCTCGCAGGTCGATACCTGCACGCCGGAGCTGATCAAGGCCAGCCGTGAAGAGGCAGCCCGGCGCGGCCTGTCGTGGCAGATCCATGCGGCGCAGTCGGTGCCGGAGTTCCACGAGATGACCCGCCGCCACGGCGTCACGCCGATCCAGTGGCTGCATTCGCTGGGGGTGCTGCGGCCGCAGTCGATCGTGGGGCACGGGATCTTCCTGGATCACCACCCGCGCACGCACTGGAGCACCGACAAGGACCTGGCCATCCTGGCCGAGACCGGCACCACCGTGGCGCACTGTCCCACCATTTTCATGCGGCGCGGCATGGCGTTGCGCGATTTCGGGCGCTATCGGCGGGCCGGCGTGAACATGGGCATCGGCACGGACTCGTATCCCCACAACATCATGGACGAAATGCGCCACGTGGCGTACCTGGCGCGCGTGATGGCGGACAATCCGCGCACGCTCACCACCACCGATGTCTTCGATGCCGCCACCGTGGGCGGAGCGCGCGCGCTGGGACGCGAGGACATCGGCCGGCTAGCGGTCGGCGCAAAGGCGGACGTGGTCATGGTGGACATGACGCATCCGATGATGAGCCCGTATCGCGACCCGGTGCGCAGCCTCATTTACGCGGCCGGGGACCGCGCCATCCATACCGTCTATGTCGATGGCCGCAAGGTGGTGGATGCGGGCAAACTGCTCACCATCGACCGCGCCGCGGCCGCTGCCGCGGTGCACGAGGCCCAGCAGCGCGCGGCCGAGCGCGTGCCGGAGCTCGACCTGGTGGCGCATCGCAGTATCTCGCAGGTCTCGCCCCTGACTTTTCCGCTGGCCTGAAGGAGCATCCATGGATGCGCCCATACTCGAAGTGCGGGACCTGGTCACGGCGTTCCATACCCCCATGGGGGAGGTGCGCGCCGTGGACGGCGTCAGCCTGCAGGTGCGGCCCGGCACGACCCTCGGCATCGTGGGCGAAAGCGGCTCCGGCAAAAGCATGCTGTCGCTGTCGATCATGGGGTTGGTGCCTCCGCCCGGGCGCATCCAGGCGGGCCAGATCCTGTTCGAGGGCCGCGACCTGCGCACCCTGTCGGCCGCCCGCATGCGGGAGATCCGCGGCAACCGCATCGCGATGGTCTTCCAGGAACCGATGACCAGCCTCAACCCGGTGCACACGGTCGGCTTCCAGATCATGGAGGCGGTTCGCGCGCATCATTCGATGGCGGACAGCGACCTGAAAGCCCTGGCCATCGAAGCGCTGGCCAAGGTGCGCATATCCTCGCCCGAGCGCCGCTTCGCGGAGTACCCGCACCAGCTTTCCGGCGGCATGCGCCAGCGGGTCATGATCGCCATGGCGCTGGCCTGCAAGCCGGCCGTGCTGATCGCCGACGAGCCCACCACCGCACTGGACGTGACGATCCAGGCACAGATCCTGCAACTGCTGCGCGACCTGCAGCAGGAGACGGGCATGGCCATCGTGCTGATCACCCACGACCTCGGCGTCATCGCGCAATGCGCCGACGAAGTGGCCGTGATGTATGCCGGCAAGGTCATGGAAGCCGCGTCAGTGTCCGCCGTCTTCCAGGATACCCAGCATCCCTACACGCTGGGCCTGATGAGTTCGCTGCCGCGCATGAGCGCCGACACGGCGCGCCTGTTGACGATCCGCGGCACGGTGCCGCCGCCGTTCCGCTATCCGGCCGGATGCCGCTTCAACCCGCGCTGCCTGTTCGCCAGCGAGCGCTGCCGGCGCGACCTGCCTGCCCTGGAAGAGGTGGCGCCGGGCCACGCGGCGGCATGCTGGAACGTTCCACTGGAGCAATTCGCATGACCGAGACCCTGCTGGAGCTGGAAGGCGTGTCGAAACATTATCCCGTGCGCAGCGGCGCCCTGCTGCGGCGGCAGGTCGGCATGGTGCGCGCGGTCGACGATGTCAGCCTGTCGATTGCCCGGGGCGAAACCCTGGCCATCGTCGGCGAGACCGGCTGTGGAAAATCGACCACGGCGCGCCTGGCGATGCGCCTGATCGAGCCGACGGCTGGGCGCATCCGCTTCGAGGGGCGCGACATCACCCACGCGTCGCGGCGCGACCTCAATGCGTTGCGCCGCAGTATGCAGATCGTGTTCCAGGATCCATACGCCAGCCTGAACCCGCGCATGACTATCGGTGAAATCCTGGCGGAGCCGCTGCAGGTGCACAAGGTCGGCGATCCCGCGACGCATGGGCCGCGCGTCGAGGAGCTGTTGCGGCTGGTGGATCTGGCTCCCTATCATGCGCAACGCTATCCCCACCAGTTTTCCGGAGGCCAGCGCCAGCGCATCGGCATTGCGCGCGCGCTGGCCTTGTCGCCCAAGCTCATCGTCTGCGACGAACCCGTGTCCGCGCTGGATGTGTCGATCCAGGCGCAGATCGTCAACCTGCTCAAGGATCTGCAGCACGAGTTCAAGTTTTCCTACCTTTTCATTTCGCATGGCCTGGCGGTCGTGCGTCATATCGCGGATCGCGTCGCGGTGATGTATCTGGGCCAGATGGTGGAGATCGCCGACAAGCGCAGCCTCTACGAGCGTCCGCGCCACCCCTATACCCAGGCGCTGCTGGCGGCCGCGCCGGAGCCCAATCCCGCTTTCCGTGACAAGGCGGTGCCCGCCGGCGACATTCCCAGCCCGATCAATCCGCCGCCCGGCTGCCGTTTCCATACGCGCTGTGCCATGGCGACGGAGCAGTGCCGCCAGCAGGTACCGGCCTTGCGTCCCATGGGCCCGGGCCACCAGGTGGCCTGCCATCACGCGGAGCAGGTGCCGTTGTTCCAGGCTGCCGCGCGTCCGGCCTCGCCCACGGCCGGCCTGGCGCTGCGGCAGGCGGTCTACGAGAAACGCCGGCAAGCCGCATAGTGACCCTGCCATGAATCCGGCTCCCCTGGCGCCGTCGCCCGTGCCGGCGGCCGGCGGCCGCGTGCCGCCCATGGCCGACATCCGGCTCGGCGCGGGCATCGCCCACTTGCTCGTCTCCGTGGCGGCGTTCGCCTTCATGAACGCCCTGGTGAAATGGGCGGTCGAAATCTACCCCTTCGGCCAGGCGGTCTTCCTGCGCAGCGCGGTGGCGCTGCTTCCCATACTGTTGCTGGCGCGCCACCAGGGCGGCGCCGCGGTGCTGCGCACCAGCCGGCCGGCGGCCATCGCCACGCTCAGCGTCTTGATGGTGGCGTCCATGGTCCTGAGCTTCTGGTCGTACCACCTGTTGCCTTTTGCCGACGCCACTGCCTATACCTATGTCGGGCCCTTGATGATCGCCGCGCTGTCGGCGCCCATCCTGGCCGAGCGGGTCGGCGCCCGGCGCTGGATGGCGGTGATCATCGGCTTCGCCGGCGTGCTGCTGATCGCGCCGCCCGGCGCCGGGCTGCTCGACGCGGGGGCGCTGGCCGGCCTGGGCAGCACATTGCTGTATGCATTGGGCATGGTGCTGACCCGCAAGACCAGCGGCTCGGAACACCCTACCTGTGTGGTCTTCTACTTCACCGCCCTGGCCACCCTGGTAACGGCCTGCTGGCTACCCCTGGGCTGGGTCGCGCCGGATGCCATCGGCTGGCTGGTGCTGGGCGGGGCCGGCCTGGCCGGCGCGGTGGGGCAATATTCGCAGACCCAGGCCTTCCGGCTCATGCCCCCGGCGCTGGCAGGGGCGCTCAGCTATAGCCGCATCGTGTTGGCCATCGCCCTGGGCTATGCCGTCTGGGGCGAGGTGCCGACGCCCGCCGCCCTGGCGGGCAGCGCCATCATCATTGCCAGCGGCCTGTACCTGATCCTGGCCGAGAAGGCCGCGCCCCGGCGGGCCGGCCGCTAGGACGCCCGTGGCGGCAAGGCATCTAAGTACTTGTGCTGCCTGGAAAAATCGTGCTAATATGCCAAGCTTGCCATTTTGTGGCAACAGCAACCCTGGCCGCGCGCTTAGCCGCGGGCGGTTTTGGTTACTTAGTCCTGTAGGGTGAAAGCCTTTACCTTTTGCCCGATTAGCCCCGACCAATCGTAGTCGGGAATGGAGAAAACAATGTCGAATTCGACGTCCACGCCCGCCGCGCATCGGCTGGGTCTGGTGGGTCGCAAGGTCGGCATGACCCGCATTTTTACCGAGGAAGGTGAATCCATCCCGGTGACCGTGCTGGACGTGTCGAACAACCGCGTGACCCAGATCAAGTCTCTGGAAACCGACGGCTACGCCGCGATCCAGGTGGCTTACGGCACCCGTCGTGCCTCGCGTGTGGCCAAGCCGCAAACCGGCCACTACGCCAAGGCCGGAGCCGAAGCCGGTAGCATCCAGAAAGAATTTCGCCTTGATCCCGCCCGCCTCGCCGAGTTCACCCCCGGCGCGGTCATCGCCGTGGAATCGGTGTTCGAAGCCGGCCAGCAGGTCGACGTCACGGGCACCACGATCGGTAAGGGTTTCGCCGGCACCATCAAGCGCCACAACTTCGGTTCGCAGCGCGCCTCGCACGGTAACTCCCGTTCGCACCGCGTGCCCGGCTCGATCGGCCAGGCGCAGGATCCGGGCCGCATCTTCCCCGGCAAGCGCATGGCTGGCCACCTGGGCGATGTGACCCGTACCGTTCAAAACCTCGACGTCGTGCGTGTCGACGCCGAACGCGGCCTGCTGCTGGTCAAGGGCGCCGTTCCCGGCCATGCCGGCGGCGATGTCGTCGTGCGTCCGGCCATCAAGGCGCCGGCCAAGAAGGGGGCGTAAGCATCATGGATCTCAAGCTCCTGAACGATCAAGGTCAGGCCGCTACGTTCAGCGCGCCCGACACCATCTTCGGTCGCGATTTCAACGAAGCGCTGGTTCACCAGGTCGTGGTGGCCTACCAGGCCAACGCGCGCAGCGGCAACCGCGCCCAGAAGGACCGTGCCGAAGTCAAGCACACCACCAAGAAGCCCTGGCGCCAGAAGGGTACCGGCCGCGCGCGCGCCGGCATGACCTCGTCGCCGCTGTGGCGTGGGGGTGGCCGCACCTTCCCGAACTCGCCTGAAGAAAACTTCAGCCAGAAGGTCAACAAGAAGATGTACCGCGCCGGCATCCGCTCGATTCTGTCGCAGCTGGCCCGCGAAGACCGCATCGCCGTCGTCGACACGTTCGACCTCGAATCGCCCAAGACCAAGCTGGCCGTGGCCAAGCTCAAGACCCTGGGCCTCGATTCGGTGCTGATCATCACCGACGCCGTCGATGAAAATGTTTACCTCGCCACTCGCAACCTGCCGCACGTTGCCGTGGTCGAACCCCGCTATGCCGATCCGTTGTCGCTGATCCACTACAAGAAAGTGCTGATCACCAAGCCGGCCATCGCTCAACTCGAGGAGATGCTGGGATGAACGCCGAACGCTTGATGCAAGTCATTCTGGCTCCGGTGGTGACCGAAAAGGCCACCTTCGTTGCCGAGAAGAACCAGCAAGTCGCTTTCCGTGTCGTGGCTGACGCTACCAAGCCGGAAATCAAGGCTGCCGTCGAACTGCTGTTCAAAGTGCAGGTCGAGTCCGTGCAGGTCCTCAACCGTAAGGGCAAAGTCAAGCGCTTTGGCCGCTTCGTGGGTCGCCGCCGCAGCGAGCGCAAGGCCTATGTCGCGCTCAAGGAAGGCCAGGAAATCGACTTTGCGGAGGTGAAGTAAATGGCCCTCGTCAAAGTAAAACCGACCTCGGCCGGCCGTCGCGGCATGGTGAAGGTCGTCAGCCCCAAGCTGCACAAAGGCGCGCCGCATGCCGCCCTGCTCGAGAAGAAGACCCGTGGCTCGGGCCGTAACAACAACGGCCACATCACGGTTCGCCATCGTGGCGGCGGTCACAAGCAGCACTATCGCGTGATCGACTTCCGTCGCAACAAGGACGGCATCCAGGCCAAGGTGGAACGCCTCGAGTACGACCCCAACCGTACGGCGCACATCGCCCTGCTGTGCTATGCCGACGGCGAGCGTCGCTACATCATCGCGCCGCGCGGCCTGGAAGTGGGCGCCACGCTGGTCTCGGGCATCGAAGCCCCGATCCGCGCCGGCAACACGCTGCCGATCCGCAACATCCCGGTGGGTACCACCATCCACTGCATCGAAATGATCCCCGGCAAAGGCGCCCAGATGGCGCGTTCGGCCGGTGCGTCGGCGGTGCTGCTGGCTCGTGAAGGCACGTACGCCCAAGTGCGTCTGCGTTCGGGCGAAGTCCGTCGCGTCCACATCGAGTGCCGCGCCACCATCGGCGAAGTCGGTAACGAAGAACACAGCCTGCGCCAGATCGGCAAGGCCGGTGCGATGCGTTGGCGCGGTGTGCGTCCGACGGTTCGTGGCGTGGCCATGAACCCGGTGGACCACCCGCACGGTGGCGGCGAAGGCCGTACCGGCGAGGCACGCGAACCGGTCAGCCCGTGGGGCACGCCCTCGAAGGGTTTCAAGACCCGTCGCAACAAGCGGACGAACAACATGATCGTCCAACGGCGCAAGCGCAAGTAAGAGGCGAACACTATGTCACGTTCGATCAAGAAAGGCCCGTTTGTCGACGCCCACCTCATCAAGAAGGTGGACGCGGCCGTCGCGGGCAAAGACAAGAAGCCGATCAAAACCTGGTCGCGCCGTTCCACGATCCTGCCCGAGTTCATCGGCCTGACGATCGCTGTGCACAACGGCCGCCAGCACGTTCCCGTTTACATCAACGAGAACATGGTCGGTCACAAGCTCGGCGAGTTCGCGCTGACCCGTACGTTCAAGGGCCACGCCGCGGACAAGAAGGCGAAGAGGTAAGCGATGGAAACTACTGCCGTTATCCGTGGGGTTCACATCTCGGCCCAGAAGACCCGTCTGGTTGCGGACCTGATCCGCGGCAAGTCGGTTGCTCAGGCGCTGAACATCCTCACCTTTTCCCCCAAGAAGGCCGCCGGCATCCTGAAGAAGGCTGTCGAGTCCGCCATCGCCAATGCCGAACACAACGACGGCGCCGACATCGACGAACTGAAGATCACCACGATTTTCGTCGACAAGGCGCAATCGATGAAGCGTTTCTCGGCTCGCGCCAAGGGCCGTGGTAACCGCATCGAGAAGCAGACCTGCCACATCACGGTCAAGGTCGGAGCCTAAGGAGTCACGATGGGTCAGAAAATTCACCCCACTGGGTTCCGTCTCGCGGTCACCCGTAATTGGTCCTCGCGCTGGTTCGCCGATGACAAGGCCTTTGGCAGCATGCTGGCCGAAGACATCCGCGTTCGCGAGTACCTGAAGAAGAAGCTCAAGAGCGCCTCGGTCGGCCGCGTCATCATCGAGCGTCCCGCCAAGAACGCCCGCATCACCGTCTACTCGGCTCGTCCGGGCGTGGTGATCGGCAAGCGCGGCGAGGACATCGAGAACCTGAAGGCCGATCTGCAGCGTCTGATGGGCGTGCCCGTGCACGTCAACATCGAGGAAATCCGCAAGCCGGAAACCGACGCCCAGCTGATCGCCGATTCGATCTCGCAACAGCTCGAAAAGCGCATCATGTTCCGCCGCGCGATGAAGCGCGCCATGCAGAACGCCATGCGCCTGGGCGCCCAGGGCATCAAGATCATGAGCTCGGGCCGCTTGAACGGTATCGAAATCGCGCGTACCGAGTGGTATCGCGAAGGTCGCGTGCCGCTTCACACGCTGAAGGCCAATATCGACTACGGCACCTCGGAAGCCCACACCACCTACGGTGTGATCGGCATCAAGGTGTGGGTCTACAAGGGCGACATGCTGGCCAATGGCGAACTGCCGCCTGAAACCGCCGCCCCGCGTGAAGAAGAACGCCGTCCGCGTCGCGCGCCGCGCGGTGATCGCCCCGATGGCGGTCGCCCCGGTCGTCCGGGTGGTCGTGGTCGTGGTCCCCGCAAGGCGGACGCGGCTCCGGCGCCTGAAGGAGAATAACCATGCTGCAACCCTCTCGCAGAAAATATCGCAAAGAGCAAAAGGGCCGCAACACCGGTCTCGCCACGCGCGGCACGCATGTGTCGTTCGGCGAATTCGGCCTGAAGGCCACCGGCCGCGGCCGTCTGACCGCCCGTCAGATCGAAGCGGCGCGTCGTGCCATCAACCGTCACATCAAGCGTGGCGGCCGTATCTGGATCCGCATTTTCCCGGATAAGCCGATCTCGCAGAAGCCTGCCGAAGTCCGGATGGGTAATGGTAAGGGCAACCCCGAGTACTGGGTCGCCGAGATCCAGCCCGGCAAGGTGCTCTACGAAATGGAAGGGGTCAGCGAAGAGCTGGCGCGCGAGGCGTTCCGCCTGGCCGCCGCCAAGCTGCCGATCTCGACCACGTTCGTTGCGCGTCATATCGGTGCTTAAGGAGTACACAATGAAAGCCAGCGAACTCCGTTCGAAAGACGCCGCCGAGCTCGGCAAAGAGCTCGAGAGCCTGCTGAAGGCGCAATTCGGTCTGCGCATGCAGAAGGCCACGCAGCAACTTGCCAACACCAGCCAGCTGCGCAACGTGCGTCGTGACATCGCGCGCGTGCGTACCTTGCTGACCGAGAAGGCAGGGAAATGATCATGAGCGAAACCCAAAACACTCAAGCCAAGCGCCAGCGCACGCTGGTCGGCAAGGTCGTCAGCAACAAGATGGACAAGACCGTGGTCGTTCTGGTCGAACGCCGCGTCAAGCACCCCATCTATGGCAAGATCGTCATGCGTTCGGCGAAGTACAAGGCGCACGACGAGTCGAACCAGTACAACGAAGGCGACACCGTCGAAATCGCGGAAGGCCGTCCCATCTCGCGCTCGAAGTCCTGGAGCGTGGTGCGACTGGTCGAAGCGGTGCGCATCATCTAAGCAGCACCTGGCGGGCGGCCTCGGCCGCCTCGTCATGAAAAACGGCAAGGAGCGATCCTTGCCGTTTTTTCTTGCCCGTTTCGGGTATCGGGCCTCCCTAACACCTGCTGCCCGAAGGGAGACGCCGCGAAGCCGGCTTGCCGGTCCATCTCGGTGTCTGACACCCACCGGGTGTCAGACACCTGCCGTCGACTCGCTGGCGTCGCCCCTGGGGAATCACTTATACATGCGTGATGAACTTGGTGACCAGGTAGCCGTCGAAGGTTTCCAGGCCGCCTTCGCTGCCGATGCCGCTGTCCTTGATGCCGCCGAACGGCGTTTCGGCCAGGGCGCTGCCGAAATGGTTGATGTTGACCATGCCGGCTTCCAGCCCGTTGCCGACCTTGGTGGCGGTTTGCAGCGAGTTGGTGAACACGTATGACGACAGGCCGAACGGCAGGCTGTTGGCGCGCCGCAGCACTTCGTCGGTGTCCTTGAAGCGCACCACCGGCGCGACCGGCCCGAAGGGCTCTTCGGTCATCAGCATGGAGTCGTCGGGCAAATCCGTGACCACCGTGGGCGAGAAGAAGAAGCCCTTGCGGTCGAGCGGTTCGCCGCCCAGCGCGATCTTGCCGCCGTGCTTCTTGGCGTCTTCCACGAACTTGCTCATGGCCGGCACCCGCCGTTCGTGCGCCAGCGGCCCCATCTGGGTGCCTTCTTCCAGGCCGTCGCCCACCTTGATGCCCTTGAGCACTTCGGTGAAGCGCGCCAGGAACTGCTCGTACGCGCCTTCCTGTACGTAGAAGCGGGTGGGCGACACGCAGACCTGGCCGGCGTTGCGGATCTTGAACTTGGCCAGCATCTCGGCGGCGCGGCCGATGTCGGCATCGTCGAACACCAGGACCGGCGAATGGCCGCCCAGTTCCATGGTGACCCGCTTCATGTGGGCGCCGGCCAGCGCGGCCAGCTGCTTGCCCACCGGCACCGAGCCGGTGAACGACACCTTGCGCACGATGGGCGAGCGGATCAGGTAGTCGGAGATCTTGGCGGGCTCGCCCCACACGATGTTCAGGCAGCCCTTGGGCAGCCCGGCTTCATGGAACATGCGGGCGATGGCCATGACCGCGCTGGGGGAATCTTCCGGGCCCTTCAGGATGACCGTGCAGCCCGCGCCGAGTGCGGCGGCGATCTTGCGGATGGCCTGGTTGTAGGGGAAGTTCCAGGGCGTGAACGCGGCACATACGCCGATCGGCTCGCGCACCACGATCTGGCGCACTTCCGGGCTGCGCGGCGGGATCACGCGGCCGTAGATGCGCCGGCATTCCTCGGCATGCCAGTCGGCGTGCTCGGCGCAAGCGGTGATCTCGCCCACCGATTCGGCCAGCGGCTTGCCCTGGTCCAGCGTCATGTTGCGGCCGATTTCCTTGGCGCGCTCGCGCGACAGCGACGCCACCTTGCGCAGGATGGCCGAGCGCTCCATGGGCGAGCTGTGCTTCCAGGACTCGAAGGCCCGCTGCGCCGCGGCCAGCGCCCGGTCGAGGTCGGCTTCCGTGGCGTGCGGCAGCTGCCCCAGGACTTCCAGGGTGGCGGGGTTGATCACATCCTGGGTACGACGGCCCTCGCCGGTCAGGAATTCACCGTCGATATACAGCGCCAACTGTTCATACATGCTGAGTTCCTTGCGAAATAAGTGGGAATAGCAATGAGACCCCTTCAGTCTAAACCAGCTTGGCGACGGACGCTTGGGCCACTGCAACCAGTTCTGCCGGAGCCAATCGCCGCGGGCTTGCGCCGCGTCGCGTCTCTGCACAAAATGGGGGGGCATCAGGTCCGCCGGCACGTCATCCGCATACTTTTCGCCGTTCTGCCATGCCAACACCGAACCAGGGTCCCCCCGTCGCGCGCAGTCTCTTCTCGCGGGCCTTCTTCCGGTTCCTCGATTGGCTGCAACACCGTATTGCCCGGGCCTCCCTGGTAGGAGACCGGCCCATCTTCGACAATGCCCAGTTCGGCTGGATAGCCGGGCTGGAAGCCCGGGCGCCGGCCATCCGCGCCGAACTGCAGGCGCTGCTGCGGGAGCGCGAGCGCCTGCCGGCGTTCCACGAAATCTCGCCCGACGTGGCCATGATCACCGGCGACGACCAGTGGAAAACCTTCCTGTTCCTGGCCTACGGGCTGCGTTCGGAGCGCAACCTGGCCCGTTGCCCGGCCACCGCCGACGCGCTGACCTGCATACCGGGGCTGCGGACGGCGTTCTTTTCGATCCTCGAGCCCGGCAAGCGGATCCCGCTGCACCGTGGTCCATACAACGGGGTGCTGCGCCTGCACCTGGGGCTGGTGGTGCCCGAACCGCGGGAACGCTGCTGGATCGAGGTCGGCGGCCAGCGTTATATATGGGAAGAAGGCCGGGCCGTGGTGTTCGACGATCTCTACCCCCACCAGGTCCACAATGACACCGACGGCCTGCGCGCCGTGCTGTTCATCGACTTCGAGCGTCCCTGCCGGGCGCCCGAGCGCTGGCTGAACCGCCTGGTGCTGGCCGCCGCGCCGCTGACCGACGAGGTGCGGCGCGGCAAGGCCAACCACGATACCTGGGAAGCCCGCTTCTACGCCGACAAAAAACGGTGACGCAGCGCCGGGGTGGCGACCGGGAGGCCGCCGGCGGCCTGTGGCGCGCACGGCACGAATACCGGCGCGGCGTGCTTGCTTCTTTTTCGGCGGCGGGGTAGAATTGACAGCTTTCCCGAATTGTCGTCATTTGTAGGGCGGCGGTCAGGTCACCGACCAGGCTGCGGCTTGCCGGCAAAGGCGTCGGGAAAAGTATCCGCAGGATTTCAACCCAGGGTCGCGGTACCGCCTTTGAGGATCGTCTTCAAAGCGTGCGGCGGACCTGACGGGACCAAAACTGGCGGGAAGTGCGGTGCTCCTCGGTGGGGTGCTGCAATTCCGGTTAAGTTGGAACAGGAAAAATCATGATCCAAATGCAGACCACGCTGGACGTGGCCGACAACACCGGTGCGCGCGCTGTCATGTGCATCAAGGTGCTCGGTGGCTCCAAGCGCCGTTATGCCGGTATCGGCGACATCATCAAGGTGAGCGTCAAGGATGCGGCCCCGCGCGGGCGCGTCAAGAAAGGCGAAATCTACAACGCCGTGGTGGTTCGCACCGCCAAGGGCGTGCGCCGCAAGGACGGTTCGCTGATTCGTTTCGGTGGCAATGCCGCCGTGTTGCTCAACGCCAAGCTGGAGCCCATCGGCACCCGCATCTTCGGACCCGTTACGCGCGAACTGCGTACCGAGAAGTTCATGAAGATCGTGTCGCTGGCCCCCGAAGTGCTGTAAGGAGCCCACGATGAACAACATTCGTAAAGGCGACGAAGTCATCGTCCTGACCGGCCGCGACAAGAAGCGTCGCGGCACCGTGCTGGCTCGCGTCGACGCCGACCACGTCCTGGTCGAGGGCGTGAACGTCGTCAAGAAGCACGTCAAGGCCAACCCGATGGCCAACAACCCCGGTGGCATCGTCGAGAAGACCCTGCCGATCCACATCTCGAACGTGGCGCTGTTCAACCCCGCCACGGGCAAGGGCGATCGCGTCGGCGTCAAGGAAGTCGACGGCCGCAAGGTCCGCGTGTTCCGTTCCAATGGTGCCGTTGTCGGCGCCAAGGCGTAAGGAGCGACAGACATGTCTCGTTTGCAAGATTTCTACAAGAGCAAGGTTGCTCCCGACCTGCAGGCCAAGTTCGGCTACAAGAGCCTGATGGAAGTGCCGCGCATCACCAAGGTCACCCTGAACATGGGCGTCTCGGAAGCGGTCGCTGACAAGAAAGTCATCGAGCACGCCGTTGCCGACCTGACCAAGATCGCCGGCCAGAAGCCCGTCGTGACCAAGACCCGCAAGGCTATCGCCGGTTTCAAGATCCGCGAGAACTACCCGATCGGCTGCATGGTCACGCTGCGCGGCCAGCGCATGTACGAATTCCTGGACCGCCTGGTGGCGGTTGCGCTGCCCCGCGTGCGCGACTTCCGCGGCATCTCGGGCCGCGCGTTCGACGGCCGTGGCAACTACAACATCGGGGTGAAAGAGCAGATCATTTTCCCCGAAATCGAGTACGACAAGATCGACGCGCTGCGTGGGCTGAACATCAGCATCACCACCACCGCCAAGACCGACGACGAAGCCAAGGCGCTGCTGACCGCCTTCAGCTTCCCGTTCCGTAACTAAGAGGCTGATGACGTGGCTAAACTTTCCCTCATCAATCGCGACATCAAGCGCGCCAAGCTGGCCGACAAGTACGCCGCTCGCCGCGCCGAACTGAAGGCGATCATCGACGACCAGTCGAAGACCGACGAAGAACGTTACCAAGCTCGGCTGAAGCTGCAACAACTGCCGCGCAATGCCAACCCGACGCGCCAGCGCAACCGCTGCGTCGTCACCGGCCGTCCGCGCGGCGTGTTCCGCAAGTTTGGGCTGACCCGCCACAAACTGCGTGAAATGGCGATGAACGGGGAAATCCCGGGCATCACCAAGGCCAGCTGGTAGGAGAAAAAACATGAGCATGAGCGATCCCATCGCCGATATGCTGACTCGCATTCGCAATGCGCAGCAAGTTGACAAAGTTACGGTGAGCATGCCCTCCTCGAAGCTGAAGGCGGCCATTGCCGCCGTGCTGCAGGACGAAGGCTACATCGACGGCTTTGAAGTCAAGGGCACGCAGGCCAAGCCTGAGCTGGAAATCACCCTGAAGTACTACGCCGGCCGTCCGGTCATCGAGCGCATCGAACGCGTCTCGCGCCCCGGCCTGCGCATCTACAAGGGCCGTAGCAGCATTCCCCAGGTCATGAACGGCCTGGGCGTGGCCATCGTTTCGACCTCGCGCGGCGTCATGACCGACCGCAAGGCCCGTGCCAACGGCGTCGGCGGCGAAGTCCTGTGCTACGTGGCCTAAGGAGAAACTCGAATGTCACGTATCGCTAAATACCCGGTCGAACTGCCCAAGGGTGTCGAAGCCAACATCCAGCAGGACCAGATCACCGTCAAGGGCCCGCTGGGCACCCTGAGCCAGCCGCTGACCGGCGATGTCACCGTTGCGCTGGACGACGGCAAGCTGACGTTTGTCGCCGCCAACGACTCGCGCCATGCCGGCGCCATGTCGGGCACCGTGCGCGCCCTGGTGGCCAACATGGTCACCGGCGTGAGCAAGGGCTTCGAGCGCAAGCTGAACCTGGTTGGCGTGGGCTATCGCGCCCAGGTCCAAGGCGACGCCGTCAAGCTGCAGCTCGGTTTTTCGCACGACATCGTGCACAAGCTGCCCGCCGGCGTGAAGGCCGAGTGCCCCACCCAGACGGAAATCGTCATCAAGGGCTCCAACAAGCAAGTCGTCGGTCAGGTGGCCGCTGAAATCCGCGCCTATCGCGAACCCGAACCCTACAAGGGCAAGGGCGTGCGCTATGCGGACGAACGCGTCGTCATCAAAGAGACCAAGAAGAAATAACGGCGCACGCAAGGACGAATCATGGACAAAAAAGTTTCCCGTTTGCGTCGTGCGGTTCCGACCCGCCGGAAGATCTCCGAGCTGCGCGTTCATCGCCTCTCGATTTTCCGCTCGAACCTGCACATCTACGCCAACATCATTTCGCCGGAAGGCGATCGCGTGCTGGTCAGCGCTTCGACGCTGGAACCCGAAGTGCGTGCGCAGCTGGCCGGCCAAAGCGGCCAGGGCGGCAACACCGCCGCTGCCACGCTGGTGGGCAAGCGCGTTGCCGAAAAGGCCAAGGCCGCCGGTATCGAACTGGTCGCTTTCGATCGCTCGGGCTTTCGTTACCATGGCCGCGTGAAAGCGCTGGCCGATGCCGCGCGTGAAGCCGGCCTGAAGTTCTAAGCGAGGATCTGTCAAATGGCTAAAGTACAAGGCAAGGGCGCCGCGGAAAAAGAGAACGACGACGGCCTGCGCGAGAAGATGATCGCGGTCAACCGCGTGAGCAAAGTGGTCAAGGGTGGTCGCACCATGAGCTTTGCCGCGCTGACCGTGGTCGGCGACGGCGACGGCCGCATCGGCATGGGCAAGGGCAAGGCGCGTGAAGTGCCGGTGTCCGTCCAGAAGGCGATGGAACAGGCCCGCCGCGGCATGTTCAAGGTTGCCCTGAAGAACGGCACGCTGCACCACTCCGTGGTTGGCAAGCATGGCGCTTCCACCGTGCTGATCTCGCCCGCGGCCGAAGGTACCGGCGTGATCGCCGGCGGCCCGATGCGCGCCATCTTCGAAGTGATGGGCGTGCGCAACGTGGTTGCCAAGAGCCTCGGCTCGAGCAACCCCTACAACATGGTCCGTGCCACGCTGAACGGCCTGCGCGCTTCCCTGACTCCGTCGGAAGTGGCTGCCAAGCGCGGCAAGACCGTCGAAGAGATTCTGGGGTAAATCATGGCTCAGAAGCAGATCAAAGTTACCCTCGTGCGCTCGGTGATCGGCACCAAGCAATCCCACCGCGATACCATCCGCGGCCTGGGCCTGCGCCGCATCAACAGCAGCCGCGTTCTGGTCGACACGCCCGAGGTGCGCGGGATGATCCGCAAGGTGGATTATCTCGTCTCCGTCTCGGAAGCCTAAGGAATCACGATGTCGGATATTCAACTCAATACGCTCAAGCCCGCCGAGGGCAGCAAGCACGCCAAGCGCCGCGTCGGCCGTGGCATCGGCTCGGGCCTGGGTAAAACCGCCGGCCGTGGCCACAAGGGCCAGAAGTCGCGTTCGGGCGGCTTCCACAAGGTTGGCTTCGAAGGCGGCCAGATGCCGCTGCAGCGTCGCCTGCCCAAGCGCGGCTTCACGCCGCTGGGCCAGCACCTGTACGCCGAAGTCCGCCTGTCGGACCTGCAAGCCCTGTCCGCCGACGAAGTCGACGTGCAAGTGCTGAAGGCTGCCGGCGTGGTTGGCCAGCAGGTGCGCTACGCCAAGGTCATCAAGTCGGGCGAACTTTCGCGCAAGGTGACGCTGAAGGGCATCACCGCGACGGCCGGCGCGCGCGCCGCCATCGAGGCCGCTGGCGGCTCGCTTGCCTGATTACGAGGTAACACGTGGCTAACGCACAGGCACTGGGCAAAACTGGATCGCGATACGGCGACTTGAAGCGTCGTCTCGTGTTCCTGGTGCTCGCCCTGGTGGTTTACCGACTGGGTACGCACATCCCTGTCCCGGGCATCAACCCGGACGCGCTGGCGGACCTGTTCCGCCAGAACCAGGGCGGGATCCTGGGCCTGTTCAACATGTTCTCGGGCGGCGCGCTGTCGCGCTTTTCGATCTTCGCCCTGGGGATCATGCCGTACATTTCTGCATCGATCATCATGCAGCTGATGTCGGTCGTGGTGCCCTCGCTGGAAGCCCTCAAGAAAGAGGGCGAGGCCGGCCGCCGCAAGATCACCCAATACACCCGCTACGGCACGGTCGTGCTGGCGCTGGTGCAGGCGGTGGGCATTTCGGTGGCGCTGGAGTCCCAGCCGGGCCTGGTGATCGATCCGGGCATGCTGTTCCGCTTCACGACCGTCGTGACGCTGGTCACCGGCACCATGTTCATCATGTGGCTGGGCGAGCAGATCACCGAGCGTGGCCTGGGCAACGGTATCTCGATCCTGATTTTCGCGGGTATCGTCGCTGGCCTGCCGTCGGCGCTGGCCGGGTTGCTGGACCTGGTCCGCACCAACGCGATGTCGGTGCCGTCGGCGCTGTTCATCGTGGCCCTGGTGGTGCTGGTGACGGCCTTCGTGGTGTTCGTCGAGCGCGGCCAGCGCAAGATCACCGTCAACTATGCCAAGCGGCAAGTGGGCAACAAGATCTACGGTGGCCAGAGCTCGCACCTGCCGCTCAAGCTGAACATGGCCGGGGTGATTCCGCCGATCTTCGCGTCGTCGATCATCCTGTTCCCGGCCACGATCACGAGCTGGTTCTCGACCGGCGACAGCATGCTGTGGCTGCGCGACCTGGCGGCGGCGCTCGAGCCCCGTCAGCCGCTCTACATCACGCTGTATTCGGCCGCGATCATTTTCTTCTGCTTCTTCTACACGGCTCTGGTGTTCAACAGCCGGGAAACGGCAGATAACCTGAAGAAAAGCGGTGCCTTCGTTCCTGGCATCCGCCCGGGCGAACAGACGGCGCGCTACATCGACAAGATCCTGATGCGCTTGACGCTGGTGGGTGCGCTGTACATCACCCTGGTGTGCCTGCTGCCGGAATTCCTGGTGATGCGCTGGAACGTACCGTTTTATTTTGGTGGCACGTCCTTGTTGATCATCGTGGTGGTGACGATGGATTTCATGGCGCAGGTTCAGGCGTACATGATGTCGCACCAGTACGATTCGCTGCTCAAGAAAGCGAACTTCAAGGGTTCCTCGGGTTTGCCGATGCGATAGCAGAAGAAATGTCTAAGGACGACGTCATCCAGATGCAAGGAGAGGTTCTCGAGAACCTTCCCAACGCGACTTTTCGCGTCAAGCTCGAAAACGGCCACGTGGTGCTAGGCCATATTTCCGGCAAGATGCGTATGCATTACATCCGGATCCTGCCGGGCGACAAGGTCACAGTGGAGCTCACGCCCTATGACCTGACGCGGGCAAGAATCGTTTTCCGCTCTAAATGAGCGACCGGATTACGGAAAATTAGGAGTCAACCATGAAAGTAATGGCATCGGTTAAGCGGATCTGCCGCAACTGCAAAGTTATCAAACGTCACGGCGTGGTGCGCGTCATCTGCACCGACCCGCGTCACAAGCAGCGTCAAGGCTAACCTGGTTAGCGACACGCAACGGATTTATTCAAGGAACAGTCATGGCCCGTATTGCTGGCATTAACATTCCGCCGCAACAGCACGCCGAAATCGGCCTGACCGCCATTTTTGGCATCGGTCGTACGCGCGCTCGCAAGATCTGCGAAGCAGCAAATGTACCCCTTACCAAAAAGGTCAAGGACCTGACCGACGCTGAACTGGAGCGCATCCGCGAGCACGTGGGTGTGTTCACGGTCGAGGGTGACCTGCGTCGCGAAGTGCAACTGTCGATCAAGCGCTTGATCGACCTGGGCACCTACCGCGGCATGCGTCACAAGCGCGGTTTGCCCGTGCGCGGCCAGCGCACCCGCACCAACGCCCGCACCCGCAAGGGACCGCGTCGTGCTGCTGCGTCCCTGAAGAAATAATCGAGGAACTGGATTATGGCGAAAGCTTCCACCAGCGGCGCTTCGCGCGTACGCAAAAAGGTCAAGAAGAACGTCTCGGACGGCATCGCGCACGTCCACGCGTCCTTCAACAACACCATCATCACCATCACCGACCGCCAGGGCAATGCCCTGTCGTGGGCGACGTCGGGCGGCGCGGGCTTCAAGGGCTCGCGCAAGTCGACGCCGTTCGCCGCGCAGGTGGCTGCTGAAACGGCCGGCCGCGTCGCGCTGGAATACGGCATCAAGACCCTCGAAGTGCGCATCAAGGGCCCCGGCCCCGGCCGCGAATCGTCGGTGCGTGCGCTCAATGCCCTGGGCATCAAGATCTCGAGCATCGCTGACATCACGCCCGTTCCGCACAACGGCTGCCGTCCGCCGAAGCGTCGTCGTATCTAAAGGGAATCCACATGGCTCGTTATACTGGACCCAAATGCAAGCTCTCGCGCCGCGAGGGCACCGACCTGTTCCTGAAGAGCGCCCGCCGCTCGCTGGATTCCAAGTGCAAGCTGGATTCCAAGCCCGGCCAGCATGGCCGCACTTCGGGCGCCCGCACCTCCGACTACGGCCTGCAGCTGCGTGAAAAGCAGAAGCTCAAGCGCATGTACGGCGTGCTGGAAAAGCAATTCCGCAAGTACTTCGCCGAGGCCGAGCGCCGCCGCGGCAACACCGGCGAAACGCTGATCCAGCTGCTCGAATCGCGCCTGGACAACGTCGTGTACCGCATGGGCTTCGGCTCGACGCGCGCCGAGGCTCGCCAGCTGGTCGCCCACCGCGCCATCGAGCTGAACGGCCACACCGCCGACATCGCCTCGATGATCGTGAAGGCGGGCGACGTGGTCGCCGTGCGCGAAAAGGCCAAGAAGCAAGGCCGTATCCGCGAATCGCTCGACCTGGCCGCCAGCATCGGCATCCCCCAGTGGGTGGAAGTCGACAGCAACAAGATGTCGGGTACCTTCAAGTCGGTTCCCGACCGCGCTGATGTCGCTCGCGACATCAACGAATCGATGGTCGTCGAACTGTACTCGCGTTAATCGCTGCAGGCGGCCCCGTGGGGCGCCCGCCTGTGCCGAGCACCCGATTGCAAGTCCCGCAGCAGCCCGCTTTCCGCATTTTCGCGGGGCGGGCTTTGCGGTAAGTATCGAGCGGCATTCTTGCCGTGCTTTTTTCTTGTTTCCATCAGCCTTATCGGTGTAACGAGCCGAGGGTATTGAAAAGGAATACTGTAAATGTCCACTCAAGGTTTTCTGAAGCCGCGTTCCATTGAAGTCGAACCGGTCGGCACCCACCACGCCAAGATCGTGATGGAGCCGTTCGAGCGCGGCTACGGCCACACGCTGGGCAATGCCCTGCGCCGCATCCTGCTGTCCTCGATGACGGGCTATGCGCCCACCGAAGTGCAGATGACCGGCGTGGTGCACGAATACTCGACCATCCCGGGCGTGCGCGAAGATGTCGTCGACATCCTGCTGAACCTGAAGGGCGTGGTCTTCAAGCTGCACAACCGCGACGAAGTCACCCTGGTGCTGCGCAAGAACGGCGCGGGCACGGTGGTGGCCGGCGATATCGAGCTGCCGCACGACGTCGAGATCATCAACCCCGACCATGTCATCTGCAACCTGACCGACGCCGGCAAGGTGGAAATGCAGGTCAAGGTCGAGAAGGGCCGCGGCTATGTGCCGGGCAACGTGCGCGCGCTGTCGGAAGACCGCACCCACACCATCGGCCGCATCGTGCTGGACGCTTCGTTCAGCCCCGTGCGCCGCGTCAGCTACGCCGTCGAGAGCGCCCGTGTCGAGCAGCGCACCGACCTGGACAAGCTGGTGCTGGACATCGAAACCAACGGCGTGATCTCGCCCGAGGAAGCGGTGCGCCAGTCGGCCCGCATCCTGATGGACCAGATCTCGGTGTTCGCCGCCCTGGAAGGCGCCGGCGATTCGTACGAAGCCCCGGTGCGCGGCACGCCACAGATCGACCCGGTGCTGCTGCGCCCGGTCGACGACCTGGAGCTCACCGTGCGTTCGGCCAACTGCCTGAAGGCCGAGAACATCTACTACATCGGCGATCTGATCCAGCGCACCGAGAACGAGCTGCTCAAGACCCCCAACCTGGGCCGCAAGTCGCTCAACGAAATCAAGGAAGTGCTGGCTGCACGTGGCCTGACCTTGGGCATGAAGCTCGAGAACTGGCCGCCGCTGGGCCTCGAGCGTCCGTAATTTTTACCCCCGTCTTCCACCGGACCGCGGCCTGGCAGCAGGCCGATAGAAGATCCGGATAACCTGGCGGCGCAAGCGCCGCCTTTAGATTCAAAAGGAACTTATCATGCGTCACGGTAATGGTTTGCGTAAGCTCAATCGCACCAGCAGCCACCGTCTTGCCATGTTTCGCAACATGGCCGTTTCGTTGATCAAGCACGAAGCGATCAAGACCACGCTGCCCAAGGCGAAAGAACTGCGCCGCGTCGTCGAGCCCCTCATCACCCTCGGCAAAGAGCCCACCCTCGCGAACAAGCGTCTGGCGTTTGCCCGTCTGCGCGATCGCGATGCCGTGGTCAAGCTGTTCGCCGAGATCGGCCCGCGCTACGCTGCCCGCAACGGCGGCTACACCCGCGTGCTGAAGATGGGCTTCCGTCAAGGCGACAACGCCCCCATGGCCTACATGGAGCTGGTTGACCGTCCTGAAGTGCAGGAAACCGAGGCTGACAACGCTGCCGAATAATCCGGCCAGTGGATAAGCGCAAGGGCGGGCCTACGGGCCCGCCCTTGTTTTTGCCGCGGCGGCGGCAGGGTGTCAGACACCTGAGTCAGATCCGCGGCCAGCCAGCGCCAGGCGTAGCTGCGCGGCAGTGCTGGCCAGTTGGTCGGCGGGGCATTGCGGCGGCATGACGAACTGCAGGTCTTTCTGGGCGATGTACTGCGTGGACGTGATGTCCTGCGGATGATGCATGGGGACCAGGTGGGCATGGGCGTGCGCCACGTGGATGCCGGTGAACATGAAGCCCACGCGCTCGACCCGGTACAGGGCTTTCATGACGCGCGCCAGTTGCTGGCCCAGCGCCACGATGCGGCCGGCCAGTTCGGCGGGCAGGTCCTCGAAGTACGGATAATGCTGCTTGGGGATGACCAGCACATGGCCTGGGCGCACCGGCTGGATATCCAGGAAGGCCAGCAGCTCGTCGTCTTCGTGCACGACGTGGGCAGGAATCTGGTGCCGCGCGATGCGGCAGAACAGGCAGGTGTCCGACATGGCAGAAAGGTCTCGGCTGGGGCGGGCGCGCGGCGCCACGGGCAGTCCCGATAAAATACCCCATAGCCGCGGCCCTGTCGGCCGTTTCCCAGGAGCAGCCATGTCGTCCGACGACGATATCGTATTGGTGATCAGCAACGCGCCCGACCTGCTGTTGGCCAAGCGCATCGCCCATGTGCTGGTCGAGGATGGCCTCGCCGCCTGCGTGAACCTTGGCGCGCCGGTGCTGTCCATCTATCGCTGGGAGGGCGAGATCGAAGGGGCCGACGAGATCCCCATCTGTATCAAGACCACCGCCGGCCGCCAGCAGGCCGTGGTGCAGGCGCTGGCGAAGCTGCACCCATACGAGGTTCCCGAGATCATCGTCGTGCCGGTCATCGGCGGCAGCGCCCCGTACCTGGACTGGGTGCGGGCGCAGGCCGGCGGCGCCGGCTCATAGGATCCACCTGCCGGCCTCGGACGGCCGGCGGCAACCACGAGAATTCGATGTTTCAGTTGATGGTTCGTACGCGGCCCGCCTGGCGGGTCCTGATGGGCTGCCTGGCCCTGGTGGCCGCATGGGCGGTGCTGGCCTGGCGTCCGGCCGCCGCGCTCGGCGAAGAGGATTTCCTGCCGCCCGAACAGGCCTTTGTCTTCAGCGCCGCCATGGCTGGCCCGGATACCGTCGAACTACGCTATCGCATCGCTCCCGGCTATTACATGTATCGCGAGCGTTTCGGGCTGGCCATCAGCCCGCAAGGCGCCACCACGCTGGGCCAGGCGACGTATCCCCAGGGCGAAGTGAAATACGACCCCACGTTCGAGAAGGACATGGAGGTCTACCACGACCAGGTGGCCATCCGGGTGCCGCTGGCCGAGGGCCAGCCCTTCACCCTGACCGTCACGAGCCAGGGGTGCGCCGATGCGGGCCTGTGCTATCCGCCCATGGACCATGCCGTGCGGCTGGTGCCGGCGGCCGGCGGGTATGCCGTGGACGGCGTCGCCGCTCCGGCGGACACGGCGGGGGCGGCGGGCACCGGCGCGTCCGCGTCGAGCGGCGGCTTGGGGGCGCTGCTGTCGGCCGGCGACCTGGGCCTGGCCGATGCCATCGGCGGCCTGGGCTGGCTCAAGACGGCCGGCGTATTCTGGCTGCTGGGGCTGCTGCTTGCGTTCACGCCCTGCGTGCTGCCGATGATCCCCATCCTGTCGTCCATCGTGGTGGGCGGCGGCGCCGCGCGCCCCGGCCGCTGGCGCGGCCTGGGGCTGGCTGCCGCCTATGTGCTGGGCATGTCGGTCGTCTACACGGCGCTGGGCGTCGCGGCCGGGCTGAGCGGCGCCGGCCTCGCCGCGTGGCTGCAGACGCCCTGGGTGCTGGCTGCTTTCGCCGCGGTGCTGGCGGTGCTGGCGCTGGCCACCTTTGGGGCTTTCGATTTCCAGGTGCCGTCCGCGCTGCAGGGTTGGCTGTCGGCGCGTTCGGCCCGCATCCCGGGCGGGCGGGCCACGGGTGCGCTGGCCATGGGGGCCGTCTCGGCGCTGATCCTCGGCCCCTGCGTGGCCGCGCCGCTGGCGGGGGCCCTGCTGTATATCTCGCAGACCGGCGACGTGGTGCTGGGCGGCGCCGCGCTGTTCGCCATGGCCTGGGGCATGGGCGTGCCGCTGCTGGCGGTCGGCGCTTCGTCGAGCGCGCTGCTGCCCAAGGCCGGCCCCTGGATGGACGGCGTCAAGCGGCTGTTCGGCATGCTGCTGCTGGCCACCGCCTGGTGGATGCTGATCCCCATCGTGCCCACCTGGCTGCAGATGGCGGGCTGGGCGTTCCTGGCCATCGTGGCGGCCGTCATGTTGCACGCCTTCGATGCCCTGCCGGCCGGCGCCGGCGCGCCCCGCATGTTCGCCAAGGGCCTGGGGCTGCTGTTGGCCCTGGCCGGCGTGGCGTGGCTGGTTGGCGCGGCCAGCGGCGGCCGCGATGTGCTGCAGCCGCTGTCGCACCTGGCTCAGCGCGGCGGCGGGCCGGCGCCGCTGGCGGCCGCCGGCCCGGTGGAGTTCAAGCGGGTGCGCACAAGCGCCGAGCTGGATGCCCTGCTGGCGCAGAGCACGCAGCCCGTCATGCTGGATTTCTATGCCGACTGGTGCGTGTCGTGTCGCGAAATGGAGCGTTTCACGTTTTCCGATCCGGCCGTGGCCGGCCGGATGTCGCGCATGCTGCTGCTGCAGGCCGATGTCACCGCGAACAATGCCGACGACCGCGAATTGCTGAAGCGGTTCCGCCTGTTCGGCCCGCCGGGCATCTTGTTCTTCGCCCCGGGCGGGGCGCCCATCGCCGATGCGCGCGTCATCGGCTTCCAGGATGCGCCGCGCTTTGCCGCGGTGCTGGACCGCGTGCTGGCGCGCTAGGTGTGAAGATTCAATAGGTTGTATGCATGGTTCATCCGAACCGGATTTGAGAAACTGGAAATCGCCAAACCCCCAGTTCACTCAAGGAGTCCGGCCGGATGAACACCCATAAGCATGCCCGACTGACG